>Ga0172368_10007110_pt1 | contig 11818 bp, 10 predicted proteins | sample Lak11m_FD_114540 | JGI IMG/M metagenome (GOLD analysis project Ga0172368, IMG submission 114540) | Freshwater microbial communities from Kabuno Bay, South-Kivu, Congo - kab_022012_11m | ecosystem: Environmental > Aquatic > Freshwater > Lake | place: Democratic Republic of the Congo: South-Kivu...
TGGCATTGCCGCTAAAGGGTATGTTCATCGTTTGGTAAATCACGGCAAACATGAATATTCTGATCACAAAGGAAATCATATCAATGGCCTGGAAGGATTTTGGGGATATCTGAAAAGAAAGATAGCTGCCAAAGGAGGAATCAGGAAATCCAGACTACATTTATACCTTGGGGAATATGTCTGGAGATACAACCACAAATTACTGAATTTAAAAGAGCAAGAAAATATATTAAACAAGCTGATTTCTGACCATATCTGGTCCGGAAATTGAAACTTTACCCTAAAAGAATATCAGAAAGTGCAAAAACTGCGCAAAGGTCTTCAATAAGTTTTAACCCAAAAAAGGAGGGAAAAGGGTATGGGAGAAATTAAAGGTGTAGTTGGGGATATAAAAATAGCCAAGGCCGTTATTTCTCCGGCAGACAATAAGGATGCATCGGCTTTGGCGATAAAATCAGCCAAAGAATTTCACAGACTTTTCTGCGAAGATTAATTATAAAGGCTTAAAAGCCAAGCGCACCTGGCGGTGAATCAACTGCCAGGTGTTTTTTTATCCCTTGGCTAGGAATAAAAAGGGTGTATTATTAAAGCAGGCCTATGCGCAAAATAAAAATTTTTTTAATAATCCTAGCAACTAATCTTTTTTTAGCGGGTCGGGCTTGGGCCAGAGCCGGTGGTGGCGGCAGTAGCAGTGGCGGGGGAGGAGGCAGCCATTCCGGCGGAGGCGGTAGTCATTTTAGTTCCAGTGGTAGTTCGGGGGAATTTAGTTGGGTAAGTTTTATTATCTGTTTAATAATTTTTGGTTTTGTGATTAGCGTATTAATTTCTTTGGTAATCAAAAGACAGAAACAGATAAAAAAAATTGAAGCCAAAATTAAAACAGCATCTCTAAACGATCCGGTTTGGCAAGGGGATGAACTTAAGAAAAAAGTAACCGAGATTTTTATGCGTTTCCAAGAGGATTGGAGTAATTTTCGAGTTGAATCCATGAAAGAATATTTAGAAGAAGAGTATTATAAAAAAATTGTGATCGAGCTTAATATATTAAAAAATGAAGGACGACAGAATTTGATGCAGGACACAAAAATTTCGAGAATTATTTTTATGGAGGCCGAAGACAAGACGGATAATAGCCAGGATAATTTCACGGCGGAAATTACCGCCAGCGCCGACGATGTTCTCTTGGACGCTGAAAACAACCGGAAGTTTTTTGAAGATAATGAGACTTTTACCGAATACTGGAATTTCAAGCGCCGCGGCGACGCCTGGCTTTTGAATTCCATCAACCAGGAAACGGAAGAAGGAACGCTTTTAGAAAAAGATATCGCTGATTTTGCGCAGCGCAATAAATTTTATTACGATCCCGACTTTGGCTGGCTGATGATGCCCGACAAGGGAGTCTTGTTCAACCAGACTGATTTTGGGAAATCCGATATCAATAACCATGTCGCCGGTTTTTACAAAGACAAACCGGTTGAGTTTTATACTTACATTCCCAAGCTGGAAAAAGGCCGGAGCACCGCGGTTAATTATATCGTCGCCCAGACGGTGCTGCCAATAAAATACAACGACATCCTGGTGCGCCGGAAGAAAAAATTTTTCAACTCGCCCCCCAAAGGCCTTAAGAAAATTGAAACTGAAAGCAATGATTTCAACCGCAAATTCTGCTTATGGGCCCATCCCAAAGATCAGATCCGCTCCTTTGAGCTTTTAGCTCCGGATTTCATGGAAAAAATTTATGACCTGCCATTTGAGCTGAACATCGAAGTGGTGGGGAAGTTCCTCTATTTTTACGCCGAGTCCAGAAACGATATCAATTATGAAAAAATGCTGGAAATAATGGATGGGGCTTTTGAAGCAATGAAAAAATAGAAATATTTGCTATAATAAAAAAGCGCAAAGTTAGAAGCGGAAAGTTAAAAATAAAAAAATGAGTAAGAAAAAAATTGAAAAAATATTCTTTGCTTCCCTAACCATCCTGGCCCTAACTGCCTTTGGATGGTTTTTTAAATTGCGTTTCGCCGAAATTGGCGGCGGGAAAATTTTAGGTGATACTTCAAGAAGTTCTTCGACTACAACAACTACCCGCGAATCCAGTAGTTCCGAGTCCACATCGCGCAGTAGTTCTTCCGATGATTCCAGTACTTCACTCAGTAGCTCTTCAGATGATAATTCGGATTCCCGCAGCAGTTCCTCCGATAGCTCTTCTCGCAGCAGTTCGTCTGATGATGACGATAGGGATGATGAAGATGAAGATGAGGACAATCAGACATCAAGTTCTACTTCCAGGACGCCGTCAATTTCCAGCTGTTCTAGCTACTGCCACGACGGGATTTATTATTCTAATGGAAGCTACAGCTCGCGTTCTTCCAGCTGTCAATATGTAAAAACCATCTGTGATTATAGCTGTAATTCAGCTGGGAGCGCCTGTTCCAGTGCTCCTCGAACTCCGGTTTTAACCAATCCAGCAGAAAATTCAACCGGCAGTTCCAGCGGAATTTTGGGTAGAACTGGAGAAGAAGATTCTGGAGAACGCGCTTCGTCTTCGGAAAATACTGAAGAATTCGGAGTTATCAATCCTCTTGATTTTATAAATAATAAAAATGAAGGAGGCGTATTTCACACTTATGATGAACCAGGGCGAATTATTAATGATTCTGAAAAAGTAGAAGATGAAAAAATGACAAAGCTGCAAGCAGGATCTATTGCGGAGAATAGATATAATTCTTTGGGCGAAATCAGTGAGCGGGAAGGTGAAAAAGAAAAAAGTGAAAATATCTATACCTTCAAGTTGTTAGGAAGTGCTAAGTTTCTTGGATTAATTCCAGTAAAAGCTACCAGGGATATTGAAGTGGATGCCAGAAGCGGAGAAGCCAATATTAAAAAGCACTGGTGGGATTTTCTTTTTAAGTGGGATAAGCCATTAGAAATTAAAGGCTGTGGTGATTCCAAGTGTGAAGAGGGGGAAACCGGCAAAGATTGTCCTCAAGATTGCCCCAATCCGGATGCGTCAACCGATAATTTTTTTACTTGTGGCAACGGAACATGTGAGCCAGGAGAAAATCCAAATGAATGTCGGCGCGATTGTTGTATGACAACTTGCGGTGATGGAAGATGTTTTGGTTATGCCTGCGGCGAGGATGGCAAAAGCGGTTCAGCTGAATATGATTGTCCTGGCGATTGTCTCGGACTTGGCAAGGGTTGCGGCAATGGTGTTTGTGAGAAGGGAGAGAATCCGGAAGCTTGCGCGCTGGATTGCAGTTGGAAAACTTGCGGCAATGGCACTTGCGAACAGGGAGATTACGAAAAAGATCCTTCCGAATGTCCGGATTGTTCAGGCGCTTGCGGAGACGGAGCTTGTGATCCGGGTGAGGACTGGAAAAGCTGTCAGATTGATTGCGGATATGTCGGCGATGGATTTTGTGATTTTAAGGAGTATGAGAAATATGGCACGGAAAAAAGTTTTCCATTGCTGGACAAAGATTGCGGGCCGTCTTGCGGCAACGGTAAATGCGAAGGTGGCGAGAATTTTGAAAATTGTTCAGGTGATTGCCAATCTAAAAACACTGATAACTTTACATGCGGCGACGGCCAATGTGATAAAGGCGATTTGAAAATCGGCTGTGAGGCGGATTGTTCCATTAATTGCGGTGACGGAAAATGCTTGGCTGGGGTGGAGTTCTTCCGCAATTGTCCTCAAGATTGCCCCAGTCCTATCGGAGAAGTTGAAGAAAGCCAATATCAGGGGAAAACCTTCAATCATCCAGAATATTTTAATTCTTATTGCGGAGATAAGATTTGTAAGGACAGTGAGAATGCCAAGAATTGTTGGCAGGACTGTCCAGCGGTTTGCGGGGATAGTGTTTGCGGTTTTGGGGAAAATTCTGAAAATTGCGCCTTTGACTGTTTGAAGAATTGCGGCAATGGAAATTGTGAATTGGGAGAAAGCGATAAAACTTGTCCATTGGATTGTAGTTTCTTTTGTGGGAACCAAAAATGCGAACAAGGCGAATCACCGAAAATTTGCCCCACAGATTGTTCATTGGCGATTTGCGGCGACGGCAAGTGCTTGGGCGGTCCGAAAGGATTGGAAAATTATGAAAATTGCCCACTGGACTGCAAAGGCATAATTTGCGGAGACGGAACTTGCCAAAATCCCGAAAATTTTGAAAATTGTAACGCTGACTGCGGCCCAATCTGCGGCAATAATATTTGTGAAAAAGGAGAAAGCTATAATTCCTGTTCTTGGGATTGTAGTTATTGCGGAGACGGAACCTGCACTCCGAAAGAAAAAGAAAAATGCACGGCTGATTGCCAGAGCGCCTGTGGCGACGGGATCTGCGAGGAAAGCGAGAAGAATAACTGTTCTTCTGACTGCGAAACGACAGCTGCCAAAAATAATGAAAATGAAAACAAGGAAGCAGAGAAAAAAACGATAAATATGCCTGTAGTGGACAATAAAGGCAATACGCTTAATTATAGCCAGGGCGAATCATAAGAGAAAAAAAATATTTCATTGAATGAAATTGATTTGGCTGTCTCCGGCAATAATTTGAAAATAAGCCAAGGCGATAAAAATTTCATTTTAAAAAACAATTTTCCGGATGTGGAAAGCCGCTACCTTTCCAGCCAACGGACTATTGAAAAAGCGGAAGTGCGGATTGAAAAAAATAAACAGGGCGAGGAAAAAGCTGTTTATTCATTCACTTTAAAAACTACAGCCAAATTTCTTTGGCTGTTCAAATTCAAATTAATTGAAAGAACCAAAGTGGATGCTGAAACCGGCCAAGAAATATCAACCGACAGATCCTGGTGGCATATCTTTACTTCCGAGCCTGATCCAGCCAAACTGATTGAAAATTATTGCCAAAAAGCCTCCGACTGCCAGAAATATGACGATAACGATTTGTGCACCGGGACTCTTTTCTGCAATTTATCGGCCAACCAGTGCCAGCCAATTCCGTCCACAGTCGTAAATTGCGCCGATAAGAAAAGCGAGGACGGCTGCCAGGCTAATACATGTAATCCTAAAAACGGAAAATGCGAAATGAAACCGCTGGCGGATAATTCCAATTGCGATGATTTTAATTTTTGCACAGCCGGGGATGTCTGCCAGAGCGGCCAGTGCGTAAGCGGCGCCAATACTTGCCAGTGCCAGAACAATTCCGACTGCCAAAATTATGAAGACGGCAATCTTTGTAACGGAATCTTATTTTGCAATAAGCAAAATGGAAAATGTGAATTGAATCCGGTAACTATCATAAATTGTCAGAGTGTGGATGATACCGAATGTTCAAAAAATACCTGTAGCCCTAAAACTGGCCAATGCGAAATGAAAGCGGATAATATTGGCAGTGTCTGCGAAGGAGCGCATCCCTGCATAGAATCTTTCTGTACGGAAAAAGGAACGTGTGAGGGCCAATGGAATTATGAAAAAATCAATGATAATGGCAGCCAGTGCCAGTGCCTTAAAAATGAGGATTGCCAGAAATTTGAGAATGGCAACCTATGCGACGGGACGCTTTATTGCAACGCGCCCAAAGGCACCTGCGAACTGAATGATTCTTCGCTGGTTTACTGCCAGACGGTCAATGATACGGAAACCATTAGAAATCTCTGCCAGCCGGAAACCGGCAAATGCGTCATGACCAAAGTTGAATAAAAAAAGCGCCATTTAATTGTTTTTCAGCCGGCTCTTTCAGCCGGTTTTAATATTTGATTTTTCTGCTGTTTTCTGTTAGCATCATAAATCAATTATGTATTAGAATTTAAACAAGCTCGTTAATAAATGAATATTATATAGGGAGGCATAAAATGAAAAAAATAAACCGAAGCAGATTTTTTAGCAACCAGGTTCCGTATTGGTCGGATGCCAGTGATTATCTGGATTATTCATTCCAGCAAGGCATTGATCATTTCCAAAGGAGAACCGGCATAGAACTGACCAGAGCCGAATATATGTCCTATCTATTTTCTTGCCGCCAAATGTCAGATGCCGAATTTATTATGCGCCTAGCTAAGCTAGAAAATGAAAAGAAAAAAACCGACAGGGACAATGTCCTTAAACTCAAAAAGGATATTGGCGCCCTGGCTAAAAGAAACAAGAGGTTGTATGGCCAGGAAAAAGAGAAAGCCAAATCGCGGAAGAAAGTCAAAAAATTACTTCAGCGGATAACAGTCTGATTATAAAAACCCGAGAAACAAAAATGTTTCCCGGGTTTTTTGTTCGGAGGTAAGTAATTAATTACGTAATTAATTACTTACCTCCAAATTGCGGTCAAAAACGGGGTTGAAGGTGCAAAAATTGTGGATAACTCTTTATGAGAACGCTAAAAAAGGCGTTTTTTGTGTTTTTAAAAAGTGTTGACGGATGTTTCACTGTGGATTAAAATAGAGTAAAGATATATAAATGTGGGGGGAAGTGGTAAATCCACGCACTTAAAATTTAAGTGCGGGATGAATTGACAAAATATTCCTCTCCAATTCTTTTATGTTCATCGGAGAGTATCAGCATTCTATTGACCCGAAAAAAAGATTGGCGGTGCCGTCTAAGTTTCGCAGTGAACTGAAAAATAAAGTGGTGGTGACGCGGGGCTTGGACAAGTGTTTATTTGTTTATCCGCTGAAGGTCTGGGAGGAAATTGCCGGAAAACTGGGAACACTCCCGGTCGGAGAATCAGCCACTCGAAGTTTTATCCGGCTGCAGCTGGCCGGAGCCGTGGATATGGAAATTGACAAACAGGGCCGGGTCCTGATTCCGGATTTTCTGAAGAATTATGCCGGTCTGATCCGGCACGTGGTGATTACGGGAGTTTATAACCGCTTGGAAATCTGGGACGAACTGAAATGGAAAGCTTACAAAAATAAAGCCGAAAAAAATACCGACGAGATAGCCGAACAACTGGGAAAATTGGGGGTTTACTAAAATGACTATTCACAAATCAGTGCTGCTTAAGGAGACGATAGACGGATTAAATCTTAAAGAAGGTTCAGTGGTTGTTGATGCAACTTTGGGTGGAGGCGGGCACAGTTTAGAAATTTTGGGAAAAATAGGCGATACGGGAAAGCTAGTGGCTATTGACCAGGATGCAGAAGCTATCGAAAATTTCAAAAAAGAATTCCGATCAAAAGAAGATAACCTAGTTTTAGCTAAAGACAATTTCTCAAACCTAAAAGAAATTTTAAAAATTTATGGAGTTGATTCAGTCGATGCCATTTTAGCCGATCTAGGATTTTCTTCTGACCAGATGGAAGATGCCGAAAGAGGACTGAGTTTTCAGAAGAACACACTACTGGATATGCGGCTGGATCGGGAAAATAAATTAACAGCCGAGAAGATTGTTAATGGATACAGCCAGGAGAATCTGGAAAAAATAATAAAAAATTACGGTGAAGAAAGATTTGCTCGAAGTATTTCCAGCGCTATCGTCAATCGAAGAAAAACAGGACTGATAAAAAATACGGCCGAATTGGTGGAAATAATAGCTGGCGCGGTTCCGGCAAGATATCGGCAAGGTAAAATTCATTTTTCAACCAGAACATTTCAAGCATTAAGGATAGCGGTTAATCATGAATTAGAAAATTTAGAAAAATTTTTGTTTCAAGCGGTGGAAGTTTTAAAGCCTGGGGGAAGGCTTGTGATTATTTCCTTTCATTCGCTGGAAGACCGGATAGTTAAAAATATATTCAGGGAAAATGCTAGGGGATGCATTTGCCCGCCGAATTTTCCGAAATGCGTGTGCCAGCAAAAGGCAAAAATAAAAATAATCACCAAGAAGCCCATTATTCCAAATGACCTGGAGATAAAAAATAACCCCAGGTCTAGGAGCGCTAAGCTTCGAGTCTGCGAGAAATTATAAAAATATAAAAATAAACAAACAAAACCATTAATTTTCAGGGGGACTGAAAATAAATGTCAAAAGTTTTACTGTGTAGAAATTTCAATCCAAAAGACTGGAACGGCAGCAGTCGGTTCAACAAAATTGCCAGATCGGGCAATAATTTTGCGGTGCGCCATAAATCAAGCTCGTCATTATTTTCGGGGAAAATAAAAATCGGTTTGGCGGCAGGAGTTTTTTTGATAGTTGCTTCCCTATGCTCGGTTGGCATTTCCTATATTTATCAGGTAAACAGCATAGCCACCAAGGGTTATGAAATCAAGGATATGGAAAAGAAAATCCAGGAATTGAACACCGAAAGCCAAAAGCTGCAAATAAAGGAAGTTGAACTGAAATCGATGTATAACATTGAAAAGTCAACCCAGGATTTAAATTTAGTGAACTCAGCGCCCGTCACTTATTTAGAGATGCGCAGTCCGGTGGCTATGAAATGATTTGGCCGTCATAACTTAAATTATTCCAATGCCAGCAATTGTAAAAAACAAACCGCATGTTTCCGGAAAGCGCCTGAATTTGAATTCCAAAGAAAGCATTTCCAAAAATTTTAGGATATACACGCTGGTTTTTTTAATTGTCACAATAGTGGCAATTGTTGTTTTAAGGCTCTATTTTTTGCAAGTCGTCAGATTTGAAAGTTTTAAGGCACTGGCAAAAAATCAGCACAATCTTTCAAAAATTCTGGTTCCGGAAAGAGGTGAAATTTTTCTTAAAGATAAGGATGGTATTTATGCGGCGGCGGTGAATAAGGAAACCAAATTGGTTTATGTGGTTTCCAAGGAAATAGAAAATCAACAGGAGGTGGTCTCTTTTCTGGCGGATGCGCTGCAAATGGATAGAGCCGAGCTGTTTGAAAAAACCAAAAATTCGGAAGATATGTATGAATTGGTGAAGCATAGGCTGAGTGATGAAGAAATTAAAAAAATACAGGATGCCAAGCTGAAAGGCGTCCATCTGGCCGATGAAACTTTCCGGTATTATCCCTCTGCGGAATTAGCGGCCAATGTTTTGGGTTTTGTCGGCTGGAATGGCGACAAGGCTTTGGGCCAATACGGAGTGGAAGCCTATTTTGAAAAAGAATTAAAAGGCACGGAGGGAAATTTGGAACAAAATACCGACACGGCCGGAAGATGGATTTCCATCGGAGAAAGGAATCTGGTGTCCGCAAAAAACGGTAACAATCTGGTATTAACGATTGACCACATTGTCCAGTACGAAACAGAGAAGCTTTTGAAGAGTGCGATTGAAAAATATGATGCCGAAGACGGATCGATAATAGTTATGGATCCTCAGACGGGAAAAATTCTGGCGATGGCCAATTATCCGACTTTTAATCCCAATAATTATTCCCAAGTCGACGATATGAATGTTTTTCGAAATTTAGCGGTCAGTGAGCCTTATGAATGCGGCAGTGTTTTTAAGGCAATAACGATGGCGGCGGCCATAGATGACGGAAAAGTTAATCCGGAAACGACCTATGTCGATACCGGGGCGGTTACCGAAGCGGGTTATACCATCAGAAATTCCGATTTGAAATCAAACGGCAGACAGACGATGACCCAGGTTCTGGAAAAATCTCTGAATACCGGAGCAATTTTTGCGGAAAAAATCCTGGGTAATCAAAATTTTTATGATTATGTCAAAAGGTTCGGTTTTGGAGATACTACCGGGATCGGTCTAAGCGGAGAAAGCCCGGGCAACATAGGTAATTTAAAAAATTTAAAAAGCAACATCCAATATTTTACGGCATCTTTTGGCCAGGGCATCACGGTTACGCCCATCCAGCTTCTGTCGGCCTATAACGCAATTGCTAACGGTGGGGTCTTGATGAGACCGCAAATAGTTGATAAAATTATTTATTCGGACGGAACCGAAGAAGAAATAAAGCCGATGGAGGTCCGGCAGGTTATTTCCCAGCAAGCCGACGGCCAGATTTCCCAGATGCTCCGGAGCGTGGTGGTTAAAGGGCACGGAAAAATGGCCGATGTTCCGGGATATCAAGTGGCCGGGAAAACCGGAACGGCCCAGGTGGCCAGTACCGAAAAAAAAGGCTATGAAGAAGGTAAAAAAATCGGTTCTTTCGCCGGTTTTGCGCCAATGGATAACCCGAGATTTTCCATTTTAGTCAAAATGGATAATCCTAAAAATGTTGAATGGGCGGAATCCAGCGCGGCTCCGACTTTTGGGGAATTGATGAAATTTTTACTGGAATATTATAAAATTGAACCGACCGAAAAATATACGCAAAAAGATTTGGATATTTTCAACCAAAATCATAAATTGAAGGATTTATTTTTACAAAATGAAAATAATCTCGAAAAAAACGGTGGAATAAAAAATAATCCTGGCGCAACAAATAATGAAAAAAATGAAAAACGGTAAAAACCAGAAAAGAATAATTTTGGAAAAATTGCTTCGGGCAATGGCGGTTTTGATTTTAAAAAAATATAATCCAAAGGTCATCGGCATTACCGGATCAGTTGGAAAAACTTCCACTAAGGAAGCAATTTTTTCCGTTTTATCCGGAAAATTCAGGGTGCGGAAAAATGAAAAAAATTACAATAATGAAGTCGGAATACCGCTAACCATAATCGGGGCTGAATCCGGACATAATTCTTTTTGGAAATGGCTGGGCGTATCGTTTAAATGGATGGCTTATTTGATTTTCCCGCTGGAATATCCAGAGGTGTTGGTTTTGGAAATGGGAGCGGATCGGCCGGGTGATATGAAATATCTGATTGATTTTACCAAACCCAGCGTAGGCGTGATAACCGACGTGTCTTTCAGCCATATTGAATTTTTTAAAACTCTGAATAATATTGCCAAAGAAAAGGGAACTTTGATCAAGGATTTTGATAGGAAAAAACTAGCGGTCATTAGTGTTGATAATTCCTATGTGGCAAAGTTAGCTGATCAAACCAAAGCCCAAATTATTAAATATGGGTTTTCTGAAGAAGCGGAAATGAAAGCCACTGATGTTTCATTTGTTTACGGCGATGAAAATGAAAAAGAAATCAAGGGAATCAGTTTTAAATTAAATTATAAAGGTACGATAATGCCCGTGCGCTTGGGCAATGTCTTGGCCAGGCATCAAATTTATTCAGCTTTGGCAGCCGCTTCCGTGGGGACTGGCCTAGGGATTAATTTAGTTGAAGTTGCCCGAGCTTTAGAAAATTTTTCGCCTCCAGCCGGCCGGATGAATTTGGTCAAAGGCATTAAAAATACTTTTCTCATTGATGATACTTATAATTCTTCGCCAACCTCGGCGATTGCCGCCTTGGATACTTTGGGAGAAATCGGAGCCAAAAGAAAAATAGCCGTAATGGGAGATATATTGGAATTGGGAGAGGAAACGGAAAAAGGCCATGTTGCAATAGCCCGTAAATTTATTGATATTAGCGGAGACATCTTTTTTGCAGTCGGTAAAAGAATGGAAACGGCAGTTTCAGAACTTAAAAAATATGGAATAGCGGAAAATAGAATTTACTTTTTTAAAAATCCGATGGAGACCGGGAAAAAACTCCAGGAAATTATGCGGGAAGGGGACTTGGTTTTGATTAAAGGTTCCCAAGGAATGAGGATGGAAAAAATAACGGAAGAAGTAATGGCTGAACCGCAAAAAGCCGAAAATCTTCTCTGCCGGCAAAATAATTGGTGGAAAGAAATTCCTTTTAAGGAGGTTTAGATATACTATAAAAGTAAAAGCCTAAGCGAGGGCTTTTTATTTTGATTTTTTGGCCTATTTATGTAGAATAGACATATTGCCGCGTTTCCGCCCAAGGCGGACAAGCGTCTATAAATTAAATCTCTATTAGGGTTTATTCCCCGCGGCTTGCCGCGGTAGTATACTGGATGTATGAGTATTTACATCCACAAAAGCCATAATGTCAGTGTTCTAGTCTATCATCTGGTTTGCCCAGCCA
>Ga0172368_10007111_pt1 | contig 11818 bp, 10 predicted proteins | sample Lak11m_FD_114540 | JGI IMG/M metagenome (GOLD analysis project Ga0172368, IMG submission 114540) | Freshwater microbial communities from Kabuno Bay, South-Kivu, Congo - kab_022012_11m | ecosystem: Environmental > Aquatic > Freshwater > Lake | place: Democratic Republic of the Congo: South-Kivu...
AGCTTTCTTCCTTTTGCACCAATTTCAGAAAAACCAGCACTGATAATAACTGCCGAACTAATACCTTTTTCCCCACATTCTTCCAAGACACTTGGCACAAACTGAGCCGGAATAACAATAACAGCCAAATCAATATCTCCATTAATCTCATCTACGTTTTTATATAGTTTTTGGGCACCTATCTTTCCGCCCTTGATATTTATGCCATAGAGTTTTCCTTTAAATTCATACTTTCTAATATTTTCATATACCAAAAATCCGAGCTTTTTTTTATGATGCGAAGCCCCGATAACAGCTATAGACTTTGGTGAAAAGAAATTGCTAAGAATTGTACCCTCCTGCTTTATTGTCATTCCCGCGAAGGCGGGAATGACGGCAATACCACTAACTAAACGTAAACGTCCCTAAAACCTTATTCAAATCGTCCCCGTATCCTCCGTTTTCATAGAAATCATATAGTGTACCACCTCGCTCAAACTCAACCACATTAATTTCTGTCGAAGTATCCGAGTTAAGATAAGTATACTTTGTTCCGCTTACACCACCAACTGTAACAGGTTCTTTTTTTGCTGAAGCATCAGTGCGAAAACTTCCAGTAGGCTTTTTGTCTGAGGAATATACTTTCAGTTCTAGTGGTATAAAATATGAACCTTTTGGCGCCTCTGTGGGCAGTTGGTTATTTGAAAGTGCCACCCAAACTGACCCATCAAGACCAGAGTAGTTTTGGCTGTACCAGTCTTTTGGATATTTGAACGAGTATCCGCTCCCTTGGAATGTTTGCCCATCGTTTTGCACTGGCTGACTAGTATCATCAACTAAAACAGTATATTTCTTAGAAATCCAGCCATCTTTGCCGTTATAGTTAATCTTATACCAGCCATCTATTTCTTCCTGGACCTCAACTTTTGTCTTGTCAGGAATCATGCCAACTTTCTCCGAGTTTGTACTGTGATCTTTGCGCATATTTAAAGGACCGTTCACAATCACAGATAACTTCTTTGCCATTGGCTGATCGCCCGTCTGTACCTTAACTGGAATTTTTTCCTTATTAATAGGAACAACCTTTTTAAGATTATAAATTCCAAAAAGCACAACCAATGTAAAGATAATGCCGAGAACAAAAAGAATTTTTTTCTTGCCCGGATCCATACCTTTTTTAAAACGATTGCTTGTTGAAATTTTAGAAAGTGGCATATTTTATTAGTTAACTACTTTGATACTTTTTAATTGACTTTGAATCTCCTTTGTAGTCAAAAGCCCATCTTGAGCGCCAATAAACTCTGTAACATGAGCTGAGTTTATTGCCGCAATCTTTTGCGCCAAAGGAATATCCATCTCTTTTATCAAGCATGCTAAAAACGTCGCACCAAACGCATCTCCTGCACCAGTCGTATCTATAACGACTACACCTCTTTTAAATGCCGGCTCAAAGTTTTTTGTGTTGTCATCGATATAGTAGCTGCCCTTGTCTCCATCTGTTATAATCACCCTTTTTAGGCCCATATTTTTAACTTTTTGGAGCAGAATATTGTTATCTTCTATAACCTCACATGCTTCTTCACTGCACGCAAGTTCTTCAGCCTCTTCTCTATTTAAAAGAAGTAACTCCACCTCCGGTAAAATATTTCTTAGCTGCTTACAGTTTCCTTTAAGCTGTGTTCCACCGGGATTTAAGGCTATTTTTATCTGATTTTTATGCGCGTAGTCTACTAGGACAGGTAAGGCATCGGCAGACTGACCGGTCAAAGATGTAATAAAGAACCATTTGGTACTCGCAAGTTTATCCTCATCACACAGTTTGAGAAAGTTGTTGGCTCCGCGATGTAAAAATGCAACATGATCTTTTTTGTCCATTACAATCAAGGAAAGTGCTGTATGATTTTCAGGATCAGTGGTAATAAGACTTGTATCTACACTCAGTTCCTGCAGCCTTTGTACAATAGAATGCGCGCTTTCATCTCTACCAAGATTGATGCAAGTAGCTACATGCAAGTCCAGCTTTGCCATAGAAACAGCTGTGTTAAGAGCGCCTCCTCCAAAGGAAAAATGCGCATTATCGGTAATAATCTTCTGGCCGTATTTAAAAGCTAACATCTTTTCTTGGTCGTCTTCGGGATCAGGAAAAATCACCCCTTTTGTGGTCTTAAAGAAGATATCTCTTGTCGCTCCGCCAAATGTTATGCAATCAAACACTTACTTTACCCTCTCGCCCTACGGGCGATCCCGACCAAAGCGTCGGGACTTCATTATTATCTTTTTAATAATATTCTCATAAAATCTTTACCGTAAATATGACCTAAACTGCCTTTCTTGCACTCACGCTCACCAAACTTGACACTTGAAACTTGACCATTTGATTGTGAATTGTGAATTGTGAATTGTGAATTAATTAATACCGGCACCGGATCTGACGAATGGTCTTTCAGTACACAGGGCGTAGAGTGATCTGCCGTTACAGCTATTTTAACATTTTTTTTCCCTAAAAACCTGCCAAGTTCTTTATCTATCTTTTCTATAAACTCTTTTTTCATTTTCCCGTCACCGTAATCTTCCGCTGCCATATCTGTGCCTTTGATATGTAAAAAAACAAAATCGTTTTTCTTTAGCGCCTTTTGGACTGCTTTTGCCTTTGCACTGATATTAGTATCAAGTTTGCCCGTTGCTCCACGAACACTCATCACTTTCATTCCAAGATATGCGGCAATGCCTTTATATAGAGGTGCACCAGCTATACAGACCGCCTTAACTTTAAACTTTTTGCTGAAAGGTTCAACGTCCTTGAGATATCCGCAGCCACGGGTGACAATGAAGTTTGCCGGTGGTTTTCCTTTTTTAATACGTTTTTTGTTGATTTTATTCTCGCTTAGAATTTCATGAGTTAGTAGCTGATATCTCTCAAGTGCTCTTGCAACAGTTTTTCCCTCTTTGGAACTGCCATATGCCTTTGGGTGCAGTACCCGAACACCCATTTTTCTCGGACCGGCTTTATGAGAGTCCGTGTCTGAAATCAAACCGCTGCCATTCCCGCTCCCCTTTTTGTCATTCTCGTGAAGACGGGAACCCATTCCATTAATATACTTTTTAACAGGCCCTCCGCTCACAACAAGAACCGCTCTATGCTGGAGAGAAGGATAAATCTTAAATCTCACGTTATCTATTTCAATATCATTACAAGCCTTGGCTAAATCTTTCACAGAGTCAATGACGCCAGCGCGAGCATCAACTAAGTTCAAATCATTATCAACTGTCGCGAAGTTAGCCCGAAACGCAAGTTCATCCGGTTTTAGTTTAATGCCAATTCCAAGCGCCTCTAAAACTCCTCTACCTGGATAATCAGCCTTAAAATCATAGCCAAGAATTGCCAGATGCGATTCCTCAGAGGTCGGATAGAGGTTTTTCGGCATAGCATTCATCGTGCCGCAGATGCCATCAGACACCATTTTATCCATGTTCGGAGTACAAGCCGCCTCAAGTGGTGTCTTTCCACCAAGCGACTTAACCGGCCTGTCTCCAAGTCCGTCTAAAATAACAAGAAGTGTCTTTTGCATAAACCCATTGTAGCAAAATGGGAGCCAAATTATAACCAAATAAATGTTGGCTCCTCAGCTCGGATATGAAAAATTCAACTTTCATATCTCTCGCTCTACGTCGCCAATAAAAAGAACTCCCATATCTTGGAAGTTCTTTTTATAATTTCTTATTTTGCAGCTGTGTCTGCTGGTGTTTGCTGTGTTGGTGCGCTTGTGCCACCACCTTGTCCTGATTTTTTCTTGACCATGAAGAAATAAAGTATTGCCGGTAGGAAACCGAAGAAGAAAATCAAAATTGCCCACAAGGCCTTACTTCCCGTTGCAAAGTCATCGTCTTTTCTGATCAAAGAATCAATAAACATCCATATTGTAAAAACACCCAAAACTAATGCTATGATCATAAAAACAACAAAGAAAATTCCCATTCCTGCAATAAGACCTGTCGCCGCAGCCGTATCACCTGTCGTAGTAATATCAACTGAAGAATCAAAGTCTTCTGCTGCTTGTGCAAGTAATGCTAACATATTTTTTCACCTCCTTTCTTAAGTTTCAAACGATTAATGCGTTTTTTTCATAATACCTCAAACTATCTTAAAGCAATAGGATTTTAGTCTAAATTTTCAATTCACAATTTTCAATTTTCACTGAATTTACATTAGAACAATGGATTAATTTTTAGCTTGTCATTCTCGTGAAGACGGGAATCCAGTCAAACTTACTTTATTCTCTGGATCCCCGGGTCAAGCCCGAGGATGACAACGGGGTGTTGCAATATTTCAACAATATGATTTTGAATTTGTTTAGGATTTAGAATTTAGAATCTCGAACTTGTCGGCTATCTCAAGCAGCCGATTGTATTTCGCCACCCTTTCTCCCCTAACCGGTGCGCCGGCTTTAATATACTTTGCCCCAACTGCTACAGCAAGATCGGCAATAAATGTATCATTTGTCTCCCCGCTTCTATGAGAAACTATCGGTTCCCAGCCGGCAAACTTCGTCATCTTGATAGCCTCAATCGTTTCTGTTACGGTACCTATCTGGTTGGGCTTAATGAGGACTGCATTTGCAGCACGCTTATCAATCCCTGAACGGATTCTTTCAACATTTGTTACAAAAAGATCATCACCGACAAGCATAATGTCTCTTCCCAACCGTTCACTTAAAAGCACCCAGTCGTCTAAAGTATCTTCGGCCATACCGTCCTCAATAGAAAGAATCGGATAGTTTTTGGTAATATCTTCAAGATATGTAACCATCTGAGACGGATTTAGGGCCATATTTTCACTTTTCAAAAGATATTTTTCATTTTCAGAGTCATATATTTCACTAGAGGCAATATCAAGCGCTATTTTTACTTTTTCTATTTGAACACCTGAATGTTCAATCGCCTGTACTATTAGGTCAAGTCCTTCTTTGTTTGACGCAAGATTTGGACCAAACGCTCCTTCGTAACCGATATTTGTGTTTTTACCACTGCTAGAAAGCACTTTTTCAAGAGAATGATAAACCCTTTCTATTTGACTAAGTCCCTCACTGATATCTTTTGCATCAATACAAATCATATACTCCTGAATGTCAGCATTTGAGTCAGAGTGTTTACCTCCCTCTATAATAACAGACAAGGGTTTGGGCATAGAAAACTCATTAAATCCATAAACTTCCCCTATGGTTTGATATAACTCCTGACTCTTTGAGAGTGCATTTGCTCTGAGCGTCGCTATTGAAACAGCCAAAATAGCATTAGCTCCCAGATTACTTTTTTCTTTTGTTCCATCAAGCTCTAGCATCACCTCATCAATTTTAGTTTGCTCACTTGTGTCCATACCACTCAGCTTAGGAGCAATGATGTTCTCGATATTTTCACAGGCTTTTGTGACACCCATACCATCAAATCGGCTGGGATTACCATCTCTTAGTTCTTTAGCTTCGTGTTCACCTGTGGACGTTCCGCTTGGTACTGATGCCTCTCCCTTGATGCCGTTTCCGAGTTCCACACAACAAGAAACGGTCGGGATGCCTCGAGAATCCAGTATTTCTTTAGCTCTTAACTCTTTAATTTTCATTTGGTATTTGTCCTGCGTTTTTGATCAGATTAACAAAATTTTTGAATTTTGCGTTCGTACTAAGAAAATATCCTATCACAAACATCAATAAAGCTGCAAATACTATAACAAAAATTTTGATTAAAATCGGATTAACCTGGTGGGAAGGATAGACTTCCTCGGCCACACTCTGAACCTCCTCAGGCTGTTTGCTTATCTCCGTCATTTCTTCCGGCGTCAGTTTTGGAGGCTCTTTCTCTACTACTTCAGTTTGTCCCTGAATAACTTTTTCGGAGACAACATTATTAATGTACTCGCCATTGCCCTCAATAAAATCCAAGTTTTGTGGTTGTTCGGAAGCTTGAGGGTTTCTTGGAATATATTGCTTTGAGGGTGCAATATCAGGCGCTTGAACAGCAGAACCAACATAAGCTGTCGGTTGCCCCTGCATACCTGACTGATGCCCTAACTGTGCAAGAATTTTATCAAGCGTCGCATCCTCCGGAAAAACTTTATCATTGACTACCCTCTGTGGATGCTGATTGTTGAGTTGGTTTGGTCGAGCTGCCTGGCTCTGCGCGATTTGCGCCAAAGCAACTGGGGAATAGTATTCCTCACGCTGTGGGCTGTTTACTTTAACCTTTGCCAATTTATTCTGAATTTCAGTCAGTACCTGATCTTTAGGTGTAAATTCACTAGCAACTATACCGCAGCTTGTGCAGATATGCTGGTTATTTATGTGAATCATTTCCTGTCCGCACTTTGGGCACTTCATAGTATTCCTTCTAGTAAACCTTATTGTTAGTTTGTATTTCTGCCATTGAGTAGCTTAGTTTTTATCAATCACAGTTCAATTTTCAAGTCCCAAACCCCAATTTTCAATCAATGCCTCAAATTTTTAATTTTCAAATTTATCAATTTAGGATTTCATTGATCGTTAGCGCTTGATCATTGATCACCTTCCCCTATCTTGTGTTCTAGCTCAGATAACTTTGCCTGAATATCTGACATTTCCTTTAAAACAAGTTTTTCTTCGACGGAAGCTACCATTTTTCTGGTTTGCTCTATCATGTCCGGATTTACAGAGATTGATGTAGTACCATACTCTACCATTTTCTGTGCTACTTCAGGATATACACTTGGAGCCTGACCACAAATAGAACATGTCACGCCATAATCACGGCAAGTTTCTACAGTCTTTCTAATCATATCCTGCACTGCCGGATACCTTTCGTCAAACTCTTCAGCTACAGAACTTGAGTCTCTATCCAGCCCCATAATCAGCTGAGTTAAATCGTTTGAACCGATTGAGACTCCATCTATCCCCATCTGGCAGAACTTGTCTATTTCAAGCACTGCAGACGGCACTTCTACCATTATCCAGAGTTTGAAGTCGGGATCTGCCTCTTTGTTTAGTCCTGATTTTTCAACCATTTCTTTAACTTTGGCAAACTCGTCTGTCCGTCTCACAAATGGAATCATAAGATTTAGGTTTTTAAAGTTCTGACGCACCCTTTTTATCGCCTCTAGCTCCAGACCAAATTCCTCGGGATCTTTTAAATATCTGAAACAACCGCGATAGCCGATCATTGGATTATCTTCTTCCGACTCAAACTCTTCCCCGCCCTTTAATCCTCTGTACTCATTGGTTTTGAAATCTGTTGCCCTGTAGACGACCGGTCGCGGATCAAAGGCGCGAGCAAACGTTTCAATGCCTTGCGCCAACTTCGTAATATACTCTTCCTGCCTTCCCTCTTTAATCATTTTCTTGGGATGCTCACCGATTGACTCCATGATAATGAATTCCGCTCGAAGCAAACCAACACCGTCCACGTCTCTAGCTGCGATTTTTTCAGCCAGTTCAGGCTCACCCAAATTGACATAAATCTTTGTGGCAGTAACTACCGGCGCATTTGACACAACCTGGCCTTGACCGCCAACTTCAACCTGCGCCTCAGGTTTTTTGACTATTCCTTCGTAAATTGCGCCTGTTTTTCCGTCAACGGTTACCTCGGGATAGTCCTTCAAAGTTGTTGTCGCTGTTTCTGTACCCACGACGCAAGGTATCCCCAGTTCTCTTGAAACAATGGCCGCGTGGCATGTCCTCCCCCCCTCATCAGTTGCAATGGCCGATGCTCTTTTCATAGCAGGAACATAGTCTGGAGTAGTCATCTCGGTAACTAAAACGTCCCCCTGTAAAATTTTGTCAATCTCGCTTGGAGAATGAATAATTTTAACCGGTCCGCCGTCTAATCCCACTGAGGCTGCGGAACCCTTCAAGATAACTTTGGCATCTTTAATGTCTGTTCCACCTGTTGAGTTTGATCCTTGCTCAGAAGCGGGACTATCAGTCTTTTCGGCGTCACCAAGGGTCGTGATTGGTCTTGACTGTACCATATACACCTTGCCTTTCTCTACCGCCCACTCGGTATCCTGCGGTTTACCATAATGTTCTTCTATTTTTAAGGCCAGGTCCGTCAACTGACCTATTTCTTCATCGGTAAGTTTCTGCGCATCCTGTTTATCGTCCGGAACAGGCACGCCACTCTTTGAAATGTCGGTTGTATCGTCGGTATCGGCGTCACCGCCTTCACGGGTCAGCATCCAGGTCTGCTTATGGATTTCTTTGTCACTTATTTCCTTCGTTTTTTTATCCACCAAGTATCTGTCAGGAGTTATAGCGCCCAAAACTACTACTTCACCAAGACCGTATCCTGCCTCAATCGAGATGTGATCCATATCATTGTTGGCAGGATCAATGGTGAACATGACACCGGCTTTTTCGGAGTTCACCATTTTTTGAACCGGCACCGCAATGCCGACTTCGAGCTGATCAAAGCCTTTGTCTTCACGGTAATATATTGCTCTCGCTTCAAAAAGCGACGCCCAACACTTTAAAACTGCATGCAAAACAGGAATATCACCTAGAACATTTAAGTATGTCGCCTGCTGACCAGCAAATGACGCATCGGCCAAGTCTTCTGCTGTCGCGCTTGATCGGACTGCAACATACAACTCTTTTTCGTTTGTATGAGTTTCTTTTGCTAGTTTGTGATAGGTCTCAGTAATTTCTTTAGCCAAATCTTCCGGAAAATTAGCTTTTTTTATCTCGGCCTGAACTTTTTCCGCCCTACTTTGTAAATCCTTAGAGTTTTCAACATCTAAACCTTTTAAAATTTCGGCAATTTTTGACTTTAATCCCGTATTTTCCAAAAAGTCAAAGTAAGCCTGAGCCGTTACTATAAAGCCATTCGGAACAGGTATACCGGCAGTGAAGAGCTCCCCAAGATTAGCACCTTTTCCACCAACTGTAGCCCCATCACCTTTACCGACTTCCTTAAACCATAAAATGTTCTTACTCACACAACCCTCCTTACTTATGCTTGCAGTAATATTCCGCAATTAAAATTTTTTTATAAGATTCTCAATCTTCCTTTTTAAAGACGGCACATCTTCAATAGCCGTTGTCCAGACAATATCTACATCGATGTCAAAATAATCATGTATTATTTTGTGGCGCATACCAACGACTTTAGGCCAGTCAACTTCACTATGCTCTTTTGTAAAATCCCTCGTAAGTTTGCCGGCAGCTTCACCGATAATTTCCAGCTGTCTCACGACGGCAGACTGTTTCTCATAGTTGACCATAAAATCCTCTTTTGATACACCATCGAGGAAATCAGCAATGTGTTGCACCGCTTCGAAAATGTGTTCTAACCTCAGTTTATTTCTCTGGTCTTTTGCCATAAATCACCTTCATTGTCTGAAATACTTCTTCCTTAATATATTTATCGATTCCATTAACAGTCACAAGGTCAACTTTCTCACCCAGAGTTTCTGCAATCTTGTCTTCAATCTCCTGATATTTAAACAGTCCCACGCGAGCGTTTGGAGTAAACTGAATCAAAATGTCATAGTCACTGCCACTCTGAGCGTTATCTTTCGCACGCGATCCAAAGAGCGCAGCAAACTCTATCTCATTCTGCCGCATAACATTGATTAGTTTGTCTCTGTTGGGGATATCTTTAGTTTTCATAAAATAAAAATAACATTTTTTCCTTAAAAAAGCCATATAAATAATACGTTTTTGCTATTATCTTCTGTATCTTCTGCCAACCCATAAAATACATCTAACAAGGTTCTGTACCTTGTTAGATGTTACACAACCAAATCTTTGACCTTTTCTTCTAATCTATACCCATCACAATGCTTCAAAATCCCTAAATATGAAGATACATTATTTTCATTCACCCTTTGCAACATCCTCTTCTTCGTTTTGGTCCTCAAAACCGTGTGATGAGGTAAAACGACATAACCAAGAAAGTCTATGCCTTGCTTTAGTTTTCGAATAGTAATTTTGTCTTTATGGAAAGAGAGCTTCAGCTCTATCTCAACAAATTTCTTAATTTCTGCACAAACATTTTCAAGGTAGAGAATATCATCGCTCAAAATCACAAAGTCGTCGCAATAACGGATATAATACCTCACTTTCAGCTCATGTTTCACAAACATATCAAGCTCATGAAGATAAATATTGGCAAATAGCTGGCTGGTTAAGTTGCCGATTGGGATGCCTTTTCCTTCTTCTTTGCTGAAGCTTTGGATTATCTCATCAATCAGACTCAGAACATCTGTATCTTTAATCTTCTTTTCAATCAACCCCAGCAAAATCTCGTGGTCAACCGAAAAGAAAAACTTTTTGATGTCGCATTTCAAGGCAAAACAAGGATGAGTGTAGTTTCGACTTACTCTTCTATAAAAACTCTCAAGCCGTCTCACCGCTTTATGCGTTCCTTTATCATTTCGGCAGGAATACGAATCATGGATAAAACTTTCGTCGAATATCGGATATAAAATCCTGTAAATCGCGTGATGCACCATCCTATCCCTCACTTCAGCCTTGTGAATATGCCTTTGTTTGGGATCATGGATGATAAAGGATTCATAGCCCCCATGCCTATATTTTCCCTGTGAAAGATCGCGGTTGAGTGATAAAATGTTATCCATAAGCTTGAGCGAAAACTCTTGTACATCAGGCTTATTTTTCTTGCCCTTCTCAAACTCTTTCCATGCTTCAAGCAGATTATCAACACTAACAATTTCGGAGAAACAATGATTCAAAACAATTCTCATCGACAACCTTCCAGTTCTGATTTACCGGTAATACACAAATTGCTTGAAAGTTATAAGCTTTGGCATGAAATTTTGCCAAACTTCCCAAAAACTTCGCGCTACTCCCTCGGCGGGAAAATTGACGCTTTATTTCTAGAAACCCTTGAGCTTACATATGGAGCCTGCTACCAGAAAGGCAGACAAAAGCTATCCTGCATTGAGAATGCCGGCATCAAGCTTGATATGTTAAAATTTTTCTTAAGAGTAGCTTGGGATATAAAAGCATTGGACAATAAAAAATATACTGCCATTTCAGCGCGTCTTAGTGAGATAGGCAGAATGCTTGGAGGATGGTCAAAACAAGTACGTGAGCAACTCTCTCCAAATGTATATAAGTGAAAATATTTGCGGCGAACCACGAACCAGTCGTTGTCGTTCCAATCGTTCTCGAGGTTGTACAGGTTGAACCTGCGATTGTCAGGGTTCAGGTTCAGATAAGCCACGTTAACGTTGCCGTCCGGGTTCTGCCAACGCGAGGAGGATTGCGCAAAATATCATCCTTGCCACTGCCGCTTGAATACTCTCACAGCTGAACTTTACATGAGGTCTTACCTACCAATATCATGCGCCAAGTATCTTCACTTTGTAGAAATTACGAAGTGCCTCTGGCAAAAGACGTATCCTTATGCCATTCTCCACATCGGTAATCCTAGATTTCGATCGCTCACAGCCTTGACCGCAAACATATTAATCTAATATCCGAAGTTATTTTACCATTCTTATGCTAAATAGACAAAGAAAATGAGGCGACCCCTCCGATCTAAAAGATCGGAAGAATCGCCCCAAAGGGACAAAGAGATCAAAAAGTTCTAAGAACTCAAGTGTCCAAGCGCCGCTACTTGCGGCGAACCACGAACCAGTCGTCGCCGCTCCAACCGCGCCCGAGGCTGTACAGGCCGAACCCGCGATCGTCAGGGCTCAGGTCCAGATAAGCCACGTAAACGAAGCCGCCCGGGAGCAGCCAACGCGAGTTCTCGCCGAGAGCGGTAATGAAACGTACACCAGCATACCACAGTTCATCCGCATTCTCTTTTGCCTTTAAGGGCGAAAGGGCGGGGATGTCCTCGGGGATAA
>Ga0172368_10007113_pt1 | contig 11815 bp, 21 predicted proteins | sample Lak11m_FD_114540 | JGI IMG/M metagenome (GOLD analysis project Ga0172368, IMG submission 114540) | Freshwater microbial communities from Kabuno Bay, South-Kivu, Congo - kab_022012_11m | ecosystem: Environmental > Aquatic > Freshwater > Lake | place: Democratic Republic of the Congo: South-Kivu...
AGTAAATCAGGAAATCTTTGCAGGTTTTCGTCAAGGGCAATATTCGCTATTATCGTATCCATTTCTTTTTTAGAAACTTTCCCGTAAGGAAAACGATACAGGAGTCTTAACAAAATCTTTATAATTAATTTTCTCATTATGCTGGTTGATTTTTAGGAGGCAAACCCTGTTCATTCTGAAATTTAATGGCCTCTTTACTTGGCGCAATGTAAAAACGATCAGGATTTTTACCGATCGCTGTTAACCAATCAATAGTTGCCTCGTCAGCATTAATCAAAGGATTAACTTTAGCTTCATCTTTAAGCGACGACGCCATTTCAATTCTCAATGTTCTACTGTTTTCTACTTCAAAGTCTTCCACCAATGTAATTTCCCAGTTGCATTCTTTCATTTCTGGCTTCATTGATACCCAATAAGGTTTTTTGCCCGGTTCTACCACCGAAACTTTGCGATATTCTGGAACTGTTTTTGTTTGGTTACCTTCAGAGTCTAGAATAGGATTACCATATTTGTCTTTAAGAACAGAATACTGAATTGGTTTGGTATAAAACTGTTTTATGTTTGAAATTCTAAGTTCGGCGCGTTCCTTTAAGAGTTTATAAATAAAAATATGAAACGTGCTAGAAACTCTTTTTGAGTTTTCGTCAAGGATAACAGCTTCACGGGCAGTCTTTCGGCCAGAATGTACCCCCTGAGAACCTGGGTCAATCGAAGAGTTAACGTCAGAACTGTTTTTAAGCATCGACAAGAGCTGGAAAGCCGACTGATTAGAACCGGAAATATCCATTTCTTTAAGCTGGTTAACGTCTCCTGTAAGTTTTTTAATTGCTCCAGGAAATAATTGGAAGTTATCAATTTCTACTCCGGCTCCTAAAACAAACGGTTTGTTAATAGACAAAATTTCTTGGTCGATCATTAATCTCAACAAAGCGTTGCGGGTTTCTTGTTCACCACTTAAAAGGTCTGGGAAAGACTTACCATAAAAATATTCTTCGTCTGCCAGTTCGAATACGGTCTTTTTAAAAGGTAGCCTATGATGGTCAAAAGGAATAGGGGAAACTTCATCTCCGTCTTGTTTATTAAGCCAATATCCGTTGGCTAAAATAATAAACTCGTCCCAGTCTTCGTTATAATAATAGATAACCTCAATTAACTCACCAGGAGTCTGGGTTAAACTCTTATAATTGCAACCGTCTACGTCAGAAGCATAAATCCCGGGAACGATATACTTAGCATCCTCATATTTTCCGAACTTGTTATCAAAAACTTTTTTAGTATAAAATCTAACTACCGCGCAGTCGTGTTTTATCTCGGCAGAGTTTTCGTTTGGATAAAAATTTAATATCGGAACTATTTCAGCTTTAACTTGTCCCGCTCCACCGACAATAACTTCTTTCTCCTTAAATTTAACCTTACCGGTTTGCTGGTTTACATTTGTAATTCTCTTTATTTTCTTCTTTTCTTCGACATATTGTTCCTCTACAATTACTGTTCCTTTGCAGGCAGCCGACAAAAGTTGAAGATAAAGTTTATACGATCCGTTTTCTTTTTTCCAAGAGTCTTCGTAAACCTTAAACATATCAGCGGAATAATACTGAGACTCTTGGTTAACCCCAACTAAAGAAATAAAAGGTTTAGCCGCTACAGTCATTGCCACTAAAGTCTTAAGTTTACCCCGGGTTTCGTGGTCCCAAATAATAGACTGCCAGTCTTCTTTAGTTGCCTTCAACTCGTCTGAAACAATACCATTATAAGCATCCATTGAGTAATTTACATACTCGGTTAGAGTTTTACCATCAAATTCGTGCCTAGTTTTGTCGCGTTCATTCTTCATCGCTTGGAAACGTTCAAAAACTCGGTTTATGACCGCTGTTTCCTTCTCCGAAGGTTTATACGCAGGCTGTTTTTTAGCCTCGTTTTTATATTCCATATATTACACTTAAATTAGCGCTCACCGAAAATTAATTAAAAATAAAATGTTTTAGTATTTAATGAAGTTCCTGATCCTCCAGTTGTTATTGTATACGTTCCACAGGTTAAATTATTCCAATTACTAGAAGTATACGTCTGTACACATTTATTTGTTTGTCCTCTATAAACTAAATTAGAAATGTCTTGGATACTTATAGCTTTAGCAATTTTACTCTTTTCGATTCTTTCTTCTATTTTATCAAATTTACCATTACGCAAATCTTCTAAATCTAATTTAAGGATTCTTAATTCTTCTTCAATACGTTCTTTTTCTTGTTTTTTGCATTCGATTTTTTCTAATGTTTCTAAAATAAAACCTTTGACGTGTTTTACCTTATTTTCCATTAGTTCTTCTTCTGCTTGTTTATAAGCTTCTTTATTGATGTTTTTTTCACTCATACGTTTGTTTCTTCTACTCCCTCCTGTGGGGAGACAAAAATGAGCGCTAATTTAAAAGTACTACACTATAATTATAACACACCCAAATAAAAAAAGCAAATTAGTACATCAATCTAATCCCTGCTTTTTTGGCTTTTGCATACTTATTGTATTCTCTTTGGACAGTTTTTGACGCTGGAAGCATAATTTGAATGATATTTGACAGGCAGTCAACCACGTCGTCGTGTACTGACTTAGGAAATCTTAATAGCTCTTCTTCTAAAATAACCGTGTTTTTGTCATCCGAATTATGAAAAACATTGGCGATCGCATATTTAGGTTGGAGTTTAGAAATCTTAGTAACCTTGTCAATTGTTGGTTTAATCTCAATAATTTGCATACTTTGCACGGTAGAATGTTGTTTTCGTTTTTCTTCATCAATAAAAAACTTCAAAGCTTTCTGGTAAGCTGTCGTTTCGATACCCACATAAATAGGTTGCCAGTTTTCGTAGTGGGCAAAAATAGCCTTAATTGTTTCCATTGGGTCTAGTCTGGCCCGAGTGATTTCTAAAACAAATATTCTATTTAGATAATCTACTAAAACAGAAATTATAGCCGTAAAATCAGCCGTAGTCTTTTTAGAAATCGCCGGGTCTACTAAGGTATAAGTCCGAAAAGGTTTCTTTTTAATTTCCTCCAACTGGAGATGGTTAAAATACCGAAACATTTCTCTGCGAAACATTTGATCTTCATCCGACAACGGTTGATTAAAATACTCCTGATAGAACGCCGCGTCTCCCCGTTCTGATATTCGCATCTCTTCTCTCTTGCGCTCGAGTTTTTCAACGGTCCAGTTGGACGGCCAGAGGAGTTTACGATTTTTATCCCAAGCAGTATAAATTTTACCATTATGACTCTTAATTAAAGTATTTAAGAGTGAGTCATCGTGCAAAATCGTCCCAAACATCTTAATTACTCCGGTTTCATTATCAACCGCTGGAATTACCCCCTTGACATAGTTGTCTAAATATTTTCTACGTTGCTCAACATTATCAATGTGTTCATCAGACTCAATATCATCCAGAATAACTCTAGTTGGACGACTATGTCTAGATTTTAAACCTCGAATAGGCGTATCAAAGCCTTTGGCTCTTAAACGAATACCATTAATAAAGAAATCTCCGGCACTGTCTCGAATGTTTTCTTGTTCCTGACCACGAACATTAATTTTTGTCAAATCTCCATAAACCCGTAGAATTTCATCGTTCATCTTAAATTCTTCACGGACTACTTCCAAAACTTCAGACGCCTCAGTAAAAGTCTTTTCAATCAAAACAATAAACTCGTCCAGTCCATTAACACAAGAAAACATAATACAAAGTTGATTTAAAGTAGTCTTGGCGAAACCTCTAGGGCAAGCCGTATAATCATTACCGGGCTTAAAAAAAATATTCACCAAATCATAGTGAAACTCTGGGGTAGGTTTTTCAAAATACTTCGGTAGGAAATAATGACCCCAAATTAAAACCTTGACGACTAATTCATCAATGTTGCCCCAAGTGCGAAAAAATTCTCTAATCTGAACCTTATCAGCTCCAGAATTTAAGATTTCGCTAAATTCTTGTCTACACTTGTCTTTATAAATATTCATTGAGCCAGCAAATGGATTTGAACCAATGACCACCTGTTTACAAAACAGACGCTCTACCACTGAGCTATACTGGCCAAACCCTATTTCTTTTTACCGGGTTTCCAATTTGTCTTTTTTTGCATAGTTCCCCAAACGTAAGCCCCGGCGGCCTTTTTGCTCAGGCCTTTTTTCTTGGCGGCTTTCTTCAGCGCCATTTCCATTTTTTTTGGCATATTTTTTAAGAGCCTTTAAGATTTTCATCTCATTAAGCTCAGTTAAAGATAAGAGTTCTAGTTTCATTCGCTAAAATTTTGTAATCTTTTTTGGGCCAATTCCCTTTCTTCATCAGTCAAACTACCCATAGTAGATTTGGCTTCGATTTCCAATTTATCAGACCACCCACGATTCTTGAGCCAAAATATCTGAAAGGCCGGGTTCTGCTTTTTCTGGCCGGTGTATTCAACATACATTTCTACAAAACTAACCAAGTCCTTCATAAACCCAAGTTCAGGCACCTTATTATTCGGCCCAGAATATTCGTCAAGGTCCTGGCGACTAATCTGATTAAACAGAGCAATCCCGGTTTTAGTCAAAGGCTGTCCGGCTTCCAGAGTAGTTCTAAAATAAGCAATCGTATTATCAAACATCTGAATTGGGCGATACCGATACTTGCGAGTTCTATGGGGAATAATACTTTTTGAAATCGTTGGTCTTAAGACGCTCTCGAGGGCGTCAAAAGCGTTCAAAAAATACCGCATATCAATAAAGTCCAACTTATTGTTCTTGGCGCTATAAGCCAAATGTTCTGCTTTTTTGTTGATAAAATCCCGCCGGTACTGTTCAGTCGGTATAACTGGTAATTTTTGCTTCATATTTTTAATTCCTACCATTCTGATTTCAAAAATTGATTAATATGTTCTTTGGTTTCAATACTAAAGTCGTCTTCTACTGGAACCTTTGGTTCTTCTATAGGAACCTTTGGTTCTTCTACTGGTTCTGGTGGGAATTCTGTTTCCATTATAACAATATCTACAAAACCACCAGGTAAAAATCTTTTAATCTTTTCCTTTGGCAACAAAACTCCATAACTATTACCAATTTTACGTAGTTTTAACTTCATACATATCTATTATAGCATAGGTTATAACTATCTGTCAATAGTCCTTTTTTGTTTTTTGCGCTGTGGGGGGGGCTTTTTATTATGTTATGATTTGGGACTTTTTTATTGTTATAGGATTTGGGGGAGGTACCCCTAAATTTTTTCCCGACCCCACCCGGGGGGGTGATGCCACCCCATAAGGTATGCGACCATAAAAAAAAATAAAGCCTTGCCAATAAAACAAGCCCAGCCCCGATCAAAACAAGTCCCAGTATGTATGTATTATTAAGCCCCAACATACTATATATAGTATATTATTACTATTTATGCCCAGTATATTTATATTATGGCTTATTTATACTATTATGAATGTCGCAAAATGTATATTGTGCGACACTAATAAAACGAGCTACAAGCGTCCTTAATCTTTCAAGGCTACCTCACCTATCCTAAACTATTACAAGTGCCTTGTGCCTCAATTTTAAGCCTTACAGAGCATTTTAATAATTGCTTTCTTTTTTCCAGTAATTTATTTTTAATGTTTTCAACCATTTAACTCCTTTATTTATTCTTATCTTTATTCTTATTTTTATTCTTATCTTATATTCTCTTCTATTCTCTATTTGTCCAATAACCCTAATCTAATTAAAAAAAATAGTCTATTCAACTATTTCCAACATACATTTACCTATTGATCTTATTTAACTCTTCTTATATCGCATTTAAATTAACCATTTAGCGGGCAAAAGCCGGATTGATGTTATCTCACCGGCTTTATTGCTCTTTTGTTAGCCTTGTTATAACCTTTATAAACTGGCTGATCAAAATTATATTCCTATAATTTTACTAATTTAGCGTCTTCCGCATATTTACAATTCTCTGTTTTCTGGCCTTTATTGTAATAACATAATATCTCTCGGCGGGAAAATCCTTCTGCTTGTCTTCGCTTAATATAATTATCCAGTTCTAACATTTCTTCTTCTTCGGTATCAAAACAGATATAATCTCCACTTCCATCTATTGCTTGGCCAGTTCTGTTAAACTTGCCTTGCTCCTTACACTTAGAATAATTATTTACTCCCTTGCTACTTTCAAGCGTAAAGATAATTTTTCTTAACTCGGATCTTTCTTTCATTTGCGGATCTTCTACTTCTTTAATCTCTTCGACGTTGCTAATTTCAATTACTCTTTTGTTCTCGGCGGTCAATTTGCCATATACCCATATAATTTGCGGGGCTGTTAGTCCTGCAACCGCCACAATAATCATTTCTGTTATAACTATTGCTACCGCATATCTTCGAATCTTACGCATTATTCTTTCTTTTAGGCTTATGGGCTTTATTGACAACTCCTTGTTTTTATTGTCTAACTCAACCTTTTTGGCCAGTATTTTTTGTTTTATATCCATTTTTTTGGTTTTAATTTGTTAGTTATCACCCGTTGGCTCACCCTAACCAATTATCACCCTACCTATATATTCTAGCATACATTTTAGTAAAAGTCAAATTATTCAGTAAAAAATTTAATTACTTTTTTTTAAATTATAATTTTTATTATTCGGTCAATTCTCTTTTCTATATCTTTCGGCAAGTTGTCTAGCTGTTCTAATTCATAATCTCCCCGCACTGCTAAAACAGACTGCCAGTCTTTATTATTCAATTTATCGCTTATAGTAAAAAAACAAGTTCCGCAAGTCCAACCATTATGCTGTATATTACAACCCCTAGTTGCGATCAAAAGACAATTTTTTAACAATTTTAGTTTTTTCTTATCTAATTTATATTTCATATTTTTAATTTAATTGCTTAATCTCTATTTTTAGTTCTTTTATGTTTATATTTTTTAATTAAAAATAAAAATTGTATAATTATCCCCATTTCCCCGCACTAATACTTTCCGCCCCGCTTGTTCGTGTTTTAGTTTTTCCCGATCCGCCATTTCCTTACTAAAACACAAATAAAATTCATCGCATAAAAAGTATAAATCGTCTATTTTTCCTGTTTTCAAACACTTTTCACAGTTAGTCATATTCAATTTTTGTTAGTTTTTTATACTCTGATCATTTTTACAGTCTGGTCAGTAGGCACTTCCTCAATTTCCGCATTTTTTGCCATTTCTTCCGTAGTTTTAACAATATCAATAGCTAGTTTTCTAAACCTTTTTAATACTTCTGCCGGCACTTCTTTTTCTTTAATTCCTTGCCCTGGCGTAGTAAAAATATCAAACATTTCTTTATCATATCTTTTTTCCGCTCCGCACCTGCCACATTTTTTTCCGGTTTCTTTTATGCTTGTATAATTTTTCTGTCCGCAATTTCCACAAATACTTTTATAATCTGATAATTTTCTACCGCCTTTATATAAAACCAAATAACCGCCAATTCGTCCATTAAAACCCGCCTGAAAAGCATAATCATTATCGGCATCAAATTCTCTTATCAACCAATTTATATCGTCATAAAAGTTTTCTGCTTCTAACAATTCATAAACCTGGGCTTGCAGTTCTTTTTTAATAACATTATAAATTTTTAAATTATAAGCCGGAGCTGTCGCATTATTCCAGCTATTCATAGTGTTATATCTTATTCTTTTTAGTGTTTTCATAATTTTTTATAATATATTATATCTTCCGTTCCAATTTTTAGCCTGTTCATAAGGCAAACAATTATAAAGCGTATTTAAAAACCATATCCATACCGCAACCATTTACCCGCAAACCACTTTCACTAACACATTTCCCGCCCTGCTTATATTGTTCGGATTTTAATTCCCCACTCAATAACCCAATTTCATATGTTATATTCTCAATATAATTTTTTCTCCTTTTAAATCCTTTTATGCCTGATGTTCTGTCTATTCTGTAAAATAAAATTCTTCGGCTTATACCGCTTTTAGCTACACTAGCTATTCTCGCATATATTTCCCCCGCTAGGATAGTTTCTAAAATACTTTCAAATTCTTTTTCTAGTCCCATATTTTTATTCTTAAAAATTAAATTTTTTGTCAAACTCGTCTTCTACAATTTTATTTTCAGCGACAATTCTAACTTCTGATAAACCATTATAATAAACATTTACATTATTATAATGATCATAAAGTTCTTGTCGCAACTCATTTGCTTTTTTTATATCTTCTTCTGTTTCATAAGGCATAAAATAAACAACTTCTTTTTTCATATTATTTTTCACTTTTACCATTAGTTATTTCCAAAAACTCTTTTACGGTTTTAATTTTATGATACGCACAAAACAAAATCCGTCTATATAAAAAGTTTTTTAATTGTATAATACTCATAATTTCACCTACCTTTCTTTTTTATTTTAATTAAGGATATTCTCTAACCAACGATCCGCACAAAGCGAGATAATCAGTTTAGCAATTTAGTATTTCGAGATATACCGCTAAAAAATAATTTGGTTCGGTTCTCTAATCTACTACACCCATTTTAGCAGTTTTATTACACTCTGTCAAGCAAAAAAGCCAATATCTATCGGCTTTTTTTAAAATTCTTTATTTTTGATTTTTCGAGCTATTTTCGCATTGAAGTTTCGGTTTTTAAATTGAAGTTGGAATTTTCGTCGGCGTCCAGACTCGGGAACGGAGGAATTTTTACCTCGCCTTTAAATCTTTCACTAAACGCGCGATTTATAATATCCCAAAGTAAATTTATCTCCTTATATTTATCTAGCTGGGTGGTGCTTTCCTTCCCGGTGAGCTTTTTTTGAAGTGGTTTCCAAATATAATTCTTAACATTATACCCAGTCCAGGGGATAGCGATGTCTTTACTAATTGTGGCGCGAATGTCTAGCCCCTTGTCATTAAGTTCTTGCGAGAGAAGCTCAAAAAATTTATGTAAGGAATTGTTCTGTTTTAGCGTTCGGTAGTCTTTAATCAAATCTACATTGAAGACGCGAAACCCAAAATTTTCAATAGTCTTTTTGATGTCGGCCTTGGCGTCGTCAATTATAGGTAGGTTGTTTTCCACTATAATTTCTACTTTATATTTTCGTGGGTCGTGGATCATACGATTTCTTCCATTATTCTATTAACTTCGTTTTCGATAGCGTCGTCGCCGAGATTTCCAGTTTCGTGTTCATCATACAAGATTTGATTGACTTCATTCTCATTTGCGCTGTCGAGCTTATTTTCGAGTTCTACGAGTTCTTCCATCTTTTTGGACCAATATGCCATATCTAGGTGGAAAACCTCTCTGGAGCGAATTTTGAGCCTCTGGTAGCGTTCTGGTAGGTTTTCTTCCAACCAAATCATAGCCTCGGCCGGGTGTCCGTGAAAACTAAAAACTTTTGTGCTGACAAATTTTAATCCCCCCAGGTGGTGCAACCAGCATAAATTTATAAGATTATCCACATCGGCGCTCATTTCTTTGTGCAGTCCTTCGGAAAAAATATGGTGAGAATGGCATACCCTATTTGTAGCTCCGCAATAAGCACAAATTCCCTTGGCAAGCCGCTTGGAAATTCTTTTGGCTTTAGCGACACATCTCTTGCGCAGAGCCTCCACTTTTTGTTGTTCGGTTTTTTGTTTCTCTTTCTTCATCTAGTTGGTTGAAGATGGCGGTCATATCGACGCGCTTTTCTCCTTTGTAAAGTTTAGATTTAAATCTTTGCCCCCGGCCGTTGGTTTTTCCGTAATAGTTATGCCTCCCGTGGGAAAAGGCTCTATTGTATTGAAGTTTCATTTTTTATAAATAAGTTTATTTCGTCTATACATTGTTGGAGTTCCCGGATTTGAATGTTAATCGGTTTTATATCTTCATAACCACAAACTGACTGCCAGAAAATATCATTAAAAAATTCTTGGTAAGTCATATACTTAAAATTGGTGGTAGTTTAAATAAAGTATTTTCCTGTTTAATCCTATAATAAGCATACTTTCCGTCTTCCTTGCGCTCTATTATTCCGTCTTTGACCATATAGCGGGCAATCCTATCGGATCCAGAACCCAACCAGCCAAAATCAGTTTCTTGTTTTATTAAATTGTATGAAGGAACCCAGTCGTTTGCTTGTTCCAAGTACTTATAAATTATTTCTTTTTGTGTCATATTTTTAGTTTAAAAGTGGTGCTGTGGCCGGGCCAAGGACCCGGCCACGCCTACTACACGTAAAGTTCCAACGTCCCAGCCTAATAAAGAACGAATTCCTTATTAAACTAATACGCAGAATTGTGCTTAAGATATACCACTTTATTCCATTATAACATACTGACAAAAAAGTGTCAAATAAAAAATATATCTTCATTATTTTTCCTTGTTTTTTGTTCTTTTACCCTGTTTTCAATAGCCTTTATTCCATAAGAACAAAGTTCTTTTAAGGATAAAATCCCTGTTTTGTAAGAATGTTTTATTTCTTCGACCTCGTCGCGCTTAATTTCTGCGTCTCCGCTGCATTCAATTCGGCAACGACAAATCTTATTGCAAAACTCGCTATTTTTTTTAAACTCATTGAAGCAACTTGGGTTCGTCATAATTTTGTAATTTAGGTTTATATTCTATTTCTTCTTTATTTCCTGAAAAAAATTTCCACTCACCACCAACAAAAACCTTAGTTTTGTCTTTACTCATTGGATTTCCAAGATAAAATGGAAATAATTCTGGGTTGGTAATACTCTCCACAGAAGCGAGGTTTATCATTTCACCAGAAGATAATCCAATTAGTCCTCTATATTCTTTTTTTACAAGGTCCCTTATTTTATCAACTTCTTCGTCGGAAATGATAATTGATCGTCCCGACATCATTTTTAGTTCTTTCATAATTGTACAAAATTAGGTTTTTTATTTTTTTGATTATCGAAAAATATTTTAAACTTGGCTAGTTTCTCTTTCATATCGTATGGAGTGGTAGCAACTGGGGCGTACGGCTGGCCCTGAACCGCGACCACGGCCTCTGCCATTCTTAGTGTTTCCTCTAAACCAAACTTTTTTATCAAATCCGCGGCGGCCTTTCTAATTGTTTTATTACCCCAATTAAGGGTAGGGTTGATTTTATAGAAGACATCCATCACCTCTTTTACTCCTGCAACCGTAAGGTTGCTAATTTCTTTTGTATTCTTTCTTTTGTATATTTCTTTTGTGTGTCTAACCGTCTTGACTAGGTTTAGGTGTTCCATTAGACTAGGTTTTGCGTTCCGTTTGACTAGGTGAGCCGTCTTGACTAGGTGAGACGTCTTGACTAGTTTCCAAGTGTTATAATATTTGTTAATTTCCCAAATATTACTATCATTTTTTGCACTTCCACGCTTGACTAGTTTAACAACATTGACTAGTTGTAGATTTTTTAGCGCTGTAATCATTGTTTGTCTACTGCGCTTTAATCCCTCTTGAAATTGGGTTAAACTAATTGCATCTTGTTTTTTTTGATAGCCATAGGTTTTTCGAATAATAAAAAGAGCCACTGCTAATTCACAACCCTTAAAAGGAATTTTAATTAATTCTTCTATTAGTGGATTTACTATTCTAGTAAATTGTCCGTTTTCTATTTGCAATTCCTCCATATAAAATATTTAAAAAACCCAACAAGCTGGAAAGCCTGACAAAAGGCTCCTTGTTGGGTTATTTGAATACTTTATTTTTTTTGTCATATTTTCCAGTTTAAAATACCACTTGGCTAGTCGCAATTAAAGGGGGATAAAATTGCGAATACTAGCCAGCTAGTATTTTTATTGGGGAACTTATTACGTCTCGAGAGCGCCGGTTCGCAATGATCCGGGTAATAAATTCCC
>Ga0172368_10007114_pt1 | contig 11815 bp, 8 predicted proteins | sample Lak11m_FD_114540 | JGI IMG/M metagenome (GOLD analysis project Ga0172368, IMG submission 114540) | Freshwater microbial communities from Kabuno Bay, South-Kivu, Congo - kab_022012_11m | ecosystem: Environmental > Aquatic > Freshwater > Lake | place: Democratic Republic of the Congo: South-Kivu...
TCGACTTGATCGACGGCCGTCGCCGCGAATCCGCATCGGTGAGCTTGGCGACCAGACAAGAAGCAAACGGAGTTCGTCGCAGTCATTCTGCGACAGCTCCTTACGGCTTGGGTTTCTTGACTTTGGGTTTGGGCAGCGGCAGTTCCTTTGCCGTGGCGCGCACAATATCGCACAACCATTCCGCATCTTCCCACTGGTCCGAATCCGGAAGCGTTTCTCGTTGCCGTCGCCGACGTCGCCAAGGCGCGCGGCATGACGCAGCTCGCCCACGACACCGGCCTGGGACGCGAGAGCCTGTACAAGGCTCTGGCCCCCGGCGCAAAGCCGCGGTATGACACCGTTCTCAAGCTGTTGCATGGACTGGGGATGAAGCTGACCGTGACGCCGCTGCACGGCTGACCCCTTGTTCGATGCCGTGGCTTTCTTGAGCGACCGTGCACAAGCACGCAATCGCGCAAGAGATCGCCAGCCGAAGGGCGAAACACGGTAGGCATCCGGAGCGGGTAGGCTACGCAACGCCCCTTCGCGACGGATCGAAAGCCTGCCCGGCGCCGCCAACCTCGAACGCTCAGGCCAGCCTTGCAGTGCTACCAAAATGGTAGTACCCTCTTGGCATGATTCAGCGCCCCTCGCACAACCTTCGCGACTTCCAAGCCGCGATGGCCGTGGCGTTGCGCTGGACGCGAACGGCGCAGTTCGGTGCTGCGGAACTCGGCCTGGATCGGACCGACGTGCAAGGCGTGCTGGCGTCCATGACTCATGAAATGTTCTACAAAACCATGGCGTCGGAGAAGCGCATCGGCCAGATGCAGGACGTCTACCACGTGCCCAGCCGCGCCGGCCCGCTCTACGTCAAATTCACGGACGAAGGCATCAGCGACTTCAAGTTGCTGTCCTTCAAGCAGAAATGAGGATGTCATGGTTGAATCGAACAAAACACCGACCTGCGACGAATGCGGCGCCCCGATGATCCGCGCCGTGCGCCCAAGCACCTGGATCTACAAACGTCGCGCCATCACGTACGATCAGCCGGGCTGGTGGTGCCCGAACGATCCTGCGCACGACGCCGTCCTCGACCAAGCGGACAGCGATGCGACAACACCAATTCTCTTGGAACATCGAGCGGTTGTCGAAGGCGGACTGCCGCCACGCGAAGTGCGCCGCATTCGCCAGCGCCTGGGTTTGTCACAGCGCGAAGCTGGACGCGTCGTCGGCGGTGGCCCGCTCGCGTTTCACAAGTACGAGAAGGGCGAGGTCGCGACAACGCAGGCGATGGGCAACTTCTTGCTTTTGCTGGACCGTCACCCGGAACTCGTCGCCGAGTTGAGGCAGAACCGGTCGCGACGCGCCGCCTGAAGGCGCGAACCCTCGTCTGGCCGCCAACGCCTCCACGGCGGAGCCAGGATACGCGCCTCTCAGTGCCGCAGGTTGCCGGGGCGGCTACGGAACGCGCTGCGCCAGCGCCCGCAGCACCCGCACATCCTCTTGATCCTTGGGCCGCACGCTGTGCTGCTTGGTCGCAATCAAGGCCGCCAAATCGAGATGAGGCACCGCCAGGTCGTCGCCGCGCCACCAGACCACGTGCGGCTGCGCTTCGCGCCAGATCAGGCCTGACATTTCGGTGAACACATCCAATGGAAACTCCTCGACAATCCGAACGGCGCCAGGCTCGATTGCGAAATCGGCGGCGCTCAATTCGCGCGCGTAGCCCTCGCCCCACTGGCGCAGCACGGCCAGCAAACGTTCGACATTGTCAGGCGCAGTATCGATCAAGATGTCGATATCTTCCGTGGCGCGCACGTGACCGTGCAAGACGCACGCGATGCCGCCGGCGACCGCGAAACGCACGTCAGCGGCGACGAGGGCGGCCAACAGTCTTGCGAAGGAAGTCATCATCCGGCACGGTTCCCGCAGGTTGCAGAAGACGGACAAACGCGTTCAACTCTTCCAGGCGTTCCAACACGTTGCGCTGCCGATGCGGGCGGCCGACGGTCTTGCGCGTGTGCGATTCGGGCGGCAGCGGCGGCATGGACTCTAACGGGCCGGCGTCCAGGCTGGCAGACGGCAACGTAGCGCGGTCGAAGGCGGGCGGCAAGGCGCGGGCGCACCTACGGGCGCCAATGAATCTTCCTCATGGCTGGACCCCAGCGGCGGGCGACTCCAGCCGCGTCAATGCCAACATCGCATAATCGCCATCTTTTCGCCCAATCACTTCTTGCACGGCAAAGCCTGCGCTTTCGGCCAGGAAAGCCAGGTCGTCCGGCGCATACAGACAATGTTCGCGAAAATGCTGCAAGAGGCCAGCGTCGATCGACCGGCCTTCGACGTAGCGCCGCAGCGGTTGGCGCACCCAGTCGTAGACCAGCAGCGGCGCGCCTGGTTTCAGAACCCGCGCGGCTTCCAGCAGAAACTTCATGGGATTCGGCATTTCGTGCAACACCATGACGGCCGCCGCCGCATCGCACGAGGCCTGCGCCAGCGGCAGTGGCAACGCGAGATCCGCCGCGACGACCTCGACAGCCGAATCCGCAGCCACCTCGTGCAGCGCGTCGAGCATCGCGGGCTGGATTTCGACGCCGATCAGCCGCGCGTCGGCGTGCCGGTCGCGCAGAGCGCGCAGCAACATACCAGGACCACATCCGAAATCGACGATGCATCCCTGTTCTGGCACCCGCGGCGCGACGTACGTCTGCCACACGCCCCACCAGATCGGGCCGAAACGCGCTGCCGCGGATGTCTGCATGAGACGGCGAAACTCCGCGAAATCGCCGTGGTGTTCGTGAAGGTGGGCCAGCGTCGGCGTGTCGTTCGTCATCCTTTGTCTCCACGTGTGTGCAATCAGCTACTTCTGCTGCGCCGCCAGCGCCAATTTCGTCGCCGTGTCCGCGCTGACAAGCTGAACATGCGGCGGCAACAATTTCGCTATCGCCAGAAACGAATTTTCCAGCGACAAACCGCCATCGCTGGTCATGTACACCCAAGTGACTGTGCCCCTCGCATCATCTCCCAGTTCTTTTGCCAAGTTTTCTGGACTCAAGTAGAACATCTTGTCGCTGTCGTTGACCCCGCGCCATTCGCGCGGCCGAAACAGCGCCAACTTGCCGCCATCTTTGCCGGTCAATACCTCGTAGAACCGATCTTGGGGCCACCAATCGAACATGGCGTTCATGTACGGCACGTTGACGGGAAAGATGCCACGAATGGGCCCAGCTGCGCTCGCGTACTTGGGCAGGAAATGGCCTTCGGCGTCGTGCCACGTGCCATTCCAGTCCCAATGCACCGCGCCCGCGACACCCAAGATGCGCGCGTCGTCCTCGGTCGCCGTGACAAAACGGTCCTGATCCTGCTCTGCTAGCGACGATGGATAGGCGTACAAGTGCCCGCTCGGCGGCAGCGTGAAATAGTCCTTGCCCGTCTTGTGGCTCTGGTCGTAATACCAGCGCAGCACGTCCGGCGCGAGACGGCTCAGATGTGGCGAAATCGTCCAGGTCAGGGGCGGACAGGCATCGCCGGCTTGCTTGCATGTAGAAATCCGCTGTGCAAACCAATCTTTGCGCGTTGTCATCAGATACTGCACATTGTCGCCATCGCCCACCACGAACGCGACATAGGTCTTCTGCGCGTCATAAGTGATCGGCTCCAATGGATTTTGTGTCACTTCTCCGGCCTTGACGATCGGCCCCGCCCGGGAGGCAAAGAACGACAGGTTGTTCACTTCCGACGCGATGGCGCCCATGTTGCGCGAATCGAGGCAAAGCGTCTGCGCTTCGTACAGAAATCCGCCTACATTCCAGGAGCTATTGTAGCCGTACACGCCCAACGGCGTCGGCCAATGACCGGCATTGACGATGTGGCTGAGCAGGGCCTTGTCGGGCTCCTCGTCGATGCAACCGTTGACCAGGAAGACCACGAACAGCTTGTGCGAAAACACGAAATCCACCAACCACGGCCGCATGTCTTTGCTCAGCGGCGGATGCATCAAATCGCTCGATTTCGCATCGTAGCCCGGATTGAGCATCGCCAAACCCGTCGTTTGCTTGCCGAAGTGATCGAAGACGTACTGGGTCGCGGCAACCGGCGTGGCCTTGTCCTTGAACTGCGCCACCGCATCGAATGCCGTTGTCTTGCAAGCAAATGTCATGGCATTGTCGAGCGGCACCGCTCCGAGCGCCGCGGCGACTGTCAGGATGTTCGGCAAGAGCGCGTGTTGATTCGCGTAGTCGTAACGGACACACGACGGAAACGTGGCCACGCACGCCTTGACGAAATCCGCTGCGTTGACGGTCACATCCGGCTTGAGCTGGACTTCATCCAGCCACTGCGCATCGTGCGCTTCGAATTGGGCATAGGCCGATCCGCCGATCTTGGCATTGTGCAGACCGACACAAGCTTGCACGGCCAGTTGCAGCGGCGCGGGCGTCTGCGCGTCGACTTGCACGACGGTGAGCCCGACGGCCTTGGCATGCGGCTTGACTTCGGGCGCGCACGCGCAAAGCAGGAGCATTCCGAGCGAAACGACGTGCGGCGTCAGCCGCATGCCAAGGGTCTTTCGTCGCGTCATGGATGTCCTCGCAGCATGGTGGCGCCAAGTGCCGACCGGCAGGCCGCGGCGCCTGGAGAGCCTGCCCGCGCCACGGCGGGGCGTCAACGGGCAACTGAAGCGGATCTTGGCTGCTGGTTCGAAACAACAGGCTCGGAGGTCGTGAATCCAGTAGATTCACAACCTCTGAGCGGAAAGTCCTGTCAAAACGAGAGGTTTAGTTTATACACGTGTATACTCTGACCGACGAGCCCGGGCACTGTGCGGCGGTGTGCGGTGACGGTGTGTGCGAACCGCTCGGACGCCACCCCTTTCGGCCCAAGGACTGCGGTGGACGCAATGCGGCGCTTGGGCGTACGGTCGCCGCCGAGCTCATCCTGACACCAAAGAACGAGCGGATGCCCTGGCTTGCGGGGTTTCCATGCAAGACTGCAGAAACGCCGGAATCGACTTCGGATCCCCTACCAGTGCGTACTGCCAATCGCCAAAGCCACCATGCGCGGACACCGCCCTGCACCACCGCTCGGCGCCTGCTCGCTTGTTCTCCTGTTCCGGATCGAATCCCTTGGTTTCAATCAAAACGTATCGTTCCGGCTGTCCCACCAGTCGAACCAGGAAATCAGGCTCGTAGTCCCGCGGTCCATCCTTTGCCATATAGCGAATGGCCAAGCCAAGCTTCGCATTCTTGGCAAACGCCTGCACAAAGGGACTCGTGTCGAGGTAGTAGGCTGCAGTCTGTTCCCATTTCATTGTGTCGGCGACGACAACGTTGATGTGGCTGTGCAGGACCGCGCTCACATCCCTGCTGGTCCAGAAGTCGACATCCTTGGTCGATCCACGGGTGCGCGAGGTCTCCAGCAACGGCAACTCGGGGGCGTCACCCGCAGCTTCATCTCCATGCAACGCATCGAACAAGCGGCGTGTCAGACGCTCATGGTACGGATTGACGAACGCGTCGATGCGATCCGACGAAGCGTCGAGCACGTGAACCTTGTCCTGGACATAGCGCTGGACGATTCGCAGCACTTGACCAAACAGGGCATTTGCAGGAACTGCGCAGCTCGGCGATGCGAGATAGAGGCGCGTCAAGTGGGTAGCGAGATCAAACTCCAGTTCTTGCAGGCGCCGGCCCTTGCGGAATGCGTCGAGGGTCAGGCGCTCGACGCGACCCGGAGCTGTGAGCGACATGGTGCCCGTTTCTGTCGCGTGCGCGCCGATGACCTCTGTTTCGTTTGGAATTTCTGTTCCGTCGATCGTCATTGGCGCAATCGCGTCCCAATCCACGGTGACGCGGTGCCGGACGGTTTGGATGTAGCCCTCGACACGAGGGAATTGAATCTCCAAATCCTGACGTTCCGGCAGGGCGTGAACACGCTTGCGCACAGTGGCAGGCGGCGGCGGCCCACCGGGATTGGCCTTGAACGGCACGATTTGAAACGGAACACCGAAGACCTTGGCCACTTCTTCCGGCAGTCGGCCATCTGGACCAGGCTCATAGCTGGTGCGACGCAGGCCGCGTCCGACCACCTGCTCGCACAATAGTTGAGAGTCAAACGGGCGCAGACCGATGATGTGCGTGACCGTGTTGCAGTCCCAACCTTCGGTCAACATGCCGACGCTGACGATGCAGCGGACATCTCGGCCGGGCGGGTGATTCTCCCGCTTGAGCTTCTCTGCCAATTCGGCAAAACCCTCTGGCAGAATCGGGCTGCCCAGTGCGTCTCGAGGCCAATCCCGTTTGCCGACAGTATCAAGCGTAAATCGCATCCATCGGTTCTCGTCACCTTTTGCCTCGCCTGACTCACTGTCCTCCGATGCGCGCGAATGAACGACGATGGTGTTGGTCCGATCCGACGTGTTGCGAAACGCGTCCAGTTTGGACGGCGGTATGCCGACGGGCGTGACCCCCTCGCCCAGCCATCGGTAGAAGACGTTCGCAAGTCGCGTGTCCTTGCACACGAGAATGAAAACCGGCGGCCGCAGGTCCTCGCCGCTCTCCGCCCAGTCGCGCAGCTTTTCCTCCCATGACATGCTCAACATCACCAGCGGATGATGCGCCCATTTCAAGATCGCCTCGGGCTTGGGTGCCTCTCGCTTGCCGCCACGCTCCTGCGCAGTCAGGCGTCCCGGTTCGAGAATCCATTTCCAGATATTGAAGTAGCCAGGAATCGATGCGCCCGTTGGGTCTCGAACTGCGAGCTGGGGAATCTTGACGAGGCCCGACTCGATCGCGTCGACAAGGCCGAAATCACTGACCACCCAGGGGAACGGCCGGTTGGCTTCCTGCCCGACGCGGTTCAAGAAATACGGCGTCGCCGACAGGTCGATGCACTGGTTGATCCCGCGCACTTTCTGAATGCGATCCAGACCGTCAATCCAGACTGTTGCCTCCGTCTTGTCGGACAGCCATTCATCGCGTTCCGACTCGTCCATTTCCTCCCAGTCTGCTGGACGTTCCACCTTGACTCTGTAGGCGTGGTGGGCTTCGTCATTGAAAACGAGAATGTTGCCCTTTTGGCCGGCGCTTCGCAGAATGCGATTCACGACGCGGCGGTCGCTTTCCACGTACCGCCAGCCACGAATTTTCAGTGACGTGTCTATGTTCGGGTCCCCCTCGACCACTTCCACGGTCCCTGCCGCGATCTGATTGAGCAGTGTTTCGCGGGTGAGCCAGCGTGTGCCGCGCTTGGTGTCATTCTTGTCCCCAACGCGGATGGTTTCCGTCGTGGTCTGCCGCACGCCAGCACGTACGACCTTGCCGCCATCACCGGCAGTCTGCGGCGTGCGCGGCGCGAGAACGTGCCAGTTGGTCACGATGACCGTCCCGCGCGCCAGCAAGGGCATCATGTGCGCGGGCACGAGATCACGAGTCCGGTACAGGCTCGCTTCGCCCAATTTCGGGTTCAATTCGCGCAAGCGATCGCGGATCGTCACGTTTGGGCACACTGCGAGGACTACATCGGAGAAGCGCTTGTCTTGCCGCGACTGGACCTTGTTGAGAATGCTCCACGCAGCGAGCATACCCATGACCGTCGTCTTGCCGGCGCCGGTCGCCATCTTGCACGCGAGACGCAAGAAGCCGGCGTATCCAGCTCTCTTTTCGTCGTCACTTGGTTCGTCGCGCGGAATCTGGATGCCTTGCGTGTGGCGGTGATTGGCTTCGGTCAGAAAGATGACCGTCAGCGCTGCCTCGTGTTGCGCAAAAAATAGACGGTGTTGCCGATCCGGATCAGTCCAATGCTCGATCAGCGCGCAGGTTGTCGCCGTCGCTTCCCGTCGCCAGTCGCCGGACTCCAGCCAGTCCTTCAGCGACTTGCGAATGTTGTTGACCTGCTTGAGTTCAATGTACCAGCCACCGCGTTCGGTCTGGTCGCGACCAGGTGCAATGTAGTAGTACATCGCCGGGCGGCGCCCCTCACGCTTGTCCGGCGGCTCGTTGTGGGTGATCCACCAGTGTGCCTTCGGCTCATCGTAGGGCGCGTTCAGGATCGGCTCTGCAACTTCAAACTGGCTCATAGACCGAACGCCTCCGCGATGAAGTCGAGCTTTTCGATGACCTCGGGGTGAATCTCCTCTGGCAGCATCTGGGCTGCGATTCGATCGAATTGAGTGTAATCCATGTCGAGGATCCCCGCCTTGACCAGAATCTCGCCCAGTATCTCTGTGCGTGCCTTCGTGTTTCCGAGAACCAGTCGTATCACGCGGTCGGTCTCGTCGTGCGGGTTGTTCCAGAACCGCTCTGCAGTCTCCTCTGCCCCCAGAGTATTTCGAAGAACGATCCGAACAGCTTCGTCCCCGCTGGTCGAAGTCTGCGACTGAAGGAACCTGCTCAGCGCCCCAGGATGAACCAGATAGCTCTCTGTCTCGTATCGCGACCACCACAGGACGTTCAGGCCGCCACTTCGCACAACTGTCCGAGGGTGCCCAGCGCCCTTTCCATCGCCGTCCTGTAGCCAGACGCCTGTGATCGTGGGATCGAAGATCCCCAAAGCATCGAAATGCTCTTTGGCGCCCACTCCGCGAATTCCACTGGCTGGGGGTACCCTGTTTGTATCGCGCTCTGCCGACATGGCAACGTCGCGCGTCCACGGAATCGGCTTCCAAAACGGAGTTCGATCGAACCATTCAGCGAGTGGATGCTTCAGAACCCTTGCCCACGCCGTGAGGAGGGCAAGATCTGTGTGCCCTTCAAGATACAGCACGCCGCGGGCGAGACGTGCATTGATCAGGTCGACCTGTTCCAGGACGCGCATGGCAGTCGCCAGGCGATTGCGATCTTCAGAAGTTGCGAGACGACGAGGTGGCATCGTCATGACGACCAAGTGGTTGGGCGCAATGCTGCGAAACATCACCTCAGAATGGGTGGCCAGGATCAACTGGGACTTGCGCTGTTGAGCCACCGCTTGAAGTTCAGAAAAAATTGCCTCCTGGAGAAACACATGCAAATGCGCGTCCGGCTCATCGACCAGTAAAACGGCATTGTCGTTGTGGGAGTATAGCGTCGCCAGAAGAAGAACCACCTGATGCATGCCGCTGCCTGCACTCATCAAATCCAAGGGCTTGGTCGAACCTGGATGGTCATACTCGCAGATGACGGTCCCAGTTGTGGTGATGGTCGGCACCCGCAACCGAACCCCAAACAGTCGCTCCGTGCTATCGCAGAGCCGACCCCAACGCGTGTTGCCGTCTTCCGACGGCGCGCCAGCTGAGGTAGCGTCATCGCGGTGCTGGCTGACTGCGAAGAGCAGGTTCCGAAGAATACCGCCGGGGCGCTGCCGACTCAGCATCGTGCGAATCCAAGCGGGATTGTTGAAGTGCGGCTCTTCGGGCTCCAATCCGTCTACGCTCGACGTGTAGACGACGTCGGGCCCTGCACGGCGGGTTCGGTCCCATGGCGTGTCCTTCGTCGGCCGGACGTAGATCTGTTCGCTGCTGTCGGCGCTGAACTCCATCGCCAGATGCCAGCCATCGTCGAGGAAGACCTCGACCTCGACAACGCCGCGGTAGTCGCGGTTGTGCCAGAGCAAGTCGAACGCGCGTAAGGGGAGCGCCGCAAACCCCTGTCTGCTGATTGGCTTCTTGGCGTAGGCGCCATGCGGCTTGCTGTGCGAGTTTAGAGCACGCCACTCGCCATACGCCACTGACCACGCCATCAGCGCTTGCAGCACGGTCGTCTTGCCGGAATTGTTTTGTCCTGCAAGCACGATGTGCCCGCCGAGTTCAAGTTCCAGCATCTGAAACTGCTTGAACCGCTTGATGACAACCTTCTGGATCATTTCATCCTCAGTTCACGCACCACCATCAGTTCATTGCCGCGAGGATCGATCGCCTTGACCGCAATGCGACGGTGCACCCCAGCGGTGAACGGTTCGCTGGTCGTGCCGGACAAATGCGTCCACACGGACTCGTCGAACTCGGCGCGCAGGGACCGCTTCAGCGATTCCCAGGCGCCCGTGCGCGGGAAGAAGGCTTGGCGGACGTGAAAGACCATGTCGTTGTAGTCCGTGTCGAGAAACCAGGCGGGAACTTCCTCACCCTGCAAGTGCCCAGGATCGGCGACGTCGATGGGGTTGAACGTGTCCAGGCCGCGCAGGGTCACTTCCCAACGCAACTCTTTGTCTTTGCTGCCTGGCTCCGGCGGCAGGGACTTGACCTCGACATCCGGCAGACCACACACGCTGAACACCTGGCTCGAACGCATGTTCTTGAGAAGGTCGCCCATCTGCAAGTCCATCGTCGCTTGCAGGTAAGCGCAGGGAATGCCCAGCTTGGCTGCCGAGTCGATAAACTGCCGCGCACGGGCATCGATGGCAAAGCCGATGACCAGCAGTTGACTGTACTTGCGCGTGTCGGCTTCTTGCCAGGCCTCCCGAACCAGCCGCTCCGTCACGGGTCCGGCCTTGGGACCAAACAGGATCGCCACGGCATCCACATCGCGAACCAGGCTGGGCTGCGCGCTGGCATCGTCCGCAAGATTGCCCAGCGTCGGCCGGTCCACGACCGCCTCGGCCGAGAGAAACAGCGTCTTGTTCGGCTGGCGAACCTGCTTGAGTGTCAGGGTTTTGTTGCCGTCGAGGCGCAGCACGGGCGAGTGCCGCAGCACCTGCAGCATCTGCTCAACGTGATGCTGTCGTTCGGCGGACTCGTCGTCGGGGTCGGCGTGCTGCTCGTCGAGGTTGTCGGCTGGCGGAAGTGTAGACTCGACGCAGAACGGACCCGTGACTCGAACGACGTTCTTGGCGATCTCGGGACGATCGACGAGGGTCTCGGTGGGAGGGGTTTCGCTGTTGGCAACGCTCCTCAGAGTGATGTGCGGTACGATGCCGCCAATCTCTTCGCCTCTTTGGTTCTGCTTTCTCTTGTAGACGAAGCCGCCGACTGGTCCCCGGCTGGAATCCTTCAATTCAAAAAAATCGAAAGTTGCAGTTAGGACTCGTTGTCGGGCAAGCGCAAGTGGTACACGGCTCGTGTCGCAAGTAATCCAACGTCGCCCCCACTGTTCCGCGACAAATGCCGTCGTGCCACTTCCACACGTCGGATCGAAGACCAAGTCGCCGGGATCTGTTGCCATGAGGATGCAGCGTTCAACGGCCTTCGTGGCGGTTTGTACAGCGTAGATTTTGTCTTCCGTGAAGCTGCCTGTACTCGTGTCGGTCCAAACGTTTGTGACTGGTTTGACGGGGAAATCATCGATGAAGCGCTTGTAGCGCAATGTATCGCCCGACACGCCCAGTCGGTCTGCGGCAGCGAGTCCGTCCAAGCCCTTCTGATCCGTCTTGAAGGTACCTTTTCTGAGGACAAAAGTCTTGCCGTTGAAGGAATACTCTCGCAGATCGCCTGCGCCCGCCGGACGCGGTGACGTTAGGTTGTCCAGCGCAAAAAAGCGAGCGCCGTCAAGTCGTTCTGGATGCGTCATGTCGTCCGGTTGCAGAGGGCGTTCAGTACCGTCTTGCAGGCGGACATACCGGTATATCGCGTCAGGTTCGACATCCTTCTTCAAGAAGACCGGCCGAAACTTTAGCAATTCGTGATCCTTTGCGTACCACAACAAGAAGTCGCTGACGGTTGCCAGAAGATCGGTTGAGGCGGTTGTCGTCTTCTTGAAGGCAACGAGGCTGACGAAGTTTTCCGCCCCAAAAACCTCGTCCATCACCTCCCGCACGTGGTGCAAGTTCTCATCGCTGATCTGGACAAAGACGCTGCCACTCGGCGTCAGCAATTCCCGCGCCGCTTTCAATCTGTCGCGCAGGTAGGTCAGGTAGCTGTGCAGCCCCA
>Ga0172368_10007116_pt1 | contig 11811 bp, 10 predicted proteins | sample Lak11m_FD_114540 | JGI IMG/M metagenome (GOLD analysis project Ga0172368, IMG submission 114540) | Freshwater microbial communities from Kabuno Bay, South-Kivu, Congo - kab_022012_11m | ecosystem: Environmental > Aquatic > Freshwater > Lake | place: Democratic Republic of the Congo: South-Kivu...
GGGCGCTTCTCGCGCCGAATGTATGCCATGCGCCAGGGAGTCCACATTTGTTGCATCCGTAGCCTCCTTGCTACCGGAACCCCGGATATATCGAGTATTATGCCATAGTCATTCTGAGGAGCGTCGTTTGCGACGAAGAATCTCATGCTGAGCCAAGATGCTTCGCAAACACCGCTCAGCATGACATCGGTCAGTCCCACGGCTTATGCTCACTTGCCAAGAATCGCTAACACTTTTCCTGCCACGTTTTCCGCCGTGATCCCCAGATGCGCCATCACCGCCGGCCCCTTGCCCGATTCACCGAAGCGATTGATGCCGACGTTGGCGCCGTCCAGACCGGTGTAGCGTTCCCAGCCCATCGTGATCCCGGCTTCGACCGACACGCGCGCCGTGATTGCGCGCGGCAGGACGCTTTCCCGGTAGGACGCATCCTGGGCTTCGAAAAGTTCCCAGCTCGGCATACTGACCACGCGACATGCCACCCCTTTGCTCGCCAGGAGGTCGCGCGCAGCCAGCGCAACCGCGACTTCGGAGCCTGCGCCGATCAGGATCACTTCGGGTGCGCCGGACGGCGCATCGGCCAGCACATACGCGCCGCGCGCCAGCGCGTCCCGGCTGCCTTCTTTGGTTCCGGGCAACACCGGCAGGTTCTGGCGCGACAGGAGCAGGGCCACAGGCCGGTCGCGGTGCGTCAGCGCATAGCGCCAGGCGGCAGCCGTCTCGTTCGCGTCGGCCGGCCGGATGACAACCAGGTTGGGGATGGCACGCAGCGCAGCCATGTGTTCGACCGGCTGATGCGTCGGGCCATCTTCGCCCACGCCGATGCTGTCATGCGTCCAGACGAAGATGACGGGCGCCTTCATGATCGCGGCCACCCGCACCGCCCCGCGCATGTAGTCCGAGAAAACCAGGAACGTGCCGCCGTAGGGGATCACCCCGCCGTGCACCGCCATGCCGTTCAACAGCGCACCCATCGCGTGCTCACGGACGCCGAAGCGCACATCCCGGCCCGCAAAGTCGCCGGGCTTGACATCCACCGCGTCCTTGGGTCGCGTGTTGTTCGAGGGGGTCAGGTCGGCCGAGCCGCCGATCAACGTCGGCAGGCGGGGTGCGATGGCGTCGAGCACCTTGCCCGATGCCACCCGTGTCGAGACCTTTGCACCTGCATCCCAGGCCGGCAGCGCGGCTTCCCACCCGGCGGGCAAATCGCCCGCGACCGCGGCGCGGAAGGTAGCGGCCAGATCCCCGTGCGCAGCCGTATAGCGCGCGACGAGATCGTCCCAGGCTGCCTGGCAGGCCGCGCCGGCGCGCGTGGCCTGCCCGTAGCGCGCCCGCACTTCATCGGGGACCCAGAACTGTTCGTCGGGCGGCAAGCCGAGCGCGTTCTTGGCCAGCCGGACCTCATCTTCGCCGAGCGGCGCACCGTGCGCGTCGGCAGTGTCTTGCTTATTGGGGCTGCCGTAGCCGATATGCGAACGACAGATGATCAGCGAAGGTCGGTCGCCGACGCGCTGCGCTTCCTGGATCGCCGCGGCGATGCCCGGCATGTCGTAGGCGCTCACTTGCTGGACGTGCCAATCGTAGGCGCGGAAACGCAGCGGGACGTCGTCGCTGTACGAGAGGGCGGTCGGCCCGTCAATCGTGATGTGGTTGTCGTCGTAAAAACAGATCAGTTTGCCGAGCTTCAGATGTCCAGCCAGCGAGGCGGCTTCATGGCTGATCCCCTCTTCCATGTCGCCGTCGCCGGCGAACACATATGTGTAATGATCCACGATCGCGTAATCAGGACGGTTGAACGTGGCGGCCAGGAATTGCTCGGTGAGCGCCATCCCGACGCCGGTTGCGAAGCCCTGGCCCAACGGCCCAGTCGTCGTTTCAACCCCCGGCGTGACCCCATATTCCGGGTGGCCGGGTGTGATGCTGCCGAGTTGGCGGAACTGCCTGAGTTGTTCGATTGGCAGGTCATAGCCGGCCAGGTGCAGCAAACTGTAAATGAGCATCGAGCCGTGGCCGCCGGAGAGGACGAACCGGTCGCGGTTGAACCACTTGGGATCGCTGGGGTTGTGGCGCAAGAAGCGCGTCCACAGCACATGCGCCACAGAAGCCATGCCCATCGGCATACCTGGGTGGCCGGAGTCGGCCTTCTGCACGCCGTCCATCGCCAGGCCGCGAATTACATTCGCGCTCAGGAGATCTATATCATCACAATCAAAAGGAGAAAAAGTTGCCACAGATACCTCCAATGAATTCGGGCGGCCCCGCCCGGATTGTACTCGCAAAACGTTCCGGCAAACACCGCTCAAGTTTATCAAAACATACAGCGGCGCGTCCATGACACAGAACAGCTACTCGATGCTGTGTTGGCCGGCCGGCTCATTGCAGAAAGGCCAACGCGCGCGCTTCTTCGCCGCTCATCACCAACTCGATCGTCTTGCCGCCGGTGGTCGCCGGTACGTCAATCACTTTGACATATTCGGCATAACGGGCATCGTCCGGCAACAACGCCGGCAGGGCATTCAACGCATCATCGAAGAATTGCTGGCGGAACGGATTGCCTGGCTCACCCGGAAAGATCGCCAGGGGATAGATATGCGACTCGACCAAATCCTGGAAGAAATGGGTGCCATACGAGAGGGTGGGCCGGCTTGCGCCCTGGCTCAAGCCGATCTCCACCAACGCGCGCGCATTGTAGATGTCCGCATAGCCCACTTTGACGCCGAGATCGGGGTTATTGCTGCCCCAACGCCCCGGCCCCATCAGGATAAAAGCCTGGCCTTCCAGCCGTTGGTTGAGCCGGCCGATTAGACGCCCCAATTCCAATCGTTCGGTCGGATCGCTCAGGCGCATATATTTCTCCGGGTCCACATAGACGATATGGCCGATGTTGCGCACACGGCCGGTGGGCACCAGATTGACGGTTCCAAAGATGATATCGCTTGCGGGCAGCGTTTCAGGGAACCGGATTTCCTCGGCCAGGTAGTGCACGCTCTGCGGCCGGCATTGGAGCAGGTGCAGCGCGATCTTCGGCCGCGGGTAGTCGTGAGTGAGGCCAAGCGTGAATTCGATATCCACTGGCCGGCCGTAGCCGAATTCCAGCGCCTTCAGCGCCCATTTGAGGTGATCTACAAAGCTGGTCTGGGTGAGCAAGCCGTCGAAGGTGAGCACGAGCTTGTTCGGGTCAAGACTTTGATCGTTGAAAACCATCTTGGCGATGTAATCGCCCTGGTCAATGGACGCCAGAAAGCGCAACTGGGGATAATCGGCGCCCAAAATGGCGCCCACCCGTTGGGTCTCGAAGCGATTGTGCGTCAGATTGATGACATCCATGTAATACTGCGAGTAGTGGCGGATCTGGTCGGCGCCGCTTTCCGGGCGCAATTGCGGATGGCTGAGCGCGACCATGCGCGGGTAGTCCTCGCCCACCCGCTCGACTGCGCGCGTGCCCATGCCCGCCACCATGCGGACGAAGCCATCCTCGCGGCGCAGCTTGGGGTTCCAGATGAACGGATTGCGGCTGTAGGCCATGCCAGCGACCATCGGGAAGAAGCGGTCGCCGTAACGCTCGCCCTGCACCGGCTGGATCATCACCGCCATGCGTTCGTCGTAATCCAACAGCCCCTTCTGCTTGCGATAAAACAGCGCGTTGGGGTTGGCAAAGCTGGCGTAGACCCGGGCAATCGCCTGCGCAAGGGCGATCAGGTTTTCTTCCGGCGTCCCCTGGTTCGGGCAGAAGACGCTTTCGTAGATTCCAGCAAAAGAAACGTCGAAGTTGTCTTCGAGCAGGCTGGATGACCGCACGATGAGCGGCTTGCCATTCACTAACTCGAGCAAGTCGCGCAATTGCCCAATGACATACTCCGGGAAATGTCCGTTCAGGTAGGCATCCAGCAGCGATGGGTATTCGTCCTGAATTTGCCCCAGCGGCTTATACTTCTGATTCATGTATCCCGACAGGTTATTGAGCGACTGGTGTTCGTAGAACACATCGGCGCCGATGAAGAAGGTGTCAGGCAGAACCAGTTGCAGGCTTTCGCGGCCGGCGCTTTGGCTGGCCAGCGTTTTCTGGAGGATCTTCCACCCCAATACCAGGCCGGCGGCTTTCCCGCCGATCTTGCCGGTGCCGATGCGATGCGACCGGATCCACCGCAGGTCTTCCATCTCCAGGTATTCTTTGGCGACCCGCACAAATTGCAACTGCTCGCTGATCATGGCGCGGATCAAGACGACCTTGATCTCTTGGAGATGGTGTTGGACGGAGCTGCGCTGGTCGGGCGGGAGCGCCTCATATTCCTCGGCTTGCTGGAACAGCCATTCCCAGGGCGCCAGTTCCGGGTTGAGCGCCAGGATCTCTTCGCGGGATTTACGCAGCTTCAGCACCTCCCGGGCAATCTCGTCGAAGCGGTTCAGCGGCAGATTGTACGCGAAATAATAATCTGTCCGTTGGTCGCGGATGATCGCAAGGCGGTGCTCCCAGACATCGGACGGCTCATCGGTGTATGGATTCAGGATGCCTTCGCGTTTCTGCGATGCGATCGCTTCTTCCTTGACCTCATCCTCGAAACGTTTCTGATCCACAATCCCGCGTTTGAACAGTTCCTGGCGCATCCGCTCACGGATGGTCGTTGCCAGGATCGGGAAACGACTGATGCGCAAATAGATACGCCAGACCTTTCCCATATCATGCGATTCGGTCGTCATCGGCGTGCCTCCTGGCCCGTTGTTGATGGTGCGAGTATACCCGCGAATCGGTCAACCGCCAACCGCGCCTCACGTGACAGTCAACCAAATCACGCCCAACGCAAGGCTCAACGCCGTGATCACCGCGCCCGATTTGAGGTATTCCGCGAAGCCGAGATAGACGCCGCGGTTCTTGGCGATCTCAGCGACGATCAAATTTGCGACCGAGCCGAGCAAGGTCAAGTTGCCGGCAAAGGTTGTCGCCATCGCTAAGGTGAGCCAGGCCTCCCGCGGGTCAGCCAACTGCGGGACGAAAGGACGAAAAAGCAGCACGGCGGGCACATTGGAAACGAGGTTGCTGAGCACGACCGCGACCACCGAGAGCGGCGCAACGCCCTGGCTGGCGAACGGCCGGCCAAGGGCAAACAGCCACTCGCTGAGGCCGCTGCGTTCGATGGCGCCGGTCACGATGAACAGGCCGGAGAAGAACACCAACAACGAGATATCCACTTCATTGAATACTCGCTGCGGCTTGATGCGCCGGGTGACGAGCAGGAGACCGGCCGCCGCCAGCGCGGCCAGCGCGACCGGCGCGCCAGCCAGGAATGCGATCAGCATCAGGCCGACTGCGATCAGACTCTTGTGCAAGAGCGGGCGATAGATCGGTTCCCAGGGCAAACTGACGTCGGCGGGAAAGGGGCTGCCCGTGATCTCGCGGCGATAGATCAGCGCCAGAACTCCCCACGCGACCGCCAGCCCGACCAACGAGGCCGGCGCCAGGCGCAGCGTGAATGCGGCGAACGGGATTTGCGACGTGACCCCAATGATCATGTTTTGGGGGTTGCCCACGATCGTGGCGGCCGAGCCAATGTTGGCGGCGGTCACCAGGCCGATCAAATAGGGGAGCGGGTTGCGCCTCAGCGCCAGCGTGATCTCCAACACCAAGGGCGTCAGCATCAGGACGATGGTATCATTGAGAAAAAGCGCCGACAGGCAGCCTGACGCCACTGCGATCAGCGCCAACAACTGGCGCGGGGTGCGGGCCAACCGGATCACCTCGCCGCCGACCAGCCGGAAGAAGCCCGCCAGGCGCAGATTCACGTTGATGACCATCATCGCAAACAGCAGCGCCAATGTGTTCATGTCCAGGCTGGCATAGGCTTCATCCAACGTGATCGCGCCCATCACGATCAGCGACGTTGCACCGACCAGGGCAATCGTGGCGCGATTCATCCGCAGCCTGGGATAACGCCCGACCGCCACGCCGATCAGCGTCACGATAATGACAACCGAAGCCAGACCGATTTGTCGCGACACGCGCCTGCCTTTCCGCTCACAACGCACTTCCCGCCGAACGTTGTCAAGGTTGAGTATACCGCGGAGCAGTTTGCAGACAAAAAACTCCACGGGTATAATCCGACTATCTTGTCCGGTATCCCATTCATTGCGTGAAAGGTGTTGTCTTGAAACCGCGCCTGTATATCACCGCTCCATCTTATGCCATGAAGAACCCGGCCGAAAAGGCAAAGACGCTGAAAACTGCCCAGACCTGGGCCGACGCGTTGAGCTGGGAGGTCGTGCCATCGCCCTTGTTGAGCCGCTATCACCAGTCGGGCGTTTGGCTGCCGGTCGAAGCGCGCGCCGAGGATCTGCGGCTGGCCTTGCAGCACGAGCTTGTCTGGGCGTTCCGCGGGGGCTACGCCGCGGTGCACCTGGTCCCGACGCTGCTGACGGCGGCCGCGGCCGGCCAGCCGTTGCTGATCGGCTACAGCGACATCACCGTGCTCCATGCCTGTTGGCGGGTGCGCGGTTGGGGGCCAACCCTGTACGGCACATTGAGCGAAACGACAAGCGATTCGCGCCAAGCCGAGAGCCTGCTGGCCGCCTTGAAAGGCCAGGGCTACCTGTGCGACTCGGCGACCGAGCCAGCCGCGCGCGTGCTGCGGCCGGGGAGAGCCGCCGGCCCGATCTTCGCGGCCTGCCTGGTCGTCCTGGCGAACCTGTGCGGCACGGCGGCTTTTCCCAATCTGCGCGGCCACATCCTGGCGATTGAGGATGTAGACGAGCGGCCCTATGCCATTGACTTCGCGCTGAACCAACTGCACCTGGCGGGCAAGCTCGACGGGATTGTGGGGCTGCTCGGCGGCTCCTTCCATCATCAGGTCGCAGCCGACTACGGCGGCCCGACCGTGGACGAGATCCTGGCCGATTGGGCTGCGCGTCTGGCGGTGCCCACGATCTGCCGGCTGCCCTTCGGCCACATGGATGATCCGATGGTGATCGCGGCTGGCGTGCCGGCGGAAATGGCCGCCGCGGCGGATGGGCACTGGCATATCCGTTGGTTGGCCGGGCGGCCGATTGCGTGACTGTGATTCCATATCGCGTGCCGGTTTGACAAAGCACGGCGATTCGTGATAGACTTTGCAAGCTGGTGGTTGCGGACGGGGGTCGCTGCGGACCGTTGAAATTATCCCTTTTCCTGCACAGTGATAAAACTGATTGCCTCACCGCAGGCTGAACCAGCCACGCATGTCTGGCGTCTCGCCTCGGTGTTGGCTTCACATTTTTCAACCCCAATTCAGCGGAGTCTGGTTATGACTGAGGGTTATCTGCCGATCCTGGTCATGGTAGTTGTCGCTGGCGGATTTGCGGCGATTGCGTTGACCGTTTCTGCCTTGCTCGGCCCCAGGCGGCACAATGCCGCCAAGGATGAGCCTTATGAATCCGGCATCCTGCCTTTCGGCGACGCTCGCCGCCGCTTCCCGGTGCAGTTTTATGTCATTGCCGTCCTGTTCATCCTCTTCGATGTCGAAGTCATCTTGATGTACCCGTGGGCCGTCTCGGCGCGCAAGCTGGGCCTCTTCGGCCTGATCGAGATGGCAGTTTTTATCGTGATTTTGTTGGTAGGTTTTGTGTACGCGTGGAAGAATGATGCGTTTAAGTGGCAGTGATGATTAGGTACTGGGGATTAGGGATTAGGGATTAGGGATTAGGGATTAGGGATTAGGGATTAGGGATTAGGGATTAGGGATTAGGGACTAGGTGTTAGGAACTGTGGATTATGCTTTGTTAGCATAATTCCTAGTCCCCAGTCCCCAGTCCCCAGTCTCCAATTCGCAATCTGGGGTGTCGCATGGGTCTCGAAGAACGTCTCCCCGATCAGGGGTTTATCACCACGACGTTGGAGCAGGCCGTCAACTGGGGGCGCAAGTACTCCCTCTTTCCATTGACCTTTGGCTTGGCGTGCTGCGCTATCGAGCAGATCGGCTCCGGCGTCGCCCGGTTCGACATCAGCCGCTTCGGCTCCGAGGTGTTTCGCCCTTCCCCGCGGCAGGCCGACCTGCTGATCGTCTCTGGCCGGGTGAGCAACAAGATGGCGCCGGTGGTCAAGCGGCTCTACGACCAGATGCTTGAGCCAAAGTGGGTGATCGCGATGGGCATTTGCGCCAGCGCCGGCGGGCCGTTCAACAATTACGCGATCCTCCAGGGCGTGGACAAGATCATCCCGGTTGATGTTTACGTCCCCGGCTGTCCGCCCCGCCCCGAGGCGCTCCTGTACGCGATCACGTTGCTGCAGAAGAAGGTGCAGGGAGAGAAGTTTCGGGATCGCAGGTGGACGAGGGACTAGGTGCTAGGGACTAGGTGCTAGGGACTAGGTGCTAGGGACTAGGGACTAGGAGTTAATCCCTAGTCCCTAGTCCCTAGTCCCTAGTCCCTGGTCCCTGGCCCCGTACCGTTACGAGAACCAGGCATGACTCAAACCAACCCCATCATCGAAAAACTCTGGGCGCAGTTCGGCAGCGCGATCCAGGCCGTGGATGAATTCCGCGGGGAGACTACGGTGACGCTGGCGTCGAAGGATTTGGCGCCGGTGGCTGGCTTTTTGCGCGACGATCCTGACTTGCGCTTCGATCACCTGGAGGACGTCAGCTCGGTGGATCGCAGCCGTTATCCGGGGCTGAACGGCGCGCCCCGATTCGCCGTTGTCTATCAGTTGATCGCCACGAGCAGCGGCCAGCGCATCCGGCTGAAGGCGCCCGTTGCGGGCGATACCCCCAGCGTGCCTACCATCACCGGCTTGTGGCCCGGCGCCAACTGGTCGGAGCGCGAAATCTACGACCTGATGGGCATCAAATTCGACGGCCATCCCGACCTGCGCCGCATCCTGCTGCCGCTGAACTGGCCGAATCATCCGCTGCGCAAAGAGGTCCCGCGCGGGGGCGAAACGGTTCCTTTCTCGATGATCTGGGAGGATGAGGAGTTTGCCTCCTTCGGCAAGCAGATCGTCGAAGCGAAAGCCGTCCCGCAGGTACCGCCCAAGCAGGCCGACGCCAACCGGCACATGATCCTGAACATGGGGCCGCAGCATCCCTCCACCCACGGCGTCCTGCGCGTCGTGGTCGAGTTGGACGGCGAACGCGTCGTGGCGGCCTATCCCGACATCGGTTACCTGCATTCCGGCTTCGAGAAACAGGCCGAGAGCATCCGCTACAAGGATTTTGTCATTTACACCGACCGCTCGGACTACGTTTCATCCATGTGCACCAACCTGGGTTACGCGCTGGCGGTCGAAAAGCTGATGGGGGTCGAGATTCCCCCGCGGGCGCAGGTGATCCGTGTCATCATGGCCGAGCTGCAACGTTTGGCCTCGCACCTGCTCTGGCTGGGCACCAGCGTGATGGATGCCGCGGGGGTCAGCCACGCGCTGTTGATGTACTGCTTCCGCGAGCGCGAGCAGATCCTCGACATCCTGGAACTGGTCAGCGGCGCGCGGCTCACCACATCATACATCCGCCCCGGCGGGGTCTGGAAGGACGTGCCGCCGAGCTTCGTCGAGCGGGTGCAAGACGTGCTGGCCGCGTTCCCGAAGCGGATAGACGAATACGAGCGCATGGTGACGGATAACCCGGTGTGGCGTTCGCGCACGATTGGCATCGGTAAGATCACCCAGGAACAGGCGTTGGCCATGTGCTGCACCGGCCCGATCCTGCGCGCGACCGGCCTGGCATTCGATTACCGCAAGGCGCGGCCCTACAGCGGCTACGAGAACTACGATTTCATCGTGCCGACCGCGATCGAGGGCGACCTTTACGCTCGCTACCTGTGCCGCATGGAAGAAATGCGCCAGAGCTTGCGGATCATTGACCAGGCGCTCAAAAATTTGCCCGACGGCCCGGTGTGGACGGCCGACCGCAAGATGGCATTGCCCCCGCGGCAGGAGCTTGACACCAGCATGGAGGCGGTGATCCATCACTTCAAGCTGAACACCGAGGGCTTCACCCCGCCGAAGGGCGAAATCTGGGAGGCGGTCGAGAACCCGCGCGGGCAGATGGGCTTCTACATCGTCAGCGACGGCACGCCCCATCCCTATCGGCTGCACATGCGCACGCCGTCGTTCGTCAACCTGCAATCCACCGACCTGATGGCCCGCGGCGGCTTCATCGCCGACCTGGTGCTGGTGATTGGGTCGGTGGATATCACGTTGGGGGATGTGGATCGGTAGGGGCGGTAGATTGGGAAACGGGTAAATTGGTAGATTGGTGGACGGGGACAGGGAGTCACCCTGAGCGGGTTGATTCCGTGAAGCGCGTTGCGGCGGGAGTCCAGCGAAGGGTCTCATTTGCGATAGATGAAGAACCAGGCAGCCATTCAGGAACGTTACATGCGCGATCCACTGCCGATTCGTCTCGGTGGGTTGGCTGCCGACTTGGCTCGTATCCAGTCCTTCTCTGATCATCCTGGCAACCGTGATGTGGTTGTCACTGTGGTGGAAGAAAGCCGGTTCTTCATCGAATGGGCTGCTCCTGAGGCGGAACTAGAGAAGCAGGTCGCCTTGGTCGAGTTGCAGCGTCAGTTGACCCGTTGGCAGCACTCTTGGCCGCACATCTGGGCTGATCCCGCGCGCCGCGCTGCCGTGGCCGAGCAGGCGGGCGTTTGGTCGGAGCGGGTGTTGGGGATGTCAGGGCTGGTGTAGTGGGATTCGACCGTGAAGGCGGCGTTTCCGGTTTTTGGGAGGCGAACATGACCGAGACAGCCGTTGTTTCCGCCAGGATAGATACAGATTTGAAGCGCGGCGCGGAGCAGGTATTCAAAGAGATGGGTTTGAGTGCGGCGCAAGCCATTCGACTATTCTACAGGGAAGTGGAGCAACACCGTAGCCTGCCTTTTGGCGCGAAGGCACCCAATGAGATTACGCAGCAGGCGCTGCGCGAGGCCAAAGCGCGTTACGATCTCAAGAGCTTCAACAGCGCCGATGAGCTATTTGAGGATCTTGGAATCTGATGAGAATTGCCAGACGTACTTCGCAATTCAAGCAAGACGTCAAGCGCATGATGAAGCAAGGGAAGGATTTCGCAACCTTCAAGACGATCATCGGTGAGTTGATTCAGGAGCGAATCCTGGATGCCAGATACCATGACCATCCTCTGATTGGGCAATATCGGGGAACACGCGAGTGTCACATCGAGCCGGATTGGCTGCTCGTTTATGAGTCAACGCCGAGTGAGGTCATTTTGATCCGCACTGGTACACATACAGACCTGTTCAAGTCGTAGAATGTCGTTTCTCGGAGGACGTTAGTGCTTTCCGACAAAGCTAAAGCCGAAATTCGGGCCTTGCAGGCTCGTTATCCCGTGCCCCGCTCCGCGCTGGGGCCGGCGTTGTACGTCGCGCAGCGCGAGGCGGGCTGGCTGCCACCGGACGTGCTGGCGGAGGTGGCCGCGCTCTTCGACCTCGATGTGACCGAGGTCGGCGAGTTCGCCAGCTTCTACCACATGTACAACACCCACCGCGAGCCGGGGCAATACAACATCGAGATTTGCGACAACGTGCCGTGCATGTTGGGCGACGCGGCGCGACTGGGCGATCTGCTGCGGGAGCGGCTGGGGATCGGCTTCGGGCAGACCACGCCGGACGGCTGCTTCTCGCTGGGCCACGTCGAATGTCTGGGCGCGTGCGCCACCGCGCCGATGTTCATGTGCACCGAAAAGGCCACGGGCAAAATCCGTTACTTCGAGGAGTTGCACACGCCCGAAAAGCTGGACGAGGCGCTGGCGCTGATCGCCTCCGGCCATGGCTTCGGCACCTGCGAGCGGTGGCCGCTTGGCCCGTTCCGCCACGGCGGCAAGCCGGAGA
>Ga0172368_10007117_pt1 | contig 11811 bp, 13 predicted proteins | sample Lak11m_FD_114540 | JGI IMG/M metagenome (GOLD analysis project Ga0172368, IMG submission 114540) | Freshwater microbial communities from Kabuno Bay, South-Kivu, Congo - kab_022012_11m | ecosystem: Environmental > Aquatic > Freshwater > Lake | place: Democratic Republic of the Congo: South-Kivu...
ATTGAGTTCGTTCTTTGAACGGCTCTCAAAGTATTTTAAACACATCTGAAGTCCGCATTTGCGGACTTTTTTTTGTATCCTTATTCCAACAAAAGCAATGATGACATGACTGCTATTCCTGCGATGAATGTGAGTATCTGTAGAATCGCCTGTCCGGCCCCATTCTCTTTGTGGAGCTCGGGTATTAGGTCGGAACCTGCAATATAGATGAATGAACCTGCTGCGAATGGAACCAAGAACGTTTCGATATTCCCTGCCCTTCCTGCCAAGACCAATGCAATAATAAGTCAGACTACTGAACTTAGCGCGGTGAGAAAATTCATCAGCAACGCTTTCTTTTTACTGAATCCTCCATGGACGAGTACTCAGAAATCTCCAATCTCTTGCGGAATTTCATGAAGGACGACTGCCATGGTGGTAGCGATTCCTGTCGGAATATTGACGAGATAACTTGCTCCGATAATCAATCCATCGATGATATTGTGAACAAAATCTCCTACGAGATTCATGATGGCGAAATGATGTACATGATGCTTGGTGATTGGCATATGACAGTGATTTCGGTGAATCACTTTTTCTGTGACGAGACCAAAGATAATTCAGGCGAGAATATATAATCACGATAACGTTGTAAATCACATCTTGATGGTTTCTGGAATCAGATGGATGAACACATCACCAAATAATGCTCATGCAGAAAAACTTACCATATAGATAAGAAATTTTCTCAGCGTGTCTGTCTTGATTCAGAGGCTGATGATACCGATGAGTGCGATGCTGCTTACGATGAGGATGCTGACGATTCAATAGAGTCGGATATTTGACATGATTCTAAATTTTAGATGCTAAATTCTAGATTATTCCTAGCTTTTTCTTGATATTCTCTGTAATTTTTTGTCTATCTCGTGTGTGAGATTTGAATTCTTCGAATCTGGCGATGAGCGTGTGGAGATCTTTCTGGTCGACTAGGATTCATGAGTCCTTATCTACCAATTCCGGTGTCGCTCATTGATCGTAGCCGAAGACAGGAACGCCCAAGAGCAGTGCTTCTGCGGTGGAAATCCCGAAGCTTTCTTTGGTCAGATTGATGAATCATTTCGCTTGTGCCATGATTTTGTACATCTCTGGTTTGTTGTCGAATCGATCGATGAAGATGATATTCCCTTGCGCTATCGATTTCAACTCTTTTTCATCCGGTCCGGTACCTATGATGATGAGCGGATCTTTGGTATGATTGAAGAGTTGGATGATCTTGTCGACCTCTTTGACGAATTTCACCAGTCTGCCGGTATAGATGAAATAAGGCTGCAGATCTCAGGTGGCAGGTGGCAGATCTTGCATATGTATTTGTGGATATTTGACCTTGGCGTCCAGGCCATAGATCTCTTTCGCCAGCTTCGCTGTATAATTACTATTCGCATAGACTTCATCGAATTGTGTGAATTTTTTATCCCGTTTTCTCAGGCGAGGAGTGGTCCATTTGAAAAGCCTTCCTTTCCGCCCTTTCAGCTTATGTGTATATTCTCCGTAATGGCTCCGGATATATTGCATAGGGGAATGCAAATATAGATTGCAGACGGCAGATTGCAGATTTCAGGTCGAGGAGCTTTTTCTACATTGATCGATGTTTTTCGCTATGGCGAAGGAGGAAATCTGAATTTCCTCGGGTTTAAATTTTTGTATTTTGCGGGAAAGGATTTTCATCAATCGTGGTGCGAAGATTATGAGATTGCGATAATCCAGACGAGTCGTGAAAAGGTGATTGAGTCGTGATGGTAGGGCTGTTACAACGGGAAATGTAGAATGGTTAATGGTTAATGTACTTCTGTCGCTGACTAAGGTGAAGATTTTTATTTCAGCATGAGGATGTCTGGATTTTTCTTCTACGATCAAATCTTTGAGCACATTGAGCGCTCAACCGGGCATGATCCGACAATGGACGAAGGCTGTTTTTTTCAAATCCGACATGGTCATCTTCTAAATCAACTACCTATATGTAGTCAAAAATGCATCATTTTCAACCCGCTATAATAGTATTGAAAATGTCTTTGGAATCACTATCTCTTGGGCACCTTATTTTACCTGATCGTATGCACGCATGGACAAAGAGATGAGAACCATTCTCAAGAACAATATCATAAAATTTATCATAGGACTCATATTGTTGAGTATATCATATGTATACATACAACAACATCCGGCTGAAAAAGCCTCTATATTTTCAGGTTTCCAGGTATTGATCCAGAGGGTGGAGATATTTTTCTATAAGATCTTCGACAAGGACTCTGAGGGCCTAAAAAACAAGTTTGATCTCGAGAAGACTTTTGATGAGCTCATCAGCAGCTCAGAAAGCAAATGATGTACGGATGCCAGTATCATCGATGGTCTGCGTGAAGTCATGGTCAATCTCAAAAAAGAGAGCATATCCGATTTGGCGAACAATATGTCCAATTATGCCCGCAAAATCAGCGAATATAAGGCTATGATAGATGCATCCTGCAAATAAATATGATTATTTCTCACACACGATGATGTGTCATAAGAGATTTCATTTTTCATAGATAGGATAATCGCTTACGTTAAATAGGTTCTCGTGACCTATTTTTTCGATATCCTGCAATCTGTGATTGTAGAGTTTGATCTTGAATGATCTAGCACCTTTTTTCCGGATGAATTCGCGTCTCTGGAGAAAATGTCCTATGATCCGTTTGCCTCATGGCTTCAATATCTTTTCCATTTCAAAGAAGAGTTGATCTATATCAGATATATGTTCCAAGACAAAAAAGCTGAATGCGAGATCAAAGCTTTGATCTTCGAAGGGGAGCGTGCTTTCTAGATCGCAGATGGTTTTGCGGACGTCTCCCGGATGCTTTTCCAATAATTTTGGGGAGATATCGCATGCTGTATAGCTATGGAACGGATAATTTTTTTCTTTGAGAAGCTTATAGATTCTCCCATCTCCTGCGCCTAGATCGATGAGGTCTAGCGTATCGCTTTCTCTAGGAAGCAGCGTGAAAAAAAATCACTTATCGAAACTCGTTAAGTGATCGTGATGATTCTTGTATTCTTCAGCGACAAGATCGTATCATTGCTGCGGATCCAATATCTCTACGTGTTTGCTGTCGTATCACATGTAGTTAGAGCTTAGAACTTAGACCTTAGAGCTTAGATCTTCGTTTGAATTAAAAGAATGATTTTGGAGTCTCTCCTGCCTTGTATTCTGGCTGGACATTCGCGTAGCGGCTTATCTTTTCTTCGATATCAGGATTTGGTGTATGGAGGAATTTGTTGAGTTCCGTGGTCTTTTCTGCAGCTCTTTTGAGATGTACATAATATTTGCTGAGTTCGGTCACGACTCCAGAAAGATCATCATTCTTGTCCAAGAGTTCTGTTATCTTCTCTTTGAGGATACCATTTTGCTGCGTGAATTCTTCAAGCTCTCCGGTGAGATATTGTATTTCTTTATTCGCTTCTTTGAGGTTTCCTCTCAATTCATTTACCGTGTCCTTGTGCTGGAATCTCAGGTAAAAGAAAAAGTATCCTATCAATCCTCATGTTATAGCTGCCAATATGATGTATCCTGTCATCTTTGAAAGATGAAAATGGTAAAAAGACGAATATTACGAATGATGAAAATGTACTGATTAGAATTCTTTTTTCAATAACAAAAAAAGACCAACCGCGAGGGTTAGCCTTTTTCTATAGCCGTAGAAATTATGCTTTTTTAACAGCAGCCTTGAAGTCAGCTCCAGCCTTGAAAGTAACAACTTTCATAGCAGGGATCTTGATCTTCTGCTTAGGGTTTTGTGGGTTTACACCTTCTCTAGCTTTTCTTTGTGATGCCTTGAAAGTTCCGAAACCTTGCAGTCTAACTTCCTTAGATTTCTTAACACCAGCAATAACAGTTTCGATGAATGCATTAACTAATTCAGCAGCCAATTTTTTAGAAACACCCAATTGGTCAGCCAAGCTAGCAATAAGAGCTGTCTTTGTCATTTGTACAAATTGATTATAAAATAAAAAGAAATGTACAGTAGTATAATAGTATAGCTAAAGCTGATTTCAAGAGATTTTTGATGGGTTTTTGCCTCTTTTCTTTCAAATAAAAGAATTGGCTTCTCGAGCCATTTCCCTTCGATTTTTAGCTCTAATCCCGCTTGGTTTCGGTTGACAAAAGAAAAAAAGGTACAAAGGCACAGAGGCGGATAGGCACAGAGGCGCAAAGGTGCAGAGGCGCAAAGGTGCAGAGGGGCGGAGTAAGCCTATCAGCCTTAAAAACTATCCACCTATCAAAAGCCCTTTTTTATTCAAGAAGTTCTTTGAGACGTTTGATCGTTCTCGAAAGTCTTTGTCTTACGGTATCTTGTGAAATTCATAAGAGGAAAGAGATCTCTTCGTAGGACTTCTCTTCTATGAATTTTCGGTAGACGATATCTTTGCTCGCGTCATCGAGCTCTTTCATCGCTTTCTGTATCTGATCGAATTTGTAGTCGTGCTCTAGGAATTCTGTCAGGTCATCTCCATCTACGAGTGTATCTTCAAATTTCTCTCCGTCTTCATTTGCTGATTCCAATTCCGTGAATGGCGTGTCTGTATTCTTCTTGAAATGATCCTTGATGGTGTTTTTGAATATAGTCCGGAAATATCAGGTGAATGATTGTTTGTCATCATGATGTTTTATCGCTTCTCGTCGTTTGACGTAAAAATCTGAAATGAGATCCTCAGCATCTTGGGCAGGCAGTGCGTAATTTGCGTTGATGTAACGGAAAAACATATCAATGGTCTTGAGATAGAATTCATTGAATGCGTTGTGGTCCTGTTTCTTCAGTTTCGCTATAAAATCTTGTGTGAATTCCATAAAACTTGATGAAACTTGATAAAAGTTGATAAAGGTTGATGAAACTCGGACTACGATTTTTATCCATTTTTAACCATCTTTATCAATTTTTAACTATTTTTTATTTTTGTAACATTTTGTTTATCTCTGTCTTCGCTGTCTCCAATTGATTATCTGTCCTATCTTTGGCGAATCTGTCTGTGTCGAATTCAACTGCGATGTCGGGTGTGATTCAGACTTTGTCTATGTTTTTGCCGTTGGGCGTGTATCGTTTGCCTATCGTATATTTGAGTGATGCATGATCGTTGAATTCATCCATGGTTTGGATAGATCATTTGCCGAAACTTTGTGTGCCTACGACTTTGGCGCCTATCTGCTCCTGCAACGCTAAGGTGATGATCTCTCCTGCAGATGCCGTCAATCCGTCTACCAGGACGACTACCGGTAATCATTGGAGATTACCATAACCTTTGGAAGTATATACTTCATCTTCGAAGGTCTTGTATTTGGCGGTGACGACTACTTTATCTTCCGGAACGAAATGCGAACATATCTCTACTGCGATAGGGAGCAGTCCTCATCCGTTCCCTCTCAGATCCAAGATGACTCATCTGATGTCTTGTTCCTTGAGCGATTTGATCTCTTTCTTGAGGATATTCTCGGTCTCTTCTCCGATGATGGAGATATTGATGTATCCTATCTTCTCATTTTTCGCTCCTGTGAATATCTTTGTGGTGACTGAAGGGATCGTGAGTTTATCTCTCGTCACTTCCTTTTCTAGCAGTTCTTTTTCACCATTCTTTTTTATCCTCTCTATGGTGAGTTTCACTTTGGTTCCTTTGGGTCATCTGATCTTGGCAACTGCTTCATCAACCGTGAGATCCTTGGTAGATCAGGTACCGATATAGACTATCTTGTCTAGCGCCATGAGCCCTGCGTTGTAAGCAGGGGAGGACTTGATGACTTCTTCTATCATAACATAATAATCTTTTTTGGTGACGACTGCGCCGATACCCTCAAAGTCTGCTTCTCCTTTTAGTTCTTCCTGGAACCCTGAATTCTGCTCGCTATCCATATAGACGGTATAGGGGTCGTCGATCGCGTCTACGAATGCTTTCACGGCTTTTTGGATCATCGCTCCGCTATCGAGCTTATCCTGGTCGTAATAGCTTTGCTGGAGTATCTCATAGACCGTTTCGAAGCGTTCGTACTTACTGTCGGTCAGATTCAGTTTTTTTGCATCTATGGTGCTGGAAATAGAGGAAATCAGGCTATTTAAGTCAAATTTACCTGAATGCATAATGGGTGAACTCGCCTCGCTTATCCTGTTGCCTAGTTCGAGTCAGAAGACTCCGAGAAGGATTCATAGTCAGAAGATGATGAGTAATTTGAATTTGCGCATGATTTAGTGAACTTGGTAAAATGAGTGAATAGTGAACTTGGTTGCTTGTCAGATTGCCACACTGCGTTCGCAATGACGACTTCGCATGCCTAATTATTGGTCACGTTTTTATAGATGCAAAGTATAGAATTTTCTTTGACGAATGCAACATCAAGTCTGAATGGTTTCTTGCTAGGGTAGTGCCGAAGGTAGTTTTCAATTGTCCTTTGGAGTGTAGAGAGCTTGGTCGGCGTGATGTATTCGTGGAGATCGTTTGTGCGATCCACGGCTTTGACTTCGATAAAAATCATCTCGTCAGCATTCTCTGCTACGATATCGAGCTCTCCGCCATGGATGGTGTAATTGGTGTGGAGAATTCTGTGGCCCGATTGCGCATAGTGGCTAGCTATGAGTTGTTCGGCTCTGCGGCCCTTTTCTTTGAGGTAATTGTTCATGGTTGTTGTAAATTTTAAAGGAAACAAACCCCCTAAATCCCCCTTCACAGGGGGACTTGAAGGAAATTTTTTTCTATGTCTTTTATGCATTCTAGTAATTCTTTGTATGTTTTGTTTGGAGTATAAAGAATTTCTTCGTTTTTATATCTCACGATATTCATTTTATTCGCCATGAGATACTCACTTCTTTGTTCGTCATATTCTTTTTGAGAATTGTGAATTTTTCAATCAATTTCGACTACTAAATATAATTTTGCGCAATAGAAGTCTACAATAAATCATCAAATAGGTTTTTGTCTTGTAAATTTATATCATAACGGCCTATGTCTTAGCATATCTTCTCGTATTTTTTCTTCCGCTATCGTAGGATTCTTTCTCATTTTCCTTGCATTTGGAATATTTCCTCTGTTGTATTCTATACATGCTGTTTTGAATTCTTTCATTGTGGACGACAAATGATAAATTGTTTTACTTGCTCCCCGCCCTGTGAAGGGAGGGGCTGGGGGTGGGTTTGTTAGCCAGAGTAGAGAGTTTCTGCACGGGTTTTTTGTTTATCGTTTTACGTATTAAAAGTCAAAGAAAAAAGTGTGAAAAATCTTCTTTCCCATTCTATATTTCATTTATCATTTATGTCAACTAATTTTATTTTATATTTCTTGTTTTGGCTAGGTATGTGAGACGCTTGTGGCGTGGTTTTTGGATTTATCGACCGGCCGGAGTATAATAGGTATGTTAAAGCATTTTATTCTTCATGATATCACCATGAAAACATTTCAATCAAAATCACTCCTCGAATCTCGCACTGTCGGCCTCCTCAAAGGTCTCACATTGCTTTTTCTATGAGCATCAGTAGCTGTACTCGCTACGTATGGACTCAGTATCGATCCAGGGATCAATAATGCTACGCAGTATATCCAGAAGATCATTCTCACGAGTGATGGAACGGCTAGCTGAGCTACGGGTATTGTATTGAACGGCAACGGCAATGCTTGATTTTCTGGTAGTGTAGGAATCGGCAAAGCCCCCAACTACAAACTTGATGTAGCGTGAATTATCAACGCAACAGGCGCCATAGCTATCCGCTGAGACACTTGCACTTGATCTGTTCCTGATTATGAGATGTATGTTTGTGGTATCAAAGGAGGCGCTATGTGAATGTATAACGCTTTGGGTGCAACAGATGTTTTCGCTCTCATATGAAAGGACTGACTATCATTATGAACTTTTGCCTGAGGAAGTGCTTCCTTGTTTGTTTCTACAGGCTGAAATGTCGGTATCGGTTTGAGTTCTACTATCCCCACACATAAGCTCGAAGTGAATGGCACTGGAAAATTTACTAATGATCTTTTGGTGGATGGTAATGTCGGCATCGGAACTTCGGGTCCAATAGAAAAATTAGAGATACAAAGTGGTAATTCAAATATTAAATTTATTCTTAATAGTCTTGTTTCAGCTCTTTCACTAAATGGCAATAGCGCTTTAAACTCTTGATTGATATTATTCCAACTTCATTTTGGGGCATACCTTAATAATCTTGATTGAGATTTAATTCTTAATGCTAAAGGTTGAGACAATCAGATTTATTTGAAGTCTGGCGGCAATGTGGGCATCGGGAAAGACCCTACAATGTATGCGTTGGAGGTGAGTGGAAGTGTTCAGGCTAACGAATATTATTACTCTTCTGATAAAAGATTCAAAAAAAATATTACCGTTTTGGATAATGCTTTGGATAAAATCCTTGCGCTTAACGGCTATAGCTTTGTGTGGAAAAATACAGGAAAGTCTGATATCGGTGTGATCGCGCAAGAAGTTGAAAAGACATTTCCAGAAATCGTAAGTACTGATACTGAAGGATACAAATCCGTACAATATGGAAATCTTGTCGCGCCGTTGATAGAGTCTGTGAAGGCATTGAACCAGAAAATCGAACAACAGCAGAAAGAGATTGATGCACTGAGAGCCTCTTCTGCAAAATAAAGCATTTATATCGTTGTGATATTCAAATGAGCGCAAAGAAAATCCTTATCGTCTTCGCCTGTGTCATGGGTCTTTCCGTTATTATGACTTATGCTGATGTCGATCAGAGCAGTGATGCTTATCATTATAAGCTCAATCCAGATCAAGCAGATGTCTGTATCACGTGATGATCTCCTACGGCCTATTATATCCTTAATTTCTCGTCTCAATATCAGTGACAGGGTTTGTTCATCTCAAAAAAAACGACATGAGCGCGAGAGTCTTTCGTTCAAGCTGCTATTGGCAATGAAGTCGTTGGCATCACTAACGCTGTGCTTTATGATAATTCTGGGCAAGGTGCTAATTGTGGACTATACAATTCCTGTCAATACTGACCTGCATACAATATTCAAAGCAGTTGCCCTGGTGGCAGCGCGAATCGGGACTGCCGATCTCCCTGTGATGGTCGGACACAATGTGGTTATTCATGTTAGTTTATTATTTACTCTATCCCCATGAAAACATATGTGATGGCCAAAGGCTATTGCATCCCTCACTAATCATACATACTTTCTATCCCCGACTGGCGTCGGGGATTTTGTTTAACAAACCCTCCCGACCTCCCTTCTTAGGGCGACCATATGGAGTTTTTTTTTTTAATTATTTAAAATAAATTTTTCCTACAAATTTCTTTGACTTGAAGAAACGGAATGTATATAGTGCGAATAATGACTTGATTTTGTGAATAAGATGTGTATATCAATTGTATTATATTTATATGTTAATTGTATATCATGTCTTCAAGTAAAGTAATTGCTAATCTGAGGGTAGACAGCCTTTTGAAGCAACAGGCACGAGAAGTCGCTCAACAAATGTGAATATCTCTTTCTACAGTAATGACTCTCTTGCTAAGAAAATTTGTCTGTGAAAAAAAATTAGAAATTTGATTGGACGAAAATGGATTCACCCCACAGAAAAATAAGATTATGCAGACTGCGTTGCATGATGTGAGGAAGAAAGGAAAAAAAATAAATTCTCTCCAGGAGATTTTAGATGAATAATGGTTTTTGATGTATCAAAAGCAAGTAGGCTCGCAATTTAAAACTGATATTAAGGTGTATAGAAATAAACCACTAGTTATTCAAGAATTAGAAAGAATAGTTGATGTGCTTGCTGAATGAAAATTATTACCAATAGAAAATAGGGATCATTGATTAAAAGGAGAATTTTTATGAGTGAGAGAATGCCATATATCTCCTAATGTCTTATTGATCTATGAAATAGATAAAAAACAAAACGTTTTGCGTTTGGCAAGAATCGGCTCACATAGTGAACTTTTTGGATAGATACATTATTATGCAACAACTCCCTTACTCAGATATCCTTCTTCAACTTATTGCATCATGAACATTTGATGTGGACCCCACAAACCCCAACAGCGGGGTGAATATTCTTTCGAAATTGAAAAAAGAATTTGCTGCGAAGCATAAATTGAAAGATATCCCGACAAATATTCAATTGATAAAAGCCTATCGTGAACTCGTGGAAACGTGAAAGATACGCAAAGATATCAAGCTCGAGCAGTTGCTCAAAAAAAGAGGAATCAGATCACAGTCGGGGATCGTGTCCGTCCAAGTGCTCACCAAACCATGGCCATGCCCAGGGAAATGTATTTTCTGCCCGAGTGAAAAGAATATGCCCAAGAGTTATATCTCTTCTGAACCCGGCGCTATGAGAGCAGCGCTCAATAACTTTGATCCTATCAAACAGGTCTACAATAGATTGCATTCCTTGTCCGTGACCTGACATGAAACCGACAAGATCGAGATGATTGTGCTCGGCGGGACTTTTGATTGCTACACGAAGGAGTACAAAGTGAAGTTTGTGAAACAACTTTACGACGCCTGTAATGCATTTTCGGAATTAAAAATTTCCGACCCAGATTGCCACACTACGTTCGCAATGACGGGTCAGCAAAGATATAAATTTGATATCTCTAATCTGAAAACGATACGCTATTCCAAGACCTTGGCGGAGGCGATAAAGAAAAACGAAACCGCAAAAAACAGAATAATCTGACTGACTATCGAGACGAGACCTGAGTTTGTGACCGATCAGAATTGTATGTTTTGGCGTGAGCTTGGGGTGACGAGGATAGAGATGTGAGTGCAATCCCTAGATGATGAAGTCTTAAAACTCAATAAAAGATGAAATACGGTCGCGCAGATACGTGAGGCTTTTGATACTATGAGAAGGCGGGGATTTAAAATCTCTGTCCATATCATGCCGTGACTTTATGGATCAAATTATGCAAAAGATTTGAAGACGTTCAAAGATTTGTATACTGATCCATTTCTCAAACCTGATGAAATCAAATTTTATCCGACCTCGGTGATTCCTCATACCAAATTGGCTGAGTTGTACAAGAAAGGGGAGTATACGCCTCTGGAAACCGATGACATCAAAAAACTCATCAGACAGACCTTCCTGGAAGTCATCCCTCCGTATACGAGGATCAAGAGACTCATTCGCGATATTCCTGCCAATGAAATCGTGGCTGGCTCCAAGATAACCAATCTCGGACAATTGATGCACACCGCGCTTCAAGAGGAACAAAGGCGTAAAGGTGCAAAGGTGCAAAGTTTTTATAAGAGGTTGTGGCCGAATGTGAGAATTCTAAATTCTAAATTTTGAATTTTAAATTGAAAACATGCTCTTTGTCATCCTGAGATGGAAGCGAAGGATCTAGAGCTAGATTCTTCACTGCGTTCAGAATGACATGCTCTATTAAATAGTGATATTCAAACGTTTATTCTCTGAGGCAAACCTGATCTTAAGACATTGAGAAATTTCGTCTGTCTGGATACGAGGAGTAGGGAAATAAGAAATAAGACTGCAGATCACAGGTTGCAGACTGCAGATAAAGAAAGCAAAACTTTATTGGTGATTAGAAAATATACAAGCAGTGTCGGTGATGAATATTTCATTTCCTACGAAGATGAACTTGGGTATTTGTATGGATTTTGCAGACTTTTGCTTCCAAAAATTCTAAATTCTAGATTCTGAATTCTAAATTGAGATGCTGCTATGATAAGGGAACTTCATGTATATGGGAATGTTAGAACGATAGATTGAAAGAACGATAGAACGATAGGCAAAAAAAATGATGATGTACAGCATAC
>Ga0172368_10007126_pt1 | contig 11800 bp, 9 predicted proteins | sample Lak11m_FD_114540 | JGI IMG/M metagenome (GOLD analysis project Ga0172368, IMG submission 114540) | Freshwater microbial communities from Kabuno Bay, South-Kivu, Congo - kab_022012_11m | ecosystem: Environmental > Aquatic > Freshwater > Lake | place: Democratic Republic of the Congo: South-Kivu...
GTGAAATGGTTTGCGATAGTTTGCAAAAATGATCTCGTTCCACTTAAGAACTAGTTAGCCCTCACTCGTAAAGCATATTTAAGCATTACCCAAAAGGAGGTGTCTATGTCTCGGTCATCAAAATGGACTCTGGTTACAATTGGCGGGTGTGGCTTGCTGACATTATGTGGGGTTGGATGTATTGCCCTATTCTTCATTTCATCTTTGACAAGTTCGCAATATGTGCAGCAACCATCATATTCTGAGCCACCACAATTGAATAATACTGTACCAGAACAACCATCTTCATCTCAAGGTAGCATTGTCCCTGCATTGATAGGGCACTGGCGATATACAAGTATTTTCGGAAGTGGTGACTATACGGTAGTAACCGACCATCATTTGATATTAAATGCTGATGGAACATTGTCTTCTTTTTCTAAAGATAGCGATGGTCAACAAACTGATTATGGATCAGGAACTTGGATGGCAACCGAAACGATATTTACTATTACAGCCCCAGATGGATCTATCGCAAATTCTGAATACATTTTTTATGATGGTTATTTGTTTTTTAATAAAGACTACAGTAAACAATGGGAAAGAGTAGGTGAATGATTCGAGTTATATCCAATTACACATCTTACTACTTTGAATTTCAAAAAGATTATCTTGCTTAATTTCTAAGGCCAACCATCTAAACTCACCTAACAAACAAGGAGAAAATATCATGTGGAACAATACAGATGAAAATCGCCAGCTTTTGGCAGATGTTTCCAAAGAGTTTATTGCTGAGATCGCCCCGGAAGAATTGGAATATGTTGATGAACTGCTTGCAGAATACCACGAGAATCCACCACAAGCATCTAAAAATAACGATGACCCTCTTGGCTTTGGCGGTGATATTATGATAGCTGCAACACCTGTAATTGCAGCAGCATTGAGCGCTGTTTTTAAATTTTTACTGGAAGAAGTTATCAAGGCTGCTCAAACCGAAAGTGCTGCATTGGTTGCACAAAAGGTAAAAGCTTTTTTCAACCCATCTGTTCAAAAACCAGTTACTAAACTCTCACAAGAACAACTGGAGAAAATTAAAGAGATTGCCAAAAGAGAACTTCGCAGGGGAGGTATGAATCCTAAAAAGGCGGAGGATGCCAGCTTGATGATTATAGCGAAACTCACACTTGGAGCATAAAATGAATAACAAGCATCGTTTAAATTTGTTTGCTTTCCCGGCTGAAACAAATACCGTTTTCGCTATGCTTATATTGGCGACTGTTTTACTCTCTAGCTTTATGGGATATATGCTTGTCGCATTATATGGGCCAGATAGCTTGTCTGCTCAGAATGCGCCTAGACAAATTGGGGTAATTGCTTTTACAGCTTTTCTTACAATAGTGATTGTATTTACGTTTGCTACTTTTATTTATAGTCGCCATGCTAATAAAATACGCAAAAACAAAAAAATTATCACCATCACTGAAAGTGATGCAGAAATAAAAAAAGCGGTTTTTAATCTAGCTCAAAAAGCTGGTATAGATACCCCTCAAATTGAGATGCCTCCCAAAGGCTCAGGAGGAAGTAGCGGTCAAGCTTTTGGTTTTTATAAATCTTACTCTATTCGGTTAGATGATGGTTTGCGTTCTTGGCAAAAACTTAAATTTAGAACAAAATCATTTAATGCTGTTGTTTTACATGAATTTGCACATATTGCCAGCGGAGATATATGGCGCACTTATCTGGCAGATGGGATTTTGAAATCTTTTATAAGATTGTTGATAATACCCTTCGTTTTGGGTATTATCATTTTCTCAGGAAGAAAGTTGTTTCTTTTTGAGAGCTTTGATGCTATTGCCATGATGTTTGTAACAACTATTAGCTTATTTTTTCAGTTCTGCTTTTCAATTGGTATTATGACTTTAATCTGGGTACGGTTATTACGAGTTAGGGAATATTATGCTGATTGGCAGGCATCTGTTTGGGGAGCATTTGAAGGTTTAAAATATATACTCCAAGAATTACTCGAAAACGAAAAACCTACATCTGGTTTTGATTGGTTCAAATTTCATCCATCCGCAAAAATGCGGCTCAATGCCTTAGATGGAAGGAATGATCTGTTTAGTACTTCCAGAACAACGTTTTTCTTAGCTGGTGTATTGCTGGCATTTATGCTGGCTGGTGGTTTTCAAATCATCCTAACAACTTTCGAGTTGATTTTGAATCCACTTCAAAGATTGATCGACTCATCAACTGATTATGTATCTCTTTTTCTACCAGCAGGAGCATTTGCATTTGTTTTTTTTATACAGATTTGTGTTTTCGTTGTTCCTATTGGATGGCTTTTATCAGGAACTCTGGGCGTACAGACTCAAATGCAGACTGTTAAAGATATGAGTACTTCTAAATATGGGGTAATGGCTTATATCAAACTAGGAATCCCTGCTTTGTTTTTCATAGTGGGTATAGAACTTGGGTTTCTCGGTGCACCCTTCAACATTATGACTCCGTATGATTCTGACATTAGTAAGTGGGCCGTAGAAGCGCTAATGAATATATTTGTTTTTATTCCCATTTTATTTCTTTCAATATGGTGGTATCTATGTATGATGCGTTTTATTTCCATGACTGTTTTTGTCAGCCAAGTTGGTGGCAGGCTATCAAAATGGCGTACCCGTTTTTTGGCATGGGTTTCAAACTCTTGGCTTTTGCTTTTTTTTGCACCCGGATTTTTATTAAGCAAAATTTTCTTCGCCGAAGGCCAACTTTTTCAAGGATTCCTTGTTTGGTTTGGTATCCTGATTCTTGTGAGTCCAATTTGTATGCTTATTAACTGGCTGATTGCAAAATCTTTGTTTGGAAAAGGTATAAAGAAATGCTCGATTTGTGGAACCCCCACACGTAAACCTGATCCAGCTCTTCATATATGCGACCATTGCGGTGCTCCATTAAGTAACTGGTGGTTTGTCAAAGAAATAGAATAGTGAGTTTTAAGGCAAAACCGGGCTAACATCGCGTGCAGGCGACTCGGCTACGCCTTCCCAATTCGCGGGGAGTCTGGCGCAATCCGCCGAGCGCCTAACGCCAGCCGTTAGACTCTCGCTTAAATCAAAACGACCTCCTCCCTTCGAGAAGGTCGTTTTGTTTAACCATTTCCCTCATTTTCTTTATCTCCCTTGTTTCCTTTAGCCCCATTTCCCCTTTAACGCCCTCCATACCCTCTCCGGCGTGAATGGCAAGGCGCGGATTCGTTTGCCGGTGGCGTGGGCAATCGCGTTGGCTATCGCCGGTGCGACGCCGTCCATCGGAATCTCGGCAACCGCTTTTGCGCCAAAGGGTCCACTCGGTTCGTAGGTTGGGACGAGAATCGATTCCACTTCGGGCATCTCGTCGGCTTGATAAATTTTGTAATCGCCGAAACGCCGCGCCAGCAAACTGCCTCTCTCATCGTACGGCATCTCTTCGCAGATGGCATAACCCAATGCCTGCACCTGCCCGCCATCAATTTGCCCCGATGCGGTTTGAGGATTGATCGCTGTCCCGCAATCCACCGCCATCACCAATTTTTTCACGGTGACTTGCCCCGTCTCGGTGTCCACTTCCACTTCGGCGAATTGCGCGGCGAACGGTGGCGGCGACTCGTAGCTGATATGCGATGCCGTCGCCATGATCTGTCGCTGATCTTCGGTGTGCAAACTGTGCAAGGCAACCGCACTCAACGACACGCTTCGTCCATCGGGTGCGAAGACGTGGCGATCTTTTAAATACCACCCCCTCCCTTGCCCTCCCCCATCGCGTATCCCAGCGATGGGGGAGGGTTGGGTGGGGGTCAACATCAATGCCGCCCTCTCAAAAATTTGCGCGCGAATATCTTCCGCCGCTTTCTGCACGGCGCGTCCCGAAATATAGGTAGTGCTTGAAGCGTACGCGCCCGTATCAAACGGCGTGAAGTCTGTGTCCGATGAATACATGAGGATGTCGTTCAACGGCACGCCCAGACTCTCCGCGGCGATCTGACCTAACACCGTATCGGATCCTGTCCCCAAATCGGTGGCGCCGACGAGGACGTTGAAGCTGCCATCGTCATTCATCTTGATACTCGCCGCGCCCATATCGAGTCCGGCGATGGAGGACCCTTGCATACACACCGCCATACCGAGTCCGCGTTTGATGTGCGGACGTTGAGGGTCGGTGATCCATTTGGGATCGGATCGTCTGTCCCAGGCGATGGCGGCAGCCCCTTGTTCGACGCATTGAGGCAGTCCGCAGCTCTGCACGATCTGTTTAAATCCTTCACGCGCCTCGCCCAACGCTTTGGCGATCAACAATTCATCGCCGACGCGCACCGTGTTCTTGAGCCGGAACTCCATCGAATCCATTTTGATCGCCTCGGCAATTTCTTCGACAATACTTTCGAGCGCGAAGTGCGCTTGCGGCGCGCCGTAACCGCGAAACGCGCCCGGCACCGGCTTGTTGGTATAAACGATCTTCGCGTCGAGATTTAAATTCGCGCAGCGATACAACGTCAGCCCGCGCAAACCCGACACACTGCACACGGTGAGTCCATGTGTGCCGTAGGCGCCCGTGTCTTCAATAATTTTCATCTCGAGCGCGTTGAGCGTTCCGTCTTTACTCACGCCCGCGCGATACGTCACCTTTTGCGGATGACGTGAGCGCGCGCTCACGAACTCAAGTTCGCGCGTAAATTCAAAACGCACCGGACGACCCGTAGCAATCGTCAGATGCGCGCACAGATCTTCGAGGAGCATTTCTTGTTTGCCGCCGAAGCCGCCGCCGATACGCGGCTTGATGACTCGAATACGTTTAACGGGCAAACCGATCAACGGGGCGACCATCCGCCGCACATGAAACGGAACTTGCGTCGCCGAGCGAATCACCAAGCGATCATCCTCATCCCAATAGGTGATGACGATGTGCGGCTCGATAGGCGTTTGCTGAACTTGATGCGAGTGATATGTTTGCTCAAATTTGAACGGCGACTCGTTGAACGCTTTTTCAAAATCGCCGACCTTGGCGTGAACGATGGCGGCGACGTTGCGCTTCGCGTCATGGATTTTTTGCGCGTCGGCTTCATCGTGAATGACGACATCCCCTTTGAGCGCTTCATCGGGATCGAACACGGCGGGCAGAATTTCATAATCCACTTCGATCAACTTCAACGCGGCGTGAGCGATCTCTTGACTCTCCGCCGCCACCACCGCGACGCGGTCTCCCACGAAACGAACTTTAGAATCGAGCGAGACTTGATCGTACGGCGGCGGGTTCGGGTGCGACTGCCCGCCCGAGGCATAAACGACTCGCGCCACATCTTTGTAAGTGAGAACAGCAAGGACGCCTGGCAACGCTTTCGCCTGTGACACGTCTATATTTTTAATTCGCGCGTGAGCGTGTGGACTCGTCAGCAGCGCGGCATACAACATGTTCGGCAGATCAATATCATCGGTGAACACGGGTCTGCCCTTCGCCAATTTCACCGCATCCACTTTGGGTTCGGAGCGTCCGACGACTTCGGTGTTGGGTTGCGCTGTAAGAGTCGGCGTCACCGTGATTCGGGGTTGGGTGGCGACTCCGCCCGATGTGTGCGGCGATTCATCATCGGGATTGGCGCGGCGATTAAACAATTCAACGGGGATGCCGCCGCCGTTATCTATCGGCGCGACTTCTTCACCGCGCATTACTGCGGCGGCGCGCAGCACGGCTTGAACGGGTTTGACGTAGCCCGTGCAGCGGCACAACGCGCCACTTAACGCTTCGCGCGCTTGCGCTTCGCTTGGATTCTTTTCTTTTTCGAGCAATGCTTTCGTCGCCAAGATCATCGCCGGTGTGCAGTAGCCGCATTGGATCGATCCTGTTTCAATAAACGCCTGTTGAATAGGATGAACTTCTTGACCCTGCGTGAGATGCTCCACCGTGACGATGTTATGTCCGTCGGCTTGCGCGGCGAGCAAGATGCACGTCGGCACGAGCTTGCCATCAAGCAAGACAGAACACGATCCGCACTCGCCCGTCTCGCAGCCATGCTTCACGCTCCACACACCGTTGCGCCGCAGGAGCGACATCAATGTTTCATTGGCTTCACATTCAAATTGCTTGGGTTGACCGTTGAGATTGAATTGGATGAGCATAATGATTAACGTATATTGTTCATTGTTTCATTGTTCATTGAACCCCAAACGTATTCTCCACCACCTTCGGCAAGACGCTATAAATTGATCCGCCAATCTTTTGATCGAAATAATCTTTCAACTCAAGATACTTCTTCCACTTCGGCGGAGTGTGTTCGCTCACACCGTAACGCAACGCCACATCTACGAATCGTTTCTCCATCAAGCAAAAGCCCGAAGGCAACGCAAGGGTGTCGCAGAGTTGGAGCAAGCGATCGTAATCGTCGTATTCAATGCTCGCCAGATAATCATCCACAAGTTTCAATTCGTCCGCCGAGCAATCCCACGCGCCAAAGACCATTCGAGAATCCTTGACTGGGAACGAATGAGTCATGCAGATGCGCGCCGCGCCTTCGTAACCTTCGTCGCGCAAAAAGTTGTAGCCGTCAATTACGTGGCGCATGCTGGTGACGCCGCACCGCCGCCCGATGTCGTGCAGCAATCCGAGAATGTAAGCGGCGTCGGGATCAAGGTCAGAATGATGTTCGGCGATCAACTTTGCGCCCTCGGCGACAAATTTTGAATGTGAATACCAAGGACCCGGGTTGAGTTGGTTCGCATTATCGAGGTAGGCGTGGGCTTGTTTTAAATTAGGAATGCTCAAAGTTATACGATCGCCCTCACCCCTAACCCCTCTCCCAGTGGGAGAGGGGAATCCTATTGGCAAGACACCCTTCTCCTTATGGGAGAAGGGAGGGGATGAGGGAGAAAGAAAAATTAAATTATTTTGTCAATCGTTCTAACACCCTCTTCACTAACACCCCCGCCATCTCACGTTGATACTCCACGCGGCCGCGAAAATCGGCGGCGGGTGAAATGGAAGATTGAGGATCGGTTGCATCAACCAGAGTCGGCGCGATGCCCACACCACCAACGGCAATCCGCATCATTTTATTTCCTTCATCCATCACACCACACGCCGCAACAATTGGCGCGTCTTTCGGCGTGCGGGCGATACGTTCTAACGCACCGCGAGCTTGGGGTGAACATGAAAATGAAATTTCGCTTTGTAGGGGCGACGCATCCGAAGGAGTCGCCCCTACGCCCAATGCCAACAACGCCAACATCACATCCACCGCGCTCGATGGATTCTCGATCACGCCGCCAATGGTAGATGCGTTTCGCAAACCAAGATGCGCGGTGAGCGAAGCTGCCTCAGGCAAAATGCCGCGCGCCACAGTCCGCAGCAACGGAGAGTCGGCAACATCTTGCAAGGTCGTCATCACCCCAATACGGATCACATCGCCATCTCGTTTGATGTAATTTAAATTGAGACGCGAGAGATCCACGGCGGCATCCGCCGTTGAATACGGCTCAACATCTCTGCGCGGGTGAATGAGGATCGGTTTCGTTCCATCGCGCGCCAAAAGTTTTTTCGCTTCGTCAATTTGATCGGGACGATGATATTCCATTTCCTTCGTTTCCTTTGTTTCCCTTAAGCAATTTACATTTTACTACCGATCAACTTCTCATATTCATCCGGCGTGTCGGCTTCGCCCAAAATCGAATCGTCCCAATCCACGTAGACGATCTCCTGACGATCAAAAATCGCTCGCCCGCCCACGTCACCCGTCAACTCGCTCAACTCGCGCCACACGCCGCGATCAAACAAAACCGGGTGGGCGCGTTTGCCGTTGACACGCGCGCAAACAATTGGAGCAAGCGTCTCGCGCCATTTTTGGATCAAGGCGTTGATGACGCGCGGCGTGATGTTAGGTTGATCAGTTAATAGAAAAAGAATCGCTTCCGAGTCAGGGGACGCCGCCACCGCCGCTTTAACCGATTCGCTTTGTCCATCTTGATACCGCGCATTGAACACGGTGCGCGCGCGCGGCGGAATCACCTGCTTCACCTTCTCCGCTTCCGCGCCAACAACAACCATCACGTCATCCGCTTCTGACTCTAAAGCGATATCCACAATGTGACCCAGCATTGTTTTATCTTTCCACTTCAATAACTGTTTTGGCGAACCCATTCGTTTCGATTCGCCTGCGGCGAGAACGACGCAGGCAACGCGCGACCAAACTTCTTTAATTGGATCGTTTTGATTCGCCGCGCCGATCAAGACCCGAAGGGTTTGGGAGACTCTTCGAGTCTCATCAACGATCTCGCGCGCTGTCTTTAACTGCTCATCACTCTCTACTTTGTTAATCAACACGCTTACCCGCGCATGAGGTGGAACATTTTTGAATCCGCCTTGAGGATGTGTTAAAACCTTAGCTATCACTTCTGGCTTAATTAAAGTGCCTACACGATTCTCCGCCAGACGCGCAATGATCTCGGCGCGATGCACATATTCATCCGTTAACGGTTTGCCCACCGCATCAACGCCCACCACCACAACAACATGCGTTACAAAATCTGGAATCACGGGTTCGTGATCGGCGGGGGCTTTGAAAGGGAGTCCTCGTGAACCATCGGATTCTATTAGCACAAGACTTCGGAAGTCTCGTGAAGCGCCTTGCAGCACAGCAAAATTGATGAGACTTCCGAAGTCTTTTAACGAGACGCCGAGAAGTTTTTGTTGAGCGTGATCAATGCCGCCGGTGAGCAAAACGTGAGGCGAAGTTTGCAAAGCGATTTGCAATTCTTCAAAAGTTGTGACGTGAACAGGGGCGAGAGAAAGTTGATCGAGCCCGAGTCGGGTGGTGGTTGTGGTGACGACGCGCCCGCCTGCTTGAACAATTTCATTCGCCAGACCGAACATCGCCGTTGTTTTGCCCCCCGCCCCCACAAAAGCGACGACGTCATTTTCTTTCAGACGCAATGCCTCTAGTAACTTCACGTGGAGAGCAAACCGCGAAGAATTAAAGAACACGAAGTTTCTAATCCTTTAAATCTCTTCGTGATCTTTGTGTTCTTCGTGGTTATATGTTTTTTTGCATCCAATCCATCACCGCCTCGACAACACCCCCGCCAACGGCTAATGATTTATCGGAGATCGTGAAGCAGAACCGTTTCTCGCCACGCGGATCGAGATCGCCAACTTTCTCATGGGCCGCCACAACAATGCCATCGTGGATCAACCCACGTAATGCACCGTCGAAGGGCGCGATTATTTTCTGCGTGTCCACTGTGGCGATCACTTCGCCTTTGCGTAGCAGATCGCCGATCTCCCTTTGGGCGCGCAACACACCCGCGATGGGCGCGCGCAGAACACGATCCCCTTCAAAGCCCATCACCGATTCAGGTTTGCCCGTATCGGCTTGCGCCGCGCCTTTCCAGATCACCCGACCCAGATCGTGACCGCGATTGGTTTCGACGACGGCGTGACAATGAACATCTGCCACAAATCCGGGACCCAGACCAACAACAAAATCCGCCGAGTTAATTTTTGTGTCGAGCGGCTGTTTGCACATTCGGGCATCAATTAAGATTGAGGGTTGGAGACCGGAGATTGATTCGCCGTGAGGGTCGGTGAGGACGGGGATGCCGCCGCCGCGCGCGGTGACGGCCGCCCCGAAGAAATCCGAACGGATCGCGTGGAGTTGATCAATCGTGATCTGACCAGCATAAATCGCTTGCGCCACAGAGACCCTGCGCCGCACGACACGCGGTTGATCGAGTTCGAGAACGACGACGGGAAATCCGGCGTGATGCAAACGGTGAACAACGCCGGTGGCAAGATCGCCGCCGCCACGCACAACGCACAATGTGTTATGAAAAAGCAGAGACGGCGTCACTTGGTATACGCCCCAGCCACAACGGAAGTCCGCGCTTGGCCGTCACGATCTACTTTCACTTCGTTGTTTAAATCACCGGCGGGCACATTCTGATCCCACACAAAGGGCGGGAGGCTGAAAGTTTTTGCGGTCAACAAATTTCCGGCGGGGCGCAGATCGCTTTTAGAAAAATCGGCGAATTGCGGTTGCAGAGTATTGATGGCGTTGTCGGCGCGAAGTTGAGTCGCGTTGCAAGTCGGATTCGCCGGCTGGCATCCTTGATCGCCGTCTTCGATTCCGAGCGGATGATCTTTGGGTCCGTTCCAGATCACGTTGCCGCGAATTTGCAAATTAACATCGGCAAGCGCGGGCGAGGGAATGTTGGAATCGGGCGAAGGTTTGCGTCCGCCATAGATCGCCAAATGCTGCCACTGACTCTGGTAGCCCGCCGGGTTGTAGATCACATTGTTGTAAATAAACACGTTGCGATCCGGGATCGGCTCACCGTCGCCCCCCGTCTGACTCGTGCCCCAGCCGCCCTTCGATAAATTTTCGGCGCAGCGTTTAACATCGCCGTCGCAACTGCGCGAGCCGAAGACAACTTCCAAGACGTGGCTGATCTTGCCCACGCGGAACATGGTGTTGTGGGCGATCAAAATGTTGTAGCCGCCGTTCACGCCCACGCCCGCGCCTTGCGTGTCGTGGATCACGTTGTTGATCACTTTAACGTCGTAGGCTTCGTGCTTCAACCAATCGGGAACCATAAACTCAAAGCCCGTGCCTTGCCCCGCCGTAAAGCCGCCCGTGCCGCAATCGTAAATCTCATTCGCTTCCACCCGAATGTAAGCCGACCCGCCTTTGGCGTAAGCGCACCAATCACCGGCGCGGTGAATTTTGTTGCGCCGAATAACCCCGTGCTGCACCGCCACAAAATCAATCGCGTTGTCAAACCCGCCCGACACATCGCTGTCCTCGATAGTCACATACTGCGATTGATTCACTTTGATCGTCTCTTGCGGCGCGTCGTGTTTCGTCACGTCGCCGAGCCCAACTATTTTCGAGCGCTGCACAAAAAGGTGATCGCACTTCTCGCAATGCAGCACGTCGCCGCCGCCGCCTTCGACCTGCACGCCGATCAAGTAAAACCAGCGCACGTCGAACATATTAATCGGCGGGAGTTTCACTTCGCCCTCACCCTGCAAAATAACCGGCGCGCGTTCCGTGCCATAACGCATCTCCCAATAATTCGGCACGTCACTCGCCGCATACACGCCGGGCAACAAACGAATGCGATATCCCTGCGTCAGCGTTTTACTTTTCGGGATTCGATTCCAGGCTTCGGTCACGGTCCTCAACGCCGCGTCGCGCGTCGCGCCCGTCCGCGCGTCATCGCCTTTAGCCGCGTCAACATACAGATCAATAACGGATAACGGAGCGGATGATGTGGGCGACTGCGCGGCAGATTGAGTCACTTGCGCCGCCACAGTATTTGGAATCGGGGTTGCCGACTCGCGTGTGGGAGTGATCAACCTTTGTGTTGCCGACTCGCGCCTGGGAGTATTCAACCTTGGGTCCGCCGTCAACGCGAGCGTTGGCAATGGCGGCGCACCATTGCACGCCGAAATAAAAAATGATAATGCTAAAAAGATTCGAGTTTTCATTTCAACACTGCCTCTATCGCCTTGAACCACACCTGCGTGATCACATCGTAGCCTTTTGAGTTGGGATGGTCGCCATCATTGTAGAGAGTTGCCGCATCCGTAAAGATCGTCGTGCTGAAAAAATCCACCGTGATCGCGCCCGGCTTCGCCGCCACATCCTTGATCACGTTATTGTAAGCGATGACTTGCTTCGACATCTGGGCCAGCTCGCCTTTGGTGACGCCGGTAAAGGCTTCGCCTTTGAGGGCAACAGGGCGCTTCGATTGATCGTCGAGCAAAGCAATAAACACCACCGCCCCGCCCTTCTTTAATTCAC
>Ga0172368_10007127_pt1 | contig 11800 bp, 5 predicted proteins | sample Lak11m_FD_114540 | JGI IMG/M metagenome (GOLD analysis project Ga0172368, IMG submission 114540) | Freshwater microbial communities from Kabuno Bay, South-Kivu, Congo - kab_022012_11m | ecosystem: Environmental > Aquatic > Freshwater > Lake | place: Democratic Republic of the Congo: South-Kivu...
ACGACGTCAAACTACTCGTATGTGAAATACGGCGGCGGCGGGGACGGCGCCGTCAATCTGACCGCCGTCGCGAACATGAATACACAGAGCCTCGGCGCTGCCGCGGACCTGAACGGGAGCGGCAATGCGGACGGAATCGCGCTCAAGGTTGCGTCGGCACCGTCCGGTACGTCCATCGCCGTTTCGGGGACGGCCGCGGGGGAATTCCTTCCCGGCGACCTCGTGCTGCTCGTCGATCTCCAGGGAGCCTCGGGCGACACCGCGAGCGTGGGCAACTGGGAGATTCTCGGTGTGGCGTCGGCGTCCGGCTCGACCATCACCACCACGTCGACGATTCAGAAGAGCTACGCGGGGGGCAGTTTCGGAAACCAGAAGGTCGTCGTGCAGCGGGTTCCCCAGTATTCGAGCGTGACCGTCGGCGGCAGCGGCCAGCTCACCGCGGGTGCCTGGGACGGGCTCGCGGCGGCGAACGGCGCGCAGAACACGGGCATCGTCGCGTTCTACGCGAACGGGACTTTCACGCTCGGAGGCAACGGCATCGACGTCTCGCAGAAGGGCTTCCGCGGCGGCTCCGCGGGTACAAGCGGCGCCGAGGACGCGCAGAACCAGTACGGCACCGGGGTCACGAGCGGAGGAGCCAACGGCGGCGCCGGCGGGACGAACACCTCCGGCGGTGCCGGTGGAGGCACGGGCAGTGCCGGGGCGGGAGGGATCGCGGCCTACAGCGGCGGAACGGGCGGGCGCGGCGGCGGCGGCGGAAGCTCCTCCAGCGACGCCAACGGTTGCGGAAACCACGGCTCCGGTGGCGGCGGTGCGGCGCCGTACAACAGCGGCGCGAAATACTCCAACGGTACGATACTCACGCTCGGCGGCGGCGGTGCGGCGGGAGGCGGCGGCGGCGCCGGAGGGCTCGCCGCCAACTACGGTCCGAGCTACGGCGCCGCGAACAGGAACGGCACGGGCGGACTGAGCGGACAGAACTATTCCAAGGGCGGCAGCTGGAGCGCCGGCCAGGCCGGCGGCGGAATGGTTCTCGTCTATGCCAATGCCTTTGCGGGCGGCGGTGCAGTCAACGCAACCGGCGGTGTGGGCGGCTCGGGCGGCGGAGGCGGCGGCGCGTGCGGATACGACGGCGCGGCCGGAGGTGGAGGAGGCGGCGGGGCGGACGGAGCGGCCGGCGGCACCGTGGCGCCGCGCTCCGGCCCCCCAACGTAATCAGGCGCCGTCAACGTGAACGGAGGCAACGGCGGAGGCGGCGGAGGGGGCGGTGGCGGCGACGGAGGCGCATCGCCGGGCGGCGGCGGCGGCGGCGCGGGCGGCGGCGGCGGGGCCGGCGGAACGCGCACCGCGTGCGTGACACCCAGCGCGGGGGCCGGCAACGGAGGCAACGGCGGCGCGGCCGGAAACACCGGCGACCAGGCGCGCGAGTGCTGGGGCGCCGGCGGGGGCGTGGGCGGAGGAGGAGGATCGGTCTGCAACAACAGCACCACGCCCAGTGCGGCCAACACCGCCGGGTCGGGAGGCAATCAACCGGCCTACAACGGCAGCGCCACCGTCAACGGCGGTGCGGGCGGAGCCGGCGGACCGGCAGGGAACACGTACCACGGCGGCGGAGGGGGCGGCGGGCAGGCCGGGTTCCAGGGCGCGGCGGGCTACGGCAGTACTGCGATCTACTGAGTATCGCGGCCAAGGAAGGAACGCGGATGCACATCATTTCGTGCGGAATCCGACCGCTTCTCGCAACGATGATTCTGTCGTCGCTTGCCCCGACGATCGGACGCGGCGAGATTCCGCGGACGATCGGCTACCAGGGACGCCTGCTGCGCGCCGACGGAACCGCGGCCACCGGGACGGCGACCGTGGGGTTCGCGATGTGCGCCGCGGAAACCGGCGGAACGCCCTTGTGGCAGGAAAGCCAGACCCTCGGTCTTTCGGACGGATACTACTCGACGTTTCCCGGTCTCGTGGCGCCGCCTTCGGACGGCGTCTTCGAGGCCGAGCGCCGGATCGAGGTGAGGGTCGGCTCGGAGACGCTGAGCCCACGATGCCTACGCGGACAACGTCAACACGGACAAGTCGTGCTCGACGGCCTACAGCGCGTCGGCGAACTACACGAGCGCCAGCGGGACGGGGTCGTGGAGCACGGGCATGGGAAGCTGGTACATGGCCGGCTCCGTGATTCTGCAGCTCAACTACGGCGACAGCGGCTGGGTTCCCATATCGTGTACGGGGGATCGACCTCGGATTCCGGGTGCTCTTCGGGCGGCGGGTGCCATGCGCAGGTGTGGATCCGATGACGGCAACGGGACGCGTCCGCGCGAATCCTGCCGCGCCCCTCGCTGCGCTCGGGGTTCTGTCCCATCGCTGCGCTCAGGGTTCCGAAACGGCGTGCGCGACACGGACGGATCGACGCACCCCCGTCGGAACCCCGACCGAAGGGACGGGACGGAACCCCAAGCGCACCGCGGGGAACTGCCCGGTGCGCGGGAATATCGGGGCTGGTCGTTTGCTCCGGAGGTGCTGGCAATGACTGCTCGCCGCTTTGTCGGTATTGGGCTCGTGATGCTGATCGCACCCGCCGCCGAGGCCCAGGTGCCCCATCTCTTCGGATACCAGGGCAGGCTGCTGCGGGCCGACGGCACCGCCGCCACCGGCACGGCCTCGGTGACGTTCGCCGTCTTCGACTCCGAAACCGGGGGGACGCCTGTTTGGCAGGAAACGCAGACGCTCGGCCTCTCCGAGGGATACTACTCGACGTTCCTGGGACTGGTCGCCCCGCCGCCGGAATCGCTCCTCCCGGGCGGTCCGCGATGGCTGGAGGTCAGGGTCGGGTCCGAGACGCTGTCGCCGCGACAGCAGCTCGGGACGGTGCCCTACGCCATGACCGCGCAGTCGGTCCGCGGCGGTGCGGCGGACGTCGCGTTGCTCAAGATCGACGGGCAGACGATCATCGACACGCAGGGAAGACTCTCCGGAAGCGCGCGGTATTCAGCCGGGCAGGGACTCTTCATGGACGATGCGGGCCAGGTCGTGTCGCTGCAGGCATGCGCGGCCGGGCAGGTGCTCGTCCACGATGCCTCCTCCTGGCTTTGCGCGCCGGCGGGGACCGTGACGGGAATCGACGCCGACGCGCCGCTGAGCGCGACGGAATCGGCCGTGCGCCCGCGGATTGCGATGTCGCAGGCGGCGTCGAACTCCGCCGGGTTCCTTTCGTCGCTCGACTGGAGCGCGTTCAATTCGAAGTACGGGGCATTGACGCAATGCGGCGGCGACCTTTCGGGCACGCTCGGGGCGCCGGTCGTCGCGCGGCTGCAGACCCGCCCGGTATCGGGAGGGCAGCCTGGCAGCGGGCAGGTGCTCAAGTGGATGGGGACCCAATGGGAGCCTGCTGCGGACGCGAATTCCGGAGGCACGGTCAGAGACGTCACGGCGGTCGCGCCCTTGTCGGTCTGGAACGGAACCTCCATTCCGCAGATATCGATTCTGCAGGCGGGGGCGGGAAGCGACGGGTTCCTTTCGGCGGCGGACTGGGCGCGCTTCGAGGCGAAATACGGAGCGACCACGCAGTGCGGCGGCGATCTCGAGGGGGCGCTGGCCAATCCGCTCGTCGCACGCATCCAAGGTGTGAGGGTTTCCACAAGCGCGCCCGCGGCGGCGCAGGTGCTCCGCTACAACGGGACGCTGTGGGTGCCGGCGTCGCTGTCGATATCGGACGTGGGCGGGCTCTCGTCGGGATACCTCGACCTGAGCGGGGACCAGACGATTGGCGGCACAAAGATATTCGACCAGGCACCCGCATTCGGCACGCCGCTGGGCGTCGCGAGCGGAGGCATCGGAACCGCTTCCGCCGCCGCGAATGCGTTCTTCGCGGGGCCGGCGGGCGGGTCGGCGGGGATACCGGGGTTCCGAGCCCTCGTCGCGGCGGACGTACCGGGCGTCGACGCGTCGAAGATCGTCTCCGGCACGCTGGGAGTCGCCAACGGAGGCATCGGCACCGCGACGGCGTCGGTGAACACGTTGTTTGCAGGCCCGTCGGGAGGTGCTTCGGGTACGCCGGGATTCCGAAGCCTCATGGGCGCCGACATTCCGAACCTCGACGCGTCGAAGCTGACGACGGGGACGCTTGGCATTGCGCGGGGAGGCACCGGAACCTCGACGCCGTTCGCGCAGGGAAGCATCGTGTTCGCGGGTCCGGGCGGCGCGTACGGCGAGACCCCGGCGCTCCACTGGAACGATACTCTGGGACGGCTGGGGATCGGCACGGCCTCTCCGGGCTACCGTCTGGACGTGCAGGGAGGGGACGCCAGCATATCGGGAACGATATACGCCGGCGGGATGTCGACGCCAGGCAACATATCGGTGACGGGGTCCGGAAGGTTCACCGGCGACGGGTCGGGATTGAGCGGCGTCGTGGCCAGCGCGACGGTACAGGTGGCCGACGCTTCGACGACCTGCACGAGTGGCCAGACCGGCCAGGTGCGTTATGCGAGCGGGCACTTCCAGGGCTGCAACGGGACGAACTGGACGCAGCTCGACAACGCGCCGGCGCCGGCGATCACGAGCGTGACGCCGTCGGAAGGCACGACGGTCGGAGGCACGGTCATCACGATCGCGGGCGCGAATTTCCAGCCGCTCGCCACGGTGACCATCGGCGGCACGAGCTGCCCGGTCGTGTCGGGAAGCATCACGTCCGGCGCGGTGCAGTGTACGACGCCGGCATCGTCCGCGGGCCCGAAGACGGTCGTGGTCGTCAATCCCGACAGCCAGAGCGGGTTGAAGGTGGACGGATTCACATATCGGGGCCCGACGATCACGGGCGTGACTCCGACGGGCGGAGGCGTCGTCGGCGGGACCACGATCACCATCGCAGGAAGCTATTTTGCGGGCTCGACCGTGAAGGTCGGAAGCAACAACGCGTCGATCACGAGCGTCACGTCCACGAGCATCGTCGCGACGACCCCCGCGGGGGCAGCCGCCGGAGCAGCATCGGTCGCCGTGACGAACAGCGACAGCCTCCAGGCGAGCGGATCGTTCACCTACTATTGGGTGCCCGGATGGTATGCGCGACGCCCGGTGACATTCACCAACGCGACCGGAGGCACGCTGTCTTCGTATACGGCGCAGTTGCGACTCGACACGGCGGCCGCGATTTCCGGCGGCGTCATGCGCACCGACTGCGGGGATCTGCGCATGACCGATTCCGACGGGACCACCGTGATTCCGCACTTCCTGGACGCGGGGTGCAACACCTCGTCGACGCTGGTCTGGGTGAAGGTCCCTTCGCTGCCGTCGGGAGGCAAGGCAATCTACGCCAACTATTCGAGTCCGTCGTCGACATCGACGTCGTCGGCCTCGTCGGCCTTCGCCTCGGTCATGACCGGCGTGCTCGTCGCGTGGAAGATGGACGAAGGCTCGGGGACCAGCATCGCGGACTCCTCCGGCAATGGATACACCGCGGGGACCGGCAGCGCGCCGTGGACCACCGGCAAGTTCGGCGGCGGGCTCGCCGTCAACGGACACACCGCGCAGGCCAATGTCTCCGCGCTGCCCGTGACGACGGGGTTCACAGTGGACGCATGGGCATACCCGACGTCGTACGACACGAGCCACAACACGATCATGGGCCAGGGCAATGGATTCCTCCTCGCGTTCCAGCCGTCCGGCAACATCGCCAACTACGTGAACACCAGTCCGGGCGGGTGGACCGGCGATTTCCCCGGCACGTCGATTCCGCTCAACGCGTGGTGCCACGCGGGACTCACGTACGACGGATCGACGCTGCGGTCGTACGTGAACGGAGCCGCACAGAGCTCCGGAACGTCGAAGACCGGCAACATGTCCTCGCTCACGCAGATCGGCATCGGGCAGCGCCCCATCGAGGGCGGACCGCAGTATTTCCACGGGACCATCGACGAGGTGCGCATCTTCAACCGCGCGCTCTCCTCGACCGAAATGAGCGCGCTGCACACGAACTGCCGCTGGTCCACGACCAGCGTGCCGGGGACCGAACTGCTGCGCCCGTGCGCCAGCCCCGAGCCGGCGGCCACCGTCGGGGCGGAGACGAGGTACTGAGCGCGCCAGCCTTTACGGCCAGGCTCGTGCTATCGGACCCTGACCGGGAGAATCATCATCGGAAGGCCGCGCCATTGGAGACGCTTCTGGACCGCATAGGCCGTGCCGTTGTGGAGAAGGCGATCATACCAGCGCTCCCGCTGGAATATCACCTGCCCGGCGAAACAGACGATTCGCGGATAGTCCCTCGCCGCCCGGAGAAGAAGCTTCTCGCCCTCGTCCACAGGGTCCGTGCCGATGGAGCCGTAGGTCGCCGACGGAACGCCGAGGCGGCGCGCCAGTTCCGCATAGCGTCGAAGCTGCTCGTCGGTGCGCCGGCGCAGGGAATCCAGCTCCGCCTCGCCTTTGAATTCGCCCGAATCCACGAGGCCCACGGAAACGAACACCAGGCCGGCGAAATAGCCGGGGAAGGACCGCAGCAGGTTCAGCACGGTGTGAATGCCCAGACCACTGTATGCCGCGACCATGATCGCCGCGGTCGGCCGTCGCGGGTCGGGCATTCCGGGGTCCGCGTGCGAGCTCACCGGCAGGTCGAGAAGGGCCGCGTCGAGGCTGGCGAGCCGCGCGCTCACGCCGCGGTAATGGCGGCGAACCGCCGTACACAGAGCCACGACCGCGCCGGTCGTGGCCAGGGTCAGCCAGGCGCCCTCGCGGAGTTTTTCGACCGTCATCACCGCGAGAATCGTGGCGCACAGAGTGAAAGCGCCCGCGAAGAGAACCGCCGCGCCGCGATGGAACGGGCGAATCCGCAAGTGGTGGCGAAGCATTCCGAACATCGACAATGAGAACGTCAGGAAGACGTTGATGCTGTACATGGTCACGAGGCGACGCAGGTCACCCCCCGCCCACACGAGCGCCGCGAGCGCTGCGCCTCCCATCAGGGCAATGCCGTTCTGGGTCGTCAGACGCTCCGACAGGGAGGCGAGGCGGCGCGGCATCCAGGAGTCCACGGCCATGTTCGCCATGACCCGCGGGCCGTCCGCGAAGCCGGCCTGCGCCGCGACGACGAGCAGCGCCCCTTCGGAGACGATGGTCGCAAGCGCGAACGCGCGTGCGCCCGGCCAGGACGCCGACAGAGTGTCGGCCAGGACGGCATTCAAGGTCCGGCCCTCTGCGGGAGCGACGTCGAATAGCAGGTAACAGAGCAGCAGACCGGCAGCCGTGAGCGCCAGCGACCAGGACATATAGGACATCGTGCGTCGCGCGGTATGCACCCGCGGCTCACGCATGATCGGAAGCCCGTTGCTGACGGCCTCGATGCCCGTATACGTGCCGCCGCCCAGCGAATACGCATAGACCAGCAGGCTCCCGAGTCCGAGAATCCCTACGGTCTGCGTGCCCGAACGCATGCCCGCGCGGAACGAGTCGGCCACTTCGGGCAGCCGGTCCGCATGCGCCGCGATGCCTGCTCCGATCAGGACCACATGGGTCGCGACGAATGCGACGAAGATGGGACTCAACGCGAGGACGGACTCACGCACGCCGCGGATGTTGAGGGCGGTCAAAGCGAGGACGAGAAAGGCCTCCACCGGAAGCTTGGCGAAATGGAGCGGCGACGGCACGAAACTGAAGAGCGCGTCGCCCGCGGCGGCGATGGAGACGGTAATCGTAAGGACGTAATCGACGAGAAGCGCCGCTCCCGAGACGAGTCCCGCACGCTCGCCGAGGAGCTTCGTCGCGACGACGTAGCCGCCGCCGCCGTGCGGAAAGAGGTCGATGATCCGCCGGTATCCGGCCGAAATCAGGAATATGGTGCCCGCCACCATTGCCGCGAGGACGATGGCCAGCCAGGTGTGCCCTCCGAGCGCCCGGTAGGCTTCCTCGGGTCCGTAGGAACTGGACGACAGGCCGTCCGCTCCCAGGCCGATCCACGCCAGGAGAGGCACCAGGGAAACGGAGTGGAAGAGCCCTCGCTCGGCAAGGCTCCTCGGGCGTCCGAAGAGAAGACGTCGGAGGCGATGCGGACGCTCGCCTTCGGGCTCCGGCGGCGACGGGACCGGTCGGGAAGCAGGCGGTTCCACCGTCGGCCGCTCGGGCGGCTGCTCGGGCATGTCTGCCGCGGCCTCCGTCGGTCCCCGCCGATGCATGCCGCTCCCGGGAGGGTAGGCATCCGGACCGCCGGATGGCGGGCGGCGGTGCAGGCGCATTCATGGCCGCAATGCCTCAATGCCGGGAGGCAAGCCAGCGGTCGCATGCCCGGGCGGCGCCGCGCCCTTCGCGGATGGCCCAGACGACGAGCGATTGACCGCGCCGGCAATCGCCCGCCGCGAAGATGCCGTCCACCGACGTGGAGTAGGTTGAATCGTCGGCAAGCATATTGGAGCGGGACTCCAAGGCGATTCCGAGGTGCCGGGCGAACCCCGGTTCGGGGCCGAGGAAGCCGAGTGCCAGGAGAACGAGGTCCGCCTCGACGATTCGAGACGAGCCGTCGACTGCTTTGGGCAGGCTTCTGTCGCCGTCGCGCACCCATTCGACAGCGGCGACGCGCGCGGCCCGGACGCGGTCCCCCTCGCCGACGAAGGCGTCGGTGCGCCACGCGAATTCGCGCGGATCGCAGCCGAACACGGCTTCCGCCTCCTCGTGCCCGTACTCCGTGCGGAACACCCTGGGCCAGGCCGGCCACGGATTGCCGTCGCCGCGGATCTCCGGCGGGCGCGGGAGAAGCTCCAGATTGACGACCGAGCGGCAGCCCTGTCGGATTGCCGTCGCAATGCAGTCCGTTCCCGTGTCGCCGCCGCCGAGGACCAGCACGCGCCGATCGCGCGCGGAGAGCGGACCGGAGGCAGGGTCGGATTCCGAAAGGAGCCGACGGGTTGCGTCGACGAGGAAATCGAGCGCGAAATGAATGCCTGCGAGATCCCTACCGGCCACCGGAAGATCGCGCGGCACGGTCGAGCCCGTGCACAGAATCGTCGCGTCGAAATCCGATCGCAGGCGCTGGGACTCGAGGTCGATCCCCACGCGGATGCCGGACCTGAATTCGACACCCTCGGCCGACATGAGGTCGACTCGACGCTGGACGACGGTCTTGTCGAGCTTCATTGAGGGAATCCCGTACATGAGAAGGCCGCCGAATCGGTCGGCCCGCTCGAAGACGACGACGGAATGACCGCAGCGATTCAGGAACTCGGCAGCGGCGAGGCCGGCCGGACCGGAGCCCACGACCGCGACGCGCCGCCCCGTTCGCCTGGCCGGAGGTTTGGGACGCACCCAGCCTTCGGCGAATGCGCGGTCCGATATCTCCTTCTCGATTGCGCGGATGGAAACCGGCGGCGCATGAATGCCCAGCACGCATGCGCCCTCGCACGGCGCGGGGCATATCCGGCCGGTGAATTCGGGAAACGTGTCCGTGGAAACCAGGCGCTCCCACGCGTCGCGCCAGCGGCCGCGGTAGACGAGGTCGTTCCATTCGGGCACGAGGTTGTGCAGCGGACAGCCGGAGGCGGCGCCGTCGACCACGCGGCCCGTGTGGCAGAAGGGAATGCCGCAGTCCATGCAGCGTGCGCCCTGATCGCGCAGGCGGGCGACCGGGAGACTCAGGCGGAATTCGTGCCAGTCCCGGACGCGATCGGCCGGCGGACGCTCGGGGTGCGTCTCGCGCGGGTATTCAAGGAATCCGGTGGGTTTGCCCATGCAACCTCAGGAACCGAACGGGGCCGGCAGGGATGCGTGTCATGTGCCCGTGTCCGCCTTTGCCTGTCGTTCGCGTGCGCGCACGGCCGCGAAATCCAGCGGGATGACGCAGCGGAATTCGGCAATCGCATCGAGCCACCGTTCGAGAAGCCCTGCCGCGAGGTCGCTGCCCGTCAGCGCGAGGTGCCGCTCGACGAGCGAGCGAAGTTCGCCGAGGTCCTCGGCGTCGGTCATCGGTTCGACGCGCACCATCGTCGTGTTGCAGCGGTCCGCCAGCGTTTCGGCGGGGTCCCACACCCACGCGAGGCCCCCCGACATGCCTGCCGCGAAGTTGCGTCCGACCGGGCCCAGAATCGCGACGCGGCCTCCGGTCATGTATTCGCAGCCGTGATCGCCCACCCCCTCGACGACGGCGACGACGCCGGAGTTGCGCACGGCGAAACGCTCGGCCGCCATTCCGCGCAGGAATGCGTTTCCGCGAATCGCGCCGTAGAGCGCCACGTTGCCGACGATGACGTTCTCCGACGCGGGAAACAGCGCGTCGCGCGGAGGGTAGACGACGACGGTCCCCCCGGAGAGTCCTTTGCCGACGCCGTCGTTCGCGTCGCCCTCGAGCTCGAGAGTGATTCCGGGTGCAAGCCAGGCTCCGAAGCTCTGACCCGCCGTTCCGCGGAGCTTCACGCGCAGGGTGCCATCCGGCAGCCCATCGGGGCCATGTCGGCGCAGCAGGGTGTGGGAGAGCAGCGTTCCCGTGGTGCGGTCCGTGTTCCCGATGGTGCCCTCCAGCACGCAGGGCCGGCCGGTGTCGAGCGTGTCGCGAGCCCGCTCGGCGAGGCGCACGTCGAGCGAGGCGGTGAGATCGACCGCCCTCCTTCCAGCGCAACGCACGGCGGTATCCGGAGTCGACGCGCGAGCCGGGGCGAGAATCTGCCCGAAGTCGACGCGCGACGCCTTGCCATCGGCGGGAAGGTCGGATTCCAGAAGGTCGGCCCGTCCGACGACTTCGTCGAGGCTCCGCGCTCCGAGCGCGGCGAGGTGTCGGCGCACGTCTTCGGCGAGGAGCATGAAATAGTTGACCAGGTGCTCCGGCTTTCCCGCAAAGAGCCTGCGCAGGGCCGGATCCTGCGTCGCGATGCCCGTCGGGCAGGTATTGAGATGGCACTTGCGCATCATGACGCAGCCGAGTGCGACGAGCGGCGCAGTGGCGAATCCGAATTCCTCCGCGCCGAGCAGCGCCGCGACGACGACGTCGCGCCCGGTCTTGAGCTGTCCGTCGGTCTGTAGGACGACGCGTCCGCGCAGGCCGTTCTCGACGAGAATCCTCTGCGTTTCGGAGATTCCAAGTTCCCAGGGCAGCCCGGCATGCTTGATGCCGGTGAGCGGCGCCGCTCCCGTCCCACCGTCGTGTCCGGAGATCAGGACGACGTCCGCGCCGGCCTTCGCCACGCCCGCGGCGATGGTGCCGACGCCGACCTCGCTCACGAGCTTGACGCTCACGCGCGCTTCCGGGTTGGCGCAGCGCAGATCGCGGATGAGCTGCGCAAGGTCCTCGATGGAGTAGATGTCGTGGTGGGGCGGAGGGCTGATGAGGCCCACGCCGGGGGTCGAATTGCGGGTGCGCGCGATTTCACGCGTGACCTTGTGGCCGGGCAGCTCGCCGCCTTCGCCGGGTTTGGCGCCCTGGGCAAGCTTGATCTGGACCTCGTCGGCGTTCATCAGATACCAGAGAGACACGCCGAATCGTCCCGAGGCAATCTGCTTGACGGAGGAGCGGCGGGAGTCGCCGTTCGGAAGAGGCCGGAATCGGGCCGGTTCCTCGCCGCCCTCGCCGGTGTTGCTCCGGCCGCCCAGGCGATTCATTGCGATCGCAAGGGTTTCGTGGGCTTCCGCGGAGATGGACCCGAAGCTCATGGCGCCCGTCGCGAAGCGTCGCACGAGGGCGGAGGCGGGTTCCACGTCGTCGAGCGGGACCGGGTCGGCGCGACGCAGCCGCAGGAGACCGCGGGGAAAGCCGGCGGCGCGGGTCTGGGCGTCGGATTCGTCTGCAAAGCGGCGCCATGCCTCGGGAGCGCCGCTGCGAACCGCGTGCTGGAGT
>Ga0172368_10007131_pt1 | contig 11795 bp, 8 predicted proteins | sample Lak11m_FD_114540 | JGI IMG/M metagenome (GOLD analysis project Ga0172368, IMG submission 114540) | Freshwater microbial communities from Kabuno Bay, South-Kivu, Congo - kab_022012_11m | ecosystem: Environmental > Aquatic > Freshwater > Lake | place: Democratic Republic of the Congo: South-Kivu...
GCATCTCCTTTCAGGGTCTCCTCTCTCCGGGCCTCCCAGAGAGAGTGACGGATCTGCCGAGGTGGGTCAATTTTGGACGCCGATTACCCCCGCAAGTGGGTCAGTATTGCACGCCGGTTCACAAAACGGTAAGTAAACAACTAGTTGCTCTCAAACAAGAAGATTAGCCGGTCAGATCAGCACCGGCTCTGGGCTTATTGTTCCGGCATTGAGAGCGTAAGTAGAAAAATAATTGTGCACAACTCACGACCTTCATAATCACTTAACAGTGAACTGTCGCTCGGGGGCGGCCCGGAGACGCGGGCCCTCTCCCCCCCAACCCCATATGCGTCAGGTTACAGTTAGCACTCGAATTTTTATGCTCTTGCTCTTCAGCCTTGCTCTTGCTCTGAAAGGGTCACGAATTGTCAATCTCGTGACCCTTTTCAGAGCAAGAGCAAGACTGAAGAGCAAGAGCATGAGCCCGTTCTCTGATACCCTTCACATCCCTGCGGAAGGACGTCCGGTCTGCAGCGGTACTCCGCCGCATAGGCATGCCTGCAAAGAATGCCAGTCCTGCAGCACCGATTTGCAATCGAGCGGGTGTGGACGACTTATACACGCGGTCCCGGGGGTACAGCCACGCATTTTCCGGCTATTCGCAAAAGCACTCAGGTTGGATGCGAGCGGGCGGAGGGCGGGAGCGGGAGGGGAAGACGGGGGAAAATACGGACAGTCCCCCCTCGGATCAGAGTATGTATTTTTCCAGACGATTGCTGTAACCTGACGCAGATGCCCCCCAACCCCCTCGCCTAGTATTGGGAGAGGGGGTTGGTGCTGTCCATCCTGGCCAGCAGAGGGGAGGGCCCGCGTCTCCGAGCCGCCCCCGAGCAAAAAGTGCTGTGTTATTCATAACCGGCAACCACGTTCACCAGCTTCCCCGGCACCACGATGACCTTTGCCGGCTTACGACCGGCCAGGGCTTCGCGGATACGCGGGCTGGCCAGCGCCAGCGCTTTGATTTCTTCCGAATCCATGCCGGAAGGCACGATCAGGCGGTCACGGACTTTGCCGTTGAACTGGATGACCAGCGTGATCTCCGCGGCCATGATGACAGTCGGGTCGGGCTCCGGCCAGGGGTGGCGATACAGAAATCCCTGGCGGCCGATGGCCTCCCACATCTCGTCGGCGAGATGCGGGGCAAAGGGGGCCAGCAGTTGGATCAGGTATTCAATCGACTCATCCAGGGCGGGGGAGCGTCCATCCCGGGGCAAGGCGTTGGACACTTCATACATGACGTTCACCCATTCCATCAGCGCGGACACAGCGGTGTTGAAGCGGAAATCTTCCATATCTTCGGTCACTTTAGCGATGGTGCGGTGGGTGATCCGGCGCAGGTCCAACTCCTTGCCGTGCGCCTGCGCAACCTGTTGGCGCCAATCCGCGTTGAAGCCCGCGGCGTGCCGCGCGACCAGCCGCCAGACGCGGCCCAGAAAGCGGGCAGAACCGCGGATACCTTCCTCGCTCCACTGCACGGTGTCCTCGAAGGGGGCGACGAACATTTCATACACGCGCAGCGCATCGGCGCCGTAGCGGGCGGCGGCTTCGTCGGGGGTGACCACGTTGCCGTAACTTTTGCTCATCTTCACCCAGCGCCAGACCCATTGGTCCTCCGGAATGCTCGCGCGCTCTTCGGGACGGAGCACCTTCCAGTCCTCGATGGGCGTCTCTTCCTCCTCACAGGCGTCATCCGACCTTACCGGCCGGCCGGGGGTATGGATCAGCATCATGCCCTGGTTGCGCAATTGGGTGAAGGGCTCCGTGAAGCCGACCAAGCCGGCGTCATACAGCGCCTTTGTCCAGAAGCGGGCATACAGCAGGTGCATCACGGCATGTTCCGCGCCGCCGACATACATATCCACCGGCAGCCAGTAATCCACCGCCTCGCGCGAGAACGGCTGCTGCATGTTGTGCGGATCGGCAAAGCGCAGGAAGTACCAGGAGGAGCAGGCAAAGCCGCCCATGGTGTCCGTTTCCCGGCGGGCGGGACCACCGCAGGCGGGGCAGGTCGTCTCCACAAAGTCGGGAACGGCTGCCAGCGGGGATTCGCCGGCGCCGGAGGGCTGGTAATTTTCCACGTTCGGCAGCAGTACGGGCAGTTCCTCAGCGGGCACCGGCACTTCGCCGCAGCGCGCGCAATGCACGATGGGGATGGGCGCCCCCCAGTAACGCTGGCGGGAGATCAACCAATCGCGCAGCTTGTAACGCACCACGCCGCAGCCCAGCCCGCGTTCCTCCAGCCAGCGAGTGACTTTCTGCACGGTGGCATTGTTATCCGGCTCGCCGGCGAAAGGCCCACGCACGGCAACGCCTTCGCCAATGGTGGCGGCCGTCATCTCGTTGCCGGGCACCTCCGCAGCGGGCTGCTGATACACGGGCACGATGGGCAGGCCGTATTTGCGGGCGAAGTCGAAGTCGCGCTGATCGTGCGCCGGCACTGCCATAATGGCGCCGGTACCGTAGCCCATCACCACGTAATCCGCCACCCAGATGGGGATGCGCTCGCTGTTCACCGGGTTGACGGCATAGCCGCCGGTCCACACGCCGGTTTTCTCACGGCCTTCGGCCAGCCGGTCGATCTCGGACTGGCGCTGTGCCCGTGCACTATACGCGTCAACCTCCGCATGCTGCTCCACGGTGGTCACCTGCGCCACCTGCGGGTGCTCGGGGGCGACCACCATGAAGGTGGCGCCCCACAGCGTATCCGGGCGGGTGGTGAACACGCGCAGCGATTCCGCGCCGCCTTCCACCGCAAAATCCACCTCGGCGCCTTCGCTGCGGCCGATCCAGTTGCGCTGCATCGCCTTGATGCCCTCCGGCCAGGCCAGACCGTCCAGATCGTTCAGCAGCCGGTCGGCATACGCGGTGATGCGGAAGAACCACTGCGGCATGTTGCGCTTCTCGACGGGCGTATCACAGCGCCAGCAGCGGCCGCCGACCACTTCCTCATTCGCCAGCACCGTGTTGTCGCGTGGGCACCAGTTCACCGGCGCCGGCGCGCGGTAGGCCAGCCCCATCCGGTACAGCAGCAGGAAGATCCACTGCGTCCACCGGTAATATTCGGGATCGCTGGAGTTGATCTCCCGGTCCCAGTCATACGACATGCCGATCAGGTCGAGCTGCCGGCGATAATTGGCGGCATATTCCGGCACCATCTCGCGCGGGTTGCGCTGCCGTTTCAACGCCTCGTTCTCCGCCGGCTGGCCGAAGGCGTCCCAGCCCATCGGGTGCAGCACGTTGAAGCCGCGCATCGATTTGTAGCGCAGGAAGGCATCGGTGGGCGCATAATTCTTGAAATGCCCCACCGACAACCCCGCCCCGCTGGGGTATGGAAAATATTCCAGTCCGTAAAACTTGGGCCGGCTCGGGTCCGGCTCGACATGAAACAGCTTCGCCTCGCGCCACCGCTGCTGCCACTTCCGCTCGATCTCCGTAAAGTCGTACCGATCGTTCATCACCTGTCCCCCGTTTGTTTTATCCGCAGATTGAAATGATTGAAATGATAAAAAACTATGATATTCAGTCCGCCGATAGAGTGGAAAGCTCGTCAGAACAGCTTCCGTGTGGAACTGTCATTGGGCTGCGCTTGAGCAGGCTGTAACCTGTTCAGTTCGCACACCATCAAAAAACGTTTCATGCTGGTCATATATCATTTCAATCATTTCAATCTGCGGATAAAAGAGATACTGAGCAAAAAGCCCAGGAGCAGTTGCTCCTGGGCCTGGTCGGTATCTGCTGTTCGGATGTCGCGTTCCCGTTTACCCGGCAGCACACCGCCCAGACCCCTGTGTAAGAAGGAGTCCGGTGGCCTGCAGGTTAAGCTGGGTGCACGAAACGCGCATGAAAATCTCCGATAAGAATTATACCTGACGATGCCGGTGATGTCTATCTGCCGGACAATGCAAACTACAACGATGGACAAGCCAGGTGCCGTGCAAAGAATTCCGGTACACGCGTGCCGATATAGCGGTGATCGGTTTCGGCCACATCGTGCATGACCTTTTCCGGCATCCCCAGTGCGGTATACACACCGGCAATGCGCTGGTAGATGGCGAGTGATTCCTCGAAGGGAGTGCAGCAGTCCTGCGTCATCATCTCATAGAGCACCGGTCGTGGCGCGAGAGCGATATACAGGTCGTCCATGTCGCACCATTCATATAAGCCGGGGATGACCTGCGATCCGCAACCGTCGGTACCGCCTTCATGCGCTCCGCACGTGCTGTAGAGCGAGCCGCTGATCACCGCGGCGGCGACACGGTCATCGGTCAGCGCAAGCAGCAGCGTCTGGAATCCCCCGAAGGAGAGTCCGACACAGCCCACCTGCGTTCTGCACACCTCGGGACGGGCGAGCAAATAGCCCACCGCACAGCGATTCCCATGTGTGGAAATGCCCGCCGGGCTTAATCCGTACGGCGCCAGCGCTTTGAAATACCGATCGCACACATCATCTTTTGTCCAGCGATCCCTGCTGAAGAGCCGCTCGCCGAAATTAAAGGCGTCGGGACACAGCGCCACGAAGCCGGCGCGCGCCATCTGGACGCCATACTGATAATTCAACGCCGCGGCGCATTCCAGCGCCATCGGGTCGGTGTCCGTAATGCCGGCCACCATGTCCTTGCCGGCGTAATACCCACCATGTCCGTGCAGGCAGAGCACTCCGGGCGCCGGCGGTCCGGGCGGCAGCAGCAGGTAGGCAGGGATCTTGCCGAACAGCGGATCGTCGATCACCACCCGCTCGCGCACCAGGCCATCAACCGTCTCGCGGGATTCGACCACGCCGGACGCGGTCATCACCCCATCCTGCAGCCGCAGCAACTCGGCAAGCCTGGCGCGAACCGCGGCCGACCATGCGGCGAACGGCTCTCCCGCTTCTTCACGATATCGCAAGGAACGCGGCGCCACGGCGGACAGGCGCCGGAAAAAATCATTGGGCAATGACATGAATAACCTTTCATCAGTCGATTATCGTTCACCGGCGCCGTACATCTGGTCCGGTCCCAGCGCTGCCGGGAAGCGTGACCGAAGCGCCTGGCGGGCCGCATCACAAAGGTGGCAGGCGTCGGCATAACATGCCTCATGCGCCAGGTCGTATTGCGCAGCCAGGCCCGCGGGGCCGCCGGCAAGCAGTGGGCCGACAATGGGATGCGTCTCCGGATCGAAGGTGGCGCAAATCTCCGTCAGCGGCATGTGGAAAAGGTTGCCGATGACGATGCCCTGGCAGATGTGCAGGTTGCCGAACGGGTCGAGGTGCACGCGACTGGGATCGCGCAGGTTTTCACCGTGACAGGCGGTGAACTGCGTCCAGGGCTGTCCGGGCACCCCCGGCGCCAGCTTGAGCGCCGCCCGCCCGCGGAACATCACGCCGCCTTGCCCGCCCGGCAGTCGGCATTTATCGGCTTCCGGCGTCGGGACCAGCGGATGCGCGGTGCTGAGCAGGCCGGTGTCGATGCCCAGTGCTTCGGCAGCGGCACGGGCATGCTGTGCCTGCCGGCTCATCGTCAAGTCCCAGTGCAGCAGGTCGCTGCTGATCGACAGCTTTTTCAACACCCCGGCAAATGGGCGCAGCCACTCGGCGGCATCCGCGTCGCTCGTCGCCCAGAAGGAGTTGGTGACGATGCTGACTTCGAAGCCCAGTTCCGCCGCCGCGCGCGTGCCGGCCAGCAGGATCGGGTAGTAGAGGAACGGCTCGCCGCCTTCGAAAGCGATGCGTTCGATGGTCCCGGTGTCTTTCGCCTGGCGCAAGAAATTCCGCAGATCATCCAGCGCCATCACCCCCTGCTGCCGCGAGCTGCCCCAGGTGAAGCAGTGATCGCACTTCAGCGTGCACTGGTAGGTTAACAGGAAATGCAGACCGGACAATTTCATTTCGAGATCCTCGAGCGTCGGCAGCCGGGCTTGCTGCGCGGGACAATATTGTGCGAAGTATGATGTCGTATCAAGCGTGCGTCCGCGGAGGGGAGTGCAGCATCATCGGCATGCCCTCCGCAGACGACCATACTCCGTCGCGTTGTCTGTATTGTACCACCGGTCGCCGCATCCCGGCGGCACCGGCTTCATCTTCTCAACATTTTCTTATCGCATGCAGCGCGAAAAGAGGGTTTACAGCTACATGAGTGCATGCCATACTGGCAACACCGATAGGGGGCATCTGCTTTGCTCCGCCATGAAAGACGAAATGGGGTTCAGCGCATGAAAATGATCCATCTCGCGGGAGACGTTCCAAACGCTGACGTGTGGAACGAGCCGTTTATCCGGGAACTACGCACGCTGGGCGAGTTGACGATCGTGCCCGATGCCTCCTCCCTGCCGGCGTCGCAGGTCGCCGAAGCCATCCGGCAGTCTGACGTGGTCTTATCCAGTTGGGGCTCGATCGCCATTCCCGAGGAGGTAGCGGTCGATCCGGGGTTGCTCAAATATGCCTGCCATATCACGGGAACACTGCGGGGCTGCGTTCCGCTGTCGATCATCGACGCGGGTGTGCTGGTGACGAACTGGGGAGATGCGCCGGCCACCGAAATCGCCGAAGCGCCATGTCGCTGTTGCTGGCGGTGCTGAAGGATCTGCATTATCACGTCCTGCGGCAACGGGGCATGGATGCGGGGGATGCCGCTCCCTGGGGTGGTGGGTTGGATGGCACCGCGGTGGGCATTTACGGCCTGGGGGTCATCGGCCGCCGCTTCGTGGAGATGCTACGCCCGTTTCGTCCCGTCATCCGGGTCTATGATCCGTTTGTGACGGAAGCGCCGCCGGACTGTCTGCGCGTCGAGACGCTGGAAGCATTGTTCAGCAGCAGTCGCGTCGCGGTGATTCACGCGGGATTAACCGATGCCACGCGCGGCTCGGTGACCGCCGGATTACTGGCACGGCTGCCGGATCACGGGGTGTTGATCAATACGGCGCGTGGGGCCATTGTCGACCACGAAGCATTGCGGAAAGAAGTCTGCTCCGGTCGCCTGCGTGCGGGGCTCGATGTGACGGAACCGGAGCCGTTGCCGAATGACCATCCGCTGCGGCAATGCCCGGGCTGTATTCTCACCCCGCATTGCATCGGCACATCCTGGCCTGATGATCCCGCCCATCCCCGGCTCACCGCAAAGCATCATATTTGCCTGGAGAACCTGCGCCGTTTTCTGCAAGGTGAGCCGGTGAGCTTCCGGATGGACCGGCAGCGGTATTTATTGAGTACCTGATGGAGCGGTCGCTTCCCCGACTGTTACGCAGGAAAGGTGGCCGCGTACCGGTCGAATTCCGCACCTTCTTCCTCGTGCTCTCGAGCGATCTCCTTGCGACGATTGCTGCTGCAAAGATGGTCATTGCGTTATAGGTCGTTATCGCACTCCTCTCATCCGGCGGTGATGCCGCCGTCGATGGTCAGGGCGGCGCCGGTAATCCAGGCGGCATCCTCGCTGGCGAGGAAGAGGACAGCCCGCGCGATGTCCTCCGGGGTGCCCAGCCGTTTCAACGGCATGCGCGCTGCCACTTCCTGCACCGCTGTTGCCGGGTCCGGGAAGGCTTGCGCCGACTTCCAGAGCAGCGGAGTGTCGACCTGGCCGGTGCAGAGCACGTTGATGCGGATAGTTGGCGCCAGGTCAATGGCCAGTTGCCGTGTCAGCGATACCAGCGCGCCTTTGGAGGCGCAATATGCGGGGTGGTTGGGAAAGCCCTTATAGGCCGCGATGGAGCCGTTGATCACGATCGCACCGCCCCCGGAGTTTTGCATGGTCGGAACGGCCAGCTTGATGAGGTAGTAGACGGCGTTGAGGTTAATGTCGATGGTGCGCTGCCAGATGTCCAGCGTGCCGTCCAACACCCCACCCAAGCCGAGGATGCCGGCATTGGGCACCAGCAGGTGCACGCCGCCGAATTCCGCGACGGCCGTATCCACCAGGTGCTGATTAGTCTCTACCGTGGCAATATCCCCGGCGACAAAGATTGCGGCGCCGCCGCGTGCTTGGATGCCCGCCACCACCTCAGCGCCTCGTTCCAGGTGTTGCCCACTGATGACCACGCCGGCGCCTTCTGCGGCGAACAGTTCCGCTATACCGCGTCCCATGCCGCTGGTGCCGCCGGTGACGATAACGACTTTGCCGTCAAATTTACCCATTGTTATACTCCCGCAGGTTGCTGTGCGAAGATGGCGCTCAACCGCTTCGCATAATCAATCAATGAAGCGGGCAGGCGAAAATGATACCGTTCCAGGATAGACAATTTCCCGGCAAAGTCAGCCAGGACAGCAGGCGGGGACACAGCATGTCCCTTCATCGCCGTGCAGAAATCGACGATCATCATCGCATACCACTGTAGGATATTCGCGAAAGGCAGCAGGTAAGAGGCAAGCTTGGGGTCCAGTCGCAGTCGGTTGAATTTCAAGCCGAAGTCGCAGAGCGGCTGGAAGATCGCATGCAATTGCTGAAGCAGTGCATCCCGTTCGGCCAGGGTCATCGCCTCGTTCATGGTCGGCAGGTTCTCTTCGCTGGAGTGATACTCGGCACACTCGGCGGTGTACCACTGCGAAAGCACGAGCCCGGCGGGCAGCGCCGTCTCGCCCAGCAGCTCCGCCAGGTGGTGGCGCATTGATGCACGTGGGTTATAAGCATGCGGGTCGGTGAGATAATCGCCGAAAGTGCCGAAGACCGGCAAGCCATAGAGATAGATATTCTGTGGATTGAGGATGATGCCGGAGCACAGTTCGTTCAGGTGCACACCCCGGCCGGTGTAGGGGGTCCAGTGCAGCGTGTTCATGGAGCGATCATGGACGGTGAAGTTATCCCACAGGAAGGGGCGGCGACCGAAATTGGCATAGTATTTGCGGGCGCCTTCGTCAGAGAAGGTGCGTGAGATAATGCCGCGTCCGCCATCAACACCAGTCACCGCCGTCTCGATACGCGAGTCCAACAACTCGTGCAGTCGGCATAGGTAGCCGGACTTCTCCGCGGTCATGTATTGGGTGGGGCAGAAGAGGAAATGCGCTTGCGCACAGCGCGCGGTGAGCGCGTCCGCCAGGTCGTTCATCACCTCCGCTTGCATTTCGGCATGGCGCTCGCCGGACGGGCCATCCGGGTCGAACTCCTCCACCAGGTCGTCATAGAAAATGGGGAAGAAGGTGCTGCCCAGGTCGATGAAAGGTTGCAGCTTCTCCAGCAATAGCAATCGATGAGCGGGATCGCGCGGGTGGAAGGTGTTGCCAGGCGAAATGGCATAGGCAAACTGCACGCCTTGACGCTGCGCCTCCTCAGCCAGCTCGGTAAAGCGCGCCATGTCTTCCGCCGGATAGGGGGTTTCCCAACAGAAACGATGATAGGGGTCATCGCGCGGCGAGTAAATGAAGATATTCATGTTCCACCCGCGCAAACGCCGAATAGTGTGCAGGCGGTCTTCATGATTCCACATCGGGCCCAGGAAGCCCTCGATGATGCCGCGATATTGTAGTGTCTGGGGTGCCATTAATGCCTCCTCATTAGATCACATCAGAGGGGGAGAATACCAAATCGTAACGGTCAGCTTCTTTTCTGCCCGAATAGAGCGCACTCCTGCTTCATTGCAATAATCTTTCTGTCGATATCTTCCGCGCTCGAAAATGCGCTGGCAGAACTCTTTCGGCAATGATTGGCAGTACTTTATGTGTTTTCTAACACTTGCAATAATGGCGGCATTACTGAATCCAACTTGACATGTTCGTGCGACAGCCATCTCGATACCAAAAAGCAAAAGCCGGCAGGATAAACCAACCGGCTTACTAAAGTGGCAGCCCGGGGAGGATTCGAACCTCCAACCCCCAGATCCAAAGTCTGGTGCGCTGCCAATTGCGCCACCGGGCTTCGTAGCAGAACGCGTATAGTATAGCTGAGAAGTCGGGGAGGGTCAATGAATGCACGCGCCGTGGAGCAACCGTAGTGTGGGACAACGGACAGTGCCGGGGAAGCGAAACTTTTTTGAGATGTGGGTGTCAATGCCACTGTAAGGCGCTCCGGAGCGCGTTGCGGCAGTAGACTCCCCGGACCGGCAGGATTTCCCCATGGATGAACGTTGCGGATAAATGCATCTTTTCGAGGCTGACGCCTGGTGGAAACCGGTGACAGCACTTGACACTGGTAAGAGGAAGGGATACATTACTGCAGCGCCGAATATCAAGCCGGTGGCAATCCGATCCCGTGTAACGGCATTCCGGTTCCGCGATGAGAACCATGTGATAAACGGGCGGGGATTTACATGCACGCACACGGCGGGACCGGAGTGTTCGAGTACCGATAACAGACGTTCAACAGCCCCCTCTCCGGCATAACCGGAATTCGATATTGCCGAACCGTTCTAAAGGCCGTCATGCAGTACTGCTGCAGGTTGCTAAAGACACGACTCGGGAGATATGAGAGTATGAATGTCTGAACAGCCGTCTTCGGTGGCGCACCAATCTCGTCGCGCATGGCCCGTCCAGTGTTGCGAAATGGCCGTAGACCGACGCCGGATCTATTCTTCGATAAAGGTGTAAGGCATTGGCTGTCTCAACGCTACCCAAACAAGCGCCTACTCCTGCTCCGCGGGCGGAAGAGACGCGTCGTGGTCTTACCTTCCGCTCATTCATTGTCTGTATCTTTGCCCTGCTGCTGATGGGCATGTGGAATGAGTATCACACCGGCTATCTGAGCACGCTCGGCGACCCGATGCTGGAAAACTCCCCACCCAACGGCGCCGTTACCACCCTGGTGATGGTACTGCTCATCGCCGCACTGCTCTATCGCTTCCGACGCTCTTTCGGACTGGTCACCGCCGAGCTGGTGGTCATTTACGCCGCGCTGCTGATCGCCGCCCCGATGATGACGCAAGGCCTCTGGCACCGCCTCTTCGGCCTGATCGCCGCGCTGCCGCATGACCAGGATTTCAAGTCCTACGAAAGCCTGCCCTCCATGCTCTGGCCGCACGGCGACAACCTGGTGGTCAACGGCCGCTTCGTCGAAGGCCTGAAGGACTTCACCGTCACCGGCAGCGCGCCGGGAGACTACACCAAGGCGCTCGTCAAGGAAATCGATAAAAAGCCCATCGTCTGGCGCAACGCCACGTGGACGCTCCCGCAACTGACCAACGCCGAGAAGGAGAGCGCCCGTTCGCAGCTCGAATACACCATTAAGCGCTACCACACCGTCGGCGGCAAACAGACGGAAGTGCTGGTGCCCGGTGAGAGCTACCTCTTCTCCTGCCTGGTGCGCGCCGCCGACTTCAAGAGCGGCTCCTATTACTTTGTACGCATGGCGGTGGATGGCGGGCCCATGCGCACCGTGCTGCTGGATGCCGCGGTGACGCCGGCCACCTTTGCCAACCCCACCGGCCTCAAGCGCATCGGCAAGTGCCCGGTCATCATTCCTACCGAGCTGAAGGATCACCTCACGCTGGCCATCGGACTGGCCGGTCCCGGCAACCTGACGATCCATGACGTGGAGTTCTTCAACGCGAAGGGCGTGGAGGCGGCGTATACCGGCATCAAGGTGGCGAAGCAACAGAACCTGCGGCCGAAAATCCCCGGCAAGGACGGCAAGGAGAAGGACAATCCAAACTACCTGCCGGAGAACGAGCGCGACAACCTGGTCGTCAAGCCGGACCACATGTTCAGCCTCGCGGGCATCGGCTACCTGTTGCAAGGCTTCATCCCCATGCAGCAGTGGGCGCGCCCCATGGGCGCCTGGTCGCTGCTCATCGGCGCGCTCTTCATGGGCTTCTTCGGCGTCAACGTGCTGCTGCGCAAGCAGTGGGTGGAAAGCGAGCGC
>Ga0172368_10007135_pt1 | contig 11790 bp, 8 predicted proteins | sample Lak11m_FD_114540 | JGI IMG/M metagenome (GOLD analysis project Ga0172368, IMG submission 114540) | Freshwater microbial communities from Kabuno Bay, South-Kivu, Congo - kab_022012_11m | ecosystem: Environmental > Aquatic > Freshwater > Lake | place: Democratic Republic of the Congo: South-Kivu...
CCGCTCAACGGGGTCCACGAGTTCAAGGCGGACGGATCGGCTCGGATGTTCGTGGGTGTGGGGCGGCTTTCCGACCTTGTCGCTCTCTACAAGAGCCGCCGCGACCAGCTCTTCTCCAAGAACGTCCGGTACTACCTCGCCTCGAAGAAGAACACCGAGAAGGGACCGGCAGGAAGGATGCGTGAGACGCTCAAGAGGATATGTGGCAGCCAACCCTCCATTTCGCCCGAGATGTTCGCGTTCTACCACAACGGGGTAACGCTTTTTTCGCGCCGTGCCCAACTGGCCGACCAAGGGATCAATCTTGTCGAGCCCTACGTCCTCAACGGGTGCCAGACTATCAAGAACGCATTCTTCTATCGACATGACTCCCGGTCGAAGATCAACGACGAGCGGTGGTCGCGCATCTCGATCTCCATCCGCGTCATTGAGACGAGCGACGACGAACTTGTTCGAACGGTCACAGTGAACAACAACCGGCAGAACTCAATGTCTCCCGCAGCGTTGCGTTCGAACGATCCGGTTCAGATTCGCTTGGAGACGCGCTTCCAAGAGCGCAAGATCGTCTACCAGCGGCAGGAGGGCGCGTTCGACACGCTCGCGTCCGGCCAGCCTGAGGCATTCACCGAGGACTACGAAAACACCCGGGGGACATGGATCGACATCGTGGACATTGCTCGCGCCATTGCGGCAGCGTCGGGCGACGTTGGACTCGCTCAACATCCAAACGACATCTTCGAGAGCGATGCAGCCTATGAGCGGTTCTTCGACGAGGAGCGCAGGCTCGGCTCTCTCGTCTTCCTGACGTTCCTCCAGAACCTGCACGACAACTTGGGTGTCATCCTCAAGAGGGACTTGAACCTTTCGCCGAAATACACTGGCCCGAAGCCGACCCGCGTCTTCTACCACACGCTTTGCCTCTTCTGTCGGCATCTGGCCAAGGAGAGGGACATCGAATTCGTCCTGAACTACGGAGACCGGCTGTACCCCAAGGACAGGACTTTCCGCGAGGAAGTCGCCAAGCGGTTGCGGTCTCAGAGATCCGGCATCCGGAACGAGTTGTCGGCCCAGTTCATGTCGCTGCAGTCCTCCGACGCCAGCGAGATCCAGGCGGCGTTCGAACGATGCGAATCCCGACTCAAGCTGAAGAACAACGTCGATCCTTTTGATGTCTTCGCTGATCTCGACAGCCGTACGTTGTCGGCGGACGAGGAAGACGTTGCATGATGTGGACGCGATGGGCAAGGCCCGATGCCCGGACTCCGTCTGGCCGCCGATGAGCAGCGCCATGGCGCGCACGATCCCGAAATCCGAGTCGATGACGGTCGAGTTCAAGAGCGACCGCCCGCCGCTCCCCGACGCCGAGCTCGCGAAGGCCGTGGTCTGCCTCGCCAACGCCGACGGCGGCGCGCTGTACCTCGGGGTCGAGAACGACGGCACGATCACGGGCGTTTCCGACCGTCACGACGATCCATCCGGTCTGGCGGCGGTGGTTGCGAGCCGTACCTCTCCGCCCGTGAACGTGCGCGCCTCGCGGTTGGTCGAGGCGGGCAAGCCCGTCGTGGCCGTCGAGGTGCCGAAGGCCGTGAGCATCGTCTCGACGACCGACGGCACGTTCCTGCGGCGGCGGCTCGATCATCGCGGTCTGCCCGAATGCGTCCCCCTGCTCGCGCATGAGTTCATCACGCGGCAGTCCGACCTGCGGCTCGCCGACGTGTCGCTCATGCCGGTGCGCGGCGCGTCGGTCGCGGACTTCGACCCCCTGGAGCGCGTCCGGCTGCGCCAGCTCGTCGTGCGGTTCAACGGCGACCGGGCGCTGCTCGCCCTCGGGGACGAGGAGTTCGACGCCGCCATCCGCGCCGTTCACCGCGAAGGCTCGCACCGGGTGCCGACACTGCTCGGCCTGCTGATGCTGGGCACGGAGCGAGCCCTTCGGGAGCACGTCCCGACGCACGAGGTGGCGTTCCAGGTGCTGGAAGGCACCGCGGTCCGGGTCAACGAGTTCATGCACTTCCCGCTGGCGCACGCTTTCGAGCGGCTGGAGGAGATGTTCACCGCCCGTCAGGTCGAGCGCGAGGTGCAGTTCGGGCTCTTTCGCATCCCCGTGCCGAACATCGACCTGCTCGGGTTCCGCGAGGCGGTGGCGAACGCCCTGACGCACCGGGACTACACGCGGCTGGGCGCGGTGCACGTCCGTTGGGAGGCCGGAGGGCTCGTCATCAGCAATCCCGGCGGGTTCGTGGAGGGCGTGTCGCTCGACAAACTGCTCACGACCGACCCGTGCCCGCGCAACCCCGCGCTCGCCGACGCCTTCAAGCGGCTCGGGGTCGTGGAGCGCACGGGGCGCGGCGTGGATCTCATCTTCGAGCGCTCCCTGCGGTTCGGGAAGCCCGCTCCGAGCTACGCCGCGAGCAAGCCCGTTTCGGTGGTGCTGCGCCTGAGCGACGCCGAGCCGGATCTGCCCTTCTTCGAGGTCGTCCTGGAGCAGGAAAAGAAGCGCGGCAGCCCGCTGCCCGCCGACACGCTCCTCATCCTGTCGTTGTTGCGCACCGAGAAGCGAGTCGGGGCCGAGGTCGTGGCGAAACACATCCAGCGGGACGATGCCGACGTGCGACGGCTCCTGGAATCGCTCGTCGAGGAGGGGCTTGTCGCAGGCCAGGGCGAACGTCGCGACCGCGTGTACATGCTGTCCGCCGCCGTGTACCGGAAGCTCGGGCGCGAGGCCGCCTATGTCCGGCAGGCGGGCTTCGACGCGATTCAGCAGGAGCAGATGGTGCTGCGCTTCGCCAAGGAGCACGGGCGCATCACGCGCCGTCAGGCCGCTGACCTGTGCGGTGTCAGCGAGAATCAAGCTGGATTCGTCCTGAAGAAGCTGCGCAAGGATGGCAAGCTGCGCCTGGTCGGAGCGGGGCGAGGGGCGCAGTATGTTGCGTGAGGTGCGCGGGGGCGGAACTCGGATTTCGAGTTTTTCGAGTTCTTTTCGAGTTTCGCGAACCGGGCGGACAGGCGGCTGCCGGCTTGCCTGCCAGAGCGAAGTCGCCCTTGGGCCGACTGTGGCATTGCGTCGAATTCGCCAATGATTTCGGACGGTTGCGCCGGTCTGCCCGGTCGCGTGACAGGGCCTCGGTCGATCTCCAAGGGTGGTACGGGCAAGGGGAAGGCTGCACCGAGACCACCAGGCTACTGTGCGCCTGGGATCGCGCCTCATGCTTCGGCCGCCGCCAGAATCGCGTGCTTCTCGCGTGCTCCGGGAAGCGTTCCCGAGCCGCGGCCGGCGCCGACGAGGCGGAAAATCGGGCTGTCCGGCTGCAGAGGCGGCACGTCGCGATCGTGCGCGCCTGCGTTGCCGTGGACGCGGACCAGCCGACCGCCTCCCCTTCGGATGCTCGCCAGCTCGCCCGAGCGGACGCGCCGCCACGCCGTCGAGAGCGAGATGCCCAGGAGCCGTGCCGCTTCGCCGATCCCGACGAACTCCAAGTCGTCGCCCATGGCAGGTCGGTATCGCCGGCGTGTCGGCAAGTCAACCTCTCACCGGGTCTTCGAGTCCGCCTGCCCCTACGGCCCGTCCATCCGGAACGCGCGCTCGACCGCCGGGGGCCGCTGCACCGGCGCGTCGTCGCGCAGCACGAAGCGCGCGCCGGCCCACCCGACGCCTCCCACGAGTCCCGCCAGCGCCGCCGCCGCCAGCGCCCGCTTCCACAACGGCACGCGCTCCTTCTCGTACGGGGATCGCGGCGGCTCCAGCGCCCCGCGCGAGACGCGATCGGCGTACTCGTGCGCGACCGCCGCAGCCGGCCCGTCGGCGAGAATCTGCCCGTGCGACAGCAGGATCGCGCGATCGCAGATGGACGCCACGGTGTCCAGCGAGTGCGACACGAACACGATGGTGCACCCGCGCCGGCGGAACTCCACGATGCGGTTGAACGACTTCTCCTGGAACGCCTGGTCGCCCACCGCCAGGACCTCGTCCACGATGAGGATGTCCGGGTCCACCTCCGTCGCGACCGAAAACCCCAGCCGCGCCAGCATGCCCGAGGAGTAGTTGCGCACCGGTTCGTCGATGAACGGCCCCAGCTCGCTGAATGCGACGATGTCGTCCATGCGCTCGTCGAGCTGGCGGCGCGACAGCCCCATGACGGCGCCGTTGACGTAGATGTTCTCGCGCCCGGTGAAGTCCGGGTGGAACCCCGCGCCCAGCTCCAGCAGCGCCGCCACGCGCCCCGTCACCGCGATGCTGCCCAGCGTCGGCACCACCGTCTTCGCGACGAGCGAGAGCATGGTGCTCTTGCCCGCGCCGTTGGCGCCCACGAACCCCACCGTCTCGCCCTTGCGCACCGCGAAGCTCACGTCGCGCAGGGCCCAGAACACCTCGCGCTCCGAGCCCCCGAGCCCCAGCGCCAGGCGCGCCGCGTCGCGCAGCAGGATGGTCCGGTGGCGCTGCAGCTCGTAGCGCTTGCCCACGCCCCGCGCGTCGATGACGACGGGCGCGTCGGCGGCGGGGCCGGGCACGGACAGCCTAGAGGTAGTCGGCGAATACATTTTCGTAGTGTCGGAAGACGAGAAGGCCCGCCGCCAGGCAGACCGAAGCCGCAAGCGCCGCGAGGCCGAGAAGATGCATTGCAGGAGCGGTGCCGTGCAGCAGCACAGCGCGGTACCCCTCCACGACGCCCACCAGCGGGTTCCACATGAGCAGGCCCGCGAGCCGCGGCGGCACGACCGAGAACGAGTAGAACGTCGGCGTGAGCCACGCGAGCACCAGCAGCGAGCTCGTGAGGATGTACTGCGTGTCGCGGTAGCGCACGTTCAGCGCGGAGACGACGAGCGAAATCCCCAGCACGAACGCGAGCTGCACGGCGAACACGAGCGGCAGCCACAGCAGGTGCCAGCTCGCGTGGAAGGCGTCGCGGTACCACAGGAAGAGCAGCCCCACGAGCCCCAGCTCGATGAAGAAGTGGCGCACGTGCGAGAGCACCACCGCGACGGGCAGCATGACGCGGGGGAACGCGACCTTCTTCACGAGCTGCACGTTGTCGTTCACCGCGGCGGCCGCGCCGTTCACGGAGTTGCTGAAGAAGCGGAAGGGCGTCAGCCCCAGCAGGAGGAAGATGGGGTAGTGGCGCTCGGCCACCCGCAGGATGTGCGCGAACACGATGGTGTAGATGACCACCATCACGAGCGGGTCGGCCACCGACCACAGCCGGCCCAGCGCCTTGGCCTTGTAGCGGCTCTTGAAGTCCTTCTCGACGAGAGTGAGCAGGACTTCGCGACGCCGGTAGAGATCCGCCAGCATCCGGGCTTTCTACCCGAAAACGGCGGGAGCGGGAACCGGCGCGGCGCCCGGGGGCGCAGGTGGAAGGGATCGCCGTTCCGGCGCCGGGTCGCTTGCGATACGGTGGACGCGCCCGGCGGGCCGCCGGGCAGGCCCCCGCCGCAGGAGACCCGCTTGGCCCAACCGACCTCATCGCCGCCCGGACCCGGCGCGCCGCCCGACCCCGCCGCCGAACGACGTGCGAAAAACCGCAACCTGGCGCTGCGCGTCGCGACCGCCGGCGTGCTCATTCCCGTCGTGATCCCGCTCATGTGGCTGGGCGGCGTGCCCATGGCGACCGTCGTCGGCCTCGCCTGCGCCCTGTGCGCGACCGAGATCTGCTCCATGGCCATGCCCGGCGACGCCCTGCGCTGGCCCGCCGCCGCGGCCGCCTTCGCCATGCCGTTCTTCTTCGTGCTGCCCGGCCTGGGCGGCGACAGGCTGCACTGGCTGTGGGCGGCGCTGGCGCTCGTCGTGCTCGCCATGCGCCTTTTGCGCGACGCCCCCGTCGCCGACGCCGGCCCGAAGGCCGCCTTCGCCGTGCTCGCCGGCGTGTACGGCTCCATGGCCGGCTACCTCATGCCCCTGCGCTCGCTGGGCCCCGGGGCGAGCTGGCAGGGCGCGGGGTGGGTGCTCGTCGCCTGCGCGGTCACCTGGCTCAACGACACCGGCGCCTACTTCGCCGGGCGCTTCCTCGGGCGCCGCAAGCTCTTCCCGCGCATCTCCCCGGCCAAGACCTGGGAGGGATTCGCCGGCGGAATGGCCGCGTCCATCGCCGGAGCGCTGCTCTTCGGCCAGCTCCTGCCTCATGTTGCAGTGCAACATCTGGTGGTCGCGGGGGTGCTCGGCGGCATCTGCGGGCCGCTCGGGGACCTTTCGGAGTCGATGCTCAAGCGGTCGTTCGGCGTCAAGGACAGCGGGGCCATCCTGCCCGGACACGGGGGGATGCTCGACCGGGTGGACGCGCTGCTCTTCAATGCGCCGGTCGTGTACGCCTACGCGGCGCTGGTGGTGCTCCCCGGCACGCACGCGTAACGTTCCGCACCGCGGCGCGATTCCCTCCGTCCGGCCGCGCACGCGCGTCTGGCGGCCGGCAGGCGCGGCGCTTACACTGGCGGCATGTCGCTCCTCGTCACCATCGCGGTCGGAATCGTGCTCCTGGGCGGGCTCGTGTTTTTCCACGAGCTGGGACATTTCGCCGCCGCGAAGGCGTTCGGCGTCAAGGTCCTGAAGTTCTCGCTCGGCTTCGGCCCGCGGCTGTGGGGGTTCCGCCGCGGCGAGACCGAGTACCAGATCGCCGCGCTGCCGCTGGGCGGCTACGTGAAGATGGCCGGCGAGCAGCCGGGCGCCCCGGTGGCCCCGGAGGATCGCGGGCGCGGGTTCCTGGAGCAGAAGGCCTGGAAGCGCGCGGTCATCGCGCTGGCAGGGCCCGTCGTGAACCTGCTGCTGCCGCCTCTGGTGTACGCCGCGCTCTTCCTGGTGCCTCAGAGGGCGGCCCCGCCGGTCATCGGCTTCGTCATGCCGGGCGAGCCCGCGGACGCGGCCGGCCTGAAGCCCGGGGACCGCGTGCTGTCGGTGGACGGCGTCGCGACGCGTTCGTTCGACGAGATGAAGGAGCTCATCGAGTCCCGCCCGGGCACGAAGCTGCACCTGCGCGTGGAGCGCGAGGGCGCGCCGCTGGAGACGGACGTCACGACCTCGGTCGAGACCGAGGACGCCATCGTCGAGAAGGTGCGCAAGGGCAAGATCGGCATCGTCGCGGGGCGCCTGCCGCCGTATGTCGCGGTGGTCGAGGGCGGCCGCGCGCACCAGGCCGGGGTGCGCACGTTCGACCGCGTCGCGTCGGTGAACGGGCGGCGCGTCGGCAACCGGGTGGAGCTGGAGCAGGCGCTGCGCGCGCCGGGGCCGCTGGAAGTGGAGCTGGTGCGATCGGTGCCGCTGGGCGTCGCCGTCGCGCCCGCGGGGACGGCGACGACGCTGCGCACCACGATTCCGGCCGGCGACGTGCCGCTGGGCGTCGAGTCGCCGGATCTGTACGTGCGCGAGGTGAAACCCGACTCGCAGGCGTGGCGCGCGGGGCTGCGGCCCGGCGACAAGATCGTCGCACTGGGCGGGACGCAGGCCGCTTCCGGGCTGCGCGTGGAGATGCGCCTGCGCGAGCTGCGGCGCGAGGATCCGCCTCGCGCGGTGATGCTCTCCGTGGAGCGCGAAGGCGTGCGGCGCGACCTGGCTTTCGTGCCGTCGATGGTCGAGCGCATGGACGCCCTGCAGGGTCCGGTGCGCGAGCCGGAGTGGGGCTTCGCGTTCGACGACCGCATCTACGCGATGGAGCCGTACGCGCCCTCGGAGCTCGTGTCGGTGAGCTACGGGCCCGTCGAGGCCGTGCAACGAGGCGTTCGCGAGTCCGTGAACGTCACGCGCGTCATGGCGCTGGGCATCGCGGGGCTTTTCACCGCGAAGGTGAGCGCGAGGTCCATCGGCGGGCCGGTGCTGCTCTTCCAGCTCGCGGGCGCCAGCGCCGAGAAGGGGCTCGCCGACTTCCTGAAGATGTTCGCGCTCATCAGCATCAACCTGGGGCTGCTGAACCTGCTGCCCGTGCCGGTACTGGACGGCTTCCACGTGCTCGTGAGCGCCGTGGAGGGCGTGAGCCGGCGCCCCGTGTCGCTGCGCGTGCGCGAGGTGGCCAACTACATCGGCCTGGCGATGCTGCTGGCGCTGATGGTGCTGGCGCTGTTCAACGACCTGGTGCGCACGCTCACGACGATGTAGCCGGAGCCTCGCGCGCAAGACGAATCCGCTTCATTTCCAGGAGCCGCGACGATCGGCGCTCCGGAATCGCCGCGGAACGCGGGCGATCCGCGCCGCGGAGGGGACTTTTCACGCGAAAGGTCCCCTCCGGCGCCGAAATCGCCAGGAGTTACGGCAGGTTGACGCGTCTGCAGCGTCGCTTCCCTTGGAATTGGGTGCGGCTACTCCGGAACCACGGACGCCGGCCGTCGCTCGTCCCGCCCTCCCCCGACCCCTCATTTCCGGCCAAAAACAAGAGCGGCCGACCGTGTTGCCGGACAGCGCGAGAGGGGGCGAGAGGGGATTCGAGACCAATGCGCCGCGCTCGGCGCCGCTTTTCTCCCCCTCTCGTTTCGCGGAGAATCCTCGCTCATGGTGAGCCTGCCGAACCACGCTCTTGTTCTTGTCGGGATTCGCAGCGAAATGAGAGATTCCATGCAGGAGTAGCCGCACCCTTTGGAATTCGTGCGGATTCGTCCGCGGCCCGTCGGAATCCGCGGAAAAACGGCCCGATCGTGCCCGACCCGGGAGGCCTCGGGACGCCCCGGCGCGCTACTCCAGCACGCGGATGTTCTTCCTCGCGCAGATCTCCTTGAGCTGGCGCGGCCACACGCTCACGGTCACCTCGCCCAGGTGCGCCGTGCGCAGCAGGTACATGAACGTGCGGGCCTGCCCGATGCCGCCGCCGATGCTCAGCGGAATCTCGTCGCGCAGAATGGCCTGGTGGTAAGGCAGCTTCAGGAAGTCCATCTGCCCGGTGAGCTCGAGCTGCCGGCGCAGCGTCTCCTTCGTGACGCGGATGCCCATGGACGACAGCTCGTGGCGGCGCCGCGTCACCGGGTTCCAAACGAGGATGTCGCCGTTGAGCCCGTGCAGCGTGCGGCCGTCGGGCGCCTTCGTCTCGGTGACCCAGTCGTCGTAGTCCGCCGCGCGCATCTCGTGCGGGTAACCGTCCTCCAGCACCCAGCCGATGCCCACGATGAACACCGCGGGGTGCTTCTTCAGGATCTCCGTCTCGCGCTGCTTGCGGGGCAGCTCCGGGTACATGCGGAGCAGATCCTCGGCGTGGATGAACTCCAGCTTCTCGGGCAGCGCCGGCCAGCGCGGGTCGGCCAGCGCCGGGAACATCTTCTGCACGTGCAGCCCCGCACCCCGGATGACGTTCCAGATGCGCGTCACCGTGTCCTTGAGAAACGCCAGGTTTCGCATGTCGGCGGTGACGACGCGCTCCCAGTCCCACTGGTCCACGTACGATCTGTGGTCGTGGTCCAGGAAGTAGTCCTTGCGCACCGCGCGCATGTCCGTGCAGATGCCTTCGCCCGTGCCGCACCCGAACTGGCGCAGCGCCATGCGCTTCCACTTCGTGGCCGCCTGCACCACCTGCGCGTTGAGCCGCCGCTCCAGCCCGAGTCCGCACGGGAACTCGACCGGCGTGCGCGAGCCGTCGCGGTCCAGGTAGTCGTTGACGCCGCTTTCGCGCTCGACGACGAGCGGCACCTGCACCATGTCCAGGTTCAGCTCCCGGCACAGATTCTCCTCGATGTAGCGCTTGGCCGCGAACACCGCCCTCTGGGTGTCCATGCGGCCGAGCGCGGGCGCGTAGTCCGCCGGCAGAACGCGCTCCACCTCCTCGTACGTGCCGATGCCCGGTCCGGCCAGATCCGCTCTCTTGTCCGTCATGACAGGTTCCTCCGGCCTCCGCCCCGCGGGCGGCTTACCGCGGGACACGTTTCCTGATCGGCTGGAATTTCAGGAAGTCGGTAAAGGCGCGGCACCCGGTGCCGACGGGACAGGGTGCAGGCGGGCGTCGGCGCCGGCGATACGGGGCAGAGCGGGCTCGGTGGGCAGCGGGTCCGTTCGGTTGCCGGCGCAGACGCGCATGGAGCGGCGGGTGCCAGGGGTCTGACGGCATGGCGTCGCCGCCGGGCGGGTGCTGCCGTGCACGAGGGGATGTCGGGGGTCAGGCGCCGGACTCGGGACCGCTTCGGCGTCGGAGCCGCCACTGCTGGCGATGCAGCTCGTGGTCGCGGATGACGGCGGCGTGTTCGGTGATGCGTGCCCAGCCGCGGCACAGCACGAGCCATCCCGGCTCGCGGTCGGCGCGCACCTCGTGGCCGCCCACCTGCGCGACGCACAGCAGGAGCTGACACACGCTCGGGCGCCCGCGCGGCCAGGCGACACGGTGGTATTGGCAGGCGTCGCGCACCTCGTGCAGGACCTTCTGCTCGACCACGTGGCACGCCGGCCGATCAGGCGCCTCGCGGCAGGCCGCGACGATGCCCAGCAGCTGGTTGGCCGTCGCGAGCACCACCGCGAGCAGCCGCTTGAAGCTCGCGAGGTCGTCGACGTGCGCCTCCTCCATCTGGCAGCCCGACTTGGCGATCTTCGTGTAGTCCTCGACCTTCCAGCGCGTCCTGTAGAAGTCGACGGCCGCCCGGGCCTGCGCATCGTCGAGCACGGGCTTGAGGCAGATGAGAATCCAGTGCAGCGGCTCGGCACCGGGCGGCGCCTCGCGCTCCCTGGCCTCGACGAGCCACACCGGCAGGCCGTCGCGGAAGTCGCGCCGCCGGTAGCGTTTCGGGGGCTTGAGCACCGCCTCGCAGAAGCGCCAGGACACGCACGCCGTGCGCCTCTCGTGGGTGAGTCCCAGCGCCCGGTCGCGCACGCGGCCGTCGACCGGGACTTCGTACGTGCCGCGCCACGGCAGAGCCCCGAGCCGGCTCTCCAGCGGGATCCAGCGCGGCCGCCCCCGCGTCCCGCCGCCCGCCGCCCGGACCATGCGCTGGCGCGCCAGATCGTGACGCACCACGAGGTCGCGCTTCTTGAGCCGCTGGTTGACCAGGTGCTCGTAGATGTCCGCCTCGCGGTCCTCGACGTGGACGACCCGGCCCGAAAACCCCGCCTCCTTGAGCCGCCGCTCGGTGCGCTCGATGCCGCGGTCCCACTTGCGGCTCTCCTTGTCGGACATCTCGCGCGAGTGGTGGTCCTTCTTTCGCAGCTCCCAGGGCCGCGTCCACGCCTCGGCCTCGATCGCGCCCAGGCACGCCCCGCCCGGCACCGCGATCACCGTCTGGTGCAGCATGTAGCCGCGCGCGTTGGACGAGCGCAGCGGCCCGGCGTCGTCGGGACAGCCGCGGCCGTGCTCGTCGATCTCCGAGGAGTCGTGCGCCGCGACCAGCAGCGGGCGGCCCACGCAGGAGGCCGCCGTCGCGCGAAGCAGCAGTGCAAGCATGCCCACACCCCGCAGCCGGCGGTTGGCGACCCACCGGCGCAGTCCGCGTTGCTCGGCCCGATCCCGGCGCGCCGGCGGACAGCGCAACTTGCGGGCGAAAGCGTCTATCACCTTCGGCACCCGCTTCCACAGCCGGCGGTCCGGGAAGGTCTCCGGCCCGCCCAGCAGGGCGGCGGCGTCGCGCGGGCGCACCGCTGGCGCCGCTGCGCTCATGTGCACAGCACCTGGCGGAAGTCCTTCGCCAGCGGCAGCACCCAGACGCTGCGCACCGGCTGCAGGCCGAGGTGGCGTGTGTCGAGCTTGCCCCGGCCCTGCGTGTCACCCAGCCGGAGCCAGTTGGCCGCCCGGTAGCTAGACCCGCGCCGAAAAGCAGATTCCGCGCCTGCGAAAGGTTTCGTGAGCGGAGTGCGCTTGCAGAGCGGCCGCTTTGGCACGATTTCTGCCAGGAACCGGCGGCATGACG
>Ga0172368_10007136_pt1 | contig 11790 bp, 10 predicted proteins | sample Lak11m_FD_114540 | JGI IMG/M metagenome (GOLD analysis project Ga0172368, IMG submission 114540) | Freshwater microbial communities from Kabuno Bay, South-Kivu, Congo - kab_022012_11m | ecosystem: Environmental > Aquatic > Freshwater > Lake | place: Democratic Republic of the Congo: South-Kivu...
CCGAAGGCGGTACGAAGTCCTCTGGATTGACAGGTGTTTTTGAGAACCAAACAAAAAAAACGCTCACCTGGTTGGGCGAGCGCTTTTATATTCCCAATCGGGAGTTTATTACCGCGGACCGGCAAGCACCGGTCTAAACTTATACCCATAAACCAGCACACCGCGTTCATCACCATCCGAACGCAGGCGGCGGGTGACCATCTCGACTGGCATGCCGATCGTGACCGGTTGCTCGCCCAGGTCGGTCAGTTGGGCGGTGACCATCGGTCCTTCGCTCAGTTTAATGAGCGCCACGGTATAGGGAGTGCTCTCATCATAACCGCTGGGAGCCTGGTAAATGGTGGTGTGCGAATAGACTTCGCCGCGTCCGCTGAATGCAAAGGTTGTCTTGGCTTCGCCTCCACAGGTCGGGCAGATATCGCGCGGCGGGAAGATCTTGGCTTCACAATGTGGGCAGATCTCTCCGACCAGACCGTATCGTTGTTGTTTTAAGCGCCAGTGGCGGGGTATTTCCATAATTTATATGCTCCTTGGAGTAAACTATTGTCAACTTTAAGACTGTATGACTCTCAGGAACTATCAGGTTTCAGTTTTCCCATGTAAAAAGAGAAAAAAGTGTTTTGTCTGGGATTATCTGGAAAATTCCACACTCACATAGTGCATCCGTCCCGGATCAAGGGATGCTGAACGATAGGTGCCTCTGATATGTTCTTTTTTAATCGAATAATTCGGGTTTAAGATCTATTCCATCTTCGCCAATACATGGCTGACGGCCGTGGAGGCTGGTCCGCCCAGGGACTGGATCAGGGCATAACGCGCGGCCCTCACCTGGTTGGGTCCAGCCGTGCCGCGCAGTTGCAGGGTAGCTTCAACTGCCTGGTAAACACCAGTTGCGCCGCCCGGATGCCCGCGCCCTTTAAGTCCACCCAGGGTTGCGCAGGGCAAGGGGAAACCGTCCCGGGCTATTTTCCAGCCCTGGCCGCGTTCTGCCAGGCCTGAGGCTTCCAGGCTCAAAGCTGCAAAGATCGAAAAAGCGTCAAAATATTCAAAAAGGTCCAGGTCTCCAGGTTCAATTCCGGCCTGGAATAGGGCTTTGGAGGAAGATAACGCTGCCGCTTGGAAATGAAGTGCATCCTGCCTGTCATGGATTGCCAGGCTGTCTGTCGCGCTGGCTGATCCGGCAATGCGGATGAGCGGATGAGGAAAACCGGGAGGCAGCAGTTCGGATCGTGTCAGCAGCACGGCGGCCGCGCCATCTGCCATCGGTGCAACGTCGAACATGTTGAGCGGTTTGCTAACCATTTCCGCCTTCTGGTAGGTCTCCAGTTTGATGGCTTTCTGGAACATTGCTTTGGGATTGCCAACTGCATGGGCATGGGCGCTCACGGCAAATCCGGCAAAGCCATCGGCAGGCACTACATTCTCGTGCATATAGCGGCGCATCAAGAGCGCGGCCTGGGAGGTGGGTGTCAGGCCCTGTACGGCTTCAAAGTCGCTGTCCGTTGTGGTTGCCATGGCAGATTCGCTCTCCGCCCCGATCGAATCGGTGAATTTTTCAACGCCCACCACCAGGACGGTCTGTACGAAACCACTGGCAATGGCCAGGTACCCCTGGCGCAGGGCCGCTCCACCAGAAGCCCCCCCGGCTTCCAAGGTGGTGGCTTCGATCCCGTTCAATCCCGAAAAATCAGCCAGCAATGCCCCCAGGTGTGCCTGGCGGGACAGGTTGGGTGCCAGCATATTGCCCACATACAGAGCCTGGGGCTGTATTCCACCCGCATCCTGCAGTGCAGCCTGGATGGCGTGGTGTGCCAGTTCACGCAGGGATAGCTCCCAATGTTCTCCTACGCTGGTCTGACCAACGCCAGCAATAACGATTTCACTCATGTTGCCTCTCAACGAATAACAATGATCTCTATGATCAACTGGGGTGATGCAGGGCTCCCATTCCACGGATTTTTAGGGGAAAAAATTACCTCATCGCCAGTTTGCCGCGCAAGCGTACATAGGTGGCATAGTCGATCTCGCTGCGCCGGGCAATGTAATCCTTGGTAAATGGGGCAAGTTTGCGGCGTTCGGGAAGTTTGTCCGTCACCAGCAGGTCAAAGGCGTCCGAGCCTGCCCCTGAACCAAATGAAACCATCAGGATGCGGTCACCCGGTTCGGCGATGTCAAGTGTGGCGGTCAGGCCGATCATAGCTGCCCCGGCATAAGTATTGCCGATGACCGGTACCAGCAGGCCTGGCTCGATCTGCTCTTTGCTGAAACCGAGCATGGCAGCCACACGTTGCGGGAATTTGGTGTTGGGTTGGTGGAACACGGCCCATTTATAGTCTGCCGGGGAGGTCCCATTGGCTTCCATCATGGCTCGTGCTGCCTCGCTGATGTGTTTAAAATATGCTGGTTCTCCTGTAAAACGCTGACCATGTTCCGGGTATCTCTGGTACTCACGCCGCCAAAAATCAGGCGTATCTGTAACGTAGGAATAAGAAGATTGGATGATCGCCAGGGCTTCGTCTGCGGGACCCAGTAGATAGGCTGCCCCTCCTGCGCCAGCTGTATATTCCAATGCATCCCCCGGTTTTCCCTGGGCTGTGTCCATGCCGATCGCCATGGCATAATGCGCCATTTTTGAACCCACCAGTCCGATTGCAGCCACCACAGCTTCGGTGCCAGCTTTGCAGGCAAATTCCCAGTCAGCTGCCTGTGTATTCGGCACCGCGCCGATAGTCTCAGCAACGATGGTGGACGTGGGTTTTACCGCGTATGGGTGCGATTCGGAGCCTACCCACACAGCCCGGATCTCGGTCGGGTCGACCTGGGCACGGGCCAGGGCGTTGCGGGCAGCCTCGATTGACATGGTAACCACGTCTTCATCCAGACCGGGCACTGCTTTTTCCTTAATCGGCACACCACCCACGCCTCCGGTCCAGATGCGGGATACTTCTCTGGCGGGTAAACGGTAGCGGGGAACATAAGCCCCGTAACCGACAAATCCAACGGGGTTTTGGGGTTTGAGCAGGGTATGGGAGTGTTGTTCAGTCATTGTTGGCTAGCAGTCCTTTTAATATTTCTTCAGCCCGGTCAATGCGCACGGATTTTTCGTTCACAAGCTGGACGGAGATTTTATCAACGAATTCAGCACTGGCACCGGCTGCAATTGCCACCTGGCGTGCGTGCAGGCTCATATGACCGCGTTGGATGCCTTCCGTAGCCAGGGCTCGCAGGGCTGCCAGGTTTTGCGCCAGGCCGACGGAAACGATGATCTCGGCCAATTGGGCTGCGCTGCTGACTTGCATCAGTTTCAGGGCAGCCTTGGCGGCAGGGTGGACTCGGGTGGCTCCCCCCACGATACCTGCTGCCATGGGCATTTCAAGTGAGCCGATTAGGTTGCCCTTCTCATCTTTTCCCCAGGTGGAGAGCGAAGTATACAGACCGGAGCGGGCTGCGTAAGCATGTGCCCCGGCTTCAATGGCGCGCCAGTCGTTACCAGTGGCGATCACTACGGCATCCACGCCGTTCATGATGCCCTTATTGTGCGTGGCTGCCCGGTAGGGGTCGGACGCAGCGAATGCCCAGGCTTCAATAATGCCATCCCGCACCTGTTCGCCAGTGTAATCTTTAAAAGCCAGCTCATCGATCGGAATGACACAACTGGCGCGTGCCAGCCTGCGGTCCGCCAGGTTGGAAAGGATGCGCAGATGGACCCGACCACCGGTAAGCGCTTCGATGCGGGGTGCAAGCCTTTCACAGGCTGTATTTACGGCATTGGCACCCATCGCATCGCGCACATCATAGACCAGGTGAACGACAAGGAATGGTTGGATGGCTGAGTCCTCAATGCTGCGTATTTCCAGGTCACGTGCTCCTCCGCCCAGCTTTATCAAGAGCGGGTCGATCTGGTTTGCTTCCCGCAGCAATTCATCTTTGTGTTCCAGAAGGACACCTCGGGCTTTGGTGAGATTCTCCAAGTCCAGCAATTGGATCTGTCCGATCATTTCTGGCGGAGTGGTACTTGCGGTAAAACCCCCCTTGCTGCGTGCCAGTTTCGCCATGAATGATGCGCCAGCAACAACTGACGGTTCTTCAATTGCCATCGGTACCACGACTTCGCGTCCGTTAATGATGAAATTTAGACCCAGACCCAGTGGCAGAGAAAAGACTCCTATGGCATTTTCGATCATGTGATCAGCTTGTTCCACGGTTAAACTCACCTGATCCTGGAATATGGCCAGTTCGTCCTGACTTAATTCACTGGCTTGGGTCAGGCTTTCTAACCGTTGTGCAATACTTTGGGAATAAAACCCGGGGATGCGTGATGTCTTCATATGTGCTTATTCTAATCGAACTGTCTGGCAAAACCTATCAAGTTCGATTTTATGACCATGGATGTATCCTGGCCAGGAGGATCAAATTCTAAGAGGAGTGTCCTGTCATTTCTTCGTCAATTGCAGGATCCGGTTAAAAATACGCACCAAGGCATATACGTAAAAGATCAAGAATAGACTTAATAAGGTCTTGATGATCGAATGGAGATCATACCAGGGACCTCCTTCAACTGCAGGTCTGGTTACGAACACGGTCAGTATTGGCAGCAAGATCACCAGGGTGACCAAAACACGCTGGTATTTTTGAGCCTTTGAAGTATTATCTGTATAGATCTCCGGTACCTGATTTCCTTGAACGGATTTGCGAAAATATTGCCAGCTTCCCATTCTGCCGATATGCTCCCAGCCTGCGTCTTTGAACAATTGTAAATAATCCTGGTAATCCTTGGGATTGCTGATATAGTCCATGCGGTAAACATCCTGGCGTGGACTTCCTTCCTCAAAGAGATAGTTTCCAGGCAATCTCAGGCTGACCAGGTGCCAGCCTTCGCTGGCCATCTGTCCCAGCCAGGCTTCTTCTTTATCATCATTCCATGCCCAGAACCATTTGGTTTTTTGGATCGTCTTCTTGTTCATATTGATTCTCCAATAGATCGTGCCTGCCGTACTAGGATATCCAGACGCTGGATCTGAGCCTGCAAAACCTGGCGGCCAAGTGAGGTTAGCCGGAAGATCTTTCTGCGGTCTTCCTCGCCAACTTTGGCGATCAATCCATCCCGCTCAAGGGTTGTAAAAGCCCCGTAAAGGGTACCTGGCCCAACGCTGACCGTACCCTTGCTCAGCTGGTCTATTTTTTGCATGACGCCATACCCATGCAGTGGCTCATCCAGAGCCAGTAGAATGTAGCTGGTGGCTTCTGTCAGAGGTAAGAATTTGCTTTTATCTTTCGATTGATCCATAGGAACTCCTTTATATAACGTTTAACGATATATCGTTAAACGTTATATTAACATATGATATATCGGTTGTCAATATAAGAGAGATTTATTTCCGCCTGGGTCGGGCATATTCCTGCGAACATTTAGCGTGGCTATGTCCCGCATGCTCCTGGCAGGAGTGGGGGTTGGGGGTCACAAGAATTAGGAATTTGAAATGATCTTACAGTAATAAACGATGAAACTTGGCTATTTTGGACATTAAGGGTAGAATTAACATGAATGAGGTACATAAATGCTATTAACACGTGAGCAATTACAAGACCGCATGGTTGCCTTGTACGAAGCCAGTCTGGAGTTGGTTAAAGATGTATCTCTGGAAAGTCTCCTGGAAAGAATTGCCGAGGTCGCACGCCAGCAGGTTGGGGCACGCTATGCTGCTCTGGGAGTTATGGGCGCAGATGGGAAACTAAAACAATTCATTACTGCAGGTATGAGCCCGGATGAGATCAAGATAATTCCCAACCCCCCACGTGGGTTGGGTTTGATCGGTGCTTTAATGAAAAACGGCAAAACCATGCGGATGGCAGAGATAAAGAAGGATAAACGCAGCGTTGGGTTTCCTCCTGGTCATCCGGAAATGCACTCCTTTCTAGGGGTTCCCATTATGCAGGGCAAAATCCAGCTTGGTCAGATCTATTTAACCGAGAAGATCGATGCTCCTGAATTCAGCGCAGATGATGAGCTGATCATTAAGATGTTATCAGCTTCAGCGGCTGCAGCCATCCACAATGCGAATATTTATGAAGACCTGGTTTTAAACGATAAAGCGCTTACCCGGCGAAACGAAGACCTGGCGCTTCTTAATCATATGGGTGCCTCGTTGACCTCATCGCTCGATCTGGACGAATTACTGAATAAGACCCTCGCTCAACTGATGGCACATTTTAGTGTCGAAGCAGGCGAAATATTCTTGTTGGATAAGGAAAGCCAGACATTGCGGCTCGTTCTGCATCGAGGCCAGGCTGCAGAGGCTTTCTGGACTCGTAACCGGTTTAAAATGGGGGAAGGTGTTGTCGGGATGGTCGCCAAGAACATGCAACCGATCATAACCAGTGAATTGGGTCAGGATGAACGATTTTTGCGCAGCGCGGTTGTTAAGATCGGCTTTAAACAGATCGTGTGTATTCCATTGTCTGCTCCGGGTGAATTGGTGGGAGTCCTGAGTATTGCTTCACGCAGCCAATCTGTGATCGGTGAACACGATGTTCGGTTGCTGATGTCGATCGGCACCTGGGCAGGAACAGCCATAGAAAATGCCCGCCTGCACTCCAATGCCCGGCGTCTTGCCATCCTGGAAGAGCGCGAACGGATCGGCATGGACCTGCATGATGGCGTTATCCAATCCATTTATGGGGTCGGTTTGGCATTGGAGAACATCCGCCATTTAATGCACGAAGACCTTGAGAAAGCAGATACTGATGTAACAAAATCGATCGAGAATTTAAATGCCACAATTCGTGATCTTCGCACTTATATACTTGACTTGAAACCACGTCAGCTCAGAGGTGATTCCCTGTTGGAGGGGATTCAAAGATTGATTGATGAATTCCGTGAAAATGCCAAGACCACCATCATATTTAATGAGCCAAAGAATGACCTTTTGGTTGATCTTCCGCAAACACATGCCATGTCGCTTTTCTTGATCTGCCAAGAGGCGCTGGCCAACGTAGCCAAGCATGCCAATGCCAGCCAGGTAAAAGTAGATCTTTGGTCCACACCTGACCGGGTCCTACTGGAAGTTCATGACGATGGTCAAGGCTTTGATGATGGAAAGATCAATAAAAGCGTGGGACACGGTCTTGCGAATATGTTGACGCGCGTTCATAACGTGGATGGAGATTTGGATATCAGCTCCATAAAAGACGAAGGCACAACAATTTTAGCCTGGGTACCCCGCCGGTCAGGTCAACGGTTCTCGGGGTTGGATTAAGTTCAAACTTTGAACAGCCAAATTCAAGGTTTCACGTACCGGACAAACGTGATAAGTTCCTAAAAGGTTTATTTAAGATTCATGATCCTTTTTCTAGTAATAGGATAAGTAACTTTGTTTAATACCCATATGTGGAGTTCAAAGAGGTATGAACCGTTTTATATGGTGCGAAACAAATGTTCCAACAACACGGATTATCTTTTGGAACAGATGTTCATTTTTTAAGGTTGACCCAACCTTAAAAACTTGAATTCTTTTAAGGTAGCGTAGGGTAAAAGCATGGAGTTTCTGCCAACTTTCTGCTAGAATGAACTTGCGAATATGAAGCAGCGGGAACAAGCTTCATTGAATAATTGAAAGTCTTAGTAACTTAGAAGAATTGAAATTTCCCCACTGTGCGAGCAGTGGGCTTGCTTCCCTATAACTCAATCACGAAGATTTTACAGGAGAATTTATGGACGGACAGCAGGCTTGGCAATCAGCATTGGGGCAACTCCAGATGGAGATGCCAAAAGCATCCTTCGATACCTGGGTGCGTGATACCAAGATCGTTTCATATATTGGCAGTACCTTCACGATCGGTGTAAGGAACGCTTATGCGCGTGATTGGTTGGAAAGCCGTTTGTCGAGTACTGCTACCCGTCTATTAATGGGGATCATGAACCAGGAAATTGATATCCAATTCGTGGTATCTAATGACATGGATCGTCTATCCGGATTGGACGAAGAGGTAGCTCCCAACAACATCACTTCGGATTGTGAAGCACCTGTAAATTCTTCCCGTTGTTCATCTCTGAATCCCCGCTATACTTTTGAAAGTTTTGTAGTCGGAGCCAATAATCGCCTGGCGGTCGCCGCTGCCCAGGCTGTTGCTGAAAATCCCGCATCATCTTACAACCCGCTTTTCTTATACGGTGGTGTTGGCTTGGGAAAAACACATCTCCTGCATGCCATCGGGAACGCCTGTGAGAAAGATGGCCTGGTTGTCCTGTATGTTTCTTCGGAAGAATTTACCAACGATATGATCAATGCCATTCGTTCCCATACCACCCAGGCTTTTCGTGAAAAATATCGTTCTGCAGATGTGCTCCTGATCGATGATATTCAATTCATTGCGGGAAAAGAATCCACACAGGAGGAATTCTTCCATACTTTCAACACCTTGCACGGTCAAAACAAACAGATCATTATCTCTTCCGACCGTCCCCCAAAATCCTTGGTGACCCTGGAAGATCGTCTGAGGTCCCGCTTTGAATGGGGTCTGACAGCTGATATCCAATTGCCAGACCTGGAAACCCGCCAGGCAATTTTGCGCCAAAAAGCTGAGCGCGCCGGTCGTCAGGTGCCAGCAGAGATCCTGGAGATCATTGCCCGCCGGGTGCAATCCAATATTCGTGAATTGGAAGGCGCATTAAACCGAATTTTGGCTTTTTCGGACCTGAGCGGTATGCCTATGACCGTGCAGATGGTGGACGTGGCTTTGGTCGACCTGTTGCCTCAGCCAGGTGAATTAAAGCCAGAGAAGGTCCTTGATGTAGTTGCCCGGGCATTCAACTTGACCATTGACCGTTTGACCAGCACCGATCGTTCCCGCCAGGTTTCCCTGCCTCGCCAGATCGCCATGTATCTTTTGCGGGAAACAGATGTGTCTTTGCCCCAGATTGGACAGGCATTGGGCGGGCGTGACCACACAACCGTTATGTATGCTTGTGACAAGGTTGCCGATCTTCTCGAACGGGATGATCGTTTGCGCCGGCAAGTTGTTAATATTCGTCAACAGTTGTATGGGCAAAGTACCCCCATCTGATAGACCTATACGATCTTGAACAATACCTTAAAAAAACTGGAGAGATGACACGAAAATGTCAGATCCCCGGTATTTTTGTATTAACTCAGATTCGTCTTATATGTGATTCGTGGATTATTTGATCCAACTGCACAAACCCGGCAGACTGACATATAATGGCAATTGCAGGTAAGCTAAATAAATCACTTGATTAACAGGAGCAATCTCATGACTGAATTATTTGATGTCATAATCATTGGTGGTGGTATTCATGGTGCCAGTTTGGCATACCATTTGAGCAAACGAGGGGTTAAAGTGATTGTCCTGGAGCGAAGATTTCTGGCATCCGGTGCTACGGGACGTTCCAGCGGATTGGTGCGCATGCACTATGACCTGGAGCCGGAGTCTCGCCTGGCTTGGGCTTCCTTTCAATATTTCATCAATTGGGGTGAGATGGTGGGTGGAGAGTGCGGCTTTACTCGAACCGGATTCCTTCAATTGATCGGTCCAGATTATGAAAAACAGTTGCGTGGCAATGTAGCCATGCACCAACGTATCGGCATTCCATCTTTCATCCTGAGTGCGAAGGACGTGAAGCTCCTTGCGCCTTCCTTTGTAACCGATGATTTTGGGGTTGCAGCTTTTGAACCCGAATCGGGTTATGCAGATCCGAGCGGTACAGCTGCCTCCTTTATGGACGCAGCCCGGATGAATAAGGCACGCATCTTGCAGGATTGCCTGGTGACTGGTATCCAAACGGCCGGAGGCAGAGTGACCGGTGTGGAAACCAACAAGGGGTTGATCTCGGGTGGTGTGGTGGTCAATGCCGCAGGAGCCTGGGCAGCTTCGGTCGGTGCTATGGTCGGTTTGGAAATCCCAGTGACCACCTGGAGACATGACACCATGTTCATCCGCCGCCCGCACAACCTGGGACCCTCTCATCCCACAGTGATCGATTTCATCAACTCCATGTATTTCCGCCCAGAAACTGGTTGGTTGACATTGGTTGGACTGGAGGATGAAAATCAACTTGGAGAATCACCGGAAGGGGATACCGATCATGCCAAACCAGGTTTTGTCGAACGGGCGGTTGGACGTATCTGCCAGCGTATCCCGGACATGGAACACGGTTCCTTGCATTCAGCTTCAGGAGGGTACGACGGTATTACTCCAGATCAGCGGGCAATTATCGGCCAGGCTGGACCGGATGGGTTTTATCTGGTTTGCGGTTTTAGTGGAACGGGTTTTAAAATAGCTCCTGCAGTTGGTGCCTGCATGTCTGAATTGATCCTGGATGGGCAGAGCAAGACCGTAGACATTTCACCTTTCAGATTTCAGCGCTTCACAGAGGGAGAACATCTGACCGGTGAAAATGCATACGAGAGCATCTGGCGATGATCATCCTTGCGTCCATCTAAAAACTGGATCGATCTCAGGTTCTATAATAGAACATAAAAAGAAGATCAGCATGAGGGAGTTTTGTTCTTGATTACCGTTTCTTTAGGTATAAGGAATTAATTAGGCCACCTATTCTCTGATTTGATGTACAATATTTTTATCATTTAACCAGCCTGTTCATCGGGTTTAAAACATGCTTTCTAGGACAGATCTCATACGCTTGGATCATACGCCAGACTTGACCGAAGCAGGTATTCTTTCTGTCTGCCACTGGCTGGCGCGCTCAAGTCGTGATCTGGGTCAAAAACCGTATGATCACTTGCGCCGGAAGGTTGGCCGGGTGACTGTTGAACTGGCTTTGCGGCGTTTACTGGTGACGCGCCAAGTCCCTTTTCGTACCCTGGAATTGGAGCCATTTTCAAACAATCTTCAGCCCTCATTGTCCCTTGGGGGGCATCGCCTGCATGTCAACAGCTACCTTCTCAGCAACCGGACCCAGATCCGCTCCGTGCGACAGGATCCAGCTGCCCTTTTGAAGGCATCTGCCATCACTCCCCTCGATCAATTTGTGAGCGAAGCAGAAACCAGCCATGACATCCATTTATTTGCTTTTCTGCTGGCGCTGACTGCCAGATCTCAATTGGACCAGAAAAAATTGGAGGCAACTGAAAAACCCCATTATTATCTGGTTGCACTTCCCAAACATTGGTCTCAGCCACCCATCTGGGCTCCATTGGATCCTATCTCTCTCAAGAGCGAGGCGGATCATCCGCTAATTGTGGAGTTGGGCGGGTTGAACGGTGACAGAATTTTTTACCATACTCACGTCCAATTACAGCCTCGTATACCCACAATCGTGAAGGACGAATTTCATAGTCTGGCTTATATCCATATTCACGATCATCCCAATGCCCGGCTTGGTGTTCACAGCCCGAGAATTCAAAAGCGATCGAAGATGCACATCATTCAACCATCGGATTGGGGCAATATATGGGTATATGGGATGGAGATCTGGTTGACAGGCTGGATAAGCCTGGATGAATACCGGCGAGGAGCCGATGTCCTGCCGGCAGGTCAAAGCAGTTTCCAGTTTTCACGCACTCGCCATAAAAATCTGTGCCTGCCCATGACCGAATTGCACCCACTCGAATTCCTTTTTGAGCAGACTCGAACCTGGCTGGCGGGGAAAATGAATAACCGGAATTAGTTTTGGTTGGTCTTCGCCAAAGTTACTGTATCAAAAACCCATAGAATTAGAAAGAGAGAGTAATCAACGAGCATGGATAACCTTGTGAAGGTACATGACCCAGGGTCTGTTCTTGTGCGGACCCTGAAAGATAGGCATGCTAG
>Ga0172368_10007137_pt1 | contig 11789 bp, 13 predicted proteins | sample Lak11m_FD_114540 | JGI IMG/M metagenome (GOLD analysis project Ga0172368, IMG submission 114540) | Freshwater microbial communities from Kabuno Bay, South-Kivu, Congo - kab_022012_11m | ecosystem: Environmental > Aquatic > Freshwater > Lake | place: Democratic Republic of the Congo: South-Kivu...
TAGTGCTTCTTTACACTATAAATCATAAAGGTTAAAACTACGAACCATCCAAAAAAAATCGCGAGAACAACATTTGTCATCATTTCCTTTTATTGTAACCTCTTTACAAATTGCTGTCAATATCTTATATTAAGTATATAAATATATTCAAACATTCTAGTAAATTCGTCGGGTTTTTGAGTCTTGTTTTGATTGTGTTTTTAATTTATTTACTCAGCGTTATACTTCTTCAATCTTACAAAATTAGTGCTAATAAGATATACCAAAATAATACTTTTGGATTTCAGTTTGAATATAGCCCTACATCTACCATTTTTTATGATCAGAAAGGCGGTTCGGCAAATACATTATATTCTCTGACATTAAAAGATGTAAGTTTATCTAAAAACTTACCCAAGGATGATGAACTTTATTTTAATCTAGAAATTTATAATAAAATCAACCCCTATATTAAAAAACAATGTTCAATAAATTTTTCCAACTATAAAAATTATCAGAAAACTAATATAAAAATAGCTTCTTCATTAACTCAAAAAACTACTTTTCTTGGCGCATATGATCGTTATATCTCATATATATGTCTTGATAAGAACGACAAAACGTATTTATTTAGTTCAAGCGTTTCATCAAAATATGGTAATAAAAAAGTTGTAGACAATATGTTTGAAATTATTAATAATACTTTCAAATTTAAATAATTGCCATTAAACTTATGAAAAAAACAAAACACAAAATAAAGGATAACATTATATAAAGAAAACCCCAAATTGTTGCTTTTGTCCCTGTAACTTGATAAAGAAAAATGTGTGGACCTAAAACAATACATCTTTTATTTTTGATTCCTCGTATCCCTTCTCTGATGAGTAAAAATTCCCAGAAACCAAAAAAAACTATTAAAAACATCAAAAATAATGGATTGATAGTGTTCATTTTTTTATATTAGTAAAGTTAGAAATTTTTTTATTTTTATAACTTAACGGTTAAAATAAATGTATTAATAAATATATCGGTACATTCTGTAAAAAATAAATCTATAACTTTAGTATTTTTATCAGAAATAAAAACTTCCTTCGTATACCCGCCACCAGGTATATTTGCAGTTATTGTTTCATATGATGAAAAAGTATTAATAGGATTTTTATCGAAAATTAGAAATAAAGAGTTACCAGAATCAACACCTTTTTTAGTTATTAAATACTGTTTAATAAACGCCTTAAGTGGAAGTTTTTGATTATTATTTATAGATTTTATACTAATTCCTTCAAAGTTACCTCCACAATTGTGAGCAGGCCGACACTCTGGAGATAGGGGTTTTTCAATTGTTATTTCATTACTCGTTTCACTAAGCTTCCAATCCTGTGGATACTTAAACAACAAGTTGGTCTCTGAATTTGAATAAAGTCTCCACTTTAATAAATCGATATTTTCTTCTACTAGAGATTTTTTATTGACTGTTGGAGTAGGCCAATCTTTAAAAATAGGGGTATCAAATTGAGGAGGTCTAAAAACAAGTAGCATCTTACTCATTACAAAAATACAGAGGAGAGTTAATAGTAAATATATAATATATTTACCAATACCAAGCTTATTTACATTTACTTGTTTTTCATTGTTCTTTAAAGTTTTAACATCTTTTTTTGTAATTACATCCATAGATTACTCTTAAAAGATAATATACTTCCTTATTTAAAGGATAACATAAATTCTAAAAATATATTGTTGACTTTTGTAAAATAGTGCATAATTGATATGTCTATATGAAAATACTTAAAGGATTAATATTAACAATTATTTCCTATATTTTATTACGAATATTTATCACATTATCTTTTGGCACAAGATTCCTTATTGATTCTTCCTTGATATCATTAGTTAATAAAGAAAGCAATACAAATCCATTTAATTTTCTAGATACCATTCATTATGGTAACTTACTTATTGTGTTGGCAATTCTGGGAGCATCTTTTTTTACATCATTAATCGGAAGAAAATTTGGGTTTAAAAAAAGAAGGGTTTTTTTTTCCTTTATGATTCTTTGGTTTTTATTAATCTTCATCTTTCCTTTATTTATAAAAAAATAGTTTCTATAATCTAAAGTACAATTAACCAAAAATTGTGATTTTATTTTAATTGGCCTTGCAAAATGAATTTAGGATGATATAGAATATCTACATGCCAAAAAAAACGAGGTACAAAAAAATTCTTGCATCATACCGAAATAAGCTAAAACAAGAACAACTTCCTTTAATATCTCAAACAACCACATTAAAAACTGTTCAGGAACCGGAACCTATAACTATATTAGAAGATAGTAGTGCAAATACTATTGTTCACTATTTTAAAAAGGACTTTTCAAAAAGCATATTTCTTATCGTAGGCATAATTACGCTTGAATTAATTTTTTATTTTGTTAGTATGAGTAATAACTTAAGAACTGTTTTTAAGTTTATCCCATAAAGAAAGGGGGTGAAATATATGACATCAATGTACTGTGTAAAATGCAGAGCAAAAAAAGACGTTTCCAATCCAGAAAAGGTTACCATGAAAAATGGAAAACCAGCTATGAAGGCAAAATGTCCAGATTGTGGAACGGGTATGTATAAAATCGGCTCAAAGTAATAAGAGAAACAAATAAAAGACCATTCTCGAAAGGGAATGGTTTTTTATTTTCCGAATAAGAATACTTTTTCCTTTTTAAATCTCCGAGTTTTGTCAATAATAATACTTTGAAATAAAACAATCTTTTTTACCTGAAATTCTATATTTATTTCCATCTGGTTTAACCTTTTTTGGAGAGCAAAATATTGTTGTTTTGAAGATGGTCGCGACTGCGAAATTGATATATGAGGAATAAAATCATCTTTGATATATTTGTTCATGGGAAATAAATTTGTAATTTTTCTATACAGTTCTTCAAGTTTTTTTTCCCGATAAAACTCAACATACATTTTGACATTTTGATAGAGAAAAATACTTAATGTTCTCCCATACAAAAAAAAATGAGGAAGATCGTATAGGATGGAATTGACTTTAGTAGAAATATCATCGCTACTGTACTGATCCCCAAGAAAATCAAGCGTAATATGGTAATTCTCCTGAGGAATCCATTGATATTCAGGGTGTTCTTTTCGCAGTGGATCAAGTTGATTCCACAAAGCTGTTTTTGTTGATTCCGGGAGATCAATCCCGAGAAATAGACGCATATGTCAATATATTTGAACTTGAAAATGGAAATCGAGGAAATGAAACAAAATCAGATCCTATTGATTGTGCATGTTTTCTTTTTTTATCCTCAAACGGATCTCCGTAAGTGACGCTAATGACTGCGGGATGAATTTTTGTTATTATCTGTCGATAGTCGACATCAGAAAATATCTTCGAAAGATTTATTATACCATCAACGTAACGAATAGAGGCTAATAATTCAGCTCTTTCTTGTTGAGAGTGGTAGGGAATTCTTTTTTTTTGCTTTTCAATAAACTGATCAGATTCTAGCAGCAAAACCAGAAAGTTCCCTTTCGCTTTTGAAGCCTTAATAAACTGCAGATGACCATAATGAAGAATATCAAAACATCCACCGGCTAAAACAATTTTCTTATAGTCGGAGAATGTATCTTTATCTATGTTGTCTGAGGAAATAATGGACGCTATCTCTTCGTTTCTCATAAAAGCATTATATACTAATCATACCCAGTTGTATTTTGATTCAATCCAAATTCAACTCTTGTATATAAAAACGGTGTTAATTGCATCTCTCATTACGAGAAGTATACAATAGAACTATATGGAAGAAACTGTTCAAAAAGAAAATCATAAAAAAATTCTCATTGTTGATAGCCAAAAATCATTATGCGCGAATATGCTACATGCATATCTGAAAAAATATGGATATCAAATATTTTCTTCATCTAAAGTCCCTTTAAATATTCGCTCTTTTTATAAATCATTCATTTTTAATGATCTAACTATTTTTGAACATATCTCTGAAAAAAACGATTCGGATATTTCACTTGTTTTTACTGAAAAAAAACAAATGGCAAAACGGGCGCTTGGGATTATCGAAAAAAATACGTATCCGAATATCAAAGTATTATTTGCCCCTCCCTATGAGGAAAAGCTCGAACTTATTGTAGAAAAAATCCTTTGGTTTTCACTCTCCCACTCTCATGAACGTTACCTCAATCTGGAAAGTTCTCATTCACCTAAAACGAACATCAAAAAAAATACTCTTCCAAAAAGAAAACGGGAGGGAACTATTATCCCATTTATTCTCCATCAATGTGATTTATTGTTTGCACCTATAAACTTAATTAAGATTATTGTTACTTTTCTCATTGTTTTTCATACCGTTTTCATTCCTTTTTTAGGAATTGGGTCCTATCTAACCTATAAATCAACCATAGACCTGAAAGGAAATAATTTAGAACAAGCGCTTATAAAAAACAGGCAGGCATATATTCCTTTGTCGATAGCCAAAAAACTTTATTCTATCTGCAGACCAACTTACCTATTATTTTCTCTGGCTCGCATTCCAGACGATATATTTAAAATTAATAGTCAAATTTCACTGATTTTTGAAACTACACTTAAACTCAAATCTCAAGCTTCAACACTTTCTGCGATGATCATGAAAAAAGATAAAACAATGAAAGATCAACAAAAAACTATTGAAATAATAAGTCAGCTAAAAATTACTCTTGATAATTTAGAAGAACAACTCACCTTTCTTCAGCAAAAGCTTCCTTCTACTATTCCACAGTTGCAAAAAGGCAAAGATATTCTTACAAATACCATACAGAAAATCGCTAAATTGAAAAAAATATATCCGTTTTTAACCGATATCCTCGCTCAGAATGGTCAAAAAAAATACTTGCTCCTTTTTGCCAATAATATGGAACTGCGACCTGGTGGCGGATTTATCGGCTCTTTTGGTACTCTTACATTGAAAAATTTATCAATTGCTGACTTTACTATATATGACGTATATGACGCTGACGGACAGCTAAAGGCTCATGTTGATCCTCCTGAGGCAATAAGAAATTATCTGAATCAACCACACTGGTTTCTTCGAGATTCTGCTTTTTCGCCTGATTTTTACGAGAATTATAATACTTTTCGTTTTTTCCTGGAAAAAGAGATGGGTATGAACGATTTTGATGGTGCCCTACTTCTTACCACAACAACAGTAAAAAATATTCTGGAAGCCTTTGATTCAATTTATGTTCCCGGATTTGATGAAAAAGTCAACAAGGATAATTTTTATCTCAAAACACAAATCTATGCAGAAAAGGGATTTTTTCCCGGTTCAACACAAAAAAAAGGTTTTCTCGCAGCTCTTGCACGTCAAATATTTCTTAACATGGAAAATGTCTCTCCTCCACTCTTGTTGCAAAGCATCCTCCGCTCACTTGAAGAAAAACAGCTTGTTCTTTATTTGGAAAACCCCGATCTTCAAAAACGTATTGATAGTTTATACTGGTCCGGAAGGATTATCGAATCATCTTGTCCGGCTAATATAGATAACTGTTATACCGATTTTTTATTTCCGTTTGATGCCAATCTCGGGGTCAATAAAGCTAACTTTTTTATTTTTCGTACCATCGATACGACAGTTACCTTTGACGCAGATGGATTTACTCACACGCGCTTAAGCATGTATTATACGAATAAATCACAAACCGATGTCTTTCCCGGAGGCGCTTATAAAAATTATTTTCAAATACTTCTTCCAAGGAATGCAATTTTAGGAGCCATAAATGTAAACAATGCTCCAATTCAAAATTATAATTCGGAATTAAAACAATTTAAGAAAATCGGGTTTTTGTTTGAACTACCTCCCCAAAAAACTACCAATATTACTGTTGAATATCGCTCGTTAACAAAATTCAATCAAGGGAAAGCGATATATCAACTTCTTGTTCAAAAACAAATAGGGTCAATGAATAATGATCTTTCTCTTCATGTTGTCCTTCCAAAACACATGTATATGACCAATCAAAACTTTTCTCCCCTTGTGAAAAGAAACGAAATACTCTATAATACTGACTTATCGACAGATAAAATTTTTTTTATTGAGTTATTAAAAGAATAAATATGAAAAAATCAGCAAAAATGTCCGAAGAAAAAATAATACTTGAAGTTAAATCAAGAACGATATTGGGAAAAAAATTAAAAAAACTACGAAGAGAGGGGTCAATTCCAGCAAATATTTTTGGCACTGGATTCACCTCAACTTCCATTTCTGTTAGTTCTCCAGATTTTTCAAAAACATACAAAAAAGTCAAAAGAACCGGTATTGTATACCTGAAGCTTGAAAAAGATGAAATTCCAACTCTTATCAAATCAATCCAAAGACATCCTGTTAATTCTCAGATTCTTCATGTTGATTTTAGAAAAGTAGATCTTTCAGTAAAAATAACCACCGAAGTTCCAATACAGGTTGTAGGTGTTTCCGAAGCTGTTGCTCAAAAAGGTGGAGTACTTCTCACCCTTTCTGAACGGCTCTCAGTCGAAGCTCTTCCTCAAGATATTCCTCAATATATTGAAGTAGACATATCAAGTCTAAAAGAGATTGGCCAAGAGATAAAAGTAAAAGATCTTAAAGTATCTGAAAAATATAATATAAAAAATGAGGCAGATAAAACAGTTGTTTCCGTAACAGCTCATAAGGAAGAAAGTGTTATCGCTGAAACGACTGCAACAGCGACACCAGAAGTAATTACCGCCAAACCAGAAGAAGGAGCTGAAGTAGCCGCAACACCTGAAGTCGCAACAGAAAAAAAAGCTGAACCAGTAGCTAAAAGTGAAAAAGAAATTAAAAAATAAATTGTATTTTTTCTATGACCGTTATAAAATCGGAATTTGTCCTGGCTTTAAATCAAGTAGCTGGAGAAAGAGGAATCTCGCCTCAAGAGGTTATCTCTTCAATTGAAGTTGCACTCGTTGCAGCTTATAAAAAGGAATATCCACAACACAGCGAAGAAGAAGATATTATTGCAAAATTAAACAAAGAAACGGGAGAAGCAAAACTGTTAAAGGGAGATGTCGATATCACCCCTCCAGGATTTGGTCGAATAGCCGCACAAACGGCTAAGCAAGTAATCTTGCAAAAAATTAGGGAAGCTGAAAAACGAACGATCATTTCACATTTTAAAGCCCAAATTGGATCAACCATTAGAGGAAGAGTAATCAGGTTCGATGGATATAATGCATTTCTTGATATCGGAAAAACAGAGGCTGTCCTACCAAAAGAAGAACAAATACGTAGTGAAGATTATTCTGTCAATAACTCATACATTGTCTATCTTAAAGAAATCAATGAAGATCAATTCGGACATCAAAGAATCATTGTTTCCAGGTCAGATGCACGTTTGATTGAAGAACTTTTTAAACGGGAAGTTCCGGAAATAGGAAATAATACAGTTGAAATAAAAAAAACTGTCCGTGAGCCCGGTGAACGGGCAAAAATAGCTGTAGCAAGTTCACACGGGTCTGTCGATCCAGTTGGAGCTTGTGTGGGACAAAAAGGTGCTCGGGTACAAACTATCACCGATGAATTCGGAGGAAGAGAAAAAATAGACATAATCCAATGGAACAAAGATGATAAACTCTTTATCATTGCCGCTCTTTCACCTGCAAAAGTTGCACAGATCGAGTTAGACATTCAAAACAAAAGGGCAAAAGTAACCGTTGATGAATCTCAGGCTCCACTTGCAATTGGAAAAGGCGGAGCAAATGTTAATCTTGCTTCTCGTCTTACTGGTTATACGCTTGATATTGTCCAGATAGCTACTACACCAACTTCCGATAAAAAAACTGTTGAAAGTGATAGCAAAGATAAAGCTACCAACTAAGACTGTTATACGTGTCATCCTGAACTTGTTTACACTGGAACTAGAGTTCCATGTGTTTCAGGATCTTCCAAGAAGATGCTGAAATAAATTCAGCATGACAAATTTTTAGTTATAGAAATTTAAAAAATGCATAGACCGCCGATTGTTACCATACTTGGTCATGTTGACCATGGAAAAACTACACTTCTTGATTTTATCCGAAAATCATCAATCACAACAAAAGAATTCGGTGGTATAACTCAAAAAATCGGAGCATATGAAGTAGAAACAAACATAAAAGGATATTCTACAAACAAAATCACATTTATTGACACTCCAGGTCACGAAGCCTTTTCACAGATGCGTTCGCGCGGAGCATCTGTTGCGGATATTGCAATTCTTCTCATCGATGGAAAAGATGGCATCATGCCACAAACGGTAGAATCAATTTCTCATATAAAAAATGCAAAGATACCTTTTATCGTTGCAATAAATAAAATAGATCTGGAAGATACAGACCCTGAAAAAATAAAAAATACGCTCCTTAAACATGACGTCCAAGTGGAAGGAAAAGGCGGCAACGTTCCAATAGCCTTAATTTCCGGAAAGACTGGAGAGGGAATAAATGATTTGTTGGAAACCATTCTCTATATTGCGTCCGACAACAAGTTGAGTTTTGATCCAAACAAGACTCCTCAAGCTTACATTATTGAAACAAAAAAAGATCGACGAGGAATAGTTTTAAGTATGGTAATTAAACAAGGAATGATAAAAAAAGGAATGATATTATATGGTAATGGCCATAAAGGAAAAGTCCGGTCTCTCATTAATGATCGCGGAATTCAACTTGAAGAAGTATTGCCTTCCACACCGTTTGAACTACTCGGTTTTGAAACCATGCTTGAAGTAGGCACAATGATATCGACCACCTCAGAGATCATCGACAAAAAAACAGAAGATTCAACGTCTGCCGCTGCCGCTTTTTCGATTGATTCAATTCTTGAAGTAAAAAAAGAGGAAAAAAAACTATCTCTTGTCATAAAGACAGACTCACAAGGTTCACTTGAAGCTATCCATGCCGCACTCATTAAGAATCCCAATGTTGAAATCATTCTTGAATCTGTAGGCGAAATCCATAAATCTGATGTTTTTCTTGCAAAAACAAGTAAAGCAATAATAATCGGCTTTAACGTTAAAGTTGATCCAGAAACAAAAATGTTATCAAAACAAGAAAAAGTGGTAATTAAAACATACAACATTATCTATGAACTCCTTGATGAATTAAATGAAGTGGCTGATCTATTACAAGAAAAAGAACAGCAAGAAAAAAGCTTAAAAGGAGAAGCAAAAATCCTTGCCTCATTCACAATAGAAGGCGAAAAGGTATTTGGTGTTAAAATGATAAAGGGGAAGATAGCAGTTGGCGACGAACTCGAACTCCATCGGAATGATAATCTTATAGCAAAAACTAAGTTAGTTTCTCTTCAGGTTCGTGCAAAGAAGGTTCAGGAAGTCAAAAAAGACCAAGAGGCAGGCATGGTATTCTCTCCTCCCCTTGACATTCGAGTGGGTGATGTGGTAAAATGTATCTTATAGTATGTATCCTAATACACAAAACACCATATCAAAAATTTCAGAAAGCCTCAGTAAAGGTAATTCGGGAATTATTCTTATTCCTCAAAATCCAACAATTGATGCGATAGCAGCCGCAACTTCTCTCTATATTGCCCTCACAAAAGCAAATAAATCAGTAGCCATTGCATGTTCTACTCAAGTAACAAGTGATTTATTCGGCGCGGACAAAATCCAACAAACGCTCAGCGCTGGCGGAGAAAACTTAGTAGTCTCTTTCCCCTATTCAGATGGCACAATAGATAAGATTGACTACAATATTTCAGGTTCACTTTTTAATTTGGTAATAACTCCTCGACCAGGCTATCCAAAACTTAACCCAGATCAAGTCAAATATTCATATGCAGGAGGCCAGTTTGATTTTATTATCACCATAGATGCACCAAATTTAAATGCACTTGGACAGATTTTTACCGATAATCAAACACAGATACAAGGAAAAAACATCATTAATATTGATCGCCATCTCACAAATGGATTTTTTGGTACTACAAACATGGTAAATAAAACATCTTCATCCACAACTGAACTGGTATATAAGGTTATCGAGGGCCTTTCGATTCAACTTGACAAAGATATGGCAACTAACTTATATGCGGGAATTGCCTCGTCAACAAACAATTTTACTTCTTACTCTGTCAACGCAGAAACATTTGAAACCGTCGCAAAACTATTAAAAGCCGGCGCCGTCAAGAAAATGATAAAACAAAACCCACCACAGGGATTTGTAAGTCCACAACCAACATTTAATAAACCAGTTTTTCAACCACCAAAATCACCCATTTCTCAACCGCCTCAACAAGGATACTTTCAGACAACAACACCTTCATTTGAACAACAAAATAAGGGACAGGGTCCTATCGAATCAGTTGAACACAGCGAAAATGCATCAAAAGAAGGTGTCGCACAAACTCCGCAGGATTGGTTAAAACCCAAAATTTTTAAGGGAACAGGTTTAGTCTAAAAGTCTTTGTGCAGAAGAATGCTCCCCTTCATCGAGTTTGATTCTCTCCGCAGATTTGACTAACTGATTTGTGCGTGTTGTATTTACCGAGTTATATTGCTTTGTCAAAGACTCTATGCGCTCGCCTATTTTTGAAAATTCTTCGTTATATTTATTAAACTCCACAATAAATGTTTTTATTTGTCCGATGATTTTTTGGACGTTTTTCTGGTATTTGAAATTTTCATATGCCTGACTCACCATTCGCAAGACGGCAGTAAAGGTAAACGGACCGGCAAGAATGACCTTCTGCCGCATCGCGTCAACCCACACATCACCCATACTTTCATAGATGAATGAAAATACCATTTCGTTCGGAATAAACAAAATAACGAAGTCAACGGTGTTATCTTCCGGATTGATGTAATCGCGTGTTGTAACCTGTCTGATTTTCTCACGAACATCCCGTTCAAACTGTTTTTTTAAATCGCTTTTAACCGACATATCATTGGTTTCAGTCATTCGTTTAAGATTTTGATAGGGAAACTTCGCATCGACATTTATTTTCGCTTTATTAGGAAGAAATATCGTAAAGTCCGGTCGCTTGCCAGTGTCTTGCTCTTTGTTGAATTCGAAATTGACTCCTTTGACAAATCCGTTCATCTCAAGCAAATCTCCGGCGACTTTTTCTCCCCATTGACCACGCATTTGGTTGCTCGAAAGAACTTTATTTAAACTTTCGGTCGTCACCCTCAATTGATCAGTAAGTTTTCGTTGACCTTCAATTTCTTTTTTCAATTCGCTAAACGAACTTATTCGTTTTTCCTCACTGTTTCGAAGATGCATATCATTGTCTTTCAGTTCTTCATGAATACGTTTTACCATGTCTTCTATCGTTTTTCGTTTATTTTCTAAGTCTGTCTTGATATCTTGTTTCTCTGCTCCTAATTTTTCATTTGCCATCATAATAAGTTGTTCATGGCTCTTTTTCAACTCATCCGGAAGAAGTACTTTCATAACAAAATACACAACAACAACGCCAACAACTATTCCGATAACAACTGATGAAATCATGTGTTTATTATACTATGAATACAAATCCTATTTGTTACAATTAATCCATGAAAATTCACCTGAAACAAGAAGTTAAAAATATAAATATGTTATCAAATGAAAAGATAATTTCTCTCTTATTGGCTAATCGAGAAATTAAAAACACAGAATCTTTTCTGCACCCCTCTCATCCATCAACTTTCTCACTCGGATCTTTAGGATTTAAAAAACAAATAACACATATATTAAAGCTGCTTGAGCAAATATATACAAATAAAAAAACTATTGTTGTTTATACAGATTATGATGCGGATGGTATTACAGGAGGA
>Ga0172368_10007139_pt1 | contig 11788 bp, 10 predicted proteins | sample Lak11m_FD_114540 | JGI IMG/M metagenome (GOLD analysis project Ga0172368, IMG submission 114540) | Freshwater microbial communities from Kabuno Bay, South-Kivu, Congo - kab_022012_11m | ecosystem: Environmental > Aquatic > Freshwater > Lake | place: Democratic Republic of the Congo: South-Kivu...
ATTAACTCAAATTCTAAACTCTATATCGCCGGTCATACCGGAATGGTTGGTTCGGCAATAACACGTAAATTTCGATCCGAAGGTTTCAGCAATATAATTACTGCGGATTATCCGGGATTGGATTTGAAAAGACAATCAGAAGTTGAGTCATTTTTTGAATCGCACAGACCTGAATTAGTCATCGTCGCTGCAGCCAAAGTTTGATGCAAAAAAAGGATTTGAATTAGCTTCAGAATGGTATTATAATCAATTACGATAGAGGAAATTTTTTGGTCGACTATATTTCAATGTCAAAATCATTGATAAAAATATATCATTATTAGTTTGGTTTATCCATAATAATAAAATAAATATAAATTAGACTTTTTTAATGTAATTCATAAGATATGTTCTTAATTTTTCAATTTAATAATAATAAAATTCCTTTTTAATCAAGTGGATAATCGTAGCCTATGAAATTGAAGCCTAAGTACTTTGTTTTAGATGTAGATGGAGTTATGACAACTGGGCAGTTTATGTATTCTAAAAACGGGAAGGAATACAAAATTTTTGGCCCACATGATAATGATGGTATTAAACTAATTTCTCAAAAACTAGAAGTAGTTTTTATTACGGCTGATAAAAGAGGTCTACCTATCACAAAAAAAAGAATTGTTGATGATATGAATCAAGTTCTAAAAGTTGTTAGTGAAAAAGAGAGATATGAATTTATTAAAAAGGAATATGGTTTAAAACAAACAATTTATATGGGAGATGGAGTTTTTGATGTTGAAATAATAAAGGATTGTTTGTTTGGAATTGCGCCTAGTAATGCACGTAGCGAAGCAAAGAAAGTTGCTAAATATGTTACTCCTTCAAAATCTGGCGAAGGGGCTGTACTAGATGCTTGCTTAAGAATAATCAAGAAATTTTTTAACAGTAAAAGAGTAATATGATGTTTCAATCTACTTATCGTAATGTATTAGAAGAGATTAATTTTGTTTTAAGCAAAATTAATGAAGATGAAATAGCACAAATGATAGACCAAATTGTCTCGGCTAATACAATTGTTGTGCATGGCGCCGGAAGAGTTGGTATGGCAATTCGTGGATTTGGAATGAGGCTAGGTCATCTCGGATTTAAAGCTTATACTTTGGGTGATTCTACTGTCCCTGGAATTGGAGAAAAAGATTTATTGATCATTGCATCAGGCTCAGGTGAAACACAAACAGTTTTCGATATAGCGTTATTAGGCAAAAAAAATGGTGCCAAACTTGCACTTATAACGGGGAGAGAAGAATCCAGAATGAGTAAAATTGCTGATACTAAAATAATTATGAAAGCGCCGTCAAAAGTAAGCGCAGTTGAAGGCTTTTCCTCGATACAACCGATGACAACGCTTAATGAACAAAGTTTGGGAATTCTATTTGACAGCATAGTGCTATTATTAATGGATAAAACCAAAGAAACTCACGACAAAATGTGGGCAAGGCATAGTAACCTAGAATAGGATAATAAATGAATAAAAAATATTATTTATCGGCTTCATTAGTTTGCGCAAATATGCTTGATCTTGATATGGAAATTGAACGAATTGTAACCGGTGGTTGTGATTATATCCACTTTGACGTTATGGATGGGGTCTTTGTTCCCCGTTATGGTTTACATCCTGAAATGCTGGCTGCTGTTCGAAAAAAAACTGATTTACCAATAGATGTGCATTTAATGACGGTAGAACCAGAACAATATGTTAAAACATTTATTGATGCAGGTGCTACGTTCATTTCTGTTCATGCAGAGACTTGCGCACATCTGCACAGGACTTTGAATACAATTAAAAAATTTGGCGCCAAATCTGCAGTCGCTTTAAATCATGCAACACCATTGTCAGTTTTAGATTATGTTTTAGATGATATTGATCTAGTCTTATTGATGGCGATTAACCCCGGTATAGTAGGCCATAAATTGATTCCCAAAGCTATTGACAAAATTTCTGATTTGAGATACAAACTTGGTGAACGGTATAAAGATGTGATTATAGAAATTGATGGAGGTGTTACTTTTGAGAGCGCTTCAATAATGTTAGACGCTGGGGCTGATATGTTAGTTTGTGGGAGCTCAACAATTTTTAAGCCGGATGTATCAGTTGATATAAAAACAAAAGAATTAAAAAAACATTTATCCACATTTGGGTATTGATTAAATGAAATATAAAGTAGTTATTCCAACAGCAGGTTTGGGAAGCAGGTTAAAAAACCTCTCGAAACATGTGAATAAGGCGCTTGTAACCATCGCTAATAAGCCGTCGATATCTTATATCATCGAAAAATTTCCGGAAAATATTGAAGTAGTTATCCCGCTTGGGTATAAAAAGGAAACGGTTAAAGATTACTTAACAATTGCGTACCCTAAAAGAAAATTTACATTTGTTGATGTTTTCCCGTTTGAAGGAGATGGATCGGGATTGGGATATACTCTACTTCAATGCAAAGATCACTTACAAATGCCTTTCATTTTTTGTTCGAATGATACGATTGTTACTGATGAAATCCCATTGCCCGACAATAATTGGATGGGGTATGCCGATATTAATGAAACAGAGCAATATCGCAGTATCAGATTCGAAAAGAACTCTCAAGTGGTTGAAATCTGTTCTAAAGGTGCAACTGGAAATGTAAAACCATATATCGGGTTAGCTGGTATTTTTGACTATCAAATTTTTTGGAAGGCAATGGAAGAGGGGAAAAATGATGGTGCAATAGAGGTAGGTGAAAGTTATGGATTGAGATTTTTAATTGATAAAGAAATTAGCCCTATCAAATTTAATTGGTTTGATACCGGTAACTTAGAGGCATTACAAAAAAGTAGAACATTTTTTCAACATGATGACTCACCGAATATACTTGATAAAGAAGAGGAAGCTATTTGGTTTGTTAATGACAAGGTAATAAAATTTGCAGTCGATAAAGAATTTATTGCAAACAGAGTAAAGAGAGTCCAATACCTCGGATCGTATGTTCCTGAACTAATTAGTCATTCTGAGAATATGTACGCATATAGGAAAGTAGAAGGAGAAATTTTTTCTAAAAATCCAAATCTCCCTAGTTTCAGATACTTTCTAGATTGGATGGATGGATTTTGGGAAAAGAAAGAATTAAATGAAAGTGAAACAGTAGAATTTAAGAAAATTTGTAATGAATTTTATAGAGATAAAACCTACAAGAGGGTTAAACAATATTTTACCCGATTTGAACAAATTGACAGTGAAGAAGTTATTAACGGAAGTTACATACCCAAATTAATGGACATGCTGGATAAAGTAGACTGGAATTATGTTGCCGATGGAGTGCCAGTGAGATTTCATGGGGATTTACATTTTGAAAATATCTTAATAAAAAATGGAGGAATACCGCCATTTAGTTTATTAGATTGGAGACAAGACTTTGGCGGCAAATTAGAATATGGCGACTTATATTATGATCTAGCAAAATTGCTTCACGGATTAATCATTTCTCATGAAATCATAAGTCAAAATTTATTTATTGTTAATCACAAAATAAATCATATCGATTTTGATTTCCACAGAAAATATACTTTAGTTGAATGTGTGGAAGTTCTAAAAGAGTATTTATCAAATAAGCAATATAACGTAAAAAAAGTTGAATTATTGACGGCGCTAATTTATTTAAACATTGCACCTCTGCATCATTATCCTTACACAAGTTTACTTTTTTATCTTGGAAAAAGTATGCTTTATGAATTATTAAAATAGTTCCTTGTATTAAAGGATTAGAATAATTAAATGTAAAAATAGATTCCGAGCACCTAATTGTATTGATTAACTATCAATATTTGTGCTTCGATGAATATAAATATAAGTCTATTTAACTTTTTAATTTACTTGTTGAATTAATAGATATGAAAATGATCTTTTAATATATGGAATCAAAATACTTACTGTTTAACAAATTAAGTAAATAAATTTATTATTGAAATATTCTACACTTTATCTCACTAAAAATATCCTTTCCCTTGAAACATTGCATAATGAATCATGGCTTTTTACCCAAGTATATTTCCCGTATAACATGAGGGAATTTACTTTTAATAATTCGAAACTTGATTTAAATATTTTTACAGTTAGTTACTTTTTTAGCTAAGGAAAATTTTTTAATAAAAATTTCATATGCGATTTATTTTACATAATCCTCACGTTGAAATCTGGTATTTGACACCACTTTATCATATTTTTACACGTAGAAAAAGTGTGAAAAAATATATTCATATTATTGATTATTTATTAAAAGGTAATAATGATTGTTATGTCTATGTTGATTCTATAGGTTCTTCATTCCCCGGTAATAAAATTCGTAAATTTATACCTCCTATAATTGAGTTTTATCTTTGGTGTTTATTAAATAAGGTAAATCCATTCAAATTTAAAGTTTTAACTAAAATCTCTCAATTATCCAATGATGACGTATTATTTTCATTTTTGTATGGTAATTTTACAACTAATAATGCCAAATTTGATGTCATTCCTGATTTAGTGATTAGAAATTTTAAGAATATTATTTCACTCAAAGTTGTACATCTAACACATTATATGTATAACATTGAGTTAGGATCACAAAATGCAGCGCTTGCAAATATTGACCTTTTCGTAGCAGAGAACAATTTATTCAGAAATAGCGCATTTTTTAGACATTTTTACTCATGGTATCACAAGGATGTTTATGTCCTACCTTTTGTTCCCAAGGAAAGATTTAAGAAATATGTTGAGTTTTCACTACGTAAAAATAAAGCAGTTGCAACCGGGACTCTTACTTTTTTAATGGGAGATAAAAATTTTATTGATTTTTTTCATTCGCCTCAAGTTCATCCAATACGAAACGAAATATATACAAATAAGGAAGCCTTGAAGCCCTTCATAGATTCGTACATCTCGGATATAAAAGAAGGGAAAGAAATCAAAATCAATAAGGCGAAAAGTAAAATAAAAAAAATACTAACACGGCTTTACAATGATTTTTTCGTTAAACAAAAAAAATACTTTAGTTTCGATATAGTTGAAAAATATAATGATTATAAGATGTTCATAGTACCTGAAGAAATTAATGACTTGCCCGGTATTGGTTTTGTTGAGGGGATGGCATGCGGTGCTGCATATATAGGGCAAAAGAACCGAATGTATGAAGATTTAGGATTATGCGATAAAGTTCACTATATTGGCTATGATGGTACTATGAATGACTTAATTGATAAAATAAAATATTATCAAACCAACATAAAGGAACTGGAAGTTATTGCTCAAAATGGATATAATTTTGTAATGGAAAATTTTAATAAAGAAATAGTAATAAAAAATTTTATTAATTTTTTAGAAAAAATGATCATAAATAGAAAATATCCCGAGAAATCTATTTAAAAAATTTTCAGAAAACTAAAAAATTTTATTTACTGCTCTACTACATAAATTGGAAAAAAATAATAAGATTAAAATTGAGTCATTTGCAGATGCTGGATTTAATAATACTAGTTTTAGCTTTATTTCTAAAACTTTGGGTTATTTATCTTACGCATTAATTGCATATATATTTGGTACACAAAAGAGCACTGATGTTTTTTATCTTTCTCTTTCATTTATAACTGTATGCTCAGGTTTATTTATAATCATTATTAGTAGTGTTTTTTCACCAATTTTAATAAAAATAAATAAGCTCGATTCTCACAATGAAGCAATAATGTTTGCTAGCAGCGTAATGACTTGGATAATAATCTTGGTCGGGTTGATTAGCATTTGCCTGTTTTTTGCTCCAATATCAATATTTAGTTTATTTTCGAAATTTCCAATTACTGTCTTAGAAAATAATATAAAACTATTAAGGTTTTTTCCCTTTATTCTCTTTTTTATGGTTGTACTTGAATTTATGCGAACCTTTGTACAATCAATGGGCCAATTCACAGTTACTGCTATCGTAGGGGCTTTGCAATCTATTATTATCATAGCTTGTATTCTAACTTTATCTGGTTTTCTTGAGGTTGAGAGTTTAGCCGTTGGAACTTTACTATCTTATTTAGTTCAATTTTTAATATTATTTATCTACAGCTATCTTAAAGGAAATAAATTAATATTAACTTTAAAGTTAGATCCTCATATAAAAGAGTTATTACATGTGGGGGCTCCTTTATGGATTGCTCATTTAATAACATTAGCATCTGGTTTTTATGGTAGTTATGTTGCTTCTGGATTAAAAACTGGTGTGCTTACATCAGTTTCATTTGCACAAAAAATATATATATTGCCAATATTAATTATTTTTACTCCAATTCTGGAAATAATAAACACTAAATTTACCGTATATTATCATACTGACATATCATTACTGAAGGAAAAATATATAGCAATTACAAAAATTTTATTTTTTGTATTAGTGCCGTTTAGCATTTATTTTATCTTTTACAATAATGAAATCGTACAATTACTGCTAATGAGGGGGCAATTTACATTAAAAGACTCAATTATTACTGCTAGTTGTCTTGCAATTTATTCTATATCAATAATCACGACGTGTTATTTGCAAATAAGTTCGCGCATTATGTTTACAATGCAAAAAACTGGTTGGACTTCTTTTTGGGGCTCTATAGGTCATCTATTACAAATTATAGCAACATATTTTTTCGTTATGAGGTACAATTATATAGGTATACCTATAGCTATTGTATCTGTTGAAATATTATTCTTTGTTCCTTATTCATTCATATTTATGAACATATATCTGCAAGCGATTTTGCTTAAAGAGCTATTATTCCCAATGGTAAAATTTGTTATTATAGCCCTAATTGCTACTGTGCCAATACGATTTTTGATCTCATTTTTAGCAGATAATATTTTTTATATGGAAAAGTCTATTACTTACTTTTTAATGTTCAAACTTATATTATCATTTACGTTTATTTTTGCAATTTATTTTAGCCTAAGTAAATATCTTCATATACAGGAATTGTATGTCGTTCAATTGAATTTAAAAGGAAAAATGAGAAAAATATTAACAATACACTAATAAAATGAATAATAGTTTAAAAAACATTTTAAAAAAAATACTTGTAATAGTTTATTATATTTTTTACAACATTATTATAATATTAAAAAATAAAAATCTTTCTAATAAAGGTTATTCGCTTGCTATTAAAAAGAAAATAGGTCAAGTTGGAAATAATTTTTATATCGAATATCCAGCAACTATTGTTGGCTCGAAATATATTTCGATTGGTAATAATTTTTCAGCTTTTGCTCGACTTCAATTAGAAGCATTCGCAAAGCATTTAAATAACTATTATAATCCTGAAATAAGAATAGGTAATAATGTAAGTTTAAATTACGATTGCCATATTGGTTGTATTAATAAAATTGTAATTGGAAATAATGTTTTGATAGCAAGTAAGGTTTTTATTACAGATCACTTTCATGGAGAAATTACAAAAGAAAGTTTCATAATACCTCCTTCCGAGAGAAAGGTTATCTCAAAAGGGCCGGTTGTAATTGAAGATAATGTTTGGATAGGTGAAGGTGTCGCTATAATGCCTGGTGTTACATTGGGTAGAAATTGTGTCGTAGGCGCAAATGCTGTAGTGACCAGAGACGTACCAGCATTTTGTGTTGTTGCGGGAATTCCAGCGAAAGTAATAAAAAAATTTAATGTTGGTGTGTGAATGAAGGCAATTTTTACTATATGTTCAAAAAATTATATTGCACAGGCCTTAACATTAAAAGAATCGGCTATTAAGCATAACCCAGACGTAGATTTCTATATCTTTTTAAGCGATTTAAATGATATACAGGTCCTTCCTTGTGATTTGGTCCTATTAAATAATGAGTGGATCACTGATTGGCAGCAAATGGCCTTTAAATATAACGTAATTGAGTTTTCAACTTCTATTAAACCGTTTTGTTACAGAAAATTATTTCAGCAGGGTTATCAAAAAGTTATATATCTTGATCCGGATGTCTATGTTACTTCATCCTTAAATCCTATATTTGAAAATCTTAACTACAAATCTGTTATTCTGACCCCGCATTACAATCATATACAGGAAAAATATTCAGGAGCGGTAACCGAAGAGGAGCTGCTGTTTGTTGGTATTTATAATCTAGGCTTTTGTGCTATAAAAAAAAGTGATATAGGAAATAAAATAATTAACTGGTGGGTTGATAGGTTAAGTCATTCTTGTTATGGGGATAAATGGGATGGTTTGCACGTAGATCAGAAGTGGATGGAATTTATACCTGCTTTTTTCCCAGAAGATGTTTTAATATCTCATCATCCCGGAATAAATTGTGCAATCTGGAATTTGCATGAAAGGGAATTGATAATTGATAATAATGAGAGTTATTTAATCAGAGATCTTGTAAGTGGTGAAGTTGTTAAGTTAATATTTTTCCATTTTTCAGGTTTTGATCCATTTTGTGATAATGTCATAAATAGAAGGCATCCAAAATTTAATGTAGCAACTTTCCCTTCTCTAAAACCTATAATTAAAGAATATATAGAAGTTGAATACCGCAATAGTTATGATAAATTTTCAAAATTAACTTATTCTTTTGATAATTTCAGTAATGGCGATCCAATTTTGCCACTTCATCGTAGAATCTACAGGGCTTCAATTAACCAATTTAATACAAAAAATCCATTTGATGTGGGATCTGATTTTTATAAGTCACTGCAAGAAAGTAGCTTATTAATTAAAGACAGAGCAATCAATTATAATTTGGGAATAAGCAAACATGTTAAATTTGATACAGGTAGAATGGATAAATTATTTAAATTATTTGCCATTTTTCTAAAGTCTATTATTGGTGTTAAATACTATTACATACTTATAAGTTACTTGGCAAAATTTGTAAGGCTGGAAAATCAGAAGTTCATGTTGAAATAAATTTTAATAAGGTTATTTGTTAAACTATTAAATGTTATACGAAGAGTTATTCTTTTTTGTAATAGTAGTTTTTCTTATCTCGAGTGATAAAATAAATTCGTTGTATTTAATTGTAGTACTTTTACCTTTCAATTCTTTTATTAAGGATGTTCTTGAGTACTTATATGGAGGAGGCGCATTATTTACTTACTGGAAAGAAGCTGCTATTGCAATATTTGCAGTTAAAGTTTTTTTAAACATGCAAAAAAAAATAGATAAACAAATGACCAGTTATTTTATAGTACTATTCTTTTATATAATGATATTTTTCTTTATAGGCTATATACGCTTTCAAAATCTTAATGCGTCTATTGCAAAATTAAGAGATATCTTATTTCCAATTTTACTTTTTTTATCTCTATGCATATCTAAAATTAAGGAATCACAGGTTAGAAGGATATTGTTTTTATATACTTTATCTTTTCTTTTAATTGGACTTACTGGTTTTATGGACTTGTTTGGGGGTTATCGTTTAGCTTTTGCTTTAATTACACAAAAAATAAAATATATTTCAAATGGCATATTATATTATCCAGATGCAATGGAAATTATGGGGTATAATAGGATGAACGGAATTATGGATGGTCCCAATCAATTAGGTCTTTATACATCAGTTTTTGTTTTGGCTATGTTAGTACTGCGTAAAAAAATTAAATGGAATAATATAAAAGATAAACTAATAGACATAATAATTATAATGTCTATTGTAATTTTAATACTCACATTTTCAAGAACAGCAATTGTCACTGTCATTATTGCCTGGTATATTTATTTAAGAAATGAAAAGGGTAGAAAATTATTTGAAATAGTCAAAGTTATTTTTATTATATTGGCTATTTACTTTATATTAACTCCATTTTTACCACAAATTCATAAAATATTTCTAGGAACTATTAGTGGTCATGAAAATAGTTCAGCAAACAGAGGAAATGACATATTTGATGGGTTAAAATATGTGTTAAATCATCCATTGGGAAATGGTCTAGGTGCTTCATATTTAATTGCAGCTGGTCAGCCATTAGTATATTTTGTAGAATCAGCCTTCCTAAATATTTGTATTGAATTAGGTATAATGGGGTTAATTTTGTTAATTGGTTTTTACATACTAATACTCATAAAATTAAAAAATAAAATAAGCTCAAATTCTTTTGCTAAGGTATCCTACGCTTTATTGTTCACTACTATAATTACAAGTTTTTTTTCGACAAATCCAGCTGAACCTACATATACTTTTTATTTGTGGATGTTTTTAGGGTTGTCATTTAGCATAATTATTAGTGATCATAAAAGATATAATTTCTCGTAATCATTTATGTATTTATTATACTTTATAAACTTGTTCATAATTTGACTCATAATTAAAATATAGTTTTTAAAAAAAATAGAAAATCATTTATAACAAATAATTATACTTATGCGAATAGGATTTGATACTTCAACTTATAGCTTAACTAAAGGTGGCACTACTGTATATCTTAAAAACTTAATAAAAAATATCCACAAAATATCACCATCTGAAGAGATCTTTGAATATCAACTAAGTACAAATAAATACTCTGGTTATACAATTTCAAAGAAACTTGAAACAATTTATAGAGAATTAATTTGGCAACAAAAATCATTGCCTAAAATGGCTTTGAAAGACAAAGTAAATTTAATTCACTACCCTAATCATTATTGTACTTTAAATTCAAAATTACCTACAATTGTTACTTTTCATGATATATATATTTTAAGAAACCCTCAAGCTTTTACAAAATGGCATTCAAAATTTGCAAATTTCTTATTTCCTAAAGTTGTTAAAAGAGCAAATCATATTATAGCAATTTCAGAATTTACAAAGAATGAGCTAGTACAATATTTGGACGTACCCGAGGAAAAAATAACAGTAATTTATAATGGTGTTGATTATAAATTTAAAACAATTCATGATGAAGATTTGCTCAATCAAATTAAAAATAAATATAAAATTAAAAATCCTTTTTTACTTTATGTAGGTGCTATAGAACCAAGAAAGAATATTAATTTAATGATTAATTCGTTTTGTCAAATTCGAAGCAAAATGAATATTGATTTGGTTGTTGTTAGTTTTGGTGGTTGGAACAATAAAGAATTATTAAATATGATCAATGAAAGTCCGGGAAAAGATTATATCCGTTTACTTGGATATTTACCCGAGGAAGAACTTCCAGTAATTTACAATTTGGCTTTAGGTTTAATTTATCTTTCTAGTTATGAAGGTTTTGGGCTACCTATGGTTGAAGCAATGGCGAGTGGCTGTCCGGTTATTGCATCTTCTAATACGGTTGCAGAGGAAATTGTTGGAAAGGCTGGTGCTTTGATAAATCCCAACAATGAAGAAGAAATTGTTGAATCAGTGACACGTTTGTTGAATGAGAGCTATCGACATGAAATAATTGAGCAAGGCCTTAATAGAGCTAAAAATTTTTCATGGGAAAAATGCGCCAAAGAAACTTTAACTATTTACCAAAAATTTTCATGAAAAGTTTAAAATATCTTAGGTTTAAAAAAATAAAGTAACTTGAGTTTTCCATCTTCTAAAAAACCGATACTATTTATTTCTAAATTAAGTTTATTTTAATATCAATCTCAAAAAAAATTAACTATAGAATTTGATTTTTTTTATCTAAGACCATAATGATTAAATATATTTTTTATAAAAATCGGATTGTTTTTTTAGTATACAAAAATTAATAATAAGTGCTTATTATGACTAAAACACGTTTAAAAGTATTAAAATATTGGCTTACAAATAACAAAAATAATGTAGGCTTTAATGAATTAATAAAATTTTTTTTTGATTCATCATATA
>Ga0172368_10007140_pt1 | contig 11787 bp, 8 predicted proteins | sample Lak11m_FD_114540 | JGI IMG/M metagenome (GOLD analysis project Ga0172368, IMG submission 114540) | Freshwater microbial communities from Kabuno Bay, South-Kivu, Congo - kab_022012_11m | ecosystem: Environmental > Aquatic > Freshwater > Lake | place: Democratic Republic of the Congo: South-Kivu...
GGCGGGCAAGCAGGAGTACATACAGGGCGTGGATGTCGGCGTGAAGCTGCAGGTGCGTCCGTGGACCGGCGGCAACGGAGAGATCACCGTCGGCATCCAACCCGAGGTCAGCAATATCAGCGAGCAAGAGCGTGAGACCGGCCTGCCCGTGATCTCAACGCGTCGAGCCGAGACGACCGTGCGGGTGAAGGACGGAGAGACCGTGATGATCGGCGGCCTGACGCAGCGCCAGGACTACAAGACGCGCACCAAGGTGCCCATCCTCGGCGACATCCCGATCCTTGGCGCCTTGTTCCAGAGCACAAAGACGAGCAGCACCACATCGGAGCTCGTCGTGTTCGTGACGCCCCATATCCTGACCGACGCCGGACGGCTCAAGGACGAGGCGAAGGAGCAGGAGACGCGACGACTGCTGAAGTAGCGAGGCGGGCGGTCAGACGTGCGCCGCCACCGGCAGGCCGCGCACGTAGTCGTACGTGTTGCGAATGTGGTTCGCGACGAGCCTGTGCCCGTAGAGCCTGAAGAAGGCCGTGAGCCAGTTCCCTCGGAACAGCGGCGCGACGCAGCGCGTGTAGGCGTAGACCCTGGCCATACCCTCGAAGGCCGCTCGCTGCAGTTGAGCAGGCGTCATCCGCTTCGGGAAGAAGACCGTGTGGTGCGCGTCATAGCGCGACCAGTCCAGATCGAAGATGCGCCCCTGTTCCCTGAGCGCTTCGAAGTAGCGCGTGCCAGGCAGCGGGGTGAGGATCATGAACTGGACGGTGCTGATGTCGTGGCGTATGGCGAAGTCGGCCGTCTCCCGAAGGCTCTCGACCGTGTCCTCGTCGGCGCCGAAGACGAACATCCCGTGGGCCAGTATGCCGTAGCGGCGCAGCACCTGGATGGCCTCGACGATCTGCTCGACGGTCTGCTTCTTGTTGTACTCCTGAAGCGTATGCGGGTTCACCGACTCGAGCCCCATGTAGAGGATCGTGCAGTTGGTCCGCTGCATCAGCCGCAGGAGCTCCTGGTCGCGCACGATCTCGGTGGCCCGCACCTGCGCCGACCACATCTTCGGGACAACATCCGCGCGGATCATGGCCTCGAGCAGGCTCTTGGTGCGCGATATGTTGGCGCAGAAGTTGTCGTCGTAGAAGAAGACCCGGCTCCTTCCTGACTGCTTGATGGCCCGCAGCTCCGAGACGACACTCCGCGGGTGAGCCGGGTCAATGCTGCGGTACCGCATACGCTGGCCGAACATCTCTATCACCGAGCAGAAGTTGCAGTCGAACGGACATCCTCGCGACGTAGCTACGGGGGCTATCACCATCCGCCGGTTGCCGACGATCCCGCTGACATCCGGCAGCGGGAGGTCATCCAGGTTCTGCGTGGTGAGTCGCCAGTCTATCCGGGCTCCCGGCTCGGACCGGAGCGTCACGCCGACGATCGGCTCGGGCCGCTTGCCGTCCTCGAGACCGCGCAGGAGTTGGGGCAAGAGCGCCTCGGCCTCTCCCCTGACGACATGATCGCAGATCGGCAGCGGGGCGTCGAAGCGGCGAGCGGTCTCCTCGCTGAAGGGCTCCTCGGGCATGAACGTGACATGCACTCCGCCGATCGCCACGACGGCGTTCGGGTTACGCCGCTTCACCAGGCTTCCCAGGCGGTATGCGGCAGGCGCGGTCGAGGTCGTGGTCGAGATGCCCACAAAGTCCGCGCGGCACACGTCCTCTACGTTGATCGGGGCGATGTCCTCGCAGTAGGTTGTGACGTCTCGGTATCCCGCCTCTTTCAGAATGGCGGACAGGAGGGGCAAGCCGAGGCGAGGCAGACGGACCCGGCTGTAGACGTGGTACCCCGGCGCACGGGGTTCAACCAGTACTAGCTTGCTGATGCGTGGCATGGCTGCGTCTCTGCCGGACGTCGGTCTACGGCGTCCGGCGTCAGGACCGCCGCACGGACTGCGGCCGGTCCCACACATTATATCCGAGCCCTGGCGTGCGCTGGTTCCCCGGAGGAACGCAGGGACCGGACCCAGAAGTCATGCGGTGAGAAGGACATCCATGGAGGGACCGATGAGAGGCATATTCGCGGCCAGCCTGATCGCGGTTCTGGCAGCAACCGTGCCCACGGCGGGCGCGGGACAGCCTGGAAAGGAGACGCGCATGCTCAAACCCGAGGAGTTCGCCATCCTGGCCTGGGGCTGGGCGCCACCGGACGTGGACCTGATCCGGGGCGTCCGGGAATGCGGGTGCAACCTCGCGGGCATTGTCCCGGTCGAGAACCTCGACATGGTCAAGGATGCGGGACTGAAGTGCTTCGTCTTTGACACGACCACCCATGTGGGCGACGCCGAAGCCGGCCTCCCGGACACGGAGATCGAGAAGCGCGTCCGAGCACTGACGCAACGCGTGGCCGGTCACCCGGCGGTATTCGGTTACTACCTGCGCGATGAGCCGGGGGCCGGCGCATTCGATGGGCTCGCGAGGTGGACGGCGGCCTTCCGCCGGATCGCGCCGGCGACACCCTCCTACATCAACCTGTTCCCGAACTACGCCAACGAGGCCCAGCTCGGAACGAAGACGTACGAGGAGCACCTGGAGCGGTTCCTGACGGTCGTGAAGCCGCCGGTCCTGTGCTACGACCACTACGCTTTGATGGACGACGGCAGCCTGCGCGACGGCTACTTCCAGAACCTCGAGGCTGTTCGCAACGCTGCGATCAAGCACGCCGTGCCCTTCTGGAACGTGGTGCTCTCGAACGCGCATTTCCACTATGCCGAGCCGTCCCCCGCAGGGCTTCGTTTCCAGGCCTACACGACCCTTGCCTACGGCGGCAAGGGGATCGCCTACTTCACCTATTGCGCCCCGCCGGTCGGCAACTATCGGCTTGCCCCCGTGGATCAGTTCGGCAACCGCACGCCGACGTGGGAGATGCTGCGCAACGTGAACCTTCAGATCCATCGGCTTGGGCCTGCCTACCTGAAACTGAAGAGAGTGAACGTGTTCCATCACCCCGACGTGCCGTCAGGCTGCAAGGGGATTGCCACGGCGAAGCATGTGGCTGAGGTAGCGGGAGGAAGCCTGCTCGTGGGGGAGTTCGAGGACGCCGAGGGCTCAGCGTGGGCGATGGTCGTGAACAAAGACCTCCACCGCTCCACGCCTTTCTCGATCCGGTTCAAGTCGCCGGGCGCGATCCGCATGATCAGCGCCTACAGCGGGCAAGAGGAGCCATGGGCCGGCGAGAACGGCTGGTTGGCCGCTGGGCAGGGGATGCTCCTGCGACTTGGCAAACGGCAGTGACGCCGGATGATGCGCCAACGGCGTCCGGCGCCTGGAAGGAGACAGCAGCAACGTGAAGATCGGGATCATGGGCTTCGCACACGGTCATGTGAACGCCTACTGCAACGTGTGGCGCGACCGGCCGGAGCTCGATGTGCAGGTCGTCGCGGCCTGGGATCATGACGCCGGACGCCTCAAGGCAAACGCCGAGGCATACGGCCTGTCGGCGCACTCCGACATTGCCGCGTTCCTTGCCGAGGACACGCGAGCGGTCGTGGTCGCGTCGGAGACCTCGCTGCATGCCGAGCTTGTGGAGCAGGCCGCCCGCGCCGGCAAGGCGCTGATCCTGCAGAAGCCGATGGCCCTCACCATGCAGGAGGCGGACCGGATCGTGGCTGCGGTGGAGACGTGCGGCGTTCCCTTCACCATGGCCTGGCAGATGCGCGTGGACCCGCAGAACATCCGCATCAAAGAGCTGCTGGACTCCGGCGAGATGGGAAAGACGCTCATGGTGAGGCGCAGGCACGCGCTGGCGACGCACCTGTGGCCGACCTTTGTGGATCTGTGGCACAACAAGCCCGAGTACAACCGGGACATCTGGGCGGACGATGCGGCTCATCCCATTGACTTCATTCACTGGTTGCTGGGCGTGCCGGAGACCGTCACGGCCGAGATAGACACGCTCCTCGATCCCCGGGTTCCGTGCGACAACGGGATCGCAATCTACCGATACCCGGGCGGACCTATAGCCGAAGTCGTGTGCTCCTTCACCTGCGGGGCGCATGAGAATACCACCGAGGTCGTCTGCGAGAAGGGGACGATCATCCAGAACTACGGCGATGGTCCCAGCAACGAATGGGTTCATACCCACGGCGCCGAGGGGCTCAAGTGGTGGAGATCCGATACGCGTGAGTGGACGAACTCGGGCATACCGTCGCCGCCGGGACACGGGCGGCGCATTCACGATCTCGCCGAACCGCTCGCCCAATGGCTCCATCGCGCTCGCCCGGCCATCGCTACCGCGGACGAAGGACGCACCTCGCTGCGGATGACGCTCGCCTGCTACGTATCGGTCCGCGAGGGGCGGCGCACGCGAATCGACGACCCGGCCGTGGAGCTCGTGTAGACGGCGCCTCGGCCCTCATGCGTTCCGGCCAGGGGAGGCCGCAATGAGAATGACCGCGTTTGCGCTTCTTGCCATGGCTGTCGTCGCGATCCTCGCAGTGTTCCTCGTAATGCCTGCGGGTGCGCTTCAGAACGAAGAGAAGGTCGGCGTCCGCCCGTACGAGATGGAGTGGGCGGGTCGCACACAGGATGACCACCCGCCGCTGGTGGACTTCGAGGACCTGACCGGCTGGCAGGCGGTGGCCCGCAATGGCGTGGCGTCGTTCGGACGTACGCGCGAGCAGCAGATCTGGGGCCGCTACGTAGGCAAGCTGACCTACAGAGGCGACGGCGTCGGACCGGCGGAGGTGCGCATCGTGCCGCCGAAGCCGATCCCGATCACGGCCGCGTTCGATGCCGTCACCCTCTGGTGCTACGGCAACAACTGGGGCTGGGCGCCGGATCCGATGACGCCTCAGGTCCAGATCAGCGCCCTCTTCCTCGATGCGCAGGGCAGGGAGTTCGCCGTCTACCTCTATCACGTGGACTGGACGGAGTGGTACCTGCTTCACAAGCGCCTGACGCCGGAACAGATCGCGCGCGTGAAGGAGGGAGCGTCGTTCGCCGGCCTGCTCATTGCCGGAGGCCGCCAGAAAGAGGATCGGGTCCTCTACTTCGATAACCTCGCGGTCTATTCCGAGCAGTTTCGTCCGCTGGCGTTTCAGCAGAGGCCGCTCCGGAACCTCACGCCTTTCCCCGGGCAGGATATGGGCGCGAACGCCGGTCCCGGAAAACTCCCGTTCCCGACGAGCGAGAAGACGATTCTTCCGCCCGTGCTGGATCCGAAGGCCGTGCTCGCGGCAAAGGGCGACGGGAGTGGTGCAACGTTCAGCTGCACCGATGCTGCCGGCAGCGTGGAATACCGCTACATACCGAAGAGCGGCACGTGGGACGACATCGAGGCGGTCTTCAGAAGTCGGTCGAAGGCGGTGAGGGAGTGCCGCTTCCAGCCCTGCGTGGGCGGAGGCGCTCTGTTGCGCACCTCGGATGGGCCCAGACTGCCGGACCAGGCGGAGCTCATCGGCTCCGAGATGAGAGACGGCGCGTTCGCGGCACGCTGGCGATTGACGGCCGGCGGCGTAACTGCTGAAGTGACCTACCGCTTCCGCATCTGGGGCAAGTCGCTGGTCATGGACGTGTTGGCGCCCGGCGGCTGCATCGCCGAGGTCCGATACGGTCGGGCCGTCGGCCTCCGGAACCCCCGTCTGGTGACCCATCCGTTCTATCCCGCTGACGGCGGGCGCCCGGCGATGGTCTGTTTCGACGGTCCGGGCGCGCCGCTGTTCCTCATGGGCAACACGGACTGGTACCGGACCAACGCCTCAACCATGTGGGCCGTCAACGCGGCGGATGCATCGGGCGTCACCTACAACGGCGGGACACGCTATACCCCCCTCCCCGACCCTCGCCCGCAAGGGGGGCGGGAGAGCGTGGGCGCCACCTCCTCGCTCACGACGGAGGCGTCGTCGCCCCCCTCCCCGCTCGCGACGAGGGCGTCGTCGCCCCCCTCCCCGCTCACGACGGAGACGTCGTCAACCCCCTCCCCCTTCACGGGGGAGGGTCGGGGAGGGGGGGCGCCTTCCGGCCCGGCGCCAAGCCTCCCGTGGGGAAAGGTCAACGACTGCTTCGAGCGCTTCTTCCTGACTGTCTCGCCGATCCTCGAGGAAACGCTGCCCTCGATCCCCAATCCGATCTCGCCATGGAAGACGGTCACCGGCACCCGCGTCTGGCGCGCGCACGGCGCGGGAAACCGCGACGCGGACAAGCGCTTCTGGTCCGACATACATCGCTACGGCATCACGGAGATGGTGGTGACCGACCATGAGACCATGTGGCGCGACGGAGGGGAGAGCTTCACCTTCCGCACGAAAGCCGCACCCGGCAAAGGCGGCGACGAAGGGGCGCGCGACTACTCCCGCTTCATGCAGGACACCCTGGGCTTTGTCTACGGGCCCTACAACAACTTCACCGACTTCGCGCCGGTCAACGAGTACTGGAGCACGGACATGATCGCCCGTGATCCCCAGAACCAGATCCAGCACGCATGGATGCGCTGCTACGCGCCCAAGCCCGCGCGAGCGGTCGAGTACTGCGAGCGGCTGTCACGCGTCAATCAGGCCAAGTTCGGCTTCAGCACGGCCTACTGCGATGTCCACACCGCCGTCGCTCCATGGCACCGGGTGGACTTCGATCCGAGGGCGCCGGGCGCAGGAACCATGGCCGCCGTCTTCTACGCCTATGGGGAGATCATGCTTCTCCAGAAGAAGGCCTGGAACGGCCCGGTCTACTCCGAGGGAAACTACCACGCGTTCTACAGCGGCCTGACCGACGGCAACTATGGCCAGGACCAGTCCTATAGACCGGCGGAGAACCCCTGGCTGGTGGACTTCGATCTCCGGCGCATGCATGATCTGTGCTGCAACTTCGGCATGGGCAACCCGGAGATGTTCTACGCCAACGTCCCGCAGCCTCAAGCGACGCAGGCTGAGCGGGATGCGTGGCTGGACCGCTTCCTGGCCGCGACGGTGGCGTTCGGTCACCCCGGCTTCCTCGTAACCGAGGGCGGAATGGGCAACGCACTCCGGAGCTACTACATGCTCCAGCAGCTCCACTCCCGGTACTGCCTGGCGAGGGCGGTGGACATCCGCTACGTGGGCCCGGATGGCCGCCTCCTCACGAGCAGCCAGGCCATTGCCTCCGGCGCCTACCGCCGCTCGCAGGTGGTCACGCGGTACTCCGACGGCACCGTCACCGTCGCCAACGGAAGCAAGACCGAACGGCTGACCACGACCGCCTGGGGTCGCAAGGTGGACCTGCCGCCCACCGGCTACGCAGGCTGGGCGGCAGACGGGAGCGTCGAAGTGGTCGCCGGCGACCGGCAGGGCCATCGGTGCGACTATGCCGCGACGCCGGCCTACATCTATGTGGACGGGCGAGGGCGGTTCCAGCGGTTCGCCCGGGCCGCGAGCGACGGGGCAGCCGTGTGCAGGAAGGTCAGAGACGGGGAATGGGAGATCATTCCCCTGGGCAAGGCGCAGTGCGGGTTCGCAATCACCGCTTCGTCGGCGACGGCGCTCGACAAGGACCGGGCGCCTATCGGCTCTGCAGAGGTGCGTGCGTCCCGAGGACTTACCTATGTGATGCCCGTTGAGGGCGCCTTCAGCTACCTTCTCAAAGGCGTGAAGCCGATTGCGCCCAAAAACGCGCTGCACGCCGAGCGAACGATCGTGACACCGGGCGAGGAAGTCACTGTCACGGGCAGGACAGGGCACCTGGTCTCCATTCCTCACGATGCGGCGCCCGGCAGCCGCATCTGGAGGGAGCTCGAAGGGGAGTGGGTGGACTTCACCGTCACGTCGCTCGCCCAAGTCCGACTGCGACTGGATGAGGAACAGCTCCACATTGACCTCAAGACGGCGTTGCCGGGTGCGGCCGATCTGGAGGTTCGTGCCATAGGGAGAACGGTGCGTGTCCCGACACAGCCGGGCAAGCTCTCCACCGTCAGCCTGCCGCTCGCGCCTGCTGTTGATGAGACAGCCGAGGTCCTGACCATTGGGATCGCCGCGGGCAAGGCTGTCCAGACAGTGGAGGCTGCCTTGCGCATCGAGCGGGTCCCGCTCATCGTCGCGGCAATGCCCGACCGACGGAGCGGCGGCATGTGCGAACGAGGCAAGGCCGAGGTGGAGGGCTATGGGGGAACCGGCGCCCACGTGCAGCCTGGCCGGGGTGAGTGCAACGGCGTGGCACGCGACTCACTGAAGATGCACCCTCCCTGGATCAACGCCGTTGGGTATGTCTTTGCGCTGTTCGATCCTGTCGCTCTGCCCCCGGAGCGGCCCGCTGCGTTCCGAGCGCTTGTGGGCAAGCTCGACGGCAGCGACCCTGGAGACGGCATTCTCTACAGGGTCATGGTCGTGGACTCTGCCGGCAGCCAGACGGTCGCCGGAGAGCAGACGGTTCGGCAGCACACATGGGAGACGATCGAGGCCGACCTGAGCCGCTGGGCCGGACAGAAGATCCGCCTGAAGCTTGTAGCCGACCCGGGTCCGGCGGACAACACGTCCGGCGACTGGGCTTGCTGGTCCGATATGCGCATCGAGACGATCACGCCGGTGCTGCATCGGGTTCTGGATACGGACGTCGAACGGTACCGCCGCGCACCCGGCCCGCACCCCGCTCAGGGTCTGACGGTCGCAGAGATCCGAGCCGCCGTGCGCGGCTGGTTGCGGTACGACGGGAAGGGCCTCAACAGCGGCGCCTACGCATCGCTTGGTGTCCTCAACGGGGTCGAGCTGGGCGAACTGGCCGAGGCGGGGGGCGACGAGGTCGCCGGGATCTGGGCCGAACGTGTCGGTGTCCCCCTGCCGCCGGAGGCCATCAGGTCGCTGAGCTCGCGCAATCGTTTCGTGCTCAAGAACCCACGGCACGACTGGTTCAGCATCCGGCGCATCTGGATCGAGCTTGAGCTTGCGGACGGACGAAAGTGCTCCTCGGACATTGCAGATGTCACCTTCACGCAGCCGCAGGAATGGCCCTACGCCGAGGGCATCCGCGTGCCGTTCGGTACCGACATCGAAGTGGACGTGTGGTTCCGCCTGTAGGCGCCGCGCAGGTCGGCTCCGCCCCGTCGCGCGCGGGCGCTCTCTGCCGCATGGGGCCATGGCGCTCAGCGATTGGAGGATAAGATGAACGCTCTGTGGATTGCGGCGCTTGTGACCTTTCCGGGTATGGTCGGCGATCCTCAGGAGTTCCCGCTCTGGCCGGAGGGGGCTCCGGAGGCTCGAGGCGCTGCGCCCGAGGACATACCGACCTGCACTGTCCACCGCGCCGGATGGAAGCCGACCGGCGCGGCCATGATCGTGTGCCCGGGCGGAGGCTACCGGGCGCTCATGATGACCTACGAGGGGCACGACATCGCCCATTGGCTGGCGGCTCGCGGGATCACGGCCATCGTGCTGAAGTACCGCGTGCACCCCTATCCGCCGGCAGTCTCCATCGCCGACGGGAAGAGGGCCGTGCGAGTCGCTCGTGCCCACGCGCGCGAGTGGGGCATCAACCCGAGACGGATCGGCATGATCGGCTTCTCCGCCGGAGGTCATCTGGCGTCGAGCGTTGGCGCCTCGTTCGACGCAGGCGACCCGAATGCGCCCGATCCCATCGAGCGCCAGAGCTGCCGCCCCGACTTCCTTGTTCTCGTCTATCCCTCCACCACCATCGGCGGGGGCAAGCCGACTGAAGAGCAGGTCACCCGACGGACACCGCCGGCCTTCGTCGTGCATTCGGCGAGGGACCAGATCGTGCCGGTCGAGGAAAGCCGCCGGTTCGTGGCCGCACTTCGAGCCAATGGCGTGGCGGTCGAATACCTGGAGCTGCCGGAAGGCGCCCACGGGCTGGGATGCGGCAAGGGCGCGCTCTGGGAACGCTGGCAGGAGGCATGCGTCGAGTGGCTGACAAAGAGAAAGCTCGCCCGGCCTTCGCCGTCTGGATCGCAGACGTGACCGCCGCCGTCGAGGCGCCGAACGAGCTGCGCGAGCGGGCCGACCCGGAGCCCGAGCAGTCGCTGCGCTTCGCAGGCATCCGCAAGGTCGCTATCTTCGGCGCGGCCGGCAGGACGGGACGCCTGATCGTGGACCTGCTTCTCGCCAACTCGCTGCGTGTAACCGCCTTCGTGCGTGAGCTGCGGTCGGGCTACGACCTGCCGGATGTGGTGCGGATCGTGGAGGGATCCATAGAGCGGGACGAGGACGTCCGCGAGGCGATCGAGGAGCAGGACGCCGTCATTTGCGCGCTAGGGCCGTCGCGCCGTGGTCCGCCCGACGTGCTGGCGGTCGCCGCGGGCACGATCTTCCCGGCCATGCGCGATCTCGAGGTCCGCAGGTATGTCGGCGTTCTGGGCGCGACGGTGCGTTGCCCCGGGGACTCGGCGACGCTGGGCGCAGCCGTCGTCTACGGCATCATCCGCATCATGGCGCGCCGCTTCGTCCGTGCCGCGGGGACGCATCTCCGCATGGCGGAGCAGAGCGGCCTCGACTGGACCATCGTGAGGCCGCCGCGTCTGACCGACGGCCCGCCTGCGGGCGTTGCCGCGGGGTACGGGGTACGCCTCGCCGCGCGCTCCAGCATATCGCGGGCCGATCTGGCGGAGTTCGTCGTATCGCAGCTCGACACGGATCGCTGGGTTGGCAGGGCCCCGATGGTGGTAGGCCGGACCCGGCCCCGCTGACCACTGCCGTGGCCTCCCCGGGGACCGAAGCCCAACCAGCCCGCAAGGAGACTGCATCGCCGCAGGCGTCCGACCTCTACTCGCAGCTGAATGTCCTCGGCCTGCCCGAGCGCGTTAAGGAGCGGCTCCGGAAGCTGATCGCCGCCGGCCCGCCGTGGTCCATGCCGTTGCGATTGCGTGTCTGGACATCCTGGAGTAGCGCGCCAGGAAGGCGACACGGATCGCTTGGTCCGCCCGGCCGAAGCGCGCGATGATAGTATGCTCCTCCGATCTGCGATCGGGGCGTGGGGCCACGCCGATGCGGCGCTTGCCCGTCCCGTCGAGGACTTGCCGGGCACGTACGGCAGCGGAGCCGCGGACCCCTGGCTCGGCCAGTGCAGGCTCTATACCGGCACAGCAACTGAATATGGTATGCTCTAGAGTATGCCAAACGGTACGGAAAGGAGTTCCGATATGAACACTCTTCCCGCTCAGGAGGTCAAGCGTCGGGGCGTGGCCGCGTTCGACGAGACGATCGGCAACGGCCCGATCCACATCATTCGGCGCAACCGCCCTGAGTACGTAGTCATCTCGCAGGCGCGCTATAGCGAGATGGTCGAAGCGCTCCGCGCGGACTACGAAGCACGCGTCCTTGAGGCGTCTGAAGACCACCGGGCCGGGAGGGGTCGGCGGTTCGGGTCCGGGGCGGAACTTACGGAAGCCCTTCTGTCCGAGGGAGAGTAGTGTACGCCATCTTCGCGACGGCTCAGTATATGCGCCGGGCGAGGGCGTTCCTGCGTCGGCATCCGCACCTGCGGGACCGGCTGGAGCAGACCGTTGACAGTCTCATGGCGGACCCGTGGGACCAGCGTCTTGGGCTCCACAGACTCCACGGCAAGCTGCGAGACGCCTACGCGGTGCGCCTGACCGACAGCCATCGGATCACCCTGACCATCCTCGTTGCCGAGGAGGAGGTCGTGCTGCTCGACATCGGCACGCATGACGAGGTCTACCGGTGACGCAGGTGGCAGGCGATGCGCCGTCGGTCCCATCACCCTCGTGACTGCCAACGTAAGTGAGCGCTCGCGCGTGCCGGGGCTGACGACCGAGGACGTGCCTGCATGAGTGGATAGCCTTCCGTGTTTGACCATGGGACCGAAGCCC
>Ga0172368_10007142_pt1 | contig 11787 bp, 9 predicted proteins | sample Lak11m_FD_114540 | JGI IMG/M metagenome (GOLD analysis project Ga0172368, IMG submission 114540) | Freshwater microbial communities from Kabuno Bay, South-Kivu, Congo - kab_022012_11m | ecosystem: Environmental > Aquatic > Freshwater > Lake | place: Democratic Republic of the Congo: South-Kivu...
GAGGAAGAACTGGGCCTGGGCCGCGCGTGGGAATGGTCGCCGGATGGCAATGCCATCCTCTTCCTGCAGCAGGACGAGTCCTCGGTGCCGGAGGCGCTGCTGCCGCAGTTCGATCAGCCCCACTGCGAGCCGCGCCGAACTCGCTATCCCAAGGCGGGCGACCCAAACCCCACCGTTCGAGTCGGGCTTCTGGATGTGACGTCCGCTACGACCCGCTGGGTGGACCTGTCTCACATCACGGGCGACCGGCCCGCGGAGCACTATGTCGCTCACCTCCAGTGGGCGCCCGACGGCGCCGAGGCGCTGGTCCAGTATCTGCCGAGACTGCAGAACCGGCTGTTGCTGATCGGGGTCTCGGCAGTGTCGGGGAAGGCGCGGACGATCATCGAGGAAACCGATGAGGCGTGGGTGGATCACCCGGGGAAGCTCCACTTCGTGGGAGAGACCAGCCGGTTCCTCTGGCCGTCGGAACGGGACGGGTGGCGGCGGCTCTACCTCTACGACCTCAGCGGGGAGTGCCTGGGGCCGGTTACCCCGCCTCAGTGGGAGACGACGGGCGTCGCGGCCATTGACGCCGCCGGGCGCAGGCTGTTCTTTATGGCGGCGCGGCCTTCGCCCGTCGAGAGGCGGCTCTTTGGCGTGTCGCTGGACGGCGGCGAGCCCGATGCATTGACCGACGCCCCCGGAGTGCACGCCGTGGCGTTCGCGCCGGACGCCTCCCGATACCTGCACACGCACTCCACGCTCAACGACCCACCTGCCACTTCGGTCCGCTCGGTAGCCGCCTCCGATGCCTGCCTGCTCACCGAGGACACGCGGCCCGTCCTGGAGCGTTACGGCGTGCCCCTCGGGCGCTCCGAGGATCATCCGGGCTGGGAGCTGATGACCTTCGAGACGGAAGATGGGACCACGCTGCACGGGCGGATGCTCAAGCCGACGGACTTCGACCCGTCGCGCCGCTATCCGGCGCTGATGCACACCTACGGTGGACCGGGCTCCCAGGTCGTCACCGATTCGTGGGGCGGCAAGGGCGCGCTCTGGTACCACTACCTCGCTCAGCGCGGCTATCTCGTCTTCCTCTGCGACAACCGCGGGACGGGTGGACGGGGCCGGGATTTCCGCAAGGTGACCTACCTCAGCCTCGGGCGATGGGAAGTCAACGACCAGATCTCCGGCGCCCGCTATCTCGGCTCACTGCCCTACGTGGACCCGTCCCGGATTGCCATCTGGGGATGGAGCTACGGCGGCTACATGGCATCGCTGTGCATCCTGCAGGGCGCGGATGTCTTCAGGGCGGCCGTCGCGGTTGCGCCCGTCACGGACTGGCGCCTGTACGACAGCATCTACACCGAGCGATACATGAGGACTCCCGAGCAGAACCCGGATGGGTACAAGGACGGCTCGCCGGTCACCCATGCCGCCAAACTGCGGGGGCGGTTCCTGCTGCTGCACGGCACGATGGATGATAACGTCCACTTCCAGAACGCCGCTCGCCTGGCGTCGGCGCTCCAGGACGCGGGCAAGCAGTTCGAGACCATGTTCTATCCGGGCCGCCATCACGGCATTGAGAACCGGCATCGCCATCTCTACGGCCTGATAACGCGGTTCTTGCGGCGAGCGCTATGAGCGTCAGGCACGCCGAATGCGCTACACTATGCTCCCGTGTTGCGCAGTGAACCGCCTCCGTCGGGCGCCGGACATTCGTCCCACGCGCACGGCGCGGCCATATACGGACGCAAGCTGCAGCTTGCCATCATTCTGACTGTCGCCTTCGTCGCAGGCGAAGCGCTGGTGGGGTGGCGCATTCGCAGCCTGGCGCTGCTTTCGGATGCCGGTCACAACCTCTCGGACGGTATCGCCCTCGGCCTGTCCGCCTTCGCGTTCTGGGTTTCCCGAAAGCCCGCCACCGCAGAGCGTACATTCGGCTACCATCGGGTCGGAATCCTCACCGCGCTGATCAACGCCCTTTCGCTGGTGGCCGTATCCGCTCTGATCGCTTGGGAGGCTGTCAAGCGGCTGAGGAGTCCCGAGCCCATCGACGCGGGCTGGATGATCGTCACGGCCGTGGCTGCGCTCGCGGTTAACGTGCTGATCACCGTGTGGTTGCACGCGGGGGCTCGCGACGATCTAAACATCAAGAGCGCGTATCTGCACATGCTGGGCGATGCGCTGGCCTCGGCGGGCGTGGTGGTCGCCGGAGTGATCGTCTGGCTCACGGGCAGCGCGCTTGCCGACCCGATCATCTCCATGGCCATCGGGGTGTTGATCCTCTGGAGCTCGATCGGCATCCTCCGCGAGTCCCTCGACATTCTGATGGAGGCCGCCCCGCTGGGTGTGGGCTTGCGAGCGGTGGAGAAAACGGTCCTGGCGGTGGAGGGCGTGCTGGGCTGCCATGATCTGCACGTCTGGACCATTGCGTCCGGGCTGCTGGCGGGGAGCTGCCACGTTGTGATCGAGGATCAGAGCGCCAGGAGCGGACAGGCCATTGCACACGCCGTGTCCGATGCGCTTGAGCGGGTCCACCGGCTGACGCACGTGACGGTGCAGGTGGAGGTGGATCACTGCGACGGCGCGGAACTGCTGTGCACGCTGCGGCCTCACGCCGCGGACCGGGTTGACGCTCCGGCGCCGGTCGTTCCACGATGACCGCCCCGAAGGTGGAGGTCGCCGGCGTCGAGACGTCCGGCGCACCGTCGGACCGGCCTCCGGTGGGGTTGCCGGAACTGGCCAGGGTCTTCTTTATGATCGGACTGAGCGGCTTCGGAGGCGGGATGGCGATCGTCACCCTCATCCAGCAGGAATGTGTTGAGCGGCGAAGGTGGCTCGATGGACAGGAGTTCGCCCACGGTGTTGCGTTCGGCCAGTTCGTCGGCGCGTTCGCGGTGAACACAACCACGTTCGTAGGCTACCGGGCACGCGGCCTTGCGGGCGCGGCGGTTGCCGCGGGAGCTTTCCTTGCGCCCGGAGTAGCGCTGATCATCGTCCTCTCAGCGGCCTATTTCCACTTCCAGCATGTGCCGGCGCTCAAGAGCGCGCTGGCCGGCATCGGCCCGGTCGTCGTTGCGGTCCTTGTTGTCGCCTCGTACCGTATGGGCCGCGGGTTCATGTCCGGCGTGGAGCCGTGGGCGCTGCTCGTCATTGCGTTCGCGCTTGTCTACGCGCTCTCGGCGCCGGTGATACTGATCGTCGTCGGATTGGGCGTCTATGGCGCGGGGCGGTACCTGGTGCTTCGGCGTGGGGAGCCGACGTGAGCCGGAGCCTGGCGTTCGGGATCGGCCTTGGCGGGCTGGCGCAGCTCGGCTGGGTGTTCCTGAAGGTCGGCTTCGTCTTCTTCGGCGGCGGGTTCCTGCTTATTCCGCTCCTCCACAGGGAGCTCATCCAGAACCTCCACTGGATGTCCCAGAAGGAATTCGTGGACGGCGTCGCCTTGAGCCAGCTCACGCCTGGCCCGGTCGCTATCCTGGCCACGTTCTGTGGTTTCCAGCGGGGCGGGGCTGTGGGCGCCGTGCTGGCCACAGTCTGCGTCTTCGCGCCGGCCTTCGCGCTGATGTGCTTCCTGACGCACGTCTACGGGCGGGTACGCGATCTGGCGCCGGTTCGCAGCGCCATGCAGGTGTTCCCGCCGGCGATCATCGGCCTGCTCCTTGCGGCGGCACTGGACGTGGGCAGGCCGATCCTCACCGGGCCCGTGCCTGTGATCATGGGTCTGGTCTCCCTGATCGCCATGATGCGGTTCAACGTGAATCCCGCGCTGCTCATACTGGGCGGCGCTCTCGTAGGGCTGTTCGCAGGCCGGTGAGGCGGCGGCGGCGGATCAGCGCCCTCCAGCGGGGTGGCGCTCGTGCGGCGCGCGTGCCAGAATGCAGGTCAATGCCGACCACAGTTCAAAGGAGAACGAAGGCAATGCCATCTACCGTCGTTGAGGACACCATGGCCGCGCTCACCGCGCGTGACCCGGGTGAGACCGAGTTTCACCAGGCCGCGCGGGAAGTGCTCGACTCGATCTCGGTTGTACTTGAGAAGTACCCGGAGTGCGTCAACGCGCGGATATTGGATCGTCTCGTCGAGCCCGACCGCCAGGTCATGTTTCGCGTTGCCTGGCTGGACGATGAGGGCGTCCCTCGGGTCAACCGCGGATTCCGCGTGCAGTTCAACAACATGCTGGGTCCGTACAAGGGCGGCCTGCGGTTCCACTCGTCGGTGAGGCTCGGCATCATCAAGTTCCTGGCCTTCGAGCAGGTCTTCAAGAACGCGCTGACGAGCCTGCCGATGGGCGGCGCCAAAGGCGGGAGCGACTTCGATCCGCACGGCAAGAGCGACAACGAAGTGATGCGTTTCTGCCAGGCGTTCATGAGTGAGTTGTTCCGGCACATCGGCCACGACACGGACGTGCCGGCCGGCGACATAGGGGTCGGTCAGCGCGAGATCGGCTATCTGTTCGGGCAGTATAAGCGGCTGACCAACACGTTCACGGGTGTGCTCACGGGCAAGGGCCCGCAGTGGGGCGGGTCTCTTGCCAGAACCCAGGCCACCGGCTACGGCCTTGTCTACTTCGTCACACGGATGCTCTCGGCTCGAAACGCCGACTGGCACGGCAAGACCACGGTCATCTCCGGATCGGGCAACGTCGCAATCTACGCCGCCGAGAAGGCCATGCGGTTCGGCGCGAAGGTAGTGGCGATGTCCGACAGTGGAGGCTATGTCTACGACGAGGCCGGGATAGACCTGGATCTCATGCGGAAGGTGAAGGAAGTGCGCCGCGAGCGCATCACCGCCTACGCCGCCGAGAGGAAGGGCGTCCTCTACACGCCGGGTTGCGCCGGGATCTGGAAGGTGCCGTGCGACGTGGCGCTGCCGTGCGCCACCCAGAACGAGCTCGACGGCGACGCGGCCTCGCAGCTGGTGGCCAACGGCTGCAAGTTCGTCGGCGAGGGCGCCAACATGCCCTGCACGCCCGAGGCCGTCCACACGTTCCAGTCCTCGGGTGTCGCCTTCGCCCCGGGCAAGGCCGCAAACGCCGGCGGAGTGGCGACGAGCCTGCTGGAGATGGCGCAGAACTCGGGACGGCTCTACTGGACGTTCGACGAGGTGGACAACCGGCTCCACGGCATCATGAACAGCATCTACGACCAGTGCACCGCCGCCGCGTCCGATTTCGGTCGTCCCGACGACCTCGTGCTCGGAGCGAACGCGGCCGGCTTCGTGAAGATCGCCCGGGCCATGCTCGCGCAGGGGGTCGTCTGAGATCGGCGCGATGGCCCGGTTGTTCGCTCCGCGCATTGCCACAGGGCCGGGCGCCGGACGAAGTCAGCACGGCCCTGCCGAAGCGCCTTGAGCCGGCGCTCGCGTGTCATAGTCATCGGAGGCGGACCCGCAGGCATCCTGGCCGCAGGCATGGCTGCCGAGGCGGGCGCGCGCGTCCGGCTGCTGGAGCGTGGACCGAAGCTGGGACGCAAGCTGCGGCTGACCGGTAAGGGCAGGTGCAACCTCACAAACGCGGCGGCGCTGCCGGAGTTCATTGAGGCGTTCGCGCCGAACGGACGCTTCCTCCACGGCGCCTTCTCCCGGTTCTTCCGGGGCGACCTTCTCGACCTGTTGCAGCGCCTCGGCGTGCGGACGAAGGTCGAGCGCGGCGGGCGCGTCTTCCCCGTCTCCGACTCCGCGCTCGAGGTGGCGGCCTCGCTGGAGCGCTGGCTCGTTCAGGCCGGGGTGGACGTGCGTTTGAACTCGCGCGTGAAGGGCCTTGTCACCGCCGGCGACCGGCTCACGGGAGTGGACCTGTTCCACGGCCGCATGGAAGCTGCGGCTGCGATCGTTGCCACGGGCGGCCTGTCCTATCCTGGAACGGGCTCGACGGGGGACGGCTACGAGCTTGCTTCGTCGGTGGGCCACACCGTCGTTCCCCCCAGACCCGCTCTTGCGCCCATGCTCATCGAGGAGGCGTGGGCGGGCGATCTCAGCGGGCTGGCGCTCAAGAACGTCGAGGCGCGACTCGTGCGCGCCGACACCGGTGTTGAGCTGGCGTCGGAGTTCGGCGAGATGCTATTCACGCATACCGGGGTGTCCGGGCCAATCATCCTGACTCTCAGCCGACAGCTTCGCGACGCCCGGCATCCTGTGGCGCTGCTGCTCGACCTGAAGCCGGCACTGAGCCGCGACGATCTGCATGCCAGGTTCGTGCGCGAGTTCGCGACCGCACGGAAGTTCGGTCCCTTCGTGCGCGAGTTGCTGCCGAGAAGCCTTGCCGGCCTCTTCCCGGCGCTCACCGGCATCACTCACGACCGCCGGCTCAGCGGGATCACCTCCGGCGAGCGCGAGCGCCTCATCGAGACGCTCAAGTGCCTGCGACTCCATGTGCGCGGCCTGGCCCCCATCGAGGAGGCCATCGTTACCGGCGGGGGTGTGTCGCTGCGCGAAGTGGACCCGCGCACCATGATGTCCACCATCGTGGAGGGCCTCTTCTTTGCCGGCGAGGTGCTCGACCTGGATGCCGTGACGGGAGGCTACAACCTGCAGGCCGCGTTCTCGACGGGTGCGGTGGCGGGTCGAGCGGCGGCCAGGATCGCGCTGGACGGCGCCGACGGAGGCTGACAACCATGCCGCTCCCCCATCCGGCTCCACGCGGTGCGCACCCGTGGCGTCCTGGGGCGATGGGGGCCCCGTCGCTCCATAATGTCGTCGTGCGTTTCAGCTTCGTGTGCCAGCCGGCCGAGTTCCTCGATCGGCCCAACCGCTTCGTCGTGCTCGCGCGTCTGCCGGATGGTACGACGATCCGGGCTCACTGCGCCGACCCGGGGCGTCTGCGCGAGCTGCTCGTGCCCGGGGTTCGTCTGCATGTCAGCGAAGCCGCACGCGCCGGCGGCCGCACTTCGCATGACCTGCGCTTCGTAGAGCATCCGGAGAACGGCACGCTGATCAGCCTCGATTCCCGCCTGCCCAACGCGCTGTTTCGGGAGTGGCTGGATGCGCGGCTGCTGTCGCCGTTCGTAGACTGGGCCGCCTATCAGCCAGAGGCGTCGCCGCCGGACGTGTCCGGTCCGATCCGCAGTCGGATGGACTTCGTGCTCTACGATGAGAGCGGGCGACGGACATGGGTTGAGGTGAAGTCCGCGACGCTTGTCGTGGGGCGCACAGCCTACTTCCCGGACGCCGTTACGGAGCGAGGCAGGCGGCACGTGCTGGAGCTCGCGCACCTGGCCGAGCTCGGCGACGCCGCGGCCGTGTGCTTCATCGTTCAGCGGCCAGACGCGATCTGTCTGAGGCCACAGGGGGACCGTGACCCCGCGTTCGCCGCGGCGCTCTGTGAGGCAGAGCGCAAGGGAGTGGCGCTGCACGCCTGGACCGTTGAGGTGTCCATGGAGGAGGCCTGTCTGGGCCGGCAGATCGCGGTCATCGCCGCGAAGGACGCCCCGGGGCCGGTACTGACCGAGCAGCGCGCTCCAGCGGCCTAGGATTTCACCAGGACGAGCGGCGTGCGTCCGCGAGCGATGATCCGTGCGCCGAAGCTGCCAGAGACCAGCGCGTCGAGGCCGACTTTGCCGTGGCTCGACAGCACCAGGAGGTCGGCGCGGGTCTCCGATGCAAGCCGCATGATCTCGTCTACCGGCTCGCCGCGCAGCACGCTGGCGTGCACGTCCGCGCCGGCTTGCGAGCACGTCCGTGCTGCCTGCTGGAGGTAGGCGACGGCGTTTCGCTCGGCCAACTCGAGGATGGCAGTCATGGTGGCGGGCATGGTCCGCCGCGGCACCGAACGATCACCCGCCAGAGTCTCTCTCGTCGGCACCACCATCGCAAGGTCCAGCCTCGCCCCAAGCGCGCACGCCATGCCCGCGGCGAGATCCAGGGGGGCGTCGTGCTCTTCAGCACCGTCCAGGGCCACCAGTATGCGCCTGGGATCGAAGCCTGTCGCCGTGCCATCAGCCGACGGTTCGACTACCAGAACCGGCCAGTGTCCCCGCTGCAGCACCTGCTGCGCGATACTGCCGAACAGGATGTCCCTTACCCCGCCGTGGCCGTGGGTGCACAGGGCGACCAGGTCCGGACGAAACTCGTCGGCGTGCTGCACAATGCTGCGCGCGACGTCGCCCTCGAGCGTTCCATGCACGTGGCACTCGACCTTGATCCCGGCCTCGCGAAGCGGATCGGCGACGCGCGCCAGGTAGCTCTCGGCCTGCGCGGCGTCGGCGAGGTGCGGCTGACCGTGGATCGTCGCGGGAGCGTGCTCCTCCCTGATGTGCATCAGAGTGACCGCGGCGCCGCAGGCCTCGCCAAGCCGTCGGACCGCGGGCAGGATGCTCTCCGCAAGGCTGGATCCGTCCAGCGGCGCCAAGAGCCGTCTCAGGGCCATGTCATACACCTCCCGTCAGCGTCCGGGAAAGAAGGAAGACGTTGAGCGCGACGATGAGCGTCGCTGAAAGCCCGGCCGCCCAGTTGGTCACACGGCTGTTGGCGAGAGGGCCCATGAGGCTGCGGTCGCGGGTAAAGGCGATAAGCGGTACCAGCGCGAACGGGATGCCGAAGCTGAGTAGGACCTGACTCAGCACAAGCACGCGCGTCGGATCGAGCCCGGCGGCGATCACGACCAGCGACGGAAGCATGGTGACGCCGCGCCGGACCCAGAGCGGTATCTCTCTCCTCAGGAACCCCTGCATGATCACCTGACCCGACATAGTGCCCACCGCGGACGAGGAGAGTCCCGAGGCCAGCAGCGAGACCCCGAATACAATGCTGGATGCGCTGCCCAGGAGAGGCGACAGCGTGGCGTGCGCCTCCTCGATCGAGCCGACCGAGGCGTGGCCCGTGCCGTGGAAGACCTTGGCCGCCATGATCAGCATCGCGGCGTTCACAAAGCCGGCGATGCCGAGCGCGATCACAATGTCCAGCAGCTCGAACCGCATCAGCTTCCTCAACTGCTCCGGGTCCTTCGTCACGATCCGCCCCTGCGTCAAAGCGGAGTGCAGGAAGATCACATGCGGCATCACGGTCGCGCCCAGGATGCCCGAGGCCAGCAGCACACTCTCTGTCCCCTTCAAACGCGGCGCCACTGCGCTGGCCGCGATCTGGCCCCAATCTGGGCGGCTCAGAAACAGCTCGACCACATAGCACGCCGCGATCACGCCGACCATCGCCGCAATGACCGCTTCGAGCGGCCGGAACCCGCGACGCTCGAGCCCCAATATCACGAAGGTCGCGATCGCGGTCAGGATGCCTCCCCATATGAGGGGAACGTGGAACAGGAGCTGCAAGCCCACCGCAGCGCCCAGGAACTCGGCCAGGTCGGTCGCGATGGCGACCAGCTCGCCGAGCGCCCACATGGTCCAGACCACCGCAGGCCGGAAGCGATCGCGGCAAACCTCGGCCAGATTGCGACCCGTCGCAATCCCGAGCTTGGCCGACAGCATCTGGATCAGCATGGCCATCAGGTTGCTCAGCACGATGACCCAGACCAGCATGTATCCGAACTGGGCGCCGCCCGAGATATTGGTCGCGAAGTTGCCGGGGTCTACGTACGCGACCGCCGCGACGAATGCGGGCCCGAGAAAGGGCAGGATGGTCGCAAGGAACCCGCGCCCGGCTCGTCCGCTCAGGATATCGCCGGCGGCACGAACCGTGGACGTGTCGGCGGGCCTCACCTCGACTTCCGGCATATCGGCTCGGCTATGCTCCGTCATCGCCACCTCGTCTTCGCCAGGATTGGCGCACGCACCTCCTTGCTCCATTGAGCGGGTGCGTGTCACCGCTTATGACGATCGTCGCTCCGTTGTCTGGAGGGCGCGGCTCCTGTCGGGAGGGCGAGGCTGCTGCCGAGCCACGGTCTGCCCTCACTTTCTGGGCTCGGCAGGAGCCTCGGCCTCCCCAGTCGCTGTGCTGCCACTTCGCGACCTTCCCAGGATATGGCACGCACGGCATTGAGCGGGTACGCTACGATTGCCGCCGTCGCCGCGGAGCCGCAGGGCGCCAGGTTCTTGCGGATCCGCGAGCGGACAAGTGGAAATCGGAGACCCTCATGTGGCCCATACGACGCACGACGGATAATCCTCTCCAGCCGGTCAGCGACGGTCCCCCGGAGGCCGCGCCGCCCGGGTACCGGCTCAGGCGTGTCGGCCCCGGCGAATGGGTGGCCGAGCCGCTTCGTCTCCGGCTGATCGTCGTCGTATCGGCACTGGTGGCGTTGGCCGCCGGCGGGGTCGCCGGGGCTCTGGCGGCTCGAGCCTACTACCACCGGTCCGCGACAGTACTGCTCATCACCGTGAACGGGACACCGCTCCGCCGCGACGAACTGCGCGCGCGCCTGGAGGAGCGCGCGGGGATCGCCGAGGTCGTTCGCTTCGCCTCGTTCGAGCTGTCACGCCAGTTCGCTGAAGCGCGGGGCTGCTGGCCGACCGACGACGAAGTGAACGCCGCCATGGAAAGGGAGCGCGCCAAGCCCGACTTCCTGGAGCGCCTGGCGCTGCTCGGCCTGACGGAAGACGGCTTCAAGGGTGAGTTGCGCCTTGACCTCGCGCAGACGAAGCTCCTAACGCGCGACGTGAGCGTGACGCCGGAGGACGTGCGTTCCTTCTACGACCGCAATGCCGACCCCAACAACCCTGCGGCTCGGTACCACATGCCGGACCGGGTGCAGGTCACAGCCATCGGCTCCGCCACGGAGGAGGTCGCCCGGCAGGCGCTCAGGGACCTCGTCGCCGGCACGCCATGGAACAAGGTCGCCGCGGGCTACAGCGAAGACCCGAGCCGCAAGCTCGGCGGGCTGATGCCTCCGTTTGCCAGGGGCGAGTCGGTGTTCGCGACGAATCCGGCCACCGAGCGGGCCATCTTCCTGATGCGCCCAGGCGATCGCATCGGGCCGGTGCCCGCCGCACGCAAGTGGTGGGTCATCAGATGCGAGAACAAGTGGCGCACGACGACAACGCCATGGATCGAGGCGCGCGAGGACGCAAGGATCGGGGCTCTGCTCGTCAAGGGAGTGGCGAGGAACCGCGCCAGGCTCGATCAGGAGCGGGCGACCTTCGTGACGCGCTCGGAGATCCGCATCTTCGAGGAAGCCTACGGCGACGCGCAGGAGCCCGATCTATCGCGGCCCGTGCGCTGGTAGGCGGCGTTACGCGCGTCTCAGCCCAGTAATCGGCACCAGTAGCCGTCTGCGCGAAGGTCCTCTTCGAACGGCGCGCCCAGAACGAGGAGCGCCGTCGCAAGCGCATCCGCGTCCGTCGCCGATGGACCTGCGACGGCTGCCGCTGAACTCGAGGCTACGGGCTCCCCTGACCTCGGGTCCATCACGTGCCCGTATGAGGCGTCTCCGCTCTCAAGGGTGCGGCCATGAGCTGCCGAAACGCCCAGGGCGCGATCGGCTAGCTCGATCACGGTCGGCGAGCCGGTGCACCGATCCGGATTGCGCACCTCGACACGCCAGGGCTCACCCGTGGGGCTCAGGCCGACGGCGAGCACGGAACTTGTTCCGCCGTGAAGTAGTGCGCCCCCAACGCCGCACGCCCGCAGTATCTCGCCGGCCTGGTCGAGAGCGTAACCCTTGGCCACGGCGCCGAGGTCAATGGACAGGCCGCTGCGAGCGAACGCCACCGTGCAGGCGTCCCGGTCGAGAATCAGGTGCTGCATGCCCCAGACCGGCGGTCGGTCGTCACCGTCACTGGCGGGGCCGCGGAACCCCCATCGCCGCATCAGGGAGCCGACGGTTACATCGAAGGCCCCGGCCGTAGCTTCGCAGAGCTCGCAGCAACGGCCCAGGAGCGCAACGAGGCGTGGGTCCGTCCTGACGGGCCGCGTTGC
>Ga0172368_10007147_pt1 | contig 11777 bp, 12 predicted proteins | sample Lak11m_FD_114540 | JGI IMG/M metagenome (GOLD analysis project Ga0172368, IMG submission 114540) | Freshwater microbial communities from Kabuno Bay, South-Kivu, Congo - kab_022012_11m | ecosystem: Environmental > Aquatic > Freshwater > Lake | place: Democratic Republic of the Congo: South-Kivu...
ACCCCATGGCGAACAACAAATCCGCAATCAAGCGGTGGCACCAGTCCCTCAAGCGGCGCGACCGCAACCGCGCCACCCGCTCTTTCACCCGCAGCTCCGTGCGCACCGTCCGCGAAGCCGCCGCCGCCGGCGATGGTGAGGCCGCGAAGACCGCTCTCTCGGCCGCCTACTCCGCCCTCGACCGTGCCGCCAAGAAGGGCACCATCCACGAAGGCAAGGCCAACCGCCAGAAGCGCCGCCTCAACGCCCTCGTCGCCAAGATCTAAGAGCGAAGAGCCAGGAGAAAGAGTGGAGAGCCAAGAGGAAGAGACCTCCTCCCTCCCCCCTCCTCCCTCCTCCCCCCGCCAACGGGTCGACGTCGTGATCCCGTGCTACAACGAGGTCACGGTCCTCCGCGCGAGCGTCGAGCGGACCGTCGCCTTCCTCGCCGGCTTCCCCCAATACGACTGGCGGGTCGTCATCGCCGACAACGGCTCGACCGACGGCACCGGCGCCCTCGCGCAGCAGCTCGAAGCCGAGTACCCCCAGGTCAAGGCCTTCCTCCTGACGATCAAGGGCCGCGGCCTCGCCCTCAAACAGGCCTGGACCAGCAGCGACGCCGACGTGGTCTCCTACATGGACGTCGACCTCAGCACCGACATCGAGCACCTGCCCCGGCTCATCGCCATGGTCGCCGAAGAGGGCTGCGACATCGCCATCGGTTCGCGCCTCGCCCGCGGCTCGAACACCAAACGGTCGCTCAAGCGCGAGATCACCTCGCGCGGCTACGTCTTCCTCATCCGCGTCACCTTCCCCCGCCTGCGCATCTCGGACGCCCAGTGCGGCTTCAAGGCGCTCAACAGGAGAGTCGTTAACGAGATAGTGCCCCGTATAGAAAACCGAATGTGGTTCTTCGATACGGAACTGTTGATTCTGGCACATCGAAATGGCTTCCGGATCTGCGAACTGCCCGTGCGCTGGGTCGAGGATTCAGACACCAAGGTTAAAATCATTAAAACGGCAACCGAGGACATCCGCGGCCTCCTGCGCATGCGCTTCGGCCGCAAATGAGCGCTCGGAGTCCATCAGCAGGTTGGTTGCCTTTATCGCGGCCAAACCCCGTTTGACCCCTCTCGGGGGCCGATGTATAAAGCCTTTGCTACGCCAGCAAAAGTCGCGGGTACGGACGTAGTGGCTGCCCTGCCGCGACCGGGCGAAAGAGGTCGGCCGACATGGAGTTCTCGAATCTACCGCACAGTTTCGCCGAAACCCTCGAGCTCGTTTTCGTCTTCATCACCGTGATTGCTTCACTCGGGATTGTCGTGGCGCTGGGCCGCTGGTGGCAGAAATAACGCCCGGGATCAAGGGGAGCTGAGGAATGGCCGTCGAAACGCCCGCGAGTCCGAGCCTGGCGGACAGGCTCTACGACAAGATGTTCCACAACTACCTGTGGAAGTCGATTTTCCGCACGGGCTATCCGAACACCCCTCGCAACCAGATGCTCGTCATCGCGACGAACGTCTTCCTCCACCTTCACCCTACCCGCCTGCATCGCACCCACGTGAAGGTCACCCACACCTATTGCCTCGGCGGCCTCTCCTTCTTCATGTTCCTCGGGCTCACCGTCACGGGCGTGCTGTTGATGTTCTACTACGTCCCCAGCGTCGATCGTGCCTACCTCGATATGCAGAACATCGAGACGACCGTCCAGTTCGGTCAGCTCATGCGGAACATGCACCGCTGGATGGCCCACGCCATGGTGATCATCGTTTTCATGCACATGATGAGGGTGTTCTACACCGGCGCGTACAAGCCGCCGCGGGAGTTCAACTGGGTTGTCGGCGTTATCCTGCTCGTCCTCACCTTCCTCCTCAGCTTCACCGGCTACCTCCTGCCGTGGGACCAGCTCGCCTTCTGGGCGATTACCGTGGGCACCAACATCGCGGGGGCCGCTCCGGTCCTGGGACCCAAGACACGCTTCTGGCTGCTCGGCGGCTTCGAAGTCGGCCCCAACGCGCTCATCCGTTTCTACACCTTGCACGTCATCGGCCTGCCGCTGCTGGCCGCGATCTTCATGGCCGTCCATTTCTGGCGCATTCGGCGCGATGGCGGCCTCGCCCGGCCGCTCTAGGCCCCAGTCGCCCCAGGACGACAGAGCAGGGTAGGAACGAACATGGCCACAGCCGTAGTCGCCCGACCGGCCGCAAAGCCGCAGGCGCGAGCCCGCGACGAGGAGGTCCTCGTCTGGCCCGACCTCGTCTTTATCGAGTTCATTGCGGCGATGGTGTTTACGCTCTCCCTGTTCCTGCTCTCGTTCCTCATCAATGCTCCATTGCTCGACCAGGCCAATGCCGACGTCACGCCGAACCCATCAAAAGCCCCGTGGTACCTCCTCAATCTCCAGGAGCTCCTGCTCCACATGAACGCGGCGCTCGCCGGCGTCATCGTGCCGACGGTCTGGCTGGTCATCATGGGCGCGTTCCCCTACTTCGATCGCGACAACGACGGCCAGGGCGTCTGGTTCGGCACCGAGAACTCGATCAAGCTCAGCATCGTCGGCGGGGGCGTTGGGTTCTTTGGCACATGGCTCCTCATCCTCTGGGACACCGGCAAGATCGCCTTCTTCCTGAACGACTGGTTTGGCGCGTCCGGCGGCGACACCTTCCGGTTCATCGAGAACGTGCGTTCAATTCAGACGCAATTGCCATGGCCGGAATGGTCGCGTCACATCACCTATTCGCCCGTCGACATCGTGATCCTTGGCCAGGGGTTCCAACACCTCGACTTCCCCGGCTGGCTCGTCGAACAGGGCATTCCCACGGCCGTCATGGTCGGGTTGCCGTCCTTGATGATCTACGGCCTCTGGCGGGCTGGCCTTGTGATCACCCGTCGCGATGCGGTGATCGCCTTGTTCAGCGGCTTTGTCGGCGCCTACCTGGTGCTGACTGTTGTGGGCACTGCGTTCCGCGGTCAGGGACAGGAACTCGTGTTTCCGTGGCAGCTGCACGTGAGTGAAGGCATACCGGGGCAGGAATAGGAAAGTTGCAACCATGACGCAGATCGAACAGGCCGCAGCCCCAGCCAGGGCGGGAGGGAAGATCGAGTACGTGCGCCAGCGTGAGGCCCGTCGACTCGCGCGGCGCTCGTTCATGCGCGTAAGCGTGTTCGCCGGGCTCACGCTCAGCGTTGGCGCAATGGCGACCGGCACGCTGTCCTTCTTTAACCTCCGCAAGCCGACCGGCTTCGGCGGCGTTTTCAACGTGAGCAAGGACCGCGTTCCCGTGGCCGGCGCCGAGCCGTCGCGCATCTCCGAAGCGAAATGCTGGGTCGTCAACCTGCACGGCAGCGAAGGTGACGTGCTCGGGGTCGGCGGGACTGGCGGCATCATGGCGCTCTACTGGAAGTGTCCGCACCTCGGTTGCACCGTACCGTGGAATCCAACGTTCGATGGCGGCGCGGTGAACTTCCCCGGCATCAGGGGCTGGTTTCGCTGTCCCTGCCATGGGTCCACGTACTCTCGTGCAGGCATCCGTGTGTACGGCCCGGCGCCACGGCCGATGGACACCATGGCAGTGACGGTCAAGTCCGACGGCTCGCTGGACGTTGACACCGGCAAGATCACCACAGGCGGCGGCAACAACCCTCTCCGCGCCGTGGCGTACAACGGATAGACGGAGGAACGCTTGAACACCCAGAAGCAGATCTTCCTCATCGTCATCCTCTTCTTTGCCTTCGTGGGCAGTTGCGCCAGCTACGCCGTCATGGACCTGCCTTTCCGCGCCCCGAACCAGGAGGAGTACACGAAAGACGAGTCCATCACCCGGGGCGCCTTGCTCTTCGCGAACAACTGCCGTACCTGCCACGGCAACCAGGGCGAAGGCGGCATTGGCATCCAAATAAACCGGCCCGACCTCCAGGACCAGGATCCCCTCAAGTTGAAGGCGAACCGCGACCTGCTCACCCACACGATTGCCTGCGGTCGTGCCGGGACCATGATGCCCTCGTGGCTGAACACTTATGGCGGCTCCATCAACGCCCGCCAGATCGACCACATCGTCAATTTCCTCACCGCTCCGATCGACCCGGCGCTGCTCGACGAGCTTGGCAACCAGACGAACAAGGGCTGGCTCGAGGCCCTCGATTTTGCCATCAACCTGAACAGGGCCCAGGAAGCGCTGGTCGGCGGTGACACGCTCGACGGCGTTGCCCGGGTGCACGGGATCGGCCCCAGGGAACTCGCCGCATTCAACGGCCTGCCTCCAGACAGCCCGGCCGGCCTGGACGCCCCCCTTGCGAAGAACAGCTCGATCAAGATCCCGCCGACGCCGCAGTTTCCAGAAGGCCGGTCCGTCACCGTCTATACCGCCAACGAGACCGTCCGCAAGCTCGCCGAGAACCAGCACATCGGGGCGGCCATCATCGCCGAGTTCAACGATCTTCCGTTCAAGATCGACGTCAAGCGCGGTGTGTTCACCCTGCTCGATGCCGACGGCCAGCCGCGGTTCGGGTTGTTCCCCGGCGAGAAACTGGCGCTGCCAGCCGGTGCGACCTACCTCACCGTCGCCATTGACACGCTGGAGGCCGTGGCCACGGCCCATTCGATCGATGTCTCGGCGCTCAGCGGGCTCAACAAGGACAAAGTGGGTACCGTCGCGATCGCAGACCCGCTGCCGGCGGGCCTCGTCCTTGCCCTGCCCGATGTTGTGAAGGTTACGGCCAAGGGCCAATCCATCGAAGACGTCGCGAATACCTATTCGAATGTAACCGCCGACAGCCTGGCTGGTGCCAACGGCATCCCGCCGGACGACGTCCTGGAAATCGGCACTCCGCTTAAGCTGCCTGATGATGCGTGGGGAACGTCCCCGGGACTGGGCACCAGGAACCCTGGAACGGCGTGTGTCCAGTATGCAGTCCCGGCCACCGTCTTCGACTCGATCATGGGGAACGCACCTGCTGCCGCCGGAAAGCCTCAGGTTCCGGCTACCGCCTCGACCGACGTGAAGGTCGAAGCACACGCGACTGACTGGACCGTGACTGCCGACGGCCAGGCACAGGCCATCAATAAGGGCGTTGTGCTGGTCGCGAAGGGGGCCTCGGTTCCCTTCACGAGCGTCTCCGGTCTCCACACGATCACGCTCAACGGGAAGAACGATCCCGGTGGCGACCTGAAGCAGGGCACGAGCCGCACGATCACCTTCAGCGAGGCGGGCGACTTCAAGGTCACCTGTACTTATCACCCGGACATGCTGGCCTGGATCTTCGTCAAGTAAGCATCGCTTCGCGGAGACCGGGCGTGAGCCGGCGTTGCTCTCGAAATGGGGTATTGACAGCCCCCCGCCGATCGTAAAGGATGACGTTGCCGCCGATCCGCACGGAAGGCGAGCTGAAATTGGATGCCCCGCGAACGCGAGTCCGCCTGGACCCTGAGTGGCCGGTACGGACGGAGCACGGCAAAGGCCGCAGTTCGGCGGCCTACCGCGAATCCTTCCACGCCCTGCCCACCCGGGACAGGGCGCTTTCGTTCCCCGGGCTCGAGGGAACCGATTTGCGCACGATGCTCTCCGGCAAGATCCACCGCGCCACCGTGACCGAGGCCAACCTTAACTACGAGGGTTCCATCACGCTCGACCCCATCCTCATGGAGGCCGCCGGCGTCCTGCCCTACGAAAAGGTCCACGTTCTCGACATCACCAATGGCTCCCGGCTCGAGACCTACGCGATCCAGGGCCGCCGCGGCGACGGCGAAGCGTGCATCAACGGCGCTGCCGCGCACCTCGTCAACAAAGGCGACCTTGTCATCATCCTCACCTACCAGCAGGTGTCCGAAGAGGCCGCGCTCGGGGCAGCTCCAAAGCACGTCTACGTCGACGCCGCCAACCGCATCGTACGCACGTCCCGCGGCGATGGGTTCGCCGCCAGAGCGCGCGATGCCGCCGGTATCGCCTGAGGCAGGAGGATCCGCCATGTCGCGCATCTCGATCCACAAGCTCCGCGAATGGAAGGCCGAGGGTCGTCGGTTCGCAATGATCACGGCCTACGACTTCCCGTCCGCGCGCCTCGTTGAACAGGCAGGCGTGCCCGTCATCCTTGTCGGCGACTCGCTCGGCAGCGTCGTCCTCGGCTACGAATCCACCGTGCCGGTGACTATCGACGATATCCTCTACCACACACGTGCGGTTGTGCGGGGCACCAGTCGCAGCATCGTCGTCGCCGACATGCCCTTCATGAGCTATCAGGCGTCACCCGACGATGCCATGCGCAACGCCGGGCGCCTCTTGCAGGAGGGTGGCGCGAACGCCGTCAAGCTCGAAGGAGGGGCGCGCATTGTGCCCCTGGTTCGGCGCATGGTCGAGGCCGGCATCCCAGTGATGGGCCACCTCGGCCTTACCCCTCAGTCGGTGAACCAGTTCGGCGGGCACAAGGTACAGGGCCGGACTCCGGCCGCGGCGGCGCGCCTCATTCACGCTGCGCGAGCCCTCGAGGAGGCCGGTGCGTTCGCCGTCGTGCTCGAAACCATCCCCGCCCCCCTCTCGAAGATGGTGACCGACCGGGTCGGCATTCCCACCATCGGCATCGGCGCCGGACCGGACTGCGATGCGCAGGTCCAAGTTCTCCACGATATGCTCGGGATCTACGACGATTGCCGCCCGCTGAAGCACGCGAAGCGCTACGCCGTGCTCGGCGAAACCATCCGCAACGCAGTGCGCGAGTACGCACGCGAGGTAGAAGGTGGCGCCTTCCCAACCGCGGAACACAGCTTCGACATGGACCCTTCAACCATGGCCGAGCTCGCGCACGCCCGCTAGTGATCGGCTTCAGGGCTGGCTGTCGGTCTCCGCTGGCAGCCCGCCGTCGACAGGGCGCGAGCAACTATCGATGATGGCTTAGTGGAGGTACTGATCACCCCCGCCGCAATGCGCGCCTGGCGCCACGCCGAGCAGGGCTCCGTCGGGTTCGTCCCGACAATGGGCTACCTGCACGAGGGGCATCTGACGCTCGTACGCCGCTCGTGCAGCGAAAACCAGCGCACGGTGGTGAGCATCTTTGTCAATCCGACCCAGTTCGGGCCGGGTGAGGACTTCGAGCGCTATCCACGCGACGAAGTGCGCGACCTCAACCAGCTGCGCGAGAACGGCGTCGACGTCGTCTATCTGCCATCGGCAGCGGAGATGTACCCCCGCGGCTTCCAAACCCAGATCGACGTGCAGCGCGTGACGCGTCCTCTCGAAGGCGCCGCCCGCCCGGGACACTTCCGCGGCGTCACCACGGTGGTGGCGAAGCTGCTGAACGCAGTCGAACCCGGCCATGCCTACTTCGGCCGCAAGGATGCCCAACAACTCAGGGTGATCCGGCGGATGGTGAAGGATCTGGACATGGCCACCGAGATCGTGCCCTGTGACATCGTGCGCGAGCCCGACGGCCTGGCCATGAGCAGCCGCAACGTCTACCTGACGCCGGAGCAGCGGGCCGCGGCGCCGGTGCTCTACCGGTCGCTATGCGCAGCGCGGGACCGCTTCGCGGCCGGAGAACGCGACGCTGACAGGCTCCGGAACCTCGTCCACGACCTGATCTACCCAACTCCAGGGGCGGAGATCGAATACATCAGCCTCGCGGACGGCCGCGAACTCGAGGAGATGGACGGCGAGGTCACCGGACCCGCGTTGCTTTCGCTGGTGGTCCGCTTCGGCCAGACCCGCCTGCTGGACAACGTTGAACTGGGGTAAGGTCACCCCTGCTACACTCGTTGCATGCCCTCCTTCGCACCGCCCGATGCCCCGGCCGGCTTCAAGCTCGTAGCCGACTTCGTGCCCACGGGCGACCAGCCGCAGGCCATCGAGGCGCTCGTCGAGGGGGTCAATCACGGCGACCGCTATCAAACCCTGCTTGGCGTCACGGGTTCGGGGAAGACGTTCACGATGGCGAACGTCATCGCCCGGACGAGCAGGCCCACGCTCGTCCTTGCCCACAATAAGACCCTTGCCGCCCAGCTCTGCTCCGAACTCAAGGAGTTCTTTCCTGAGAACTCGGTTGAGTACTTCGTCAGCTACTACGACTACTACCAGCCCGAGGCCTACATCCCTCGAAGCGACACCTACATCGCCAAGGATGCGGACATCAACGAGGAGATCGACAAGCTTCGCCACGCCGCCACGCGGGCACTCTTCACCCGCCGCGACGTCGTGATCGTCGCCAGCGTGAGCTGCATCTACGGCCTGGGCGAGCCGAGCGAGTACCAGCAGTTCGTGCTCCACTTCACCCGCGGGCAGCGGTTCAACCGGGGCGAGGCGATCCGCCGCATGGTCAGCATGCAGTATGAGCGCAACGACATGAACGTCGTGCGGGGCAAGTTCCGCCTGCGCGGCGATTCGCTCACCATCCTCCCGAGCTACGACGAACTCGCGGTGCGCATCGACTTCTTCGGCGACGACGTGGAGCGCATCGTCGAACTCGACCCGCTCACCGGGGAGATTGTGGCCGAGCGCGACGAGATCGACATCTTTCCCGCGAAGCACTTTGTCACCTCCAGCGACCGGCTCGCCGAGGCCATCGACGGCATCGAACAGGAACTCGCGGAACAACTCGAGGTCTTCCGCAACCAGGGGAAGATCCTGGAAGCAGCCCGGCTCGAAGAGCGCACTCACTACGATATCGAGTCGATGCGCGAGGCCGGCTACTGCGCCGGCATCGAGAACTATTCGCGCCATCTCCAGGGGCGCGAACCCGGATCGACTCCGTGGTGCCTGCTCGACTACTTCCCCGATGACTGGCTCATCATCGTCGACGAATCACACATGACGCTGCCCCAGGTCCAGGGCCAGTACTTCGGAGACCGCGCCCGCAAGGAGACGCTGGTCGAATTCGGTTTCCGCCTCCCGAGTGCGCTCGACAACCGGCCGCTCACCTTCGAGGAGTTCGACCGGCACATCAACCAGGCCGTCTTTGTGAGCGCCACGCCCGCCGATTATGAGATCCGGCAATCGACGCAGGTGGTGGAACAGGTCATCCGCCCCACCGGTCTCCTCGATCCAGAGATCGAAGTGCGGCCGACAAAGAACCAGGTCGACGACCTGATGGCCGAGATCCGGCTCGTGGTCTCAAGAGGCCAGCGGGTCCTGGTCACGACCCTCACGAAGAAGATGGCCGAGGACCTCGCCGACTACCTCAAGGAGATGGGCATCAAGACCCACTACCTCCACTCCGAGATCGAGACGTTCGACCGGGTGGAGATTCTGCGTGACCTGCGTTTGGGAGTGTACGACGTCGTTGTCGGCATCAACCTCCTGCGCGAAGGGCTCGATCTGCCCGAAGTCTCGCTCGTCTGCATCCTCGACGCCGACAAGGAAGGGTACCTGCGCTCCAACCGTTCGCTTATCCAGACTATTGGCCGTGCGGCGCGCCATGCGGAGGGTCGCGTCATCATGTATGCCGACACCGTCACGGGGAGCATGCGCACGGCGATCGACGAAACCTACCGCCGCCGCAAGGCGCAGGCAGAGTACAACGTCGCCCATGGAATTGAGCCCGCCGGCATCATCAAGGCGATCCGGGACATCACCGACCACGTCCGCATGGTCGCCGAAGAACCGGAGGCCTACGACGCGCGGCGCGAGATGCCGAAGGACGAGGCGCTCCGGCTCGTTAAGGAGCTCGAAACCCAGATGAAAGCCGCGTCCAAGGCACTGGAATTCGAGAAGGCAGCCGCGCTGCGCGACCAGATCGTCGAACTGCGCCGAAGCCTGGTGGGAAGCGACGCTGAAGAACTGGCGGCCTTCGCGGCCATCGCCGGGCGTAATGGTCCACTCCGGTACGGCCGCAGCCAGGCCGGTGGCCGCGACCGTCGGAGACGGTATCAGAAGTAGCTGGCGTCAGCCGCGGTAGGTCGCTGCTCCGTCCCGGTCGTATCGAAGCAGTCCATAGGCCACGAAGTCGGCCCGCTCGCCGTTGACGATGCGGTAGCCGCGCAGCAGCCCTTCCCTCTGGAAGCCAACCCTCTCGAGAACCCGGATCGAACCGACGTTCACCGCCATCGCCTCCGCCTCGATGCGCTCCAACCCGAGGACGCTGAAGCCGTAATCGACGACAAGGCGCGTCGCCGCTGTGGCGATGCCACGGTTCCAGTGCGCCCGGCCGATGGCACCGCCAATGGCGCCTTTGCGATTTGCCTGGTCGAGCGTGCCGAAGCCGATCGTGCCAACGCTGGCGGCGACGTCGTCGGGGACGATGGACCAGCGCAGCCCCTCCTTCGTCCGGAACGCCTCCCGGTGGAAAGCCAGGCCGTCGACCGCGGCCTGAATTGACGTCGCGATGGGATCACCCGCAAGCGCCGCGGCTTCCGGGTCGGAGAGACGGGCAAACCAGGCCGGGAGGTCCTCTTCGCGCATCTCGCGGAGGGTGAGGCCTCCACCTTTGAGCACCGGGAAGACGTCGGGTATGCAGTCGTAAGGCATGGTTCCGCCTCAAGGCGATGGATCGCCCTACGATACAGCGCAAGACCAGTGCGCTCACCGCAAGCGTCACAAGGGCTGCCAGACGGTCCTCAAGGAGTTCGTGGTGGAACGCGCGTTACTCGAGGCCCGCGAACCAGTGCCTGCGGCCAGCTCGCATCGCTTCGGTACCGGCGCGGAGCCAGCCGAGAGCGTCTGTGGTCAGGTGCCAGAGGGGCATCACGTCGGCGGCGCACATCATCGCTTCCTCATCGGAACCGGGTTCAGGCTCGTCCAGGATCTCGTCCCGCGCAGGCCGTTCTCCAAGCACGTAGGCCGGGACGTGCGGGTTCTGGTCCAGTGCCTCACGCAGCCACCGCCGGGCCACGGGACGGTCGCCATGGACGCGAAACGCATGCAACGCGTGGCCGTAGTGCCATACCGGTGAATCGCCCTCGTACGCCTCAAACAGGCCGTCGGCCATCTCGCGATTGTCGCTCACCAGCGCGATCGCAAGCAGGGCGTAGCGGACGTCCATGTGGTCCTCGGCATCGAGTCGCAGCATCTCCTCGAAGTACTCGGTCGCAGCATCGACTGCGCCCATGGTGAGGGCGGCGTGCCCAACGCCCTCCATGGCTCGAAGGAACGGCCGCGTCTCCGGAATCTTGTAGAACTCGCCGGCGTGTCGGTCGAAGAATTCCGTGCCAAGTGCGTCGGCGCCCGCCATCATCCCGAGTGTGAAGAAGACGACGGCGAGTTGGGTTTCGTTTCCAGCGTCGTACCCGAGGTAGACGAAAGCGTCGACGCAATTGGCGTCGAGCCGCAGGGCCTCGATCGCCATCACGGCGCCGTCGTCGCCGGCATCCCAGGCCAGGTCCGCCAGCGCCTGTGCCTGCTCGGCGGCGGTGATGTTGCTGTCGCGAGCTGGAGCGGGGTGAGCGGCCAGCAGACGCTCGACTTCGGCCTGCATCTCGACGGGTCCGGGCGGTTCATCGCGACGTATGAGCCTGGCGATGCCTTCCCTGAAGTCCATGACGGGATCGTCAGTGGAAGGAGGTAAACCGGATTCCTCGCGCATCGAACCCTCCAGCGGTTGAAGAACACACCCGGAGGGATGCGCGCTTCGAGCTGCGCCCGGTTGGGGCGCCGAAGTGACGCTCTATGTTACGGCGCTGCGACGTCGAACCGCTGAAGCGGGTTGCCACCCGAAGAACCGACCGTGAAAGGGCTCGTGAACGACTGTCCGTTCACAACTATCGATATCACCGCCCCCACCCGATTGGCGCACGCCTCGCCGCCCGCGGTCCAGTAGATCTTGTATCCCCCTGCCGCTGCTGTGGACTGACTCGGCCCCGCCACCCCGTCAAAGGTGAC
>Ga0172368_10007150_pt1 | contig 11773 bp, 13 predicted proteins | sample Lak11m_FD_114540 | JGI IMG/M metagenome (GOLD analysis project Ga0172368, IMG submission 114540) | Freshwater microbial communities from Kabuno Bay, South-Kivu, Congo - kab_022012_11m | ecosystem: Environmental > Aquatic > Freshwater > Lake | place: Democratic Republic of the Congo: South-Kivu...
AATAGCTTTGATCTTCCCTGCACGATAGGCAGCAATCCTCTCATCAACTTCTTTACGCCATAGACGATCTATCCGTTCGTCAGGCTGGTCAAGACTTGCAAGAATGTCATCAACAAGCACCGCCCTATCCTTAGATGGAAGATTTAATGCTTCTTTCAGTATCTGTTGGGTATTTGTAGCCATTTAAAGCCCTCCCTATGCTTACCCTTATTATTTCACTTTATTTGTACCTTTGTAAACTGTGCGCTAAAGTAGCCTGTCCCCTTTTCCCAGCCCAGACATATCCGAAAAAACCTCCGTATGATTTTATTTATCTCATTATGTCATAGCTGGCAGAGATGGATTTTTGGATAGACAAGCTCTGTGTCTCTATTTCTCACTTCGATATTGTTTTAGTGACCGGAGGAGAACGCTCCGCTTCAGCTGCGGGCGTTCATGACTCACCAAGGGCAAGCCGTCAGCTGTAAGCGGTCGTTAGGCGGCATTAATATTTATTGTTCCTTGCAAATTAAGCCAATACGGTCGTACAGTTCAATAAATAATGGCGTAGCAAGTAGCAAATATTGGATTAAATTAAACTCTATATCTTTCATAGGTTGATCGTGGCGAATAATATATTGTTTACCCTCTTTGTCCAAATCAAATGATACGGAATTAGAGTGAAAATTTGGATGTGAAAACTCACACAAATATTTGTAGCAGTCCGTTAACATATCGTATTGATCCGTCTTCCCTCCTAAAATATGTCTACTAATCGTTTTGTCCGCCTCATCAAGCATTGATAATATTTGTTTTGCCTCGGGTGCCATCTTTATCCCGCCATTCCGCCCACCGAGAAACAACGTACAAATGTCATCATCGATTGCCTTTCCATCAATTAACCCTTGAGACCATGAATATAATCTCTTGTGCATATATCCTAATACTGCTACCGTTTCATAATATCCGCGAATCGCAAGTGTCATTGAATATACACTGTTTGAGATCAGTGTGGCAAAGCTACCCTCATATAGACTAATCGCCCTATGCAGTTGTACCTGTCGTAATACTAAGGAATATTCTTGAATACGGTTTGGAGCGCCCCACACCCCCTTAGGCGAAGCCTTACATATCAGCTCTTTTCGTTTAGTCAATTCCCGGTATGCTTCCTCATATTCTCTGACATTACCTAACTTTCCACGTGATGCGAATGCCTCTATTACTCTTTCAAAATCTAACATTTCCTTACTCGTACAAGTCTATGTAGTCCGCCTAACGCTGAGATGAGGCGCAAGGTACGGAAATATGAATATGGAAATTGAATATAATTGAATACGGGGACGGTTCCCATATTTTTTGCCTTCCCTCTTTTTCTTTTATCGGTTTCATTTTAAGGAATATACGAAATTATTGTGCCTTTGTCAAAAACAAATATGGGAAGTGTCCACAAGGGACACGATCCGGTTCATGCGATCGTTAGGTCCTTTGATCATTTCCGAAGAGACAACGACTTTGCAACATTCTGAAATATTGTCTCCGACCTAAAGAATGTCTGCTCTGGTGCAGCACCAATCATGATTACCGCTCCCCTCGTGGTATTCGCACAGTAATGAATGCTGGTCATCCGAATTCCAGCATCGGCGTTGTATGCTGTTGACTTCAACCACTTCACGTTGCGCCCGTCTGCCGGGAATGACCCAGTTAGATGTATTCGTTGAGTCCCTTGAAGTTCCTTTTGGTAGGCTTCGCAAGAATAGGCAGGAGTCCCGCTGTCCAAAACCGTGATACTGTGACCACCTGGATTTGAAAAGATACCGACTACTTGCGGAAACTTCGCCTTGCCTTGTTGCCAGCCCTCGGGTGGCGAGAAAGAAATACCTCGTCCGCTATCATCAATACGACGCTTGCTTAGTACAACGTTAATGGGTAATAGACGAAATGAGTCGACAAAACGTCGAAAATTCTTGTCTGCGTTAGGGTCTCCCGGAACAGATATTTGGGACAACCGCGTATGCTCCCCGTCAACCATCACAACGATTCCTCGCACCACGACGGACACTCCTTCGGACCTGCAGGTGAACTGGTATTCGATGGCGGGAAAACTAAGAAGCCTAATACGCTTTGTGTAAGTTAACACCGCTTGCTCAGAACTGGAGACTAGACCACGGACTATGCCATCTATATACGCATCTATTGCGGCATCCTCGAACACTCTTTTGGTCAGGTGAGAAACGAAAACAGAATGCTGCGAGAACGGGTTTACTACCACTGCTTGGTATGAATTCGAATACCCGCCACCCGGCCCCTTCAATTCAGTTCGGAATTTCAGTGGTTTCTGAGGAAATGCGACCTCAAATCCATCAGAGGGAAAACTGTACTTGCGAAAATGATCTGGTTCGGCAGGCCAAACCAGAGAACCAGATATCGCAAGGATGCCCAACACAAGAGTTATAACAGTCTTCGGAATGCTATACTTTTTCATGGTCTCATAACCTAACCAGTTATTAGATAGTTTCTCGATAATACACAGAAAACATTTGAACGGTCAATAAAAAAATATATTTTTTTACTGGCGTCTGAAGGATTCCGAAAAAGTCGGAATGACAAAAAAATCAAACAACTCAATCCCCAAAAAATTTCACCCATTCGTCAAACTGCCTCAATTTATCTTCTCCAAAACTGCCGATGAACGCTCTTATCTTTGAAACCGGTTTTTCCTTCAATGGTTCATTATCCTTAGAGAAGAATTTGTCAGCATAGCAAATAATTTGCTCTTCCATTGTTTTTGGAGTCATGTCCCTTTTGGGAAGCGGGAAATTGTGCTTTTCTATATCTTCAATTGTAATGCCCACTCCGACATGAGTCTCGCACACAAGCGCGTGGCGGGGGAAGCCTTCTCTTTCAAGGAGCTCTCTTCCAAGGTAACCGTGGCAGATATAGGGTTTGTCTCCGTGACAGCCAAGCTGCGGAGCATCCGTCATAAATATCCCAATATCATGAAGCCTCGCCGCCTCTTCAATGAATTTTACATCCGGATTGAGATGCTGGACCCTTGCGGCAATCTCGACTGCCTTCTTGGCAACCGCAGCGCTGTGCTGAACGAGGAATTTATATGCTTTGGATTCGGACTTATAATATTTTTTTATTATTTCTGATGGATTCACGGAATTATTTTAACAGATTTGAATTAAGAAGACTCTTTTCGTTATCATAGTTCATGAGGATTCTTGTCACCGGCGGGGCGGGTTTTATCGGCTCTCACATCGTTGATGCCTATGTAAAGGCAGGGCCTGAGGTTTTTGTTATTGATAACCTCTCCACAGGAAATAAAAATAACCTGAATCCGCGTACAAGATTTTATCAGGCTGACATAAAGGAGGACCTCTCAGCTATTATCAAAGAGATTAAACCTGAGGTTATAAACCACCATGCCGCGCAAATTGATGTCAGAATGTCCGTTACCGACCCGTCTGCTGACGCGGCAGTTAATATCATCGGGACGATAAATGTCATTGAAGCAGGGCTTAAGGCAGGGATTAAAAAATTTATTTTCGCTTCAACAGGAGGGGCTATTTACGGAGAGCAGGATTATTTTCCGGCTGATGAATTGCATCCCTTAAGGCCGTTAAGCCCGTACGGAGTTGCAAAACTCTCCTGCGAGAAATATCTTTACTATTACAAACATAACTTCGGATTGGATTATGTTGCCCTCAGGTATTCAAATGTTTACGGCCCGAGGCAGAATCCTTTTGGCGAGGCAGGGGTAGTCGCGATATTTACGCATAAACTGATTAAAGGCGGGCAGTCTGTAATAAACGGTGACGGATTGCAGATGAGAGATTATGTTTATGTCGGCGACGTTGTGAGAGCTAATCTTAGTGCCCTAAAAGAAGGAATCTCAGGGGAATTTAATATATCCACTGGTGTTGAGACTTCTGTCAATGAGTTGTTTGGCAAGCTTGCCGGAGTTTCAGGCAAGAATGTAAAGGCCGCTCACGGGCCCGCAAAAAAAGGCGAGCAGATGCGCTCGTGCCTTTCCTATAAAAAGGCGCAGGATATTCTGGGCTGGAACCCTGCTGTTGGGCTTGAAGAAGGGCTCAAAAATACGTTTGATTGGTTTTCAAAAAAATCCGTGTAATGGAACCGCTTGTTTCAGTAATAATCCTCAATTATAACGGAAAAGATTTTATTGAAGAATGCCTCGATTCGATTCTTAACCAGACGTATAAAAATATAGAGATACTTGTCGTTGATAACGCTTCCACGGACGGCTCAAAAGAAGTTCTCAGAGAGAGATATCATTCAAAAATAACCCTCATAGAAAATCACGTTAACCTCGGTTTTGCCGAGGGAAATAATATTGCCTTTCAAAAATCGCGCGGAGAATTTATCGCAATCCTGAATAATGACGCGGTCGCGGACAACACTTGGCTGGAGAGCCTTATCTCCGCTGTTTTTCGCCGCGATAGTTTATACGGAATGTGGGCCTCAAAAATCTTTTTTTATGATGACAGAAAAGTGATAGACACCGCGGGACATCTGATATATCCCGACGGCCTTAACAGGGGACGTGGTAAGGGCGAGCTTGATTCCGGGCAATATGATAAGGAAGAAGAGGTATTTTTCCCGAGCGGCTGCGCTGCTTTATATCGAAAAAAGATGCTGGATGAAATCGGTTTTTTTGACCCCGATTTTTTTGCTTACGGAGACGACACTGATATAGGGTTAAAGGCAAGGCTTAGCAACTGGAAGTGTCTCTATGTGCCGTCTGCGGTTGTCAGCCACCGTTCATCCGCAACTGCGGGCAGATATTCTCCAATGAAGGCATATCTTGTGGAAAGAAACAGGGTGTGGATTTTGATTAAATACTTTCCTCTAAGACATATATTGATAAGCCCGTTCTATACCGTATTAAGATTGGTTTTGCAGCTGTACGGCGCGTTATCAGGGAAGGGTTCTGCGGGAAGATTTACGGATGAATATTCTCTGACGAGGCTTGCTGGAGTATTTCTTAAGGCTTATGCTGATGCGATAAAGGGGCTTTACAAGATGTTTAAAAAGAGGATGAAGATGAGGGAAATTAGGCGCGCTACTTCCCGCGATTTCAGCGTATGGCTTAGGCGGTTCGGGATAAGCGCGGCAGAGATAGCGCTGAGGGAATAAGAGGCCTCAAATGTTTTATAATAAAACATGGCTGTGCTTGAGATTAAAAAATATCCTGCAAAGGTTTTAAAGGAAAAAACTGCTCCTGTTCTTGAAATCAACAGAGATATTGAGCGCCTGATTGACGATATGATTGAAACTATGTATGCCGCAAAAGGAGTCGGTCTTGCGGCAAATCAGGTTGGAGTTTCAAAGAGGCTTTGTGTGATAGATATAAGCGTGGCTGATGAAAAAACACCTCTTATCGCGCTGATAAATCCGGAGATTATTGAAAGAAAAGGAGCTGTTGAGGTTGAAGAGGGATGCCTTAGCATTCCGGAATACAGGGCAAAGGTAAAAAGGGCAGGAGAGGTTCTGGTAAGAGGATTGGACAGAAAAGGCAAAATCATAGAAATTGCAGGCGGAGACCTTCTTGCAAGGGCGCTTCAACATGAGATAGACCATCTTGACGGATTGCTCTTTATTGATAGGCTGAGTCCTATTAAAAGAGAATTTTTTAAGAAAAGATATAAAAAGGCAAGTAGCAAGTAGCAGGGGCGGGAAAATTTAATAAAAATGAATCAGCGTGACATATCGAATGCGTTAATTATTAAAAGTTTGTTTGCTAACTACTATCTACTAACTACTAACTACTTTTGTAAGAAATGAGCATTATTTTTTTCGGCACGCCTATATTTGCTGTCCCCTCTTTAAATGCCTTGATTCAGTCCGGAGAAGATATCTCTGCAGTCGTAACGCAACCTGACAGGAAAAAGGGCAGGGGGCACATGCTTTCGCAATCGCCTGTTAAAGAACTTGCCGTAAAAAACGGCATACGTGTTTTGCAGCCCGAAAAAATAAAGGATGATGCGTTTCTTGCCGAGCTGCGTTCGATAAAGCCTGAGTTCATTGTTGTTGTTGCTTATGGAAAGATTCTTCCGGATGAAATCCTTAATCTCCCTAAATTAAGCTGTATAAATGTTCACGCATCTCTTCTCCCAAAATACAGGGGGGCGGCGCCCATAGCCTGGGCGATAATAAACGGCGAGAAGACCACAGGCATTACGACGATGCTTATAAGTAAGAAACTTGATACGGGAGATATACTTTTTCAGAGAGAGATACCTATTGAGCCTGAGGATAATACCGAAACTCTCTCGGGAAAATTATCGGAATTAGGAGGAGAAGTTCTGATTGAAACCTTGAAAGGCCTGAGGGCCGGCAATATTAAACCCAGGCCGCAAACAGGAGAACCTACTTATGTCCCTGTCATCAAAAAAGAGGACGGCCTTATGGACTGGTCAAAGACGGCCTTGGAGCTGTCAAATTTTGTAAGAGGGATGTACCCCTGGCCCGGCGCATATTGTTATTTGAACGGAGAAATGATTAAACTTATTAGGATTAAGGCAGTTGCCGGTTCCGGAAGGCGGGGGCGTATAGAAAAGGCGTGTGACGGCGAATTGCTTGTAGGCACAGCAGATGGGCTGCTTTCAATTCTTGAACTCCAGCCGCAGAACAGAAAAGTGATGCCGGCAAAAGCGTTTCTTCAAGGGAGAAAGATAAACGAAGGGAAATATTTCAATGAAGCGTAGATGGATAAGGGGATTGGCTCTGAGATTTTTATATCCGGCGCTTATGGTCATCGGCTCCTTCAAAAAGGATAAAAAAGAGCAATTGCAAAGGTTTATTATAAATCTCAATAACAAGCTTGTCAGAGCTGAAAATCCCAAGACAAAGAAGATACTGCTTCTTTTGCCGCACTGTCTTCAAATAGATGAATGCACGATAAGGCTTACGCATAATATTTACAATTGCGAAGGCTGCGGGAAATGCGAAATCAAAGATTTGATAGAAATTGCTGATGAGAACAAGCTCAACCTCTCGGTTGCAACAGGCGGCACGCTTGCAAGGAGGATTATAAAGGATTTAAGGCCTGACGCAATAGTTGCAGTTGCCTGTGAAACAGACCTTAGCAGCGGGATTGTGGATACCTATCCCCTGCCTGTGCTGGGCATCCCTAATGAGCGGCCTTTCGGGCCGTGCCTTAATACGCAAGTGGATCTGGAAAAAGTAAAAGAAGCCATAAGATTTTTCAGCGGAAAGGCCTGATAGCTTACCGCTATTTTTGATAAATAATAGTGATTTGTAGATTAAATTTTTTTATTTGACCAATAGATATAAGGTGTTTTAATCTGTGTAGCTTGCATTTTTTCGCGAATATAAAAATCACACGAAGGAGGATTTGATGAAGAAGTATAATACGCCCTTGATTGACGACCTTGAAAAGGGTCCGTGGCCCAGCTTTGTCACAGAGATGAAAAAAGCTGCCAAGAGCAATGAGATGGCAAATGACGCGCTCGGCCATCTTGAAAAATGTTACAGCACAAAAGTCGGTTACTGGAAACACGGCGGCATAGTCGGTGTTCTCGGTTACGGAGGCGGAGTTATCGGAAGGTATTCGGAATTGGGGGGGGAGTTTCCGGGTGTAGCGCATTTCCATACCGTCAGATTGAACCAGCCGAGCGGATTTTTCTATACGAGCAAGGCATTGAGAGAGATATGCGATATATGGGATAAATATGGAAGCGGTTTAACAAACGTGCACGGTTCGACAGGTGATCTGGTTCTCCTCGGAACGAGAACGGAATCACTTGAGCCGGTTTTTGCCGAATACTCATCCCGCGGATGGGACCTCGGAGGTTCAGGTTCAGCATTGAGGACTCCAAGCTGCTGCGTTGGGCCGGGCCGCTGTGAATGGACTAACTATGACACTCTTGAACTCACCTATGCCCTTACTCAGGAATTTCAGGACGAGCTTCACAGACCTACATTCGCTTATAAATTCAAGATAAAGGCCTCAGGCTGCGCATGCGACTGCGTTGCCTCCATTGCCCGCGCTGACATGTCTATCATCGGCACATGGAAGGGCGGCATAAAGATTGACCAGAATGAGGTCAAGAATTATGCAAAGAAGATGGACATAAATGCAGAAGTAGTAAATATGTGCCCTACTCAGTGCATGAGCTATGACGGCAAGCAACTTAAGATAAATAACGCAGAATGCAGCAGGTGCATGCACTGTATCACAAGAATGACAAAGGCCTTAAAACCCAGCGGAGAAAGAGGAGCAACAATATGTATCGGAAGTAAGGCGCCTATCGTTGTAGGCTCGCTGCTTTCATGGGTCATTGTGCCGTTTATTAAGGTTGAGCCGCCTTTCACCGAGATCAAAGACCTTATCAGGAAGATCTGGGAGTGGTGGGATGAGAACGCAAAGCCTAGAGAGAGAATCGGCGAGGTTATAGAGTTGAAGGGGATGAGGCCCTTCCTTGAAGCCATAGGCATTCCTCCTCAGCCTCAGCAGATAAAAGAGCCGAGGAAAGACCCTTTCATGTTCTATACAGAAGAGGATATTGCTGCATACAAGGCAAAAGAAGCCGAAGAAAAGAAAACAGGTAAATATAAATTTTAATAAAAAAATTGGATAAGGAGGATATTTAAATGGCATTACCTCAGAGAAAAACAGACATAGGGCCGCCTCATTTTAAACAGTTCCTGCCGCCGGTAATTCAGAAGAATTACGGCAAATGGAAATATCATGAAGTTCTTACTCCGGGAACTATGGTTCATGTCGGAGAGAGCGGGGACAAACTCTGGACCGTCCGGGTTGCATCTCCGAGAATACTTGCAACAGATACAATCCGTGAGCATTGCGATATCGCGGAAAAATACTGCGATGGATACTTCCGTTATACAACAAGAAACAACGTTGAATTCCTCGTATCCGACGAGAAAAAACTTGAGCCTTTAAAGAAAGAGCTTAAGAATAGAGGCTTTAAGATGGGCGGTATCGGAGCAGCTATTACGAATGTCGTTCATACACAGGGCTGGGTGCACTGCCACAGCGCATGTACGGATGCATCGGGGCTTGTTAAGGCCATGATGGATGAGCTCTTTGATTATTTTGAATCAAAGAGGCTTCCTAATAAGGTCAGGCTCGCGGTCGCATGCTGCGTTAATATGTGCGGCGCTGTTCACTGCTCGGACATAGCTGTTGTCGCGGTTCATACAAAAGTTCCTGTAATCAATCATGAAACATTCAAAAACATGTGCGAGCTGCCGACGGTAATAGGCGCATGCCCCACACGCGCTATCAGCCCTGATCCGGCAAAGAAGAGCATAAAAATCAATGCCGAGAAATGTATGTATTGCGGAAACTGTTTCACGGTTTGCCCGCCGATCAGCATTAAGAATCCGGAGCGCGACGGTGTTGCGATAGTCGTAGGCGGAAAGATAAACAGCCTTAGGACATCGCCTAAGTTCTCAAAACTCGTTATTCCTTACATCTCAAACGAGCCGCCGAGATGGCCCAAGGTTGTTGCGGCAATAAAGCATATTGTTGAGGTATACGCGAAGAATGCAAGGAAGCATGAGAGAATCGGCGAATGGATAGAGAGGATAGGCTGGGAGAGGTTCTTCTCTCTTACAGGCATAGACTTCACGTTCCAGTCTATAGACGACTTCACATTCATGCGCGATACGATGAGGACATCCTCAACCTTTAAGTGGTAATATAACAGTAGCTAAGGGATTAGTAGTTAGTAGTTAGGGAATACTCCTGACTACTAACTACTTTCTACTAACTACCTTAAAAGAAGGGGGTATGGTATTATGGAAATGACGGAGCTTCAGAATAAGATTTATGCCTTCTGTGAGGCGGCAAAGGGGAAAAAGAAACTTAAAGAGAAGGACATAATCAAGGGCGTATCAGAGGCTGAGGGAGCGCCTGCGGATGAAGTAAAAAAAGCGCTCAGGGCGATGATTGACGTAGGAAAACTTATGTATTCTTACGGCGGCGGAGCAAGCTCTGTTGAAATCCCAAGCGAAGAATACCTGAGGGAAAAAGGACTTATTAAGTAATAAAACTGCATTATTTTTATGCGATAAAGGACAAAGGGTTACACCTTTGTCCTTTTTGCGGTGGCTCACAAAATTTTACGTGTAAGAACTGTCATAAAGAAACATTGCAAGGCGCTTCTTTTTGTATTCATTGCGGAAGTGACTTAAGATAAAAAGAGATCATAATCCAGAGATAAACTGATGATTGGAGAATCATTGATTGAGTTTAGCCTGCATTCATTGCTGAAAATTGAGATATTAAGGTCTCACGGAGTTGATGTTTCAAAAGAGATTGTTGAAAATGTTATTAGGAATCCTGATAGAATAGAAGAAGGATATAAAAATAGGTCGGTCGCTCAAAAAGGTTTTGATGCGACAAGGGTTCTTAGGGTTGTTTATGAAACATTGCCCGATAAACTTTATGTTATAACTGTTTATCCGGGCAGGAGGTCACGATATGAGAAGGATTAAATATAGCAGGGATGTAGACGCGCTTCTGATTGAGCTTTCAGATAAGAAAATAGACTACGCCGAAGAAGAAGGGCAGATGATTATCCATTTTTCAAAAGACGGCGAGCCTGTTCTTCTTGAAATACTTGATGCCAAAGATTTTGTTCTTAATTCTCTTTCCAGTCTCGTAAAAGAAAAAGAAGTAGCAATACCTTAAAAAGCGAATTGCTGAATTTCTTTTCTATGTCCCGCAAAGGGACTCTTTATATCTACTTCATCCCTCGGTTATAATTCTATGGTATGAAAAAAATATATCCAAGGCTTATTATCGCCGGACTTAAAGGCGGCTCGGGCAAGACAACACTTTCGCTTGGTGTTATAGCTGCTTTCAAGAAGAAGGGCGTGGAAGTTATTCCCTACAAAAAAGGGCCTGATTATATTGATGCCGGATGGCTTTCATCCGCGGCTAAAAACCCATGTTATAACCTTGATCCGTTCATGATAGGCAAAGAAAAAATACTTGCTTCGTTCATAGCCCATTTTAATGATGCGGACTGCGCTGTTATAGAGGGCAACAGGGGGCTTTATGACGGAATGGACTCCAAAGGCACTTACAGCACGGCTGAGCTTGCCAAGGCGCTTAAATGCCCTGTGATTTTGATAATGGATTGCACAAAGGTTACCAGGACTGCGGCGGCAATGATTCTTGGAGTTCAGAAATTTGACAGGAAGGTTGATATTGCTGGGGTGGTCCTTAACCGGATAGCAGGCGCAAGGCATGAAAAAATCATAAGAGAAACAATAGAAAAATATTGCAAGGTCCCTGTGCTTGGCGCGATACCGAAACTCAAAAATGATTTTATGTCAGAAAGGCATATGGGGCTCACCCCTTTTCAGGAACATCCAGAAGTAAAAAAGGCCATCTCATTCTGCTCCGAGATTGCGGAAAAGTATCTTGACCTGGATAAGATTTGGAAGATTGCTAAGAAGGCAGGGACTTGTCTCCTCGGCGACTCGCTTGAGGCGAGGGACTTGGGACTTGGGAACAACAAAAGACTATCCTCCAGCCTCCAGCCTCCAGCCCCTAGCCCCATAGTAAGAATCGGCATTATCCGCGATTCTGCTTTTCAGTTTTACTATCCTGAAAACTTTGAGGAGCTTGAGAAAAATGGAGCAAGGTTTATTGAGATAAGCGCACTAAAAGAAAAGAGGCTTCCTGAAATAGACGCATTATATATCGGAGGCGGTTTCCCTGAAACAAATGCAATAGCTCTTGCAAAAAACAAGTCCTTCAGAAAATCGC
>Ga0172368_10007152_pt1 | contig 11772 bp, 4 predicted proteins | sample Lak11m_FD_114540 | JGI IMG/M metagenome (GOLD analysis project Ga0172368, IMG submission 114540) | Freshwater microbial communities from Kabuno Bay, South-Kivu, Congo - kab_022012_11m | ecosystem: Environmental > Aquatic > Freshwater > Lake | place: Democratic Republic of the Congo: South-Kivu...
AAGACAATCCGGTCAAATCCCCTGATGCACCCTTTGATCACGGAGCTGTATCTATGCAATAAGGTATCCACGCGTCGCCTTTCTCTGGTGAGTTGGGTTAGCGCTTACATCAGAAGAGATAGGCGGCGCGGTTGTCATCCGCAAAATTGGGTTGTGGGGGGCGAAGCCCCCCACGTTGGTATAAGAGGAATCTGCATCGTCTATACTGCCCGGAGGGCCACTTTCCCGTCGCCGAGAGACGGGAAAGCCTAGTATCTAATGAGGGAAATTCTCTACATCGTGTTGAGAAAAAAGATCCGTGACCTGAATTTCCCTCATTAGATACCAACAAGGCCAGATCCGTGAATCAAAAGACAACATCGTTACCTTTGGTGGCAAGCCTTTTGGTTCCGGCTTTGCCGGGTTAGGAAATAACCTGCCACTCCCAGTGTGGATAGATGCAACCCCCCGTTTCTTGACATGGCGGCGGCAAGAACTGATAATGAGTCACCCCCCTCATGACCCGCAATCGCCGGCCGGAATACGCATCATGCCGGCCAGACCTGAGGAGGTAATTCGATGAACCTGTCGTCACCGCTTCGCGCGCTCCCACTTGCCGTGCTGCTTGTCGTGGGCTTCGCATTGAGCCGGCCGGCCGGCGCCGACATCACGCTGGGCACCAGTGCCCGCAACGTGGCCATGGGCGGTGCAGGATTAGCCTCCGGTGACACCCAGACCGCCACCGCCAACCCGGCATTTCTCGCCGATTCGGGCGTGCTGGTTGGGATTATCTGGCCGTCCGTGAGCACCGGCACCGGCAGCGCCACCGGGCTGGTCGACGCCATCAAGCTCATCGGCGGCGCCGGCGTGGACGCCGGCAAGGCATGGAAGCTGCTGCGTGAAAATGGGCAGCAGCCCACCACGGTGGATATTTCCGCGCAGGCCGGCCTGGCGCTGCCCCGCGCCGACCTGCTGGCCAGTTCGACAATGCGCGCCGAAGTCACCCCGAACGCGGACTTCTCCAACTGGCTGGCATCCGGCATGACGGGCGACCTGCCGGACACCGCACGCGCGGATGTATATGCCGGCGGCATGACCGCGCTGCCCAGCCTGGGCATCGGTTTTCACCTGCCGGAGTTCCGCGGCCTGCCCGGCACCACCTCGGTCGGCATTCGCGTGAAGCCCACCAATGTGTATTATTCGCATTATATCTTCGACCCGGCGGATCTCGACGGCACGCCCGCGCCCGAGATGGGCGGCAAGCGCTACCTGAAGAACTCTTCGCTGAGCGCGGACGCCGGCGTCACTTTCGTCCCACGCGGCGCAGCTAACCTGCACCTGGCGCTGACGGTGAATAATCTGATTGAACCGAAAGCCGTGCGCTTCTCCGCGCCGTCGGAGCGCTTCGGCGATGAGAAGCAACTGGCGCCGCGCACCGTCAGCCTGGGTTCGGCCTGGGAGACCGCGAACTTCACGCTGGCGGCGGACATGGTGGACATCACCGGCAATGCGGGTTCGTCGCAACTGCGGGTGGGTGGGGAATATCGGCTGCCGGGCGGCATCGCCTTGCGCGGCGGCTACAATACGCAGGATGGGCTGACCGCCGGCATCGGCCTCGGCGCCCTCGGCATCGCCTTCTCCCATGCCATGCCGGTGGCGCTGTCCAGCTCCATCACGTTCTAATGAGGCAAGATACGACCTCCCTCACCGCTCCTCGGGAGGGAGGTCGCAGTTCACGTTCACGGTTATTGCCTCCGACTCGGTATTTCACGCAAGTGTAACTGTTCGCGTACCGTGCGCAACTCGTCTATTGTTTCCTCAATACGATGAAAGCTGCTTCCATTGCGATATAAACGCAACACATCCGACACCAGTTGTTGTTCCCTGGCTACCAGGGCGCCGGTGGGAGCCGGATTGTTCGATCTAATATGTTGCAGCAAACTGACCACCTCCTTTGAACCGGACACCTATGATCTTCCCAACTCGGGGCTGACTCACACGAGGCACCTGTCAAGATCTTTCGACAGGTCGCATGGCATGGCATCGGAATTGGTGCAGGAGACGATCGACCTTGCGCGTGTATTTGCCGAGCGATGATCCAGGCGGCCCTTGTTCAAACCTAAGCGTTTAACATACTAATCTGTTTACTGCGACACCCCGTCCCAGGGTGGGAGGGTGACACCGGGGTTTCTGGTCTTCATCTGCACGCGCAGGCTGCGGAAAAGGGTACGCTGATCTACCAGCCAGCAGGCACGGCCTCGTTTGAGCGTGAACTCGACGGTGTAGTCTCGCGATGCCGCGTCCTCCAGCGCCTGCTGCAGGACAGCAGAACGGATCGGCGCCAGGGTGAGGCGCGAGCGGGCGGTGGCTGTACCGTTCGCGGCATCGGTCACCCCGAGCAGGCGCGTCTCGGCGATGGTAAACCAGGTCGGCAGCAGCAATCCCCGGCTGTCGGGCGTCGCAAGCTGCTGCTGGGTGGTGCGGTCGTTCATCAGCGCGAACAGATACTCCTGAGCGGCTTGCGCTGCCGTCTGCGGCCGGGGTTGCGCCCGAAAATTGCGGTGATACAGATAGAAGATGCCGGAGAGCAGCAGCACCAGGAGCACGAGTACCGGAATCCACACGGTATCACGCCGCGGGACCGCGGCCCGGGCGATGTAGACAAACTCCCTGTTAGGCGCCGGCGGGTCTTCGTCCTCCTCATCGGCCAGCGCGAACGGTCTGTCGCCATGCGGGAGGGGGGAAAGGTCTGCTCCCGGATCCACGGGAATGTCGTCGCCCGCCGGGGACGCTGACGCGGTATCCTCGGACGCCGGCGGTTTCACTTCACCCGTCGCGTCGGATTCCTCCTCGACAGGCGCTTCCGGCACCCGTTGTGCTTCTGGCTCCGCTTCGAGACGCGCTTCCGGCGTCGCGGTGGGTTCCACTTCCGAGCTATCCGGCGCCGGCAGCTCTTCCGGTGTGAGCTGTGCCGGTTGGACGCGGCGTTTGGGAAACGCCACGGTCAGGTCGGGAATATTGAATTTACGCCGTACCGGCGCCGCCAACTCCTGGTTCGGCAGTGGTGTCGGTGGTGTGGACGATGCGGGCGGCGAAGGGGGAATGGGCGCCAGACATTTCCAGCAGGCTGCCTTCCCACCCTGATTTACCGCGCCGCAGCGCGGGCAAGTTGCCATGGTCATTGCTCCCTGACTGGATTCATCATAACAAATGATTCCCGCCAGGGCAAATGCGTTATGTTCGGTTTGCGGATATGATAGCTTCTCTGGGAACGCCGGCATCTGTTGCCGGCTCGATCACGAGCACGCTCATGAATTAGTATGCTTGTGAGAGCCAGCTCATGATCGAGCCGGCAAAAGATGCCGGCGCTCCCAGGGATTATCGCCGTACCACCAGCTCCGGCGGCGCTAGCAGACCACAGGGCACGAGCTGGTAGGCGTCGCTCCAGGCGTCGCCGGTGGTGACGAACTGGCCGGGGCCGACCCACTGGGGGAAGGGGGCGGTAAGGTGCAGCGGGCCGTGCGAGTTACGGCGGTGGCCGATGATCTCAATCTCCACCTCGGCGGCATCGGCGGTGAACAGGCCGGTGATGTCTACCTCGTTCGGCTCCCAGGCGATGACGCCTGCAGGGCGGCCATCCACCAGCAGGCGCACGGCGGCGCCTGCATACGAAGGCACACGGAGCACCAGGCGGTCATTTTTCCGCATGCGCGGGCGACGGATGGTCGTGCGGTAGCGCACCGCGCCGGCATAGAAGGGCAGACCTTGCGGCACCCAGTCACCCGGCTTCAAGGTCGCGGGCGGTGCGGTGAGCGTGACGGCAGTTCCGTTTACGCGCACACCGAAATCCCCGAGCAGGAAAACGGACTCCAGGCCGGGATGCTCCTCATCGTAGTCGACGGTGAGCAGGATTTCGTTGCACCCGCGGCGGAGCAAAGCCGGGTCGAGCGGCACCGTGTGCAGCGAGCGGTCCACCCACCAGCCATCCGGGGTGGCAGGCACCGGTGTGCCGTTTACCATGATCTGAACCGCGTCGGGTCGCTCCAGCGCCAGGTGCAGGGGACCGGCGGGGAGCGCACTCACTCGGAAGGCGTAGGCCAGCTCGACCCGGGCACGCTTCGGCGCGGCCGTCACGCGCGCCCACGGCTGCACCATGGCCCCGCCGCGCGGGGGCAGGCCCATCGCCGCGCGGACAGCGGTATCCACGCGCAGGATCTCCTCCGCCTGATGCCATCCGCGGCCATTCACGCGGCAGCGCGGCCTGTCGAGTACCAGCACGTTCGGCTCGGTACGGGCGATCGCCCAGGCGCGCGGGGTGATGGCGGTCTCGCGCACGTCGGCCAACACACGACGCGCCGGCGCTTTGCAACACCGCTTCTTCGAAATGACGAATAATCGGCTGCCAAGCGCAGGGAGGCTGGTGCGGATCTCCCACCCGCCGGCGGTCTTTTTCGTCTCGATCGTCCACATCTCGCCGGTGGCCGGATCGAGCTCCAGCGCCGCGCCTTTGCAGCAGCCGTAGCCGCGGATAACGACCTCGGGGTAGGCCGGCGTGCGCCGGGAGACATGCGTTCCCTGGTTGAACTCCAGCTCGCGCGCGTCCTCACCGGTGTTGCAGACGAACAGATAGCAGGCGTCCGCATCCTCGCGCAGCAGGTAGAGCGCCGCTGCGATCTCCTTGCCCTTCGGGTCGGCGATAGATATGCGGCGGGTCACCGCCACCGCATCGAGAAGCCGCTTCCCCTTTGCCGGCGTCTTTTTACACTCCGTAGCGAATTCCTGCACTGCCATCGAGGGCTTGCCGTCCACAAAGGCTGCCGGCTCGCCCGCGAAAACCACCGGTCCGCCGGCGGCGGCGAACTGCTTGAGCAATTTGAGCGTGGTGGCGCGCATCGTCTTCATCGGCGACACCAGCACGGCGGTGTAGACTGCATCGCCCACCTGCAGCGTGGCGCCGCGGCGCCGTTTCACCCGCGCCAGCCGCGAGAGCATCTCCTCGTCGCCGTAGTCGAAATCCAGGTGCTCGGCCAGCAAGGCATCGCGCAACTCGCCGAATCCCTTGTCGAACTTCAGCACCTCCTGGTCCTTTTGCCAGTCCTTCTTGCGCAGCGCCCACATGCTCTCGATGGGGTGGATCACCAGCAGGTCGCGCACCTCCGCGCCGCGCGTCATTATCGCGTTGATCCGTGCGAAGTAATCCTCCACGGTGGCATACAGCTCCCACCACGGCGACTGGTAGCCGATGCTGGCCGGGTAGTCGCGCTTCGCCTCGCCCTCCATGGTGTACCAGAAAAGGTGCTGGCAGCGCAGGTTGATGCCCAGCGCCGTCTGCCAGTCGCCCAGCGCCTTGTGACCGGCGAAAGGGAAATCCCAGCCGGTGCAGCCGTAAGTCTCCGTGAGCCGCCACTTCCGTCCGAGTTGCCGCGCTACCGAAGTACACTGCTTGGCGGTGTCGTAGTCGCGGGCATACTGGGTGAGCAGATCGATGCCAGGGATCTGCATGTGCTCGTAGAAGCGCATGCAGGCGCCAACCAGCGGCGCCTGGCTCGACAGGGTATCCTCCCCGATCACGTGACCGGTGAACGCCAGGTTGTGCTCCGCGCACCACGCGCCGATCTGCCGGGCGTAGGCGTCCACAAAGAGGTGGGTCAGGCAGTCGTGATAATCGAGGCGCGCCCGGGTGAACGCCTTCCCGTCGCAGTTGAAAAAGATTTCCGGCAGGTGGGGGATCAGATCGTAGCCGTAGCGCTGCTGGAACACGGCAGGCAGGCTGTCCGTCCATGGGGTGATGTCGTCCGACAGCCAGGCGATGTCCGTCATGTTGATAAAATTCGGCTCATCGGTGAAGATGCCGGGGATGGTCTGCCCGAAGTGCGCGCCGCAGTGCCGGTGATAAGCCTCGTGAGTGGCGTCGATGAAGCACCGCACCGCTTCATGATTGAGGGTATCCAGGTAGGAGTAGCCGTTGAACCAGTCGCTGTTGTTGTCGATATTGACGATGAAGCGCAGGATCATCTCACCGCCGCCGTTCAGTTTCTTCGGGCGCTTCCCCTGGGGGATGCGGCGGATACTGACGGCCTTGTTGCCCTCCACGCGCGCGACGAAGGCGGCAATGGTGCAGTCAGTCCACTGCAGGGCCTCCGGGGTTTTGATGATTTCCAGCTTGAGGTAGCGCAGCCGGTTCTTCGGGTCCCGCGTCACCAGCCCGCCCGCGGCGCCGGAGGGCCAGCGATCTTCGTCATACAGCCACGCCTCCATGCCCAGCCGTTGTGCTTCGTCCACGCAGGTGTCGATGCAGGCAAACCATTCGTCGGAGAGATACGGTGTGGCCAACCCCACACGCGAGTGCATGAAAAATCCGCCCAATCCCATCCGGTGCATTTCGCCGATCTGCCGGCGCAGCTCCTCCGGCGCCAGCTTGCCGTTCCAGGCCCAGAACGGTTTGCCGCGATATGTGCTGCCCGGCGCGCGAAAGTCCTGCGCCAGGACAGCGATAAATGATCGTGGTTTGGTGCGCGTGATCATCAACAGTCCCTTCGGGATGGGGTTGGCGTGTGAGTTATGAATGGCCTTGTATCACGTTCTATACGACGCCGATCCCATCGCTCCCTGCCGGTTGGTGTTGATGAACTGCTAAGAATTGTTAGAAAGGCTGTTGCGGACAGGATTTTGTCTGTCTCCTCACGAAAAGATTACCCGTTATGCTGCTGATCCCCGGTCCCGCCCACTGGACCCGGAGTTCGCTCGCGCGCTGGACGACGCCACCCGCCGCGGCGTCGAGATCTACGCCTACCGCTGCCAAATCGAGCCGGAACGCATCTGCATCGATCGCCGCATCGAGGTTGGATGAGTGGAAGAATGGAAGGATTAAACACGCAGTGGGCTGATAATTCCCTATACCCTCGTTTTCCGGTACAATCGTGGCAGCGATTCACACGGCAATATGGAAGCAACGATGATAACTCACCTCAATCTCAGCAACATCGCACCCGACCTGGCGCTGCCGCCGGTCAGCGACGGGACACCGGCGCCCGGCCTGCGCGTACGCCGGCAACTGCCGGAATACCGGGGCACTGATGTCCACCACCTCCTCTATTTGCCGGACGATTGGCAACCGGGCCGGCGGTATCCGGTGATTGTCGAATACCCGGGCAACGGACCGTGTCACGTGGGGCCATTGGATGATTTCTCCTCCGGGTTGGTGGAGGATTGTCCATTGGGTTACGGCATCTCCGCGGGTCGGAGATTCATCTGGGCGGCACTGCCCTTCGTAAGCGCGGATGGGCAGCGGAACCAGGGCGAATGGTGGGGCGACGTGGCGGCAACGGTGCGGTATTGCCGGCAGGCCGTGCGGGGGATCTGCGCCGGCTTTTGCGGCGATCCGGACGCCGTCATCCTGGCCGGCTTTTCACGCGGGGCGCTCGCCTGCAACTTCATCGGCCTGCACGACGACAAGATCGCCGGCCTCTGGCGCGCCTTCATCGCGCACAGCCACTACGACGGGGTCCGGGAGTGGACCGCCGACCCCGGCAGCGACCGCGCCTCCGCCCGCGCGCGCCTGGCGCGGCTGCAAGGCCGGCCTGTCTTCATCTCCCACGAGCTTTCCACCGCCGACACGCGCGATTACCTGGCCTCCACCGGCATCGCCGCCCCCTTCACCTTCCTCGACTTGCCCTACCCGAACCACAGCGCCGGCTGGGTGCTGCGCCCGGTGCCCGAGCGCGAGACATTGCGGCAGTGGGCGAGGGGGGTGGTGAATGGTGAATGGTGAATGCCCGGTCCAGTGCACATCCGTGCTTGGTCCGGTGGTTGAGTAGGCAGGAGAGCTCTGCAGCGGTACTCCGCCGCACTATCCGATTCTTTCCATAACTTCCGCGCCGTATCGAAACCACGCTGGAAAGAGCGCAGTGGTTTCGATACGGCGCGGAAGTTATGGAAAGAATCGGAAGGCTTTCCTGCCTACTCAACCACCGGACCGAGCATTCCCTATTCCCTATTCCCTATTCCCTATTCCGCATTCCCCATTCTCCATTCACTACTCACCATTTTCTCCCATCGCAGGAATCACCCCCCATTACGCCGAACATAAGGCGGCATGAGTGCTGAAACCGAAGCGACGGGGCGTGAGACGGCGGTGGCGCAGGCGTGCGAGGGGTGGGTGCGGCGGCTGTATGATCTGTCGCGGCGCAACAACCTGCTGTATTTCCGCGACCTGGCGCGCGGCACTCTCGACCTGACCGCCACCGAGCCGTCGGTACTGGCGGCGTTGCTGAAAGGGGAGAGCGTCCCCTTTGCCCGCCTGCTGCCGGATACCGATCAGGCGAAGCTGGGCATGAGCGTGCAGGAGATCCGCCGCCGGGCGCTGGCGAACGTGGAAGAGAAGGGGTTGAATACCCTCTTTCTCGCGCTGGGGTTGGCGACGTGGACGCCGGAGGATGAGGGGCGGGCGCCGGCGGCGGCGGTGCTGCTGGCGCCGGTCGTCATCGAGCGTCACGGGCGGGACGGCAAAACCTTCGCCATCCAGCGCACCGGCGAGTTGCAGGTCAATCCCGTGCTGCTGCACGTGCTGGCGAACCAGTTCGGCTGCGTAGTCACCGAAGAGCAATTATTGAATCCCTCGGACGAGGAAGCTTTCGACCCGGTGATCGTGTATGCGAAATTGTCGGAGGCCGTGCACGAAGCACCGGGTTTCAACGTGGCGCCGCGGGCTGTACTCGGTAATTTCGCTTTCCAGAAGATGGCGATGGTGCAGGACCTGCGGGAGCAGGTGTGTGAATTGGCCGATCACGACCTGATCGCCGCCCTCGCCGGCGACGGCCCCGCGCGGGAGGTGGTGAAGGCCAACCGGGCGGAGATCGACCCGGCAGCGCTGGACCGCGTGTCGCCCGACGATGAATTCCTCGTCTTCGACGCCGATTCCAGCCAGCAGCGGGTGATCGCCGCTGTGCTTTCCGGACAGTCAGGGGTGATCCAGGGGCCGCCGGGCACGGGCAAAAGCCAGACTATCGCCAACCTGATCGCGGCGCTGGTAGCGGCGGGACGGCGGGTGCTCTTCGTGGCGGAAAAGCGCGCCGCGCTGGACGTGGTGCTGAACCGACTGGAGCGTGCCGGGCTCGGACGGCTGGCGCTCGACCTGCACGGCGCGGACATCTCGCGGCAGCAGGTAATGCGGCGGCTGGCGGACAGCCTGGCGCTGGTGCGTGACTCGACGCCCGCGGAATTTACAGAGTTGCACGCGCGCTTCACCGAGCGGCGGCGCCGCCTGAACGAGCACGCTGCGCGGGTGAACACCCCGCGCCCGCCCTCCGGGATGAGCGTATTTGACCTGATGGGCCGCCTGCTGCATGTGCCGGCGGAGGAGCAGTGCAAAACGCGCTGGCGCGGGGAACACCTGGCGGCGCTGGATGCGAAGGCAGCGGAACGTGTCCGCGAATTGCTCACTGAGGCCGGCGGTTTCGGCGATCTCTTCACCGGCGCCGATCCCTCGCCATGGGCGAAGGCCGCGCTGACGGATGGCGCCACGGTGGGGCGCGCGCTGGAGCTGGTGGACCGGCTGCAACACGAGCGGCTGCCCGCGCTGCGGCAGGCGCTGGCCGCGCTGCCGGGCCTGCAGCCGCCCGCAACGCTGGCAGAGGTGCGCGACCTGGCCGCCGTGCTCGCGGATATCGCGGGGATGCAGCAGCAGTATCGACCTGCAATTTTTGCTGAAGACACGCAGTCGCTGGCAACTGCCTTGACCCCGGCAGTGCGCAATGCCCTGGGACGGGGGATCATGTGGCTGGCGGACGGCGCCTACCGGGAGGCCTGCCTCACGGCGCTGGCCCACCGACGCGAAAAAGCCTCGCCGCCGGTGTTGCTGCGCGAGATGAGGGCCGCCGCCGATCAGCTCCGCCGCTGGCGGGCGCACTCGGACGCGCCGGTGCCGGCGGACCTGTCGGCACGACAGGGGATCGACGCGGCGATGGTCGAACTGACCGCGTTGGAGCCGTTGTTGCCGGCGTGCGGGCTATTCAACCTTTCTCCGGCCGCGCTGGAAAGTCTGCTGGACGCGTTAAACGCGGACGGGCAGACGCCGTATCGCATCCCCCGGCTGCGCGAGATCGAGCACGCGCTGGCGCAGTTGGGTCTCGGGCCGTTGCTCGAGGAGATCCGCGCTGAGCGCCCGGCGCCCGCGCGCTGGCCGCGGCTGTTCGATTTCGCCTGGCTCGCCTCCTGCCTGGATGCGGCGCGCGCCGCAGATCCGGCGCTGGGTGGCTTCAACGGGAGGGCGCACGAGCGGTTTGTGGAGGAGTTCTGCGAACTGGACCGGCAGCGGCTGCTGGCCGCGGCGGCGGGGGGGCGGCGGGCGCACGCCGAGCACGCCATCGAGGTGATGAACCGCTTTCCCGACCAGGAGGCGCTGGTGCGGCGCGAGGCGGAAAAGAAAACACGCCACCTGCCGTTGCGCGCGCTGCTGGCGCAGGCGCCGGACGTGCTCACCGCCCTCTGCCCGTGCTGGATGGCCAGCCCGCTGTCGGTCAGCCAGTTGCTGGGCGCCGACCGCCGTTACTTCGATGTGGTGATCTTCGACGAGGCGAGCCAGGTGTTGCCGGAGGATGCAGCGCCCGCCCTGCTGCGCGCCACGCAGGCGGTGGTGGCGGGCGATAAGCACCAGTTGCCGCCCACCATCTTTTTCATGCCCGGCGAGGCGGACGAGCCGGCGGAGGAGGCCGCGCCCACCGAAGGCTTTGAGAGCCTGCTCGACCTGCTCTCCGCCTTCCTCGACCCCTGGTCGCTGGAGTGGCACTATCGCAGCCGCGATGAGGCGCTTATCGCCTTCTCGAACCACTACATTTATGACGACCGGCTGGTCACCTTCCCCGGCGTGGGCAAATCCGTGGCGGTGAGCCACGTCCTGATCGGCGAGGCCGGCGAGGAGGATACCGACAGCTCGGCCACGGAGGTGCGGCGGGTGGTGGAGCTGGTGCTGGAGCATGCGCAACTGCGTCCGCACGAAACGCTGGGGGTGATCGCGCTGGGTATCAAGCACGCGCAGCGCATTGAAGACGCCCTCGACGACGCGCTGGATGCCCATCCCGAGCTGGATGAGTTTTTCAGCGAGCAGCAGACGGAGCGCTTCTTTGTGAAAAACCTGGAGCGCGTGCAAGGCGACGAGCGTGATGCCATCATCCTCTCCGTCGGGTATGCGAAAGATAAGACAGGCAAATTGCCTTACCGCTTCGGACCACTGCTCACCTCCGGCGGCGAGCGACGGCTGAACGTGGCCATCACCCGCGCGCGCGAACGGCTGACGCTGGTCTCCTCCTTCGATCACAACGACATGGATCCCGCCCGCTCCTCCTCGCGCGGAGTCGAGCTGCTGCGCGCCTACCTGGAATACGCGGCGCATAACGGTTTGTCGCTGCGGGACGATCAATCCGCGGCGGCGGAGGACCCCTTCCTGGCCGATGTGGCGGCCGCGCTGGCAGGCCACGGCATCCCGGTGCGCACGCGCTGGGGCACCTCGCGTTACCGGCTGGAGTGTGCCGCCCCCCACCCGGAGCGGCCCGAGCGGCTGGTGCTGGCGGTGGAAACCGACGGCGCCGCCTACGTCTCCACCCCCACCGCCCGCGACCGCGACCGCCTGCGCCGCGAACAGCTCCAGCGGCTCGGTTGGAATTTCACCCGCCTGTGGGCTGTCGACTGGCTCATGCGCCGCGATGAAGAGCTGGCCCGTCTCGCCACCGCCTACCGCGACGCAGCCAACCAGGCGGACCGCGCCGACGCCAAAGACGAGGAGAAAGCCGCCCCCAC
>Ga0172368_10007155_pt1 | contig 11769 bp, 8 predicted proteins | sample Lak11m_FD_114540 | JGI IMG/M metagenome (GOLD analysis project Ga0172368, IMG submission 114540) | Freshwater microbial communities from Kabuno Bay, South-Kivu, Congo - kab_022012_11m | ecosystem: Environmental > Aquatic > Freshwater > Lake | place: Democratic Republic of the Congo: South-Kivu...
ACCGGACTTGATGCAGGACAGGGTGGGGTTTATTGCATATAGTCTCGGAAATTTCATGTTTGACCAATATGAAGATCGGGTAAAATTTGGGTTGGCGTTGAGGTTCTTTTTCGATGATCAAGGACTACGAGCGGTGGCGCCTCTGGCGGTGGATACTGGCCCTGCGCCTGAATGGATGGGCGCTGACGAAGCCAGGTCCCGGCTTGATTCTATTCGGCCAAAACCAGTCACCTGGGCTTTGTCTTGTACGATAGATCAATGCATGCCTGCGATGCTGGATCAACTTGATCAACGACTCCTCAGAGAGAACAATCTGGCTGACCTCACCGGTGATGGGATTGCTGAACGTGTTCTCCTTGAGAATGGTCAGGTCACTGTGTATGAAGGAGATCGGGTCTCATGGAAAAGCCCATCCGAATGGAATGTGCTGGACCTGGCATTGGGCGACCCGAACAATGACGGCAGGCAAGAATTAGCGCTTGCGTTGGAAAAGAGAAATGACCTGGGAGAGATGAAAAGCCATCCCTTCTTGATGGGATATCGAGGCGGAGTTTATCGGCAGGTTTGGGGTGGGTCGGCGGTCGCCTATCCCATCCTTGAAATGGATCTGGTGGACCTGGATGATGACCGCTCCGAGGAACTGATCATCTTAGAACAGCGTGGCGACGGTAAACAGGCATTAACCATCTGGAAATGGCAGGGCTGGGTTTTTATGCAGACCTGGAGCTCGACGCCGGGGCATTTTAACGATTTGAATGTGATTCGCACGCATGGCGCGAAGCCGATCATCACCGTTCATCGTATATGGTAACGCCTCAATCTTGCGCGATCAGAATGGTACTCAGATTGAATCAGCATAGGCGGATTGAAAGATGACATCTTTGGTTATTGGTCCAATCCAATCCAGTCCAGACGGTCAGCGAATATCTGCTCAAATAAAAGTCGGAGCAGATGCATTCGAGGTCTTCTATCGAACTTCTGATACCGCCTTAGCCCCCAATCCAGAAGCTTTCCTGTCGGTGGCTTTGCTCCCTGCGCTGAAACTGAAGCTGGAGCGGATCGAATTCGATGGCGAAGTCAATCGTCAGTTTGTGGAAGGGATGAAAGCGATCCAGCAGCTCTTCAAGACATGGAAGCCCAATTTTGGCGAGCTGGATTTTGATCATCTTAAAATACGGAAAGATGAGGAACACGCTCCCGCAAAAACAGGCGTATTCTTTTCGGCCGGCGTGGATTCGTATTACTCATTTCTCACTCGTAAAGATGAGATCGACGCGCTGATTAATATCGAAGGTTTTGATATCCCGCTGGAACAAGAGTCAATGCGGCGCAGGACGAGGGAGAATATTCGACATATCGGTGAGCATTTTGAGAAGCAAGTGATTTTCATAGAGACCAACGTGCGCCAGTTCTGTGAGCGCTACGTCGCCTGGACATTCTCTCATGGAAGCGCTCTCGCCGGCGCGGGTCACTTGCTTTCACCTGAATTTTCTACTTTTTACCTGGCTTCCTTTGGGAATCCGCGCAATATCTATCCGTTTGGAGTCCACCCATTGTTGGACCCCCATTGGAGCTCAGATTGGGCTAAATTTCTGCATGTCGATTCAGAGGTCAATAAAATTGATGAGATCAAATATTCCGCCCAGTATGAACTTTTTTGCGAGACCTTGCGGATTTGTCTACGGTATCCTGAAAAGGGATTAAACTGCGGTCGATGTGAGAAATGTCTGCGCACGATGGTGTATACGCAAGCAGCAGGTGTATATCACCGAATGAAAGTATTCGAAAAACCGCTGGATCTGAAATTGCTATCGGCTTATAAAAGGATCAGCGATCCAGATCATGATTTATTGTATGTCGCGCTCGAGCGGCTTGAACAGCAAAATACGTATCCTGAAACGGCGCAAGTATTACGAGATATCCTGTTTCGGGACGCCTGGAAAAAGAAGCTGATTCTGTTCGGGCAGAAAACTCGCACGAAAGTTGAAAAGAAGATCAAGGTTTTGAAGCGTCTTTGATGTTTTTAAATATTCAATCTAACAGGATGGTCATGATGAAAAGAATGCTTTTAGTCAGTGCGCTACTCTCTCTTTTATTGTTCAGCTCATGCGGGTTACCTGCCGGTTCCAGCTCGAGCAAAATAGAAATCCAGAACGCCTGGGCGCGCGCATCTGCAGCAAGTATGGGGGATCAAAACAGCATGCAGCATGGCAACGAGCACATGGAAGCCGGGATGGGATTTAACAGCGCGGCTTATATGATCCTTGTCAATAATGGTAAGGAAGCGGACCGCCTGGTGCAGGCCAAAAGCCCGGTTGCTGAAGCAGTGGAGCTGCATAAAAGCGAAATGAAAGGCGAAGTCATGAGCATGACGCCGGTGGATTTCGTTGAGATCGCGGCGGGTGGACAGACCGAGTTAAAGCCAGGAGGTCTCCATATCATGTTAATCGATTTGAAAGAAGAACTGAAACCGGGAAACACGGTTGAACTGACCCTGGTTTTTGAAAAGAGCGGCGAGATCACCATTCAGGCAGAGGTCAGGGCGCCCTGAGTCGCTTTTCAGGCGGGTCGGTTGAGAAGCCGCAAAATGGAATAAAGATTCAGAATTGCCTTTGGAACGAAGGAGGGGAGCAAGGCATATTCCTGGTCTTTGCTTTTATCTGGGCTGCGCTCAGAGCAATGGGCATTTGTTCCAGAGGGGCCTAAGCCGTCCAACACCGGAAAACGTTGCCAGAGCAGGTTCCCATCCGATAAGCCGCCTCTCTCTTCCGGTATGATTTGCATGTCCAGGGTCGCTCCGGTTTCTTTCCAGATATGGTAAAGGCGGTCTGTACCCGGATTCTGCGGCCAGGGCTCCGATCGAGAGATCATCTCGACGGAGACTTTGCACGGATAGCCATCCTGGCTGGTTATGGATGATGTCCCATCCAAAGATAAGATCGCATCGATCCCGCCCTGGAAAATGGGTGGGGAGAAGGCTCGCATTTCAACGGTAGCTTGAGCGTAATGGGGAACCCGGTTGACCACACTGCCGCCATTGACTACGCCGACATTGAAGGTGATTTGATCCGGGTAGTTTGTTAAAGCTGCGATCTGCTGGATGGTTTGAGCCAGCTGAACAATGGCATTTGCGCCTTGTTTGTGAAAATTTCCGGCATGCGCGCCGCGCCCTTCTGCGATCACCCTGAATTCAGCCCTGCCTTTTCGGCAGGTCACGAGTGGATATGCCGACCGGTTTGGGGTGCCTCCTTCGAAAACCAGGCAGGCAGAGGTGTTCTCTGGGATGAACTCCAGGCAGATTTTTCCGAAATCTTCCGAGAGGGTTTCTTCGGACGCATCCAATGCAATCACCCAATGGGTCTGTTCGAAGGCGTCGGGGAAGAATTTTCTGAGCGCATCCAGGACCATGTAGATCATGACTGTACCGCCTTTAATATCGACAGCCCCAGGGCCATAAACCCGATCCCCTTCAATTCTATAGGCGAAGTTATTTGCCTTCTCTTCTTCTGGCGAAAACACCGTATCCAGGTGGGCAATACACAAGATCGAATCCGACGGTCTGGATGGATCCTTTGTGGCTGGATTGGATTGGGAGGACATGAATAAATGTTTGCCAAAATCCGGATTAACGGATTGGATGAACTCGGCTCGGAATCCCAGATCGGCAAATTTTGCGGCGGTATATGCGCCCAGGGCATTGACGCCCTCCGGATTAGAAGTAAAGGAATTGATCCCGACCATTTCGTGCAATAGCTCTAAATAGCGGGGCATTTCGTCTTGCAGGTATTGGTGAATGGTGTTTTTCATAGGGGATCACTCGAGTGTCTGTGGGTTTGGAATAGAAGACCCTTTAAGTGTATCATACGACTGGCGGTGTTTGCCGGAGATTCGCAATGAACTGACAGCATTGCAAGCGGAATTGGGCGATTCTCCGATATAATAGACCTTAAGAACAACAGGGGTTCTTCATGATGATGGATTGGATGACAATAATCTTCGCCCTATTGCTGGTTTTATCCATGGCCGTTTCGGTGATATTGGCATTAGTCACCAGGCGAAAAAAGGATGCACCCGGCGCGGATTATTTCGTGATCATGGTACTGGGGATAGCTGTTTGGTCCCTGGCCTATGCTCTGGAGATCCTCTCTCCGGATTTGGCCACAAAAGTATTTTGGGCGAAATTTCAGTATATCGGGATTGCCATCATTCCTGTGGGATGGTTGTTCTTTTCGTTTACCTATTCCAGCAATGAGAGCAAAATCGAAGGCGATAAAAAAATACCGTTCTTGATCATCCCGCTGATCACCATTCTTTTGGCTTTTACGAATGAGTTTCATGGGCTGATCTGGCGGGAATACGAACTATCGGGTGGCGTCGGCCTGACGACGATGTCCGTTCAAGAATATGGACTTTGGTGGTGGATTTCATTTATTTATGCTTACAGCATATTAATTTGGGGTTCGCTGGTCCTGGCCAAATTCATGTTTTCTCGACGAGGCGCTTTTCGCTGGCAGTTCAACCTCATCCTGATCAGCCTTATCTTGCCCTGGGTGGCGAATCTGCTATATCTGATCAATATTCGGCCGATCCCTTCCCTTGATCTAAGTCCGATTGCATTCACGATCAGCGCAGTTCTATTAGGGGTGGCGATTTACCGTTTCCGCTTGTTCGATCTGATACCGGTTGCGCGCCAGCCGATGATTCATCAGATGGATTCGGTTGCGATCATTCTGGATCCTAGAGATCGGATCATCGACTTAAACAACGCGGCGCTTTCTTTATTGGGCGGTTATCAAGAGGGAGAATCGATCGAACAGGTTTTCGAATGGTGGGCCGAGGTCGCAGAAAGAAATGAAGTCAAGCTCGAAACCAACCATGATGTGCCGGTAGTCTTGGATGGTTTGCGCAGGTACTACAATTTACAGATAACACCGATCTGGAATCGGCGTCGAAATGCCGTCATCGCCAGGCTGGTCATTCTACGCGATATCACCGGAGATAAGCTGGTGGGGGAAGCGATTGCGCTGGCGCAAGTGAAAACAGAATTCCTGGCGAAAGTAGGCCACGAACTCCGCTCGCCCTTAACGAGCATACTGGGTATGGCCGAAATGCTAGACTATGGCGTCTATGGCCCTCTCACTGAAAAGCAGCTAGAGGCGGTCCGGATGATCTCGGACAGCACGCAACATATGACTCGGATGGTGAACGACCTGCTTCAGCAATCCAAGCTGGAACGCGGCATCTTCAAGATGGATATTTCTGAATTTCCACTTTCTGACCTGTTGAATCAAGTGATCGATCATGCCAGACCGATGGCCAGGGTGAAGGGGTTGAAATTATACTCGGAGTTCACGCCGGATGTCCCGGAGAGAATTCGGGGGGATTCTCTGCGGCTTTACCAGATCATTGTCAATCTATTGGATAATGCGATCAAATATACGCTCGAAGGAGAGATCATCCTGAAAGTATTCATGGCGGACAATGAGCACATTGCCTATCAAGTGAGCGACACAGGGGTGGGGATACCCAAGGAACTGCAACGACTGATTTTCTATCCCTTTCATCAAGCCGATTCGATTTCACCCCAAAAGGAAAGCGGTTTCGGTTTGGGGCTATCAATTGTAAAGCAACTGACCTCATTGATGGACGGGAAGATAAAAATGGAGAGCGAGGTTGGCAAGGGGAGCGTCTTCACGGTGATTTTGCCGAAAGAACCGGTATGGAATAGGGATCCATGACACTGCCTTTAGCTTTTATTATTGAGGATGATGAGATTATTTCTCAGATTTTTTCAATTGCGGTGAGGGAAGCGCAGTTTGAAACGGTCGTGATTCGGGATGGCATCCAGGCGATGGAGCGTTTGAAAACGGATACTCCCGATCTGGTGGTTCTCGATTTGCATTTACCGGGTATTTCTGGAATAAACATCCTGCGTGAAATTCGCAGAGACGAGAGATTCTCCAAAACGCGCGTATTAATCGTAAGCGCAGACACAACCCAGAGCGAATTTTTACGGGTTCACGCCGATCAGGTGCTGATCAAACCGATCGGATTTAACAAGCTGCGCGAAGTCGCGGCGCAATATCACCCTGATCTTGATCAGGGCGATGGTGTTTGAGGCGCGCTGCCCACGTCTGCGATTAAGATCCACCCGATGATCGAACGCTCATCTCCTTGAAATTCGACCAAAACACATTCGCGATTAAAGTTGTCAAATCGCCTTTCGTCAGGCAGAAATCGTAAATTGCCTCCGGCTGGAATTCTCCCAATCGCATTAAATCCCTCATAACAGCCGCTGCGCGCCCAAAGGTCTCTCAGGGCTACTCCTCTAAATGGAGTAGGGGTGGGCGTGTAGGTCAATGTGGGCGTGGGCGTCAGTGTGAGGGTTGGCGTGGCTGTGCTGGTTGGCGTGACGGTTGCGGTCACGGTGGCTGTCGGCGTGACGGTTGGGGAAAGAGAAATTAAGTAAGACTTAAACCTCCCAATACCCAGATAGATGGATAGGGCTAATATGATGAGCGCAATTCCAATAGCGCCAATTTTGATCAGTGAGGAAGTCAGGAAGAAACCTCCCAGGGATCGATTCAGGCGGATCACGTTGGGGTCATTTGGATATTTTTGGCGTACTTCCTGGCTGATGCGCGCAGATTGAATGGGCCAGCGCTTGTTGTTTTCGAATGCAGCGTTCGCTTGCGCCAACTCGTCCTGGTAGCGGGCGACCTGTTTCAATAATTTTTCGATTTCGTTTTGGAGGTGCGCCAAGTTTTCGTCCAAACCGATCAGGTTGCGAATTTGATCCAACTGGTTCTTCGCCTGACGCGCCAGGTGGATGGTCTCGTCTAAGGTTACAGCGCGCTCTGCCTGGGCTTTGAGAGATTGAGCTTGATCTTGCAACGGCGATAGCGCCCTGGGGATGATTGCTTCTAATCGGGTTTTTAGCCGTTGAAATGCCGGGTTTTCCCCATATTCACCCACCAAAATATCCAGATCGGATTTTGCTTGAGTCACGATCTTTGGTTCAATATTCGAAGCCGATAACCCTTCATTGATCGCCCGGATAGTTTCCTGGGTTTTGCGCAAAGATTGCGCTTTATCCGCGTATTTCGGCAGGCCGGTTGCGCGAGCCGCAGTCTCCACTTTTTCGATCGCATCGTCGATCTTGCCCAAGGTGAATTGTTGCAGGCCTTCCTCGTAGATGATTTCGGCGTCGATATTCTCTTGCAGTTTTTGTTCAAATTCGAGGCCTTCTTGCCAGCGTTGAATGCCCAACTCGCGCAGCACTGATTGGGCTTTCGAGAGCATGTTCAGAGCATCCGAGAATCGCCCGACCCTGGCTGCGGATTGCGCTTTTCCAAAGGCGGAAGCGGCTTCTGGCGGTAAAGCGACGGGGGGAATATAGCCAGTTCGGAGATAATTTTCGGATTCTGCTCGATGCTGGCGGGCTCGATCCCATCCAGGTTCCAGTTGAAGGACTCGATCGAATAGTTTCAACGCTTCAGCGTAGCGGCCGCCGTAAAACAAACGTTCGGCCTCTTCCATCAGCCTCTCTGCCTGGGGGTCATGCTGCTGCTGGGAAATGAAAGACGAATCGGAATCCAGGGCAGGACGGCTTGCATTCGCGGGTTGGTTTTCGCTTTCGGCCGAAGGCGCCAGGGAGGATAAATCTTCTAACTGGCGAATTCTTGCTTTTAGATCGCGGCGCAGATTCTGGATTTGATTCTGGTCCGCGATGGAATAATCGAGGTAGTCTCCAGACCCAATGATTTCTTCGACTTCGAGGAGCGCTTTACGCAACTCAAAAATTGGGGGCGATTGCTGCTCCAAGAGACTCTGGGTAGCGGTGAGTAATTCCATGAATTCGGTCACTTATCCTCCTGGCGAGCGTACCAATTCGGAGAGCTTGTGATAGATGGCGGTCAGATCGTCGCGCAGTAATTTTGCAGAGAAATATTCGCCATTCAAGGCGGCGGCTAAAATTTCCTTGATGTCTTTCGGCAGGCGCTGGTCATCATAAGTCCAATTGACAGAGTAATGCAGGGCAGCAGCTTCGATTTCTTCAGGCTTGTTTGGCCCTAAAGGAAGAGCGCCTGGGGCCGAACGCCCGGTCAAGACGTAGTGCAAAGCGCGTGCGCCAAACTGCACCAGATCGAATTGGGTTTCTGCGCTGGATAACCCTTGCGGGAATCGTTTAGCGACATTCCAGTCGATCATATAGATCCCATTAGATGCTTCAACCCAATAGTAGTGCAAGATTTTATGATCACGATAAATGATATTGCGGGCATGGGCGGAAGAGAGTAGATCACAGATTTGGATAGACATGGCCAGTCCCTCGAGCGTGGGAAGAAACCTGCCATTTGTGTAGCCGACATCAGATAACATCAACAAGTTATCTTCTCTTTCATATTTCTCCAAAGCGAGATAAGGCAGCCAACCTGACGCCACCCGGTTTTCCAAATCCGTGAGAAATATATGGATCGAATCCAACCCATAACGAACTGCTTCGCCGTGGATATTTTCGGCCGATTCGCTCTTCTCCTCTCCGGGCATACTCGCCGGATCGAAATGAAGAAAGCCCAGCTCAATCAGTGGAATGACGCCGGTAACATCTCTCAACAGGCTTAGTATCTGAGCTTCTTCACGAAATAGCGGCAGGGCATAGTCGATTCGATCGGGACGCATGATTTTTACTGCGATCACCTGCCTCTCATTGGATTGTGTTGGCAATGAACCAACAAACAGCCGGGCAGAAGAGCCGCGCGCTTCTGAAGCCCAGGTATCCAGCGGATCCAGCAGGATTAATCCACCTTTCGCGCCTAATGGCGATTCTTTGATTCCCAATATCGATGGAGAAGGATCGCGCGGAATTTCTTTTCTCCCCAGCGATACCGTCTTTCCGGGCGACGAAAGCAAGGGGCGGCGAGGCTCGAGAGAGATCAACCAATCCAGATCAATGCGCAATTCAGGATTCTGGATCAGCAGATCAGTTGGTTCGGCGCCCTTGCGCAATTGACTAAACGCATCCAGTAAACGGTCCAACCAGACAGCCGGACCGACCCAATTACGCAACTCACGACCGGTCAGCTCGTGGCGGGTAATAAAGTCTTGTAAGGGTTCGTCGCGAGTCAAGCCAGACCTGACCTGTTGAATCCATTGAGGCGCAAATTCCAGCGCTTTGTCGGCTGTGAATAATCTTAGCCGATCTGGGTCCCAGAATAGGATCCGTCTCAAGACATTCCGAGCTAAGAAGAAATCCTGCTGCTCCCATGCGTCTAATGCGATGCGGGATTGGGAGGAGGCCTGGTAGAGCGATTGAAAGACCTGGTCGGCTGTCCCTTTGTCAAAACCAGATGCTTTCGAAAGAGCGGATTCAACGTCATGGTATCCAATTCCAGAATCGGGCGGGTCAGGCTCCGATTGAACCCAGCGCGAAAGCACAGTACCTTCTAATTCGGAAATCATATCATTGACCAGAAGGGCGTCTTGCGCGCCATTCCTGGATGCATTGAGCGCATGGATCAGGCGATTGACCGCCACGTAAGGGCGGGTTCGATCCGCCCCGGTTTCAAGTGAGACTATCGAGCGATAGAGATCCCACCACCAGGCTGGCTCGGGATGATTGAGAAACACCCAGCGCAATTCCCACAAGGCCGACGGCCAATCACGATCTAATCCGGCAAGGATCGCTTTCTTGGTGATTTCTTCAGGCAGATTTAGATCAGCGATCTTTTTAAGCAGTCGAAAGAATTCCGGCTTGAGGTAGGGTTGCTGCGAGGCGTGTTGGCATAATTCCCCGAACGTGCTCAAATCGTCCGAAGCGATGGTTCCAGTAGCGATCTGCAAAGCCATTTTCTCCCAGCCAGAATAATCCGGCAACTCGCCCATTCCAATAATTTTTTCCTGGATAGTTTCCAGTTTTCGAAGGTCCTCTAAGGATGGTTGAAATTTCACAATGAAATCATTCTCGGTTCTGCGAATTTTCCGCCGGGCAGCATCCATTTCCTTGAAGAGGTTTTTCCCCTTTTCTTTGATTAAAATCACACCTTCAGAGTAAGCATTCGAAGGGATTGGCTTTTCGGGCCAATTCAGTTTCTCGAATAGCCCCGCTGAGACCACGGGTAAAAACTGGTGGAATTCATCCAGAAACTGGGAATAGTCGCTCATGCGAGAGTACTGACGATCTTTTGTAACGCCGCCTGCATCTAAGAATTGGCTGTTTCCCCAATCGATCAGGGTAATTTGAAGTGTTTGAGGATCCCAAAAAACATGATCCACCTTAACGTCATTCCAGATAATGCCTTGCGCAGGTCCGGAAGAATGGGATATTTGAATCGAATGAATCGTTTCCAGGTATTCGATCAATCCTAAGATCGTCCGCAGGAGCAGAAAATCGGGCAATTTTCCAAATTTGGATACCCTGTCAGCAAAAAGGCGGTCCCATTCAGAAATAAACTGATAATCTGGATCATTCGCCAGAAAACCGCCTGCATTTTCAAGCGTGGTGATCTTTGCCAGTTGCTTCAGACTGAACCCGGGGGCTGGAGAAATCACAATGAAGAACCTGTCCGTGAATTCAGTACCCGGTCGGCTCTGGTCGAGAATGGATGGAACATGAACCATGCGGCCGGGTGAATCAATGGATGATAAAGCGCCCAGAATTTCAGCTTCTTTCTGAATCTGGGATGCCTGGCGAATCAGATCGCTAGGGAATGCTTTTCGGCGCGGGCGTTTCAGAATTGCCGGTTTATGGTCGAGTAGGGATTCTACCCGAAATACTTCGCCAGCATCACCTTCCCCTATCTTTTGAAGCAGATTCCATCCACGCTGATGGCCGGGGGCGGTTTCAATAAAATTCACTTGTTCTGTTCTCGTTTGGGTTGGTACAGACCGGCGTAATTAACGACCAGCATTCCCGCTTGATAGGTGAGCGCGTCAACAGGCGCTAAAGAGGCTGCGATCTTGTCTTCGAATAACGGGATCCGCTTCAATCCATACAGCCTCTTTTCGATTCTATCCACACCTTGATCAGACCAGATCCATTCAGATCGGTCATAGGCTTTCAAATTGATGATTCGGGTGAACGCTCTGAGCGTTTTCCGCCCATCCACATTGAAGAAAGATTCGAAGTAGGACATCACCAGCTCGCGCGGGGTGCGATACACTGCCTCGCGAAATCTTAATCCCACAAAATTCGATTTTGCGATCGCGCCATAACCGGCGCCTTGACGATAGATGGTTAATACATGATCGTCATCCAGACCCGGCTCTGGAAGCATATCCAAAATCATAGCCGGGTATCCGTTTCGGCGAAGGATTGCAGCGGCGAAGAGAGCGCCATCCAGGCAATGAGCGACACGATCTCTTAATACCCGTAATGCGCTTCGATTGAAAGAATCGGCGCTATATTCAGTTTGATCTAGAAAATCCTGGATTTTTACTGGCGAATCAAGCCCATCTAGCAGTTCGCGCTCTGCTTCGGTCAGCAGAGAGTTGAATTTTAATATCATTGGATCGGTCATAGATTGTATCAGTAGTCCAATATTCAGAGTTTGAAGGATCTGGTCTGCAGTCTCTAAGAATTGTGGCAATGTTACCACGTTTTCCGGTGATCAGAAAAACGCCGATGAGCAAGATTCATTGGTTGTACGAGCGAACTAACAATTATGTTGGGGTTACGTAGGGTAATCGTAGGGCAATCGTCAAGCACGCTTTCCTAAGGTTTGGTAATATAAGGATGAAGGGCGATTTCTCTTCTTCTCCTCCTTAGAG
>Ga0172368_10007156_pt1 | contig 11766 bp, 3 predicted proteins | sample Lak11m_FD_114540 | JGI IMG/M metagenome (GOLD analysis project Ga0172368, IMG submission 114540) | Freshwater microbial communities from Kabuno Bay, South-Kivu, Congo - kab_022012_11m | ecosystem: Environmental > Aquatic > Freshwater > Lake | place: Democratic Republic of the Congo: South-Kivu...
CTGATAGTGGCGGTGTTACCATTGATTGTCCTTTTCGTTTATCTTGTAGTCTCCAAAAAGTGGGCGATGAATCTTTGGCAGGGATTATCCATTATCACACCATTGATGGCTTTTCTTGCCGTGGGTCTGGTTGCGAGCACAAAGATCGGCGGAGGCGGCGACTTACATAATATGGATATGTTCCTGATCGGGCTGGTATTCGCCGCTGTCCTGGCATGGCGTAAGGGCGGGGCTGAGTGGTTCGCAAATATTGAGATTGCCCCGGTTTGGATCAAACTTGTGATGATCCTGCTTCTTGCAGTGCCCGGGCTTCAGTCTCTTAAAATTATGCGTTCTTTCAATTATGCCAAAGATGCATCGTGGCTTGTAACTTTGAAGGATGCGCCAGACAAGAAGGCGTTGAACATGATTCCATCCCGGGAAGTTGCGAATAATGCACTCAATACTATTCGCTCAGAGATTGCCCTTGCTCAATCGACTGGCGGCGAAATCCTGTTCCTCGACCAGAGACAATTGCTCACGTTTGGTTATATCCGGGACGTGCAATTCATACCTGAATATGAAAAGAAAGTCCTGATGAACGAAGCACTGAGTTCAAATGAAACATACTTTAAAATGTTTTATGCAGACCTCGCCGCTCACCGCTTTGCTCTGATCGTTTCCGAGCCATTATTTGCCCCCCTTAAGGATAGTTCTGATCAATTCGGCGAAGAGAACAATGCTTGGGTAAAATGGATTTCTTCTCCGGTCTTATGTTATTACCAGCCCAAAGTTAATTTGAGGGAAGTCGGCGTGCAATTGCTTGTGCCCAAGGAACATCCTGTGGATTGTTCGGCAAAATTGCCTTGATCGCCAGGTTGAATTTAGGGGTAATGGAATATCGGTTTCTGTGTACAATTCACTCATGTCTCTTTTCTCAAAAATAAAAGAAGATCCCCTGTTATCCAGAGTGCTCCGTTCCAGCGGAGCACTTCTTAGCACGAATACGCTCAGCCTTGCTTTAAGCATGGTACAAAGCATCCTTGCCGGGCGGCTGCTAGGACCTTCAGTGTATGGACTGGTTTCCATTTTCATAAGTTATGCAACCACTGTGAATGGACTTCTGTCGTTTCGCATGAGCGAATTGGTGGTGCGTTACGGCGGCGAGTATCTTGAAAAGAACGAAAAAGAGAAAGCTGCGGCCTTGATCAAGTCCGCAGCGCTAAGCGAAGCGGCTGTTTCACTCCTTGCATTCTTATTTGTTGCAGCCACAGCAATACTTGCCTCTCTCCACATTGCAAAGACCCCGGACACGGCAGGATATTTCATCGTTTACAGCTTTGCATTACTCGCAAATTTCAACACAGAAACATCCACGGGCGTTTTACAAATGCTGGGGAAAATAAAATATCAAGGCATCCTCAACCTTGTTCAAAGCATTGTCACAGCAGGGATGATCGCATTTGCCTTCTTTACGCACGGAACTATGGAATTTGTTCTATACGCCTATCTCACGGGCAAGGTCATTATCGGGCTTGGAATTTTCTGCACTGCGTTATTTCAGATCACAAAAAAACTTGGGAGCGGCTGGTGGAAGGCGGAGATCAACTCGATCCCAAAGATCAAAGAGCTCGCCCGTTTTGCATTCAGTTCGAATATAAGCGCCACCTTGATCCTCACATTCCGTGAAAGCGATGTTTTATGGGTTGGATATTTCCTTACTCCCAAGGCGGCGGGTTATTACAAGGCGGCCTATGCCATTGTCAATTTGCTTTCCGTGCCTGCAAACCCATTCATCCTTACCACCTATCCTGAGATCAATAAACTGGTAGTGGAAAAAGCCTGGCCGCGCTTGAAGGATTTTCTCAGGAAGATCACCTCCATTGCCGCGGTCTATAACCTTGCATTGGCCGCGGGTTTTGTAATTTTTGGAAAATGGCTGTTGTCTTTATATGGAGAGAAATATGTGGCAGCCTACCCTGTACTTCTCGTACTATTAGTTGGTTTTACTTTTAATTACATCCTGTTTTGGAATCGCCCGCTCCTGCTTACGCTCGGGCTTTCTCAATTCCCAATCTACGCCACTCTCTCCGCCGGCTTGTTAAAACTCGCGCTGGCATTTCCGCTTATTCCGCGTTTTGGCATTGTTGCCGCAGGCGCATTGCTTTCGTACTATTACATTGCATCGGTCGGCATCATGGTGATGCGCGGGTTGAAAGAGATTCGAAATAATGAAAATAGCAGTCATCACTAATTCAAGAATTCCATCCCTTACCGCCAATTCGATCCAGGCGATGAAGGTGACTCAAGCCCTCATGCAATTGGGACATGAGGTCTGCATTTTTGGTCCGCGCGAAACTGGGGAAGTTTCCTCTGAAATGCTTCTTACTCATTATGGACTGCGCCTCGCTCCGCGCCTTGAACTGCTTCCGTCCGAAGGGTATCTCAAACGCTTTGACTTTATCTTCCATGCCCAACGCGCTGCGAAAAGATTTGGCGCAGACTTGATCTATACCTGGCTTCCGCAATCTGCTGTGGTTGGATTATGGTCGGGTTACCCGGTTGTGTTGGAAATGCACGGAGATGTGTCCGGGACAATGGGTGCGTGGTGGATGTGTCAATTTTGGAAAGCAAATGGAAACAAGGTGATGACGGTCACTACGTCAGCGTTGAGAAATGCCTTGGAACGCTCGACCAACATGCAGTTTAAGAATGAGTCGCTGTTGATCGCGCCGAATGGTGTCGAGTTGGAAAAATATGTCGAACTGCCGAATCCCGCTGAAGCAAGACGTCAATTGAATCTGCCTGAAGCTCAGACAGTTGGATTCACAGGGCACATCTATCCCGGCCGCGGCGCGGACTTATTGTTTGAACTCGCGGGACAAATGCCGCAGGTGAACTTTTTGTGGGTGGGCGGTACGCCGGACCTGGTGGAGTTTTGGCGCTCTAAATTAACCTCGGCCAAAATGACGAATGTAACCATGACAGGGTTCGTGAACCATGAGCGTATCCCGCTTTATCAAGCCGCAGCGGATATTTTGCTCATGCCGTACAGCCGCTCGATCTCAGCCAGCAGCGGACAGGATATTGCCGAAGTGATCAACCCAATGAAGATGTTCGAGTACATGGCTTCCGGGCGTGCAATCGTTTCAGCGGACCTGACCTCGATCCGCGAAGTATTGAATGAGGGGAATGCCGTGTTGTGCGAACCTGTGGATGAGGGACACCGGGCATTGGGCGTCGGGCTTTGGAAAGCGGCTATTGAGTCTTTGTTGGCGGACGAGTCGCGCAGGAGGGAATTGGGGGAGCAGGCACGAAAAGATGTGGAGCACTTTACATGGGTGAAAAGGGCGGAAAATATTTTGAAGGTTATAATTGCAAAATAGCGGGATAAATATTTACAGGGTGCAGGTATTACCCTGAATTGCTGAGCGTCTACCATGCCGCTCCACTGCGTTGAACGGTTTTTCCAATGGCAAGCTGTTTTACGCCGGAAGCGGTTCTTTGGGAGTGATCGAATGGATAAACTGGTTCCGAACATCCTGATCGTTGATGATGACCTGAACATGACGGGGACTGTCAGGGATATTCTTGAGTCTAGGGGTTTTAATCCGATCGTAGCTTTAAACCAGGATCATGCATTAGCCCAGGTTGAGGAACATCAAATTGATGTGGCCTTGATAGACTTGCGGCTGGGAAAAGAATCCGGGTTGGATGTTCTGCGCAATATCAAAAAACGCCATCCCGAGACCGAGTGCATTCTTCTGACCGGCTTTGCCACCCAGGCTTCAGCCATTGATGCCATTCAATTGGGGGCGTTTGGATATTTCCAAAAACCCTTTGATATGGATCAACTCCTGCTTTCCATTCAACGCGCAGTGGAAAAACATGACGACCGCGAAACCCTTCGAAAAAATGAGGCCCGCTTCCATGCCCTCATTCGAAATGCGGCAGACTTGATCGTGGTGATCAATGCTGGGGGTATTATCCAATATGTCAGTCCTTCTGTAAAACGCATTCTGGGGTATTCAGAACAGGAATGCCTCGGAAGAAGTTTCCTTGATTGGGTTCATCCGGAAGACGTACTCATGGCCCAGGAGTCCCTCGCCAGCCGCGCGAAAAAAACGGGGACGGCGGAAAACCCCATTCAAATCCGTGGCTTACATAAAAATGGGGCATGGCGCGTGATCGAGGCTCTTGGCACGAACTTGTTGGAAGAACCCGCCATTCAAGGCATCGTTCTGAATATGCGCGATGTTACGGAGCGAAGAGCGGCTGAAGATTTACTGCGCGAGAGTGAGAAGCGCTATCACGACCTGTTCGAAGATTCTCCCATTGCGCTTCGGGAAGAGGATTTTTCAGCAGTTAAGAAACGGTTGGATATTTTGCGGCACGAGGGGGTGACTGATTTCCATTCGTATCTTGCCCGCCACCCGAAAATAGTGGCTGATTGCGCAAGGCTGGTTAAGATCAAAGATGTAAACAAAGTTGCGCTAAAAATGTCCGGGGCAGACGGTAAGAAGAACATGCCAAATACACTCGCCAAGATCCTTAAGGGGCAGGCTCTCAGGCATTTTAGAGATCAGTTGGCAAACATTGCAGAGGGACAGAGTAAGTTCAGTTGGGAGGGGATCGATCATACAATTGACGGCAGGGAAATCAATGTTGAAGTGAATTGGGCGGTGGCATTGGGTTATGAAAATGATATGTCGAAAGTGATCGTCTCACTCCAGAATATCACTGATCGTAAACTGGCTGAAAAAAACCTGCGGGAGAATGAGGAACGTTACCGCCTGTTGTTTGAAAGTGCTCCGGTGGGTATTTTCTCTGCGAATCTTGAAGGACTGATTGTTGAGATCAACCCTGTGGCTTTACAGATATTAGGTTCGCCTTCTGTGGAAGCGACCAAAGCCATTAACCTGCTAACCTTTCCATTGCTGGTGCAATCGGGCTTTTCGTCGAATTTTAAAGCCTGTGTTCAAAGCGGACGTTCGGTTTTTGCGGAACAGTCCTATACGAGTAAATGGGGCAAATCAGTTTACGCCCAGTACCGCATGACTCCCATTTTAGACCTCAAGGGAAATTTCTCGCTGGTTCAGGTCATTATTGAAGATATTACGGAACGCAAATATGCAGAGGAGGCGCTGCGTGACAGGGAAGCCTCATTGCAAGCGGTCCTGCAATCCACAGCGGATGGGATTCTGGCTGTTAACAGTGAAAACAAAGTTCTTTATGCCAATGAACATTTTGCCGAGATGTGGAAGATCCCGCAGCCTGTTATGGCAGGCGGGGATGACTCATCCCTGCTTAAATACATCCTTGATCAATTGCTTGATCCTCAGGGCTTTCTCCAGAAGGTTCAGGAGTTATACAAGTCGGATGAAGAAAGTTTCGATACGCTATATTTCAAAGATGGAAGAGTGTTTGAACGGCTGTCTCATCCTATGCTGGAAGAAGGGATGAAACTGCTGGGCAGGGTCTGGTCATTCCGCAACATCACCGAGCGCAAGCAGGCGGAGGAAGCCCTGCGCGTGAGTGAAGCCAACCTGACCCGCGCCCAGTCCATTGCTCAAATCGGCAGTTGGAATTTGGATGTTGTTCACGACATCCTCACCTGGTCTGCAGAAACCTACCGCATCTTTGGCGTCGCTCCTGAAACACCCATGACCTATGAATCCTTCCTCGCACACATTCATCCGGGTGATGTTGATCTTGTGAATCGTTCGTGGGAGGTTGCTTTACAAGGCAGTCCTTACGATGTTGAGCATCGCATCCTTGTGGACGGACAAGTGAAATGGGTGCGCGAATGTGCGGAACTGGAAGCCGGCGAAGACGGACGTATCCTGCGCGGCATTGGAACGGTCCAGGATATTACCGAGCGCAAACAGGCGGAGGAACAATTAATTCTGCAAAGTTCTGCTTTGAATGCGGCTGCTAATACCATTGTGATCACTGATAGAGACGGAATCATTCGATGGGCAAACCCGGCTTTCACCAAATTAACCGGTTATGCACTTAATGAAGCCCTGGGTAAAAATCCACGCGATTTGATCAGGTCGGGCAGGCAGAATTCAGCGTTTTACAGGAAATTATGGGACACCATTCTTGCGGGCGAAGTCTGGCAGGGTGAGCTCGTCAATCGCCGTAAAGACGGCACTTTCTATAATGAAGAATTGACGATCACCCCTGTAAGAGATATATCTGGCAGTGTTGACCATTTCATCGCGATTAAGCAGGATATTTCAGAGCGCAAGCAGGTGGAAGAAAAACTTACACAAACCAACAATCTGCTCGCAAATCTTGCCCGTCTCGTACCGGGCGTTATTTACCAATACAGGTTTTATCCAGATGGTCGTTCGGCTTTTCCTTATTCAAGCCCGGGTATGAATGGCATCTACGAAGTGACACCTGAAGAGGTAAGGGAAGATGCAACGCCGGTGTTTGGACGAATACATCCCGAGGATGCCAGCCGTGTTTCCGAAGCCATTATGGAATCAGCGCGCACGCTGGATGAGTTCTATTGCAAATTCAGAGTCATCCTCCCGCAACAGGGATTGCGCTGGCGCTGGTCTCAGGCGCACCCGGAGCGGACAGAGGATGGAGGTACGCTTTGGCACGGCATTATTCTGGATATTACTGAACGCGAGGAAGCAGAAGAGATCACCCGCGTGCAAGATGAGCAATTACGGTTGTTGTATGAAGCGAGCCAGCGGTTAAACCGCACCCTTGAAATACAGGATATTTATCAGGCAGTCTGTGACTTTATGGCTTCGATTGCCCGTATTGACGGGTTGTTGATTTCCGCCTTTGATGCCGAAGCGCAGTTGATCACCTGCCGCGCTTATTGGCTGGATAATAAGTGGCTGGATGTCAGTGAGTTTCCGGCTGTACCGCTCGAAGAAGAGGGCAAGGGCACACAGAGCAGGGCCATCCGCAGCGGGCATCCCATGCTGATCAACGACTTTGAGGCTTATCAGAAAACCGCTTCGCTCATATATTATGTGGACAGCGAGACGAATAAAGTCGCCGAAAACGTGACTCCGCCGGATGAAGATGTGACGCGTTCGGCGATGATCGTTCCGCTTAAAAAAGGGGATGCGGTTACAGGTGTGATCCAGGTGGTGAGCAACCGTCTGAATGCTTATACCGAACAACAACTAAAACTGTTGGAGTCGCTGGCGCTTCACATTGTTTCTGCCGAACAAAATGCAATGCTCTACGCGCAGGCGCAGGCCGAATTAAATGAGCGCAAAATTGCAAATGAATCCGTTCAACAGCATGTAACAGAACTGGAATTGCTGTATGAAAGCGGACTGGCGTTTAGCCAGATGCTGTCTCCGAAAGAGATCGGGCAAAAGATCCTCGACCTGCTCAATGAAAAAATGGACTGGAATCATACGACGATCCGCTTGTTTAACCCGAAAGATGGAAGCATGGAATTGATCGCCTTCCATCAAGAGGGGGCGGTGAGTGAGGACGAAAAATTATCGGCATTGAAATCTTTCAGCACGCTGATCGCCACTGTCGGAGATGGGCTGACCGGTTGGGCCATCCAACAATCTCGCACCATTCGCATTGGTGATGTCACCCAGGAACCACATTACAAGGAAACCGTCCCCGGCATACGTTCAGGTCTTTATGTCCCGATCAAATTGGGTGAACGCATTATTGGAGCGATCAGCATCGAGAGTGACGAAGAGAATGCTTTCAGTGAAGCGGACGAAAGGCTGACCAATACGCTGGCGAACCAGGCCGCAAATGCGCTCGAAAACGCACGACTCTTCGATGAGACCCGGCAGCGCATTGCCGAGGTGACGACCCTCCATCAGACCGGACAGACCCTGCTCGCGGCACGCCTCAACCCTGAGGATATTTATGAAGCGGTGCATCAGGCTGTGCTGAGCACCATGCCTTGTGATGCTTTTGTGATCGTACTGGATGATGAAGACGGCGGTGAATATCATGCCGTTTATTTTATGGATAGGGGCGAGCGTTTCCCGGTCCGACGGCTGTCTCGTGGCTCAGGGTTGAGCGGCCGGGTGATAGATTCCGGGGAAACCCTTTTGATAGATGATGTTAACCAAATCGTGATCCAGGCCACTCATTTCGGTTCAATGGAATCTTCACGCTCTATCCTTGCCGTTCCATTACGCAGGGGAACTAAGGTTGTAGGGATGCTCTCCACGCAGTCTTACCAGCCGCGTGTTTTTGGCGAACCCCAGCGGGTATTACTGGAGACCATAGGCGCACAACTTTCCTCCGCACTGGATAACGCGCGCCTTTACCAGCAGACAGAACTGCGCATCAAGGAATTGGAAACCCTGCACATTATTTCCACTTCCCTGCGCAGTATTCAAGATACCGATGAAGCGCTCTCGGTTTTGCTGGATAACATCCTGTCTATTTTGGGTACGGATGCCGGCTCGATCATGCTCTATGACCCTGTCAGTACTGAACTGCGGGATCGTGTCGCCAGAGGTTGGTTTATCGAACTTTCCGGTATAGGGGTCAAGGCCGGGCAAGGCGTGGCCGGCGCTGTCTTTGCAACCGGCGAAGATTATCATTCTGTTGAATTTATCCAGGATGCTTTGCCGCTCGCCTCCTCCCGAACAAAAATTCCTGCCGGTTGGGGTGGGATTTGTCTGCCCATCCACGCGTCCACCGGAATTATTGGCGTGATGTTCGCATCGGTCCGATTGCCGCGCCAGATCAATCCACAACAGACCAAACTGCTCGAGTCACTGATGGAGATGGCCGGCACGGCCATCCAGCGTATGCGCTTGAACAATGAGACCGCCCGCCGCGCCGAAGAATTCGCTTCGCTGTATGAGACAAGCCGGGCGCTTTCCGCTGAATATGACCTAAGGAACCTGCTGGGTGTGATCGTGGAACACACCCAGAAGATGTTGAAGGCATCCACAGGCGCCATGTACCTTTATGATCCGAAGACACAGGAACTTGAATTGACGATGGATACCTCGGATGCCATGATAATCGGAACACGACTAAAACTTGGCGAGGGTGTTGCCGGCAAAGTGGCCCAAACCCGCCAGCCTTTGCGGGTAGGCGATTATTCAACCTGGGAAGGGCGTTCACTCAAATACGAGAACAATTCCATCCATGCAGTGATCGAGGTGCCAATGTTGTACGGCGGCGAATTGATCGGCGTGCTCACCGCCGATGAGACCGGAACATCGAGCCGCAAATTCACCGAAGGCGACGAACGTCTGCTCTCTCTGTTTGCTTCTCAGGCGGCTGGCGCTATTAATGCCGCGCGCCATCACGAAGAGACTGCCCGCCATGCCGAAGAATTGGAACAGCGCGTCATTGAGCGTACTGCCGAGATCGAAGCCACGCGCCAGCGTCTTGACCTGGCCGCCAGCGCGGGCGGCATCGGCGTTTGGGAACTGAATATAAAAACCAGCACAGTTTACTGGGATACCCGCATGTACTTGATCCACGGCATTCATCCAACTGACTTTGACAACACCATGACCGCATGGTTAAAAATGATCCACCCCAGGGATGAGCCGTCTACCACAAAACAATTTGCGCTCGCCCTTCAGCAAACTGGGTTGTTTACAGATGAGCATCGTATTATCCTTCCTGATGGATCAGTGCGGTTCATTACCGCAAATGCCATCGTGCTCTATGACGCAGACCACCAGCCCGAACGCATGGTTGGGGTTAATGTGGACGTGACTGAACGCAGGCAGGTGGAAGAAGCCTTGCATCATGCCAACCTGGAGATGGAACGGGCTTTGCGCACCAAGGATGAGTTCCTCGCGACGATGAGCCATGAATTACGCACCCCGCTCAATGCCATCCTCGGAATCTCCGAAAGCCTTGAAGAGCAGATGTCAGGTCCGCTTAATGAAAAGCAATTGAAGTACACCGGCATCATCCGCGAAAGCGGGCGGCACCTGTTGGAACTCATCAACGACATCCTCGATATTTCCAAGATCGAAGCCGGACGCATGGAGCTTGATTTTCAGAACTTTTCAGTGGAGAGAGTCTGCCAGTCCAGCCTGCGTTTGATCCGGGAACTTGCGCAGAAAAAGGATCTGAGCATTGGGTTTGAAATAAAGGGAGATGTAAAAACCATTTTGGGCGATGAGCGCCGTTTGAAACAATCACTGGTTAACCTGCTGGGGAATGCGGTGAAATTCACGCCTGCGGGAAGTTCCATCGGGTTGGAAGTGAATGGTCATGCGGAGGCGAATGAAGTCACATTTGTAGTTTGGGATAATGGCATCGGCATTGCCGAAGCGGATATCCCGCTTTTGTTCAAACCCTTCGTGCAGTTGGATGCAAGACTCTCACGCGAATACCAGGGCACAGGGCTGGGGCTGGCCCTTGTGGATAAAATGATTGGTCTGCACGGCGGGCATGTCGGCGTGGAAAGTGTTGTGGGGGAGGGCAGTCGTTTTATCATCACCCTGCCCTGGCTGCCCGAACAACAACATGCCGAGGCGAAGAAAGCCACCGGTAAACTTCTGCACCGAAACCTCAAGCCCGGCGGGAAGCGCGGCGGAAAGATACTGCTCGTTGAAGACACCGAGGCCAATGTGTCCTTTATGAGAGAATACCTGTTTCAAAAGGGATATAAAGTATTGGTCGCTGAGAACGGACTCGAAGGAGTCCAACTTGCAAAACAGGAACACCCTGATCTGATCCTTATGGATATAATGATGCCAGTCATGGATGGCTTCGAGGCCGCAAAGCAGATCCGCAAGGATGTTTCTTTGCACAGTACCCCGATCATCGCGATGACTGCCTTGGCCATGCCCGGAGACCGTGAAAGATGCCTCTCGGCCGGCATGAACCATTACATGAGCAAACCCATAGACATGCAGGAATTATCCATCATGATCGTAAATTATTTAAGCCATGATGAACCTGCCGAAGACAGCAGCAAGAATTAGGAGCCAGTATGCCAAGTACAATCTTGATCGTGGATGACGATGCGGGCGGGAGATACACCCTCGAATCTATTTTGGAAGAACAGGGCTACCATATTGAGATGGCCGAGAATGGCAGGGAGGCGCTTGAAAAGGCCCGCCAGCATTTACCGGACGTGATCCTGCTGGATGTGATGATGCCGGGCATGGACGGCTTTGAGGTTTGCCAGCGCATTCGCAAAGACCCGCTCATCGCCGAGATTCCCATCGTCATGTTAACTGCGCTGGATGACCGCAAATCTTTTCTCACCGGTCTGGAAGCCGGCGCGGATGATTACATCACCAAGCCTTATGACCGCTACGAACTGCGCGCCCGTCTGCTTGGCATCACGCGCCTCAACCGCTATAAAAAATTATTGGATGAACGCGCCAATCTTGAAGATGCCCATGTGCAGTTGTTGGCCGCCTACGACGCCACGATCATGGGCTGGTCGCTTGCCCTCGACCTGCGGGATAAGGAAACCGAAGGGCATACCCTGCGCGTGACCGACCTCGCTGAAAAACTTGCGCGGCTGATCGGCATCGGCGATGAGGAACTGATCCAGGTGCGGCGCGGATCGCTTCTGCATGACATCGGAAAACTCGGCGTGCCTGATTCCATATTACTCAAGCCCGATAAATTGACGGATGAAGAATGGAAGATCATGCGCAATCACCCGCAATATGCCTACAACATGATCTTTCCCATCGAATACCTGCGCCCCGCCCTCGATATTCCTTATTGTCATCACGAAAGGTGGGACGGCACAGGCTATCCGCGCGGACTGAAAGGCGAAGAGATTCCGCTCACGGCGCGCATCTTTGCCATCATAGATGTTTGGGATGC
>Ga0172368_10007160_pt1 | contig 11763 bp, 11 predicted proteins | sample Lak11m_FD_114540 | JGI IMG/M metagenome (GOLD analysis project Ga0172368, IMG submission 114540) | Freshwater microbial communities from Kabuno Bay, South-Kivu, Congo - kab_022012_11m | ecosystem: Environmental > Aquatic > Freshwater > Lake | place: Democratic Republic of the Congo: South-Kivu...
CCACTCCGCCGATCATCAAGGCGCGGCGATGTTTGGTGTCGCCGAGCAAGCCGATGACAGGTTCAGCGAAGATGGCAACCAGACCGGGCAACGTAAACAGCAGCCCGATCTGGGTGTAGGTGAGGTCGAGATCAGTTTTGAGGAAAGGCAATGCCGCGCCGTGCAAGCCGTAGATGAATTCGTCGAGCAGTTCGATGGCGTAGAGTGTAACAACCAACGACGCCGCGAGGCGCGAGGCGTTTTTAATTTTTTCGGTCATGAGGGTCTCCTGTTTCTATTTACGTAGAGACGTTGCATGCAACGTCTCTACCGCGCGAATTTCAAGGGTGTCGTAGAGACATGCCGTTGGCACGTCTCTGGCACACCGAAACAGGAGGGGCGCGGACGAGGTATTAACGAGGCGGGTGGAAGATAGTGAACTTCATGTGAAGAGTCTAACTGTGATGATTGACTGCGTCAAGCAGTTCGCCATTCACGATCCGCTATTTGCTATTCGCCCCCCACTCGCTATAATTACGCCCATATTCGTCGCCAAAGGAGCACCCGTGATGCCCACCGTCAAACTCAACATTCCCTATCGTTCTCAATGGGACGCCGACGCCAAAGATCATTTCGCCGATTGCGGACCGACCAGCTTGGCAATGATGCTCAACGCGCTGGGCGATCCGATCAACCCCGACCAGATGTATCAATACATCGGCGAGCGCGGCGCGAGCGAATACACCTCGTTCGGCGATCTCATGCGCGCCGGAAAATCACGCGGGCTGACTCTCACCCCGACCAACTTCGTGCCGCAGCGCGCTCTGGACGAGCTCAAAGCAAAAATTGACGCGGGCTTCCCGTTTATCGCTCTGGTCAACTACGCTTTTTGGGATGCCATTGCGAAAAATAATTTCAAGGGTTCGCACTTCGTTTTAGTCTCCGGCTACGATGAGCAAAACATCTTCGTCCACGACCCGCTCTTCCGTGAACCGCGCCGTGAGCAAGGCAAGTATTGCGCTTGGACATACAAACAATTCACCGATGCCTGGGGCGGCTTCGCGCCCGGACAAAATCCAAATTACGCCGGACTCATGCCCGATAAAACCGTACCGCATCTCGATGATGCCGCGCCCGCGCCGACTCCGGTGGGCGAAGCGCCTGCCACCGATATTAAACGAGTCGAGACTCCGGTTGGCGAGATCGTCCTCGATGACTCCTTGCGCCGCCGACTCCGCGCCAAAGCCGCTTACGACAAACAAGACGATCCCAATCTGGACGACCCCAACGTGGTGCAACAACTGATGCAAACGCTTGGCAACTTTGGTTCCACTTGGGATACTTACACCGTGCGCCCCGGCGATTCGCTGTCGCGCGTCTCCACAATTTTTTACGGTAGCGGCACCGTGTGGAAAGCCATCGTCTACTTCAACGACATCGCCAACCCCAGCATCATCAAAGTCGGCGACACGTTTATGATTCCAAAAGTGAATCCCAAACCCGCCGACGACGCCACCGTTCCCATCTACGGGCAGGGTGGACCCGCAGGATAAAATTTCGTAGAGACGTTCGCGAAGCGTGCAACGTCTCTACTTTTTTTGCTATACTCACACTATGCCTCACCCCACCTACTCCATCGTCCTCCCCATCTACAACGAAGAAGCCACCCTCCCCGAAATGTATAAGCGCGTCTCAGCCGTGATGAACAGTCTCGACGCGCCGAGCGAAATGATCTTGATCAACGATGGCAGTCGTGATCGCTCAATGGAATTGCTGCGCGAACTGCCTCAACGTGATCCGCGAGTCAAAGTGATCAACTTCTCGCGCAATTTCGGACACGAACTCGCCCTACTCGCCGGGCTCGACGCTGCCGACGGGGAGGCCGTCATCGCGATGGATGCCGATCTCCAAGACCCGCCGGAGTTGATTCACCAACTCGTCGCCAAATGGCATGAGGGCTACGATGTAGTCTATGCAACACGTGCCAAGCGCGAAGGCGAATCGTTTTTCAAAAAGTTGAGCGCATCAATTTTCTATCGCCTCATCGCCCGCCTGACCGATCTAAAAATTCCGCGCGACACGGGCAACTTCCGTTTGATGGATCACAAAGTGGTTGAGGCGTTGCGCCAAGTGCGCGAACATCATCGCTTCATGCGCGGCATCAGCGTCTGGGTCGGGTTCAAGCAAGTCGGTGTCCCCTTTGTGCGGCAAGAACGTTTCGCCGGAGAGACCAAATATCCGCTTAGCAAAATGGTTCGCTTGGCGATCTCCGGCATCACCAGTTTTTCGTACGTGCCGTTGCAAATGGCAACCACTGCCGGATTCATCTTCGCCGGACTTGCTCTCGTCGCCATCCCCATCGTCGCTATTTTGCGATTGATGGGCAGCGATTTTTTCTACGGACAAGCCACAACGTTGATCAGCGTTTTGCTGTTGGGCGGCGTGCAGTTGATCTTCCTCGGCATCATCGGCGAATATCTTGGGCGCATCTACGATGAGGTGAAGAAACGACCTTTATATTTAATCGCCGAGAAGATCGGCTTTGAGATAGAACCTGAAACAAGGAAACGACGCGGACGAAAAGGCAAACGCCCCACCGCCCCACCCATTGCGGTGACGCCGACGATTCCTGCCCTCAGGCAGCCTGACGCTGCGCCGCCGCCAACGCCCCCTGTTGCCGAAGCCGTGCCTGTCAAACTCAGCGACAAGCAAGTGATAGATCAGGTTTACAAACTTGTGCAGAAATACGGCGGCGAGAACTACGCCGGATTCGGCGAACTCGAATCGAACTGGGCGTTGATCGAATCGTCACTGCCGCTGTTTATGCAAGGCGACAACAAACGTTTGCAGCACGTCTGCGGCAAGATGGAAAACTTTTTGAGCTTCAGTGGTCGTTGGGAAGAACGGTTGAAATTAAATCTCAAGGCGGAAGAGCGGGCGGCTGCCAAAAAAGATTTGTACAACGCCGGTTGGCGCGCGGTGGGTGCGGGCTATGTGCATCAACGCCGCGCGGATGCCGCCGAAGTGTTGAAGTGCGCCGCACGCGCCGAAGGGTATTGGCAGAAGGCGGGCGCGCGCGAAAAGGCGGCGGCACTTTATTTACGCGGCATCGGTCATCAACTCGAAAAAAATTACCCCGAAGCGATCCGCGCTTACAAAGAGATGCTGGCTCTCGACAAGAAACAAAAAGCGGAGAGCGCCGATGTCGCCGCCGATTACAACAGCCTTGCCGAAGCCGAGCGGTTCTCCGGCGATTACGCTTCTGCCGAGCGCGATTACGCCGAAGCGTTGCGAATCGCAACGAAGGTGAAAGATCAAGAAGGCATCGCCATTTACACTCACAACACGGCCGAGTTAGCGTTAGATCGTGAAGACTGGGCGCGCGCCGAATCGTTGGGGTGTGAGGCGCTGCCTCTCGCCGAGAAGTTGAATCGTAAAGACATGATCGCCGCCTGTTGCCTCACCCTCGCCCGCGCTCTGGCGAAACAAGATCGCCGAAGCGACGGCGTGCCTTACGCCCAACGCGCAGAGGAGATTTACGAACGGTTGAAGTCACCGGACGTGGAGAAAGCGAGAGAGGTGGTGAAAGAACTGGCACTCGTGGAGGGGCGACCTTCCTAAAAGATTTAACCACAGAGAACACAGAGCCCACTGAGAAAAACCTTTAGACTCTCTGTGATCTCCGTGGTCTCTGTGGTTCGTTTCTATTCAATGAAACACACCCAAATGAACTTCTCTCGTCTCGCCCTCATTTCGGGTTTGCTGTCCATCGCTTTTATCATTCTATTGACTCTGGTAACGATGGGTTTCCTTCTCACCGGACAAATAGCCGCTCTAGAAAGTTCGCGTTCCCTCAATTTAGCGTTTGCCTCTTTTGCCCTCTTCGCCGAAGTGCTGGCGTGGCTGGGTGTGGCAAGCGGCGTGTTGGCGCAAATTAAACGCGAAGAGATTCGCGCAGTAGGCTTGATCGGTCTTGGTTTGAATGTGATAGGGGCGTGTGTGTTCTTGCCAGCGAGCGCCAGCCTATTGTTCAATCTTGTTATTGGAATTGTGGATCGGGTAGGGAAGTAAAGGATCGCTTTGCTGTAAATGCTATAATGATCGCGATGCAAGAAAAAGTTTCAGTTTATGATTTTCAATCCAAGCTGCGAACCAGTTTGCCCGACCTACAAAAGAAGTATGGAGTCCGTGGTCTATGGGTGTTTGGCTCTCGTCTTCGGGGCAATGCTCGCCCGGATAGCGACTTGGATGTATTGGTCGAGTTTGATGATCGTCCGCTGAGTCTACTTAAGTTCATTGAAATAGAAAATCGCTTAACCGACCTTTTAGGAATCAAAGTAGACCTTGTGGAAAAGAAAGCCCTCAAACCACTAATTGGTCGTCGTATTTTGCAAGAGGCGGTAGCGGTATGACTGCCAAGCGCGAGTACAAAGATTACATCCGTGACATGCTTGAAGCGATAGAGAAAGCAGAGAAGTTTGTGTCCGGTGTGGATATGGAATCTTTTGTAGCAAATGACGAGAAAGTCTTTGCAGTCACACGCGCTTTAGAGATCATCGGTGAGGCGGCTCGCAAAGTGCCAAACGAAGTGAGAGAACAATATCCCGAAGTGCCGTGGCGTGAGATTATGGGGATGCGCGACAAATTGATTCACGATTACTTTGTTGTAGATTTGAAACGGGTGTGGGAGACCGTTCAGAGCGACTTGCCCGTGTTGCGTAAAAAACTGCCTACTGTTTTAGCAAAGGACAGCGATGAAACAGAAGAGTAAAACGCCGAGTGTTTTGAAAAACACTCGGCGTTTTTTTATTTCACCTTCTCATGAAAAGAAAGAGAAGAACGATCACGATCAGAATCACCACCAACGCGCCCACAACCACCAGCGCCACCTTCACCCAATCGGTGGGCGTTTCGCCGCCAACCTTGCCCGTCTGCCCGTTGACGAATACCCGATAGAGCTTGCTGCGATAGGTATACGCGCCGATCCACAATGGCAGCAGGATGTGTTTGTAAGTGGGCTCGTAGACTTTCACTTGCGCCAAGTTGAAACCGCGATGCCCGCGAATAGAAGCTTGCCGCCGCGCGCCGTTGATGGCGTTGTCGTGAATCCGTTTGCGCCCTTCCACGGCGGCATCCGCCAGCGATACTTGGTAAATCTCCGCCTGCCAGTCCGCTAAAAATTCGGGACGATATTCTTTCAGCTCCTTCAACTCAAACGGCGCGACCTTCTCGAAATCTTTTTCGGTGAGGGTCGAGCTGGCTAGCACGAGCAGATCATCCACATGATGATCGAAGAAAAATTTCTCCCACTTCCACTCGGTGCGTGTGCCGCCTTTGCGCGTCATGTCCGGCACTTCATGCGGCACTTCGGCGTCGTAATCAAGTTCCACTTTTCCATCAAACGTCCAAAAGGGAATATAAATGGCGCGCAATTCTTTGGCACGTCCGAGTTGATTGAGATCGTCGGGGATGAAGAATTTGCTGTTGAGCCAGTCTTTGATGCGCTGGCGAGTTTCTTTCACGTCGAAGGTGAAAGGCGCGATGGCGCTGGGCGGCGTGAGATCGGGCGTGGCAGTTTGGGTGATGATCTTGGGCGAATCGCAAAATGGGCAGCGCAAAGTTTTTTCGGTGGGGGATACCGTCGTGATCGCGCCGCAGTTTTCGCACTTGATCTGTCCGGCGATCAGCGCCCAATGTTCCGCGCCCGCTTCTTGCAATGCGGTGGAGAGTTGTTGCTCGTCGTCGGCGGCGATGCGCGTTTGGATTAAGTTCTCTGCCGTGCCGCAGGTGAGGCAGGTGAGGCTTTGTTCGTCGGGGTCGAACCGTTGACGTCCGCCGCAGCGAGGGCAGATGAAGGCGCGGGCTTGGGTGTTGGCTTCCACTGGAAGAGACGGCGCAACCTGCGAAGTGCCTGCGACTTCAAATCGCTGAATCAAAATTCTGGCGGGCAGGTTGTTTGGATCATAAGAGAGGGCTCGTCGTAAACAATCTTGTTGTTCTTGGGGCTTCTCGCAGGCCGCCGCCAACCACAGCCAGGCGTGCGGTTCTGTGGGGCGGGCGCGCACGGCAAACGCCAGATATTTTTTGGCTTCGTCGTTCTTGCCCGCGCGTGTGGCGCGGATGCCGCGCGCCAACAGCTCGCCGTAATCAATAATGTCCATGCACAAATTTTACCTGATAACACCATAAGCGCGTATCGGCGAAACGATTTATACTTTGAATTCAGGTAATACTTACCAATATCATGAAGAGGGGTGACACCCGACAGTGTCAGGCACGGCTGATTTACGGAATAATCCTTCTAATCATATTTTTCAAGGAGATTGACTATGCCCAAGACAAAGGTTAAATCGAAATCTCAACTCTCGAAGAACGGACGCAACAATGGACGCGCATCGGCATTGGGGTTTAAACCCACTAAGTTGAAACTGCTCATGCCTGTCCCGTCCGATATCGAGATCGCCCAAGCCGGAAAACTCAAACCCATTTTGCAGATCGCCGAAGAGGTTGGGTTAAAGCCTGAAGAACTTGAGTTGTTTGGACCTTACAAAGCCAAAGTGCATCTCGACGTGCGCGACCGCTTGGCAAAACGCCCCAACGGAAAATATATTGATGTGACGGCGATTACGCCGACTCCGTTGGGCGAAGGCAAAACCACCACCACCTGCGGACTCTCGCAGGCATTGGGCGCGCATCTTGGCAAGAAGGTTTTCACTTGCATTCGCCAACCCTCACAAGGACCCACTTTTGGAATCAAAGGTGGCGCCGCCGGTGGCGGCTACAGCCAGATCATCCCGATGGAAGATTTCAATCTCCATCTCACCGGCGACATTCACGCCATCACGGCGGCGAATAATCTCTTAGCGGCGGCAATTGATGCCCGGATGCTGCACGAGCGCGCTCAACCCGACGACGACAAACTCGGCAAGGCGCTCACCGTGGATGGACAGCTCAATGACTCACAACGCAAGCGATTGGCGAAACTTGGACTCAACGCCAAGACGCTCGCCGACCTTTCGACTGCCGACAAGCGACTCATGTTTCGACTCGACATCGATCCGGCGAGCTTGACGTGGCAGCGCGTGATGGACATCAATGATCGTTTGCTGCGCCGCATCCAGATTGGTTTGGGTGACGAAGAAAAAGGCAACGAGCGAACCACCGGCTTTGACATTACCGTTGCCAGCGAGATCATGGCGATCCTTGCTCTCACGACCAGCCTCGAGGATATGCGAGAGCGATTCAGCAGAATCGTCATCGGCACCAACACGCGCGGCGAAGCAGTCACCGCCGAAGATTTAGGCGTGGCCGGCGCGCTCACGGTGTTGATGAAGGACGCCATCATGCCAAACCTGATGCAGACACTCGAAGGCACACCGGCGTTTGTTCATGCTGGACCGTTTGCCAACATCGCGCATGGTAACTCCTCGATTGTCGCCGATCAGATCGCCCTCAAACTCGCCGATTACGTTGTGACTGAATCCGGTTTTGGCGCGGACATTGGCATGGAAAAATTTATGGACATCAAGTGCCGCTACTCCGGCTTGATTCCAGATGTGGTCGTCATCGTGGCAACCATCCGCGCGTTGAAGATGCATGGTGGCGGTCCCAAAGTGGTAGCCGGTAGACCGCTTGATAAAGCTTACACCGAAGAGAACTTGCCGCTGTTAGAGGCAGGCGCGGCGAATATGGTGCGCCACATTCACAATGTCAAAAAGTTTGGTTTGCCAGTAGTTGTTGCCGTCAACTCCTTCAAATACGACACCGAAGCGGAGATCAAATTGGTGCAGAAGCTGGCAGTAGAAGCGGGCGCGGAAGGCGCCTACAAATGCACGCACTGGATGCACGGCGGCAAAGGCGCGATTGAATTAGCGGAAGCAGTAGTGGCGGCGGCAGAGAAACCCAAGAAATTTAATTTCCTCTACTCGCTCGACATTTCAATCAAGCAGAAGATCGAAACCATCGCCAAAGATTTTTATGGCGCGGGCTCGGTTGAGTATTCGCCCGAAGCGGAGGCGAAAATCCAGTTGTACACCCGACTCGGTTTCGACAAGCTTCCGATCTGCATGGCGAAGACGCACCTCTCGTTCACCGACAAACCGGAAATAAAAGGAGCGCCTACCGGTTTCACGCTGCCCATCCGCGACATTCGCGCCAGCGTGGGCGCGGGCTTCCTCTATCCGCTCGTCGGCTCGATGCGTACTATGCCCGGCTTGCCCACCCGCCCGGTGTTCATGGATGTAGATTTGGATTTGAAGACGGGGAAGGTGAAGGGGTTGTTCTAAGTAGTTGGATAATTAGGTTGTTGAGTTGTAAGAAGCTGACACGGTGATCTTTCGATTACCGTGTCTTTTCGTTTCTACTTTTATCTTTTTATATGTACAATTAGCACACAAATGTTCAAGAAAATTCTTACCAACAATCTATTTTGGCTAATCACGCTCACTACGCTCGGTTACCTCTGCCGAGTTCTCAGCAGTAAGGCATCCATCACCTACATCCCCGACACACAAATTATTCGCCAAGCCTTCGATCTCGGGCAAATAATAATTTCGCGCCGGATATTTGATATTGGCTTAGGAGATACACCGTTTAAATACCCGCTCGTTCTCCCATATTACTTATTAGGTATTTACGGAATGCTATTCGGGCTAGGGTATATCACACGAGTTATCCCCTCTATTAACACATTCACTACGTTGCTGTTCACGCAACGTGAGTCGATCCACTTTGTTGCAGTCTTGTCTCTTGGAATTATAAATGCCTTAGTAATTCCATATATTTATTCTGCAACACGTGTATTAAACAAAACCCATTTGGGCTGGTTAGCCGCCAGTCTGATGGCTTTCGATTTGATTTCGGTGCAATTCGGAGGGCAAGCACGTCCACACGCGCCTTTAGCCTCACTTTCATTTATCACAGTCGTCGCTTGCGTTCGATCGCTGCAAAACGATCATCCATGGCGCTGGACGTTGCTCAGTGCATTTCTGGGCGCAGTGGTGTTTGGCACTTTGCAAAGCGGAATACTTATCTTCGTTCCTATGGGACTTATGTGGGCGATGCGCTTAACCGAAGCCGCTTCCACACGGCAGTTCAAAAAAGAATTATTACGCGCCGCTGCCAGCGCACTGCTTGCCCTCATGGTGGGCATCATCACTTACCCTCCTTTACTCCAAGAATATCCCCAACTCGTTGTCAATCTGCTAACGGGCCAATCACTCAGGCTGGGTGGCGGGTCCCATGAATTTTCAACTTCAATGTTTGGCTTGGCAAACGTTCCCTTGTTTTTGTGGCATCTATTAGGTCACGAACCTATCATCGCGCCCTTATCGCTCATCGCTGTCCCCTACTTTATATGGCAGCAACGCGCTAACAAAAAAATGTTGAGCGTAGCTCTGTCATTCCCCTTATTAAACTTAATCATGTGGGGGGTATACGCCGATGCCCAACCACGTTACATGCTTGTCCTGATACCATTTTTAATTCTCGCAGTAGCATATTGGCTTGAGGATATCTGTCAACACTTTGTTTCCCCAAAAATTTACCTGCTCATTGGGCTGATTGTTGTTGCACCCACCATCCTCACCTCACTGCGTTTTATTTGGGTAGCCAATCAAACCGACACCCGCACCTTAGCCAGCCAATGGATCAAGACAGCGATTCCGACAAACGCGACTCTTTTCTCAAACTTTCAGATGCAAGAGATCACGCCCACTAAGGCAAGCCTGCAGCGGCAACAGCGTGATTATCCACAATCGCTCGGAACATATCAGCAATGGCTTCTGCAGTTAGAGGAAGCCCGTTACACATCACCTGCTTATAATGTAGTGGATTATTCGATTTATTGGTCAAAAGATGACCGAAAAGCGCAGCAAGCCCTGTTCAAAAATCAAGCGGTTCAATTCGTGGTTATCGCCAGTCAATATGCAACACTACAAATCCCCGTGGCTAACTATGCGATAGAAAACGGCACACCTCTACATACCATCTGTCCCGGACGTAACATTGAATACGCTCAAATGCCTATAGACCTCTACGATGGTTTTGCGTGGCACGAAATATGGCAATTAGAAAGACCTGGACCCATCATTATCGTTTTCCAGTTGAACGAAACCGGCTCGCGAATAACAGCACCAATTTGCCCATGAGACACGCCATGAACAAATCCTTCCCTCTCCTCACCCTCTTCAACGTCCGCATCACCGTCACGCCGTTGTGCGTCATCAACTATCTCATCTTGATTCCGCCGCTCGCTTGGCTCGGCCTGACATTACGCAACTTGACTCTCGTCGAAGGACTCATCGCAGGCGTCCTCATCATCGTCCTCATGTTCGCCACCGAAAACATTCATCAACTCGGTCACGCTTGGGCAGCGAAGAGCGTGGGCTATCCGATGATCGGCATTCGGCATTTCTCGTGGTTCTCTGGCAGCATTTACCCCAAAGATGAACCGCCCCTGCCGCCGCAGACTCACATCAAACGCGCGCTTGGTGGATTTTGGATCAACCTGCTGATCGGACTCGCCCTCGCCCCGCTTGCATTTTATTTGTGGACTCTCAACGGCGTCGCCGCCTACACAATGGCAGCCGCCTCTGTATGGAACTTTTTTGTGTTGGGTCTTGGGGCGTTGTTGCCGATTGACATCAATGGCTTTACGGTAGATGGAGGGACGATTTTGAAGTATTGGTGTGAGATGAAGCGCGACAATTAGATTTTTTAAATCTCTAATCCCTCTTCTCACCCCTCATTTCCCAAATCTTTTTTAACGCCTCAAACTCCTCCGGCGTATTCACGTTCATAAACGTCACCCGATCAGGATCGAATCTGCGAATCTCTGCTTCGTCAACCCAACGCAAACGCACATCACGGAAGAAAGCGATCATTTTTAAATTATCCTCGTCAATGCATTTGCGAATCGGAGCGAGACAGGCTTTGCTATAGATAGCGCGCAGGGGTTCTGCCATGCCGCTCTTTTTCTTTTCGCCGTCGGGCGCGGCGATTTTGGGGACGACGGCATCGGCTTCGGGCGTGAGCGAGATCATATAGCGAAGCAGATCACGATTCACAAAAGGCATGTCACACGCCAAGATCAAAGTGTAAGGGTGAGTGGCGGCGTCAATGGCAGTGTAGAGTCCGCCGAGCGCGCCCTTGTCCGGGAGCACATCTGAGAAAAGCGGCAGCCCCAAAAATTTGTATTGCTCAGGCGCGTTGGTGATCACGATCACTTCATCGCCAATATCTTTCACTTGAGCAATGATGTGTTCGATCATCGTCTTGCCTTCGATGGGCAGCAGTGCTTTGTCGGTTCCCATGCGGGATGATTTGCCGCCGGAGAGGATTGCGATGCTTAACTTAGACATTTCAGTTCTTCGCTTCCGATGCGCTTGGCAGCTCACCCACAGGTGTTGCCGCCTTTACCGCGCGCACGATTGCTTGCGAAAAAACTTCTGCCGCATACGCGCCAACGATGTTTACATCAGCCTTCTTCTCGCCGGTAGCGAGCGCAAAAATGGTATCGCCATCGAGCATGGTGTGCGCCGGACGGATCGCCCGCGCCAAACCGTCGTGCGCCATCTGCGCCACCTTGTTCGTCTGCTCTTTGGTAAAGTCGGCATTCGTCGCCACCACGCCGATCACGGTGTTACTGCGCGACGCAAAACCCAAGATCGTTCTGCCCACCAAACCTTTCATCACTTCCATCGTGTTCGCAAAGTAATCGGCTGAACCGAGTCGAAGCGGTCCTTTTTGAATCGTCCGCGCCCCGGCGATGATCTGATTCGTCGC
>Ga0172368_10007161_pt1 | contig 11763 bp, 5 predicted proteins | sample Lak11m_FD_114540 | JGI IMG/M metagenome (GOLD analysis project Ga0172368, IMG submission 114540) | Freshwater microbial communities from Kabuno Bay, South-Kivu, Congo - kab_022012_11m | ecosystem: Environmental > Aquatic > Freshwater > Lake | place: Democratic Republic of the Congo: South-Kivu...
TGGGTAAGATGGTCGGGTTTGGGGCGCGCATCCTCAACCCGGAAGATTCGCCCAAGTTTCTCAACTCGCCGCAGACGGCTCTGTTTGACAAGGGGCGTTTGCTGTACGGACTGGACCTGGCGCGCAAACCGATCCTGGCCCACAACCAGGCCGTGATTGTGGAAGGTTATCTGGATGTGATCGCTTTGCACCAGGGCGGGTTTGCCAACGCGGTTTCGCCGATGGGCACAGCCCTGACCGAGGACCAGCTGCGCCTGCTCAAGCGTTTTTCGCGCCGGATTATCCTGGCGCTCGACCCGGACGCGGCCGGGCAGAAAGCCACCCTGCGCGGCCTGGAAATTGCGCGCAGCGCGATGGATCACACCACCGAACTGGCTTTCGACGCGCGCGGCCTGCTGCGCCATGAAGGCCGCCTGCAGGCGGATATCCGCGTGACCACCCTGCCGGATGGCAAAGACCCGGACGACATTGTGCTGAAGGATCCGCAGGCCTGGGCGCAGATTGTGGAGACGGCTAAGCCGGTGGTTGAGCACGTGATGGAGACGCTGGCGGCCGGGCAGGATATCAACGATCCCAAGGTGAAAGCGGAGATCGCGGCCCAGGTGATGCCGCTGATCGCCGATGTGGGCAACCCGATCGAGCGCGATGCCTACCGCCAGCGCCTGGCGCGCCTGATTAAGGTGGATGAACGCGCTCTGCTTGGCGCACAGACCGGCGGCGCTGCCGCGCGGGACGCGCGGCGCAGGCCCGAAACCCAGCCGCCCGTCCAGCAACCGGCCGCGGGCCTGGCCGCGCCCCAGCGCGCCGGGCGCGGCCTGGAAGCGCTCTGCCTGCGCTTGCTGCTGCGCGGGCCCGAAATGCTGTATGACCTGGACCGCCGCCTGCAAAAAGCAGGTTTGGCGCGTTTTTCCCCGGCCGATTTTGAGGCGACCGACCACCAGGTCATCGCGCGCGTTCTGGCGCAGTCGCTGGAGCAGGATGGCATGGATGCTGCACAGTTTGTCCTGGAAAACCTGCCCGAGGAAATTTACCCGCTTTACCAGGAATATCTGGAGCCGATCAGCGAAGGGGAGCCGGGGCCCCAGGAGAGCTTCGGCACCATGTTCCGCACCCTGATGCGCCTGCGCAAGGAGCGCGTCAAGGAAAATCTGGAACAGATGCGCGTCTTGACCCTGGAAGCCCAGGCAGACCAGGCTGCGCAGGACGCGCTGCGCAGCTCATATATCGAGCTGACCGTCCAGTACACGACTGCCCTGAACAAGATCGAACGGGCTATGAAACAAACTGTCTGGACAGATTGACATTTTGCACAGTAATTCAAAAGATAACGACGTTTGTCCAATTATGGTATAAATAACTCCATGTCATCACGGAAAAGCCCTGCAGCCAGCCCAAGATCCGATAAAAAGACCTCGCGTAAGCCCGCGGCCAACAGCCAGGCGGCTCACCGTCCGGGGTCTGCCCGTCCTGCCGCGAGCAAGCAGGCCAAAGGATCGAGCGATCCGATTGTCGACGATGAAATCTTGATCGACGTGGAGGAACCGCCCGAACAGGTAGCTGAGGTAGCCGCGGAAGATTGGGCCGCGGATATCAACCTTGAGGAATCGCTTGACCTGCTCGACAGCAGTGTGATGGCGATGGAGCTTTCCGAGGATCCGGTCCGGCTGTACCTGAAAGAAATTGGCCAGATCAACCTGCTGGACGCTGACAGTGAGTTCCGCTTGGCGGCGCGTATCGAAGCCAGCCGCCATCTGGAAGCGCTGGAAAAGCATTTGGTGCAAGGCGAAACGCAGTTTGAAAACCAGACCCTGTATCAAATGGTTGCGCGTGATCTGGTCACCTCGTGGACCCGCTTGCAAGAGGATGCGCACACCTTGCAGCAGGGTAATGTACCCGATTTGAGCCTGACCCTGGCGGAAGCCCAGATGCTGCGCCAGAAATGGCAGATTGAAATGCCTTCGTATCTGCGCCATTACCTGGACAACGGCATGTGGGGGCATGATCAGTTTTGGGACGGTCTGGTGCGGCATGCATTTGTGATGTTCATCTGCATGTACTTGCTGCCATCTGAACAGGCGGAGCGATTGATGACTCTGCTGCGCGCGGACAACCAGCTGCCGCCGATTGACTTTTTCCAGGACAGCCTGCCCTCTGAGCAGATCTTGCAATCTGAGATCGAGGCGATGCGCAAACGCGCTGAAGAAGCCAACCAGACTCTGATCCGCGCCAACCTGCGCCTGGTGGTCTCGATCGCCAAGCGCTACCTGGGGCGCGGAATTTCTTTCCTCGATTTGATCCAGGAAGGCAACCTGGGGCTGCTGCGTGCGGTGACAAAATTTGACACCACGCGCGGCTTTAAGTTCAGCACCTATGCTACCTGGTGGATTCGCCAGTCGATCAGCCGCTACATCGCCGAACAGGCGCGCACCATCCGCATTCCGGTTCACTTGTTCGAAGCAATCACCCGCCTGCTGCGGGTGCAGCGCAGCATGGTCCAGCAGTTGGGGCGCGAACCCAACGCCGACGAGCTGGCGCTCGAATCGGGCTTGCTGTCCGAAGAAGACACCAGCGCGATCGTTCGCCACCGTGCCGAAGGCGCGCCGCTGGATGGCGAGATTCGCCACCGCTGGGAATATGCCACCGCCAAGGTGCAGCGTATTTTACAGTCGGCCGAAGAGCCTGTATCACTGGAACGGCCGGTTGGCGATGAGGAAAGCTCGCAGCTGGGCGATTTTATCGAAGACGATGACGCGCTGGAGCCGATGGACGCGGCCGCGCGCGAGATGCTGCGCGAACAGGTGCAGAATGCGCTGGGGGCGCTGTCGGAGCGCGAGCGGCAGGTGCTGGAGCTGCGTTTTGGCTTGATTGACGGCAAAGACCACACCCTGGAAGAAGTCAGCCGCTATTTCAACGTGACGCGCGAGCGCATCCGCCAGATTGAGGCCAAAGCGCTGCGCAAGCTGCGCCACCCCACGCGCAGCCGCCACCTGCGCGAATATCTCTCCTGAGCCCAGGGGATGTGTTTTTATATATAATAAAGTAAGCCCTTGTGCAGGCCGCGCCTGGGTCAATAAAGATGTTGCTTTTTTGCCGGTTTGCGGTCGTTTGGGTATGTTTTGTGCATCGAAGGAAGCGGAACCCGATGGTATTTGCGCTGTACCCCTGAACCCGCACGGCCGGAAAAGCCGGCCAGGTTGCCCGCTTCTGCGAAAGCCGATCGCAGATTTTGAAATTGGATCCTGTTGCGAAAGAGGTAGTTGTTATGCCACTGCGTGTTTTGCTGGTCCAATCGGATATGCGCGCAGCGCAGCCGCTGCTGCACTTCTTTAAGCGCAGGGGCGACCAGGTCTGGGAAGGCTGGGAGGTCAGCCAGGGGGCCGGGCTGCTGGAGCAGGTCAAGCCTGACCTGCTGGTGATGGACCTGCATTTTGAGAGCGGTGATTGGGCCGGGCTGCTGCGCCAGGTGCGCAGTGCTTATCCCGCTACCCAAATCATTATGACGAATAAGTACCCGGATCTGCAGCGCGAAATGCTGGTGCGCGAGATGGGCGTGAAGGTCTTTTTGCGCCAGCCCTATTCCGCGCGCTGGATCGAGCAGTCTCTGGAACGCCTGGCCGAGGAGAGCCAACCATCCCGCGAAAAGCCGCCGGAAAAGCCGCAAGAGCCGGTGCGCATGCCGGTGCGCATCAAAATCACCCTGCCCTATCTGGTGCTGGCCCTGCTGTTCGCGGTCGCCGCGGCTTACCTGATCAGCCAGGTGGTGCTCGAGAATGTGCAGGACCGCTTCCTCAACCAGTTGATCGATACGGGCAAGCAGTCGGCCGACTGGATGGTGCGTGAGGAAGACCGGCTTTTGAGCACGCTGCGCCTGGTGGCCAACAGCCAGGGGGCCGGCAAGATGGTTGGCGCGGGTGACGCGGAAGGGCTGCGCCGTCTGATTCTGCCGGTGGCGGTGAACGCGGCCGAGGAGGAGGTGACGCTGTTGGATAACAGCGGCAGCAGCCTGGTCACCCTGACCCATGCCGCCGATGCGGCGGCGGCCGATTATACCTTCACGCGCGGCAGTTCCGCCTATGCTCAATATCCTTTTGTTTCGGCCGTGCTGGCAGGCACGAGCGACCAGCAAGGCGACAAGTATTCGGGAATTGGCGAGGGGCCGCTGGGCAAGATGTTTTATGTCAGCGGGCCGGTCTTGAACGAAGAGGGCCAGCGGGTGGGGGTGCTGCTGGTCGGTAAGACGCTCAAATCGCTGGCCCGCCAGATGTCCTCCGACACGCTGGCGCGGGTCAGCTTTTACGACGCGCAAGGCCAGCCGCTGGCTTCGGCTCTTGCGCTCGGTGAGCAAGCCGTCCCGCTCACGCCGCAGCAGTTGACCAATACGCTGCAGCAGCAGGCTAAGGCCAGCCAGACGCGTGACCTGACCGTTTCCAATACGAATTACACCGAACTGCTCGGGCCCTGGGAAGCGCGCGCGGGCGCCGATCTGGGGGTGATGGGCGTCTCCCTGGCCAAGGCCTTCCTGGTGCGCACCAGCCAGTCCACGACGGTCGAAATTTTTGTGCTGGTGACGGCGGCGATCCTGTTAATCACGTTTGTCGGCCTGTACCTGGCCAACCTGATCACACGGCCGCTGCTGCGCCTGGTCAACGCTTCTTCCGAGGTGGCGCAGGGCAACCTGGAAGTCAAGGTGGACGCGACCGGCGACGATGAGGTGGCAGTATTGGGCCAATCCTTCAACTACATGGTGGCTGGCTTGCAGGAAGGCTCGATCTACCGCGACCTGCTGGGCCGGACCGTCTCGCCGGAGGTGCGCGAACAGCTGCGCCAGACCTTCACCTCGGGCAACTTGCGCCTGGAAGGGCAGGAAGCGGTGGCCACGGTGCTGTTCACGGATATTCGCGGTTTCACCACGCTGTCCGAAAAGTCGGACCCGGCCACCGTGTTTCAGTGGCTGAATGAGTACTTTGGCCAGCTGGTGCCGATCGTATCCAGCTATGGTGGGGTGGTCAATAAGTTTGACGGCGATGCGATGCTGGCCTTCTTCGGCACGCTGCCACGCTTGCTCACCCCCAAGCAGAGTGCGCTGGCGGCCTGCCAGGCAGCCCGTGAGGTGCTGCAAGCGATCGAGCGTTTCAATGCGCAGCGCAGGCTGCGCGGCGAGCCGCAGCTGGTGACGGGGATCGGGATACACACGGGGGTGCTGATCGCCGGCGGCCTGGGAACGAGCGACCGTATTCACTACACGATCATCGGTGATACGGTCAACACCACCCAGCGCATCGAAAGCCTGACACGCGAGGTGTTTGACGGCAGCGGGATTTTGGTCAGCCAAAACACTTTCGCCGCTTTGGGGGAACAACAGGCTGAATTTGGCTTTGAATCCCTGGGGTTCTACCAGGTCAAGGGCAAGCGCGAGCCGCTGCAGGTGCACCGCCTGACCGCGCCGAAAGAACCGGCTGACTGGGAAGGGACCTTGTGAAACAGCCGCCCAGCGCCCGCATGTCGAAAGCCCGCCGCCTGTTTTGGGGGATGATTTTGGCGATTGTGCTGCTGGGCGGGCTGACGGCTTTGGGCTTTTTCTTGCTGGCGCCAGATGTTTCGATCGCGGAACGGGCGCTGCCCGTTTCTATTCAATCCAACCTGGCCGCGGATTACAGCCAGGACAACCGCGCCCTGGTGCTGCAGCCGGTTTCATTGAATCTGGCCGCCGATGCGCTGCGTGACCGCCAGACCGGGCCAACCCAGGAGGATTTCCTGCCAACCCTGGTAGAAGCCTTGAAGACGCCTGTTTTCACCGTGACGCCGCGCCCAGGCCAGCCAACCCTGACCCCAAGCGCGCCACCCACGCGCACGCTCGAGCCGACCAACGCGCCCGAATCGACGGCGTCCGCGACGCCGCGTCCGACGGCCAGCGCGACCGCACCCGCTGCGCCTGGCGCAACCCTGACCCGCACGCCCCAACCGACCCAGGCCGCGACGAACCAACCGCCGACGCGCGAGCCGCCAACCCGTGAGCCTCCGACGGTTGTACCGCCCACCCGCGAACCGCCCACCCGCGAACCGCCCACCCGCGAACCGCCCACGCGCGAGCCGCCAACCGCTGTCCCACCCACCGCGGAGCCGCCCACGCCGGTTCCGCCCACGCCGGTTCCGCCCACGCCCGAGCCGCCCACGCCCGAGCCGCCGCCGGAGCCGACCCCCTACTCGCCGCCCCCGCCGGAGCCGACGGCTTACCCGTAATCCGGCGATGACCTTGCTTCTCGCGCTGTTGGCGGCGCTGCTGTGCTTGCTACTGCCTGGCCTGGCCTGGCTGGTCTGGTTTGGCCGGGCGGACCAGCCGTTCTGGGAACGCGCGGCCGACGCGGTTGGGGCCAGCCTGGGGTTGAACGCGCTGCTCGCGCTGGTTTTCTACCTGGCCGGGCTGCCGCCGGGCGGCTGGGGCGCGGGGCTGTATCTGGGAGCTTGCCTGCTGGCCTGCGCCGCGGCGGCGCTGCGCGGGCGGGCGGGCAGTTGGAACTGGAGCGGCATGTGGCAGAGCCTGGCCGGTTTGGCCGCACTGGCCGGGCTGCTGGCGCTGCGCTTTTACCAGGCGCGCGACCTGGTCCTGCCCAATTGGGTCGATTCGGTTCATCATACCCTGATCGTGCGCGCGATGCTCGATTATGGCGGGCTTCCGGAGACACTGGCGCCTTACCTGGACGTTCCGCTGTCCTACCATTTCGGATTTCACATCAGCGCGGCGATCTTCGCTTTTTTGTCCGGCGAGCAGCCCAGCCAGGCCGTCTTGTGGCTGGGCCAGGTGATCAACGCGCTGGTGTCGCTTTCAATCTACCGGCTTGGACGGGCAGCCGGGCTGGACCGCCGGGCCGGGCTGCTGGCGGCCGGGCTGAGCGGGTTTGTGTTTTATATGCCGGGTTACTATCTCAGTTGGGGGCGCTATACCCTGCTCAGCGGGCTGGTGATTCTGCCGCTGGCGATGGCCGCGGTGCAAGACCTGCATCATAATCCGCGCGACCTGAAGGGGGCGGCGCGCCTGGCCCTGCTGAGCGCGGGTCTGTGCCTGACCCATTACCTTGGGCTGCTGCTGTTTTTGTTCTATCTGGCCGTGACCGGGCTGGCCGGGCTGGCGAATGCCCTGCGCCGCCGCGACGCGCGCCAGCTGCCCTGGCTGGCCGCGGGCGCGTGCCTGTTGGGCGCGCTGCTGGCGCTGCCCTGGCTGGCGCGCATGCTGGTGTTGAACGCCGGACTGCTGCAGGTCGGTGACGTCAAACTCAGCCTGAGCGCGAGTGATTTTGGCGGCCTGGCCAGTTTGCTGCGCCCGCCCTACAACCAGATGCTGATGTGTGTGGCAGCCTTCTGTGTATTGTTGGCGCTGCTCCAGCCTGGTCTGCGCAAGCTCGCGGCCTGGGGGTTGGCGCTGGTTTTCTTTGCCATGCCGTTCGCGCCGCAGTTGGGACCGTTTCGCGCCGACCTGTTTATCATCGTGCTGTTCTTGCCGGCCGCGCTGCTGTTGGGCTGGGGCCTGGTTGCGGGTGCGGACGCGCTGGCGGCGCTGCTGGCGCGCGGACGCGGGCGGCGGCTGGCCTGGGGCCGCGCGTTGATCCTCGGCGCGGCGGTCGTCCCGCTGCTGCTGCTGGGTGTTTTGCAGACGCGCGATGTGCTCAACGCCTCCACGCGCATCGTTGACGCGGCAGACCTGGCTGCGTTGGATTGGGTGCGCACAAACATCCCGGCTGACGCGCGGTTTTATGTCAATTCGACCCTGTGGATGCAGAATATCTACCGCGGCGTGGATGGCGGCTACTGGCTGCTGCCTTACACCGGCCGGTCTGGGCTGGTTCCGCCGGTCTTTTACACCCAGTTGGCGGATGGTCAGGGTCAGCAGGTCAATGACCTGGCCGGCCGGTCCGAAAAGCTGACGGGCTGCACGCCCGAATTTTGGACCATCGTGCGCGAGGCGGCCCTGACGCATGTCTACGTCCGCCAGGGCCGCGGCAGCCTGCAGGCGGCTGCCCTGGATCAATGCCCGCGCTTGCAGGGGCTGTACCGCGCAGGTGGGGTAAGTATCTATGCCATCCTGCAACCATGAGACAGCGGTATGCAGGTTCACACACTACATCCCTTCTTTTTGAGATGATACTTTCGGTTCGATCCATGCAAGATAGCAGGTAGACTGAAAATTGTATATAATTGGCTAAAGTTTGTATCATCTCAATAAGTGGGTAAGCTGCGTGTAAATTTGGCGCGCAGCGCCCCTGTTTTTAAGATGACACGAAAGATAGTATTTTTCCAAATCAAGATTTTTTCATTAAAGTTGGGGGCGCGGGTTGGAGACAGGCTTGCGCCTGATGTGAGAAGCATAACTGCCGGGGGAAGTTGCGCACCTTCCAGACCATCCTTGCCGGTGATAGCGGTTGGATGGGGAGAGTAGATGAAAGATTACCTAGGAAAATGGTTTACTTTGCCTGCTTTTCCGGGCGATGAAGAGCAGCAGCGGCAGGCGCAGGCAGTGCATGGCCTGTTGTTGGCGGTGATGACATTCACAGCCGTCATCGTGCCATTGCAGTTCTTGCTGAAGCGTGATGAACGCATGCTCTGGCCCAACCTGGCGGTTTTCTTCATCGCCTTGATTTTGGGTTTGATCGTCAGGAACGGCCGTGTGGCGGTGGCCGCTTTTGGGAGTGTGTTGATGTGCTATGCCTGGTCGGTGGTCACAATCGTTAACCTGGGCACCGTGCGCACCCCGGCCACCGCCATGTTGCTGGCCATCTGTGTATTTGTGGGGATCATGTCAGGCTTGCGCAGCATCCTGATTTCGATCTTGGCCAGCTCTTTAATCGTGTTCAGCCTGATTTATTGCGAGATCGCCGGGCTGCTGCCGCAGGCCAACTTTCAGACAACTTTTATACAGGGCATCACGTATTCTTTCCTATTTTCAGCGACCGGCTGGATGAGCTACATTCTCAGCCGCGGTACACGGGATGCGCTGGCGCGCGCCAACAAAGAGATCCACGACCGGCAGCAAGTGGAATTGGAACTGCGCAAACTGACCCGCGCCGTGGAGCAAAGCCCATCTGCCTTGATGATTACCGATCTGAAAGGCAAGATCGAGTATGTCAATCCGCAGTTTACGTCAATCACCGGGTATACGCCGGAAGATGTTGTGGGAAAAAGCCCCAGCCTGCTTAGAACCAGCCTGACCCCGCTGGTAACACATACGGAATTGAAAGACGCGATGCGGACCGGCAAGGTGTGGCGGGGCGAATTTGTAAACCGGCGCAAGGATGGAACCTATTATGACGAGGCCAGCATCATCGCGCCGGTCACGGATTTAAACGGCAGAGTAACCCACTACCTGGCGGTCAAAGAGGACATCACCGAGAGCAAACGCAACCGCCAGCAGATCATCTGGCAGCGCGATCTGGCGCAGGGTCTGTCGACGGCTGCATCGTTGGAAGCGGCGCTGCGTCTGTGTTTGGAGCACCTGTTGGCGGCAACTGGCCTGGACTGTGGATTGACGTATCTGCGCGATTGGGGCAGCGGCGATTTGATCCTGACCGGCGCGCGCAACCTGTCAAAAGATTTTCAACAGGAGCACGGGGTCATCCTGGCTGGCAGTCCGGAGTCGCGCCTGATCGCTCAGGCCAGCCCGATTTACCTGCATACGCAGGATGAACAGCAGCGCACCTGGGCAGGCGCGGAGGAGGGGCTGCGCGCTTTGGGGATCATCCCGCTGGGCCATGCAACCGACATAATCGCCTGCCTGCTGCTGGCCTCACGCCAGCTGGATGAGATACCGGCATTTCAGCGGGCTCTGATCGAAGAAGCTGCGGTGCAGGTGCGCAGCACGCTGGCGCGCATCCAGGCCCAAGAGGATTTGCAGCGCAGCCACGCTGACCTGACATACAGCGAGGCGCGTTTTCGCGGGCTGTTTGAACAGACGCATGACGCGGTTGGCATATTGGACCTGACCGGCCGTTTTTTGGCTGTCAACCGGCGCATGATCGATTTGCTCGGTTATGCGGAGGACGAGCTGCTGGGTTTGACCGTCTTTGCCGTATCTGGCGAGCCAGAACAAACCGCCCAAAAGCTGAAGAGTGTTCTGGCGGGTGAAATCATTCCATTATATGAACGCATTCTGCGCCGCAAGGACGGCGAATTATTTGCATGTGAAGTGAATATCGAACTGGTGCGCGGGAAAAATGGCGCGCCGCTGCACATCCAAACGGCTTTTCGCGACATCAGCGAGCGCAAACGGGCCGACGCATTGCTGAAGGCCAGCGAAAAACGCTACCGCCTGATTTCAGAAAACGTTGGCGATGTGATCTGGGTTTTAGACCTGGAGACGCAAAGGTTCACGTATGTCAGCCCCTCGGTGGAAAAATTGCGCGGCGTGACGATTGAGGAAGCGCTTGCTGAGAAATTGCTGGATTCGATGTCGCCCGAATCGTTCAATCACCTGCAAGAGGTGTTGCCTGCCCGGCTTGCGTCATTTCTCGCTGATCCGGCCCATCCAAAGGTATATGTCGACGAGGTGGAACAGTACCATAAAAGCGGTTATCTGGTGCCGATTGAGGTCAGTTCGCGCTTTGTGCTGGCGGAGAATGGAAAAATCGAGGTGGTCGGTGTTTCGCGCAACATCACGCGGCGCAAACAGGTGGAAGAGGCCTTGCTGGGTGTGAATGAACTGCTCAACCAGCGCGTGCAGGAGGTGGAGCAGCTGCAAGCCAAGCTGGTCGAACAATCGCTGCGCGACCCGCTGACCGGACTGCACAACCGGCGCTACTTGCAAGAGACCCTGCCGCGCGAGATCAGCCGGGCAAAGCGCGAACAGCGCCCTTTGAGCATCCTGGTGGCTGACCTGGACGATTTTAAGCGGATCAACGACACCTACGGACACCAGATTGGCGATGAATTTCTGGTTGCGGTGGCCGGCTTGATGAGGCAAAACGCGCGCAATTCGGATGTGATCTGCCGCTATGGCGGCGAGGAGTTTATCTTGATCCTGCCCGGCGCTGCGCTGGATGCGGCTGCCAAACGCGCCGAAGAGATCCGTGCAAGGTGCGGCGCTCTGGTGCTGATGCACGAAGGCCATTCCTTGACGGCGACCATGTCGCTGGGTATAGCTGCCTATCCGATGCACGGGTTGGACTCGGAACAGGTCATCATCAAGGCGGACAGGGCCATGTATCTCTCGAAAGAGGCGGGCAAAAACCGGGTGACGGTCTGGAAGGAATAATGCAGGCCGGGCCATACCGTTGGTGAAATCGCCAGCTGTATCTGGATTGGCCAGCTTCGAATGTGCAAACGGGTGTAAGATTAAGAGAAGTTAAATTCACTTCTTGTGAAAATTACCACCATTGAAATTCCTGTGATAAAATAACTCGGTTTAGCATGAGAATTTTGATAATCTTGGAAGGAATTCCTCGATGCTCAATGATTACCTCCCGTTGGTTGTCATTATAGCGTTAGCCCTGATTTTGGGCTTTCTCGTTGTCGGGCTCGGGCATCTGTTTGGTCCTCGCCGCCCTTCATCCAAAAAAGCGATGCCGTATGAATCGGGTATGGTCCCCTATGGTCCGGGGGCGCGGCGGATGAATGTCCGCTACTACCTGATCGCGGTGTTGTTTATCCTCTTCGATATCGAAGTGGTGTTTTTCTTCCCCTGGGCGGTGACGTTCCGCGAACTGGGCATGCCCGGCCTGGCGCTCATCCTGATTTTTGTGGTGATTTTAGAGGTAGCACATTTGTATGCCTGGAAAA
>Ga0172368_10007165_pt1 | contig 11759 bp, 9 predicted proteins | sample Lak11m_FD_114540 | JGI IMG/M metagenome (GOLD analysis project Ga0172368, IMG submission 114540) | Freshwater microbial communities from Kabuno Bay, South-Kivu, Congo - kab_022012_11m | ecosystem: Environmental > Aquatic > Freshwater > Lake | place: Democratic Republic of the Congo: South-Kivu...
CAGACCCAGGCGATACTGGTAATCCATCGCCGGGTCGGGCAATGTCACCTGCGTGTTGGCGTGGTAAGCCTGCCAGTCGCGGCAGTGCGCGGCATACAGCTTGTCGAAGCCGGCGGCGAGCGCCTTTTGCATTGTCCGCTCGCACGCCTCCGCGGGCGCCTCGGTGTGGCTGGTGTCCTGCATGGTGATGAAGCGGTCGATCACATCGCCGGGGTGCAGGTCGCGCACCTCCAGATACCCTCGCTCCGGACGTGTATTGTCATGCACCGGCTTGTCCGCCCGTACCGCCATACGCAGGGCGCCGGTGATCTCTCCCAGCGTGTATTCACCCGCTACCTGCGCCGGCCCGCCGGGAGTAAACGTCGTCTGCATCACGGTGGGCAGGGCCATTTGCCGCCCCATCAGCGCCAGCGCCGGTTGCGTACCGGGGGCTATCCACAGCACCTCGATGCGTTCCGCATACAGCGGTTCCGCCGCCAGAAACACGGTGAAGCGCAGGTGCAGGATGTGTGTCTGCACTTCGGTGACCAGGATGGCCGTGCGCGGGTCGAACTGTTGCTCGAATGGGCCGGGCTCGAACACCTCACCGTCCGCGCCCAGCACGCGATAGGGGAAGAAGGCTGTCGTCAGCAGTCGCCGGTGCCGCTCGCGGTGGGTCGATTTCTGCCACCCGCAGTGTGCATCCTGGTGCTGCTCCAGGTGCAAATGCCCGGAGTCGCAGTGCATGCTGCCCGAATAATCGACCAGCACCACGTCGGCGCCATTCGACAGCACCATGGGGAAATACGGTTTAACAATAGGACGCGCCATGCAGCCTCCGGAAATAAGCGTGTTGCAGCAGGTATTCGACCGAAGGTGAGGGAAGTCCTTGCGCGAGGGGTGATTAACAGGCAAGCCGGTATGTAGTCAGCCACGCAGCCGCAGCGGGAGTGGCGTCCGAGTATCGGTAAGACTTCTAAAATGGACGCCACTCCGCTGCGGCTGCGTGGATTACTACGTACCGGCTTGCCTGTTTCGCGAACCCTCGCGGCAATTTCCCCCTCGCCGCAACCGTGTTATACTGTAGTGGTTTTGAGATCGGACACAGCAATGAGCTTGAATATTTACGATGTACTGGTCATCGGCACGGGCGCGGCGGGGTGCGGGGCGGCGCTGACGGCGGCGGACGCGGGGGCGAGGGTGCTGCTGGTGACCAAGGGCGGCAATGTGCGGGATACCAACACCGCGTGTGCGCAAGGGGGCATCATCGCGCGGGGCGACGAAGACTCGCCGGATTTACTGGTCACCGATATCGAGGCCGCGGGCAACGGGCTCTGCTGGCCGCCGGCGGTGGAACAACTGGCGCATGACGGCCCGCCGATGGTCTACTCGCTGCTTATCGACCGCCTGGGCGTAGATTTCACCCGTGAGGATGACCGCCTGGTCTATACGCAGGAAGCCGCGCATTCTACCCGCCGCATCCTCTACGCGGCCGACGCCACCGGGCGCGCCATCGAGGAGGGATTGGCCGGCGGCGTACAGGCGCACGAAAACATCGAAGTCTGGCGCACCCACACCGCGGTGGACCTGATTACCCTGCCGCACCATTCCACCGACCCGCTATCCATCTACGAGCCGGTTGTCTGCCTGGGCGCCTATTTCCTCGACCACACCACCGGCGAAGTGCATAAAGTGCTGGCGCGGAAAACGATCCTGGCCACCGGTGGGCTGGGGCAGGTGTTCCTGCACACCACTAACCCCCCCGGTTCGCGCGGCGACGGGCTGGCGATGGCCCATCGCGCCGGCGCGGACATCATCAACGCCGAATTCGTCCAGTTCCATCCCACCGCGTTCTATCACCGCGACGCCGATCGCTTCCTCATCTCTGAAGCCGTGCGCGGCGAGGGGGCGAAGCTGCGCAACCGCAGCGGCGAGCGCTTCATGCTGCGCTATCACCCGCTGGCGGAGCTGGCCCCGCGCGATGTGGTGGCGCGCGCCATCTGGGAAGAGATGCTGAAGGAAGGATCGGAATACGTGCTGCTCGATGTGTCCGATGTCGAGCAGGACATCACCCGGCGCTTCCCGACCATCTACCACACGCTGCTGCAATTCGGCGTGGACATCACCCGCGATCCGGTGCCGGTGGTGCCCGCTGCGCACTTTTATATGGGCGGCATCCGCGTCGACCTGGTGGGCCGTTCGTCGGTGCCGAATCTCTACGCAGTGGGTGAGGCGTCCTGCACCGGCGTGCACGGCGCCAACCGCCTGGCCAGCACCTCGCTGCTGGAGGCGCTGACCTGGGGCGTCAAGGCGGGCGGGGATGCGGCGAAGTCGGCGATCGCCGACGGCGAACAGCGCTTCTATCTGGTGGCCGACTGGCACGACGCCGACCTGACGGAGACCATCGACCCCGCCCTCGTTGTGCAGGACTGGATGACCATCCGCACTACCATGTGGAATTACGCCGGCATCGTGCGCACCACCAAACGCCTGGTGCGCGCCCTCGCCGACCTGAACTACCTCGAGCACCGCATCGACCAGTTCTATCGCGAAACAAAGCTGACCGACCAGCTTATCGGCCTGCGCAACGCCATCGACGTGGCGCTCCTCATCACCACCGCCGCGTTGCGCAACACCGCCAGCGTCGGCGCCCATTACCGCGTGGATTGACAGTTATGTCGCTTTCTATTGAGCTCAAATCCATCGCCGAGGCCGTCGCGGCGATCATTCGCGACGAGTCGCTGCAGCCGGCGTTTGCGCCGCCGCAACTGCGGCAGGCGGTGCTGGCGTATCCGCTGTCGGGTGGCAAGGCGCTGCGGCCGGCGCTGCTGGCCTGGTCGTGCCGGGCGCTGGGCGGTCCGTTGCCGGCGGCGCTCCGCGCCGGCACGGCGGTGGAGCTGTACCACACCTACACGCTGGTGCATGACGATGTCATCGACCGGGATGCCTTGCGTCGCGGGCATCCGAGCGCGCACGCGCTGATGGAGGTGGAGGGGCGCCGGCAATTCGGATTGCATCATGAGGCGGCGCATTATGGGCTGTCCATGGCGATCCTCGCCGGCGACTGCCAGCAGTGCTGGGCCATCACCCTGCTGGCCACGCTGCCGGAGCTGGGCGCCGACCCGCGGGTTACCCTGCGGCTGGTGCACCAGTTGCAGCGCGTGGTGGGCCCGGCCATCGTGGAAGGCGAGGCGCGGGACATCCAGTTGCCCTTCCTGCCGGTGGCGGAGGTGTCGGAGGAAGACATCCTGCACATGATGCGCACGAAAACTTCCGCGCTCTTCTCCTATTGCGGGTGGGCGGGCGGCCTGCTGGCGCGCGGGCAGGAGGATGCCGAAGTGCGCGCGCTGGCCGAGTTCGGTGAACGCGCCGGCACCGCCTTTCAACTGCAGGACGATGTGCTGGGCCTGGTAGGCAGCGAAAAAAAAATGGGCAAGCCGGTGGGCAATGATCTGCGCGAAGGCAAACGCACGCTCATTGTCGCCCTCGCCTGGACACGCGCCACCGAAACCGAGCGCGCGCAGCTTTCCCGCGTCCTGGGGAATCCCGACGCCGCGCACGCGGAGATCGTCGCCGCCACTGCCCTCCTCCGCCGCCTGGGCGCCATCGACGATATCAAAGCCATGGCCGCCCGCTACCTCCGGGACGCGCTGCAGTACCTGGATATCCTGCCCGAAAATGCCGGCGTGCGTCTGCTCCGCGAACTGGCGGAGACGATGGTGAAACGGGAAAAGTAGGGGGTGAGTGATTAGTGATAAGTGATCAGTACCGAGTCTAGTGGTTGCACCCAGGGGGGACTGCCCCGTATTATCCCCTGTAGCCCAGTCGTGTCCTCGACACTCCACCCGCTCTATTAAACCTGAGCGCTCCCGCATAGAACCGGAAACGGTACTCCGTTCTCTCAAATGCGTGACTGTACCCCGGCGGGAACCCAACCCCCTCTCCCAAGCCTGGGCGAGGGGGAGTGCCGGAGATAAAACATGATTCCTTTTTCATTCAATAAGAGAGCCTGCTCCCCCTCGCCCAAGCTTGGGAGAGGGAGTTGGGGGGAGAGGGCCCGCGTCTCCGAGCCGCCATCGAGCGAAAGTCCTTATCACTTATCACTTATGACTGGGTTGGATCGCCCCGGAATAAGGGGATTTCACCCGTTGTTGACCCACCGCTTCCCGTGAGAGTATCATTAGGCATCTTGATCTCCGATGAAGGAGTGGTCTCATGGCCGAAAAGGTTGTGCTGGCTTACTCCGGTGGCCTGGATACCTCGGTCGCCGTGCAGTGGCTGAAGCAGGAAAAAGGGTTGGACGTGATCGCCGTCGCCATCGACGTGGGCGAGGAGCGCGATTACGAGGCCATCCGGCAAAAGGCATTGAATATCGGCGCGCTGAAGGCGCTCGTTATCGACGCCAAAGTGCGTTTCGCCGATGAATATATCGCGCGCGCCATCAAGGCGAACGCCATGTATGAGCACCGCTACCCGGTGTCCACCTCGCTGGCGCGCCCGCTGATCGCGCAGCTCGTGGGTGAGGTCGCCGTGCAAGAGGGCGCTTCGGTGCTGGCGCACGGCTCGACCGGCAAAGGCAACGACCAGGTGCGCTTCGAGGCGACCTGGCAATGCCTCTTCCCGCAGATGCGCATCTTCGCGCCGGTGCGCGAGTGGGGTATGACGCGCGACCAGGAGATCGTCTATGCGGACGAGCACGGCATCCCCGTGCCGGTGACGAAGAAAAGCCCGTATTCGCTGGACGTGAACCTGTGGGGCAAAAGCTGCGAGGCCGGCGTGCTGGAGGACCCGTGGAACGAGCCGCCCGACGACGTATGGACATGGACGAAGTCGCCGCAGGACGCCCCCGCGGAGCCGGGTTACGTGACGATCGGCTTTGCGGCGGGCGTGCCGGTCAGCCTGGATGGGCAACAACTGTCGCTGAAGGACATCATTGTCCGGATGAATGAATTCGCCGGCCTGCACGGCGTGGGGCGCATCGACATGATCGAGAACCGCCTGGTGGGCATCAAGTCGCGCGAGACCTACGAGTGCCCGGCGGCGGTCACGCTGGTCGCCGCCCACCGCGAGCTGGAGACGCTGTGCCTGGACCGCGCGGTGATGCACTTCAAGCAGGGCATCGAGCAGCAATACACCGAGCTGGTGTATAACGGCCTGTGGTTCAGCCCGCTGCGGCTGGCGCTGGACGCCTTCATCGATGAAACGCAGGGAGCAGTCACTGGCGAAGTGCGCCTGAAACTGCATAAGGGAACCTGCCTGGCCGTAGGCCGCCGCTCGGACTATTCGCTGTACCGCTTCGAGCTGGCCACCTACGACACCGGCGACCAGTTCGACCAGAGCCTGGCCAAAGGCTTCATCGACCTGTGGGCGTTGCCGGCGAAGGTGTGGAACGCGGCTAACCGGGAGCGGGAAAAGGGTGAGTAGTTCGTAGTGATAAGTAATAAGTGGTGCGAAGCGCCCGTTCAGGTGATCGAGTAGGCAGGAGAGCCCTGCGGCGGTACTCCGCCGCAATTCACGGTTCTTTCCGCAGTTCCCGCGCCGTATCGAGACCATCGCGCTCCGCTGGATAGGCACGACCGCGGGGAGCCTTCTCCCCGCGGTCGTTGCGCGCTGGTTACGGTGTTGCGCCGCTATACATGGCGTGCGTCAGCACGGTGGTGTTGGGTGTGTCCGTGAAAACGTAAACGATTTGCGGATCGGGGGCCAGACCGCCGGGAAGATCCGACATGCGGAGCACTTCCCCGTTCTTGCGATAGAGCACTTTCGTCCCCCTTCGTTCGATGGACAGCGTGTCAGCGACCGTATATCCCGCGACCTGCGGCAGTAATTGCTCGACGCCGCCTTCGTAAATTTTTAACGCGCCCCGTTGGCCGTAGATGGCGAAATTGGCGGCGGTGTAGGCGACCGGCGTAGTCTGCGCCATGCCGACCATGACATTGGCTGTCGCTGCCAACCGGAAGCTCACCCGTCCTTCATTCAGCGAGTATCCGCTGTTCGCCAGCCGCACCCATGCCGGAACGGCCGGATCGTCAGTTGACGACAGCGCGCTGCCGGTATGCGTATCATCCGCCTCGTAGCCATTGTAAGTCGTCACGGCATACGCGGGTTGGGGAGCCCACACGATATCGACCTGCGGTGTGATTCCGGTCATGGCCACATGGCCATCCAGGAAGCTGGCGATAAACCGGTCGTTGTGCCGAAAATCGACATCCGACAGTGTATAAAACGTGTTGCCGATCGGTCGTTCGGTCAAAGCGTCGGCACTGTAGGGCGCCGTATCATCGAGCGAGGCGCCCGAGGTGGCTCTGCCGTCCGCGGTCACCACTTCCTGGTCCGGGGTGGTAAAGTCACCGAGCGCCTTGCCGGACATGGAGATATTGTAGACGTACCCGTTGCCCTGTGCACGTCCCCGCGTCGGGCAAATAAACACATTGTTCGCCAATTGCAGATCCGCCCAGACGGTGCTGGCCGGCGGGAGGATCTCCTCGTGGTTCTGGGCGGCCATCTGGATGGCCATGGCCAACTGGCGCTGGTTGTTCATACATGCGCTCTGGCGGGCTTTTTCACGCGCCTTCGCAAACACAGGGAACAGAATCGCTGCCAGAATCGCAATAATTGCGATGACCACCAGCAGCTCGATGAGCGTGAAACCTCGGGTGCGGAACATAGTGACTCCTTTGACATCTGGTCTGGTTGCCGAAGGCCGATAGGCCGATGGGCGATAACAAGCTGGGCGAACCAACGATAATATAGACATCCTAACAAACATTGAAACCTGTTAGCAAAAAAAATGTTTAAAATACTTTTCATGCCATTCAACGCTATCACGATTATACGGAATGAGCGCCTTTATAAATTTAATATATACAATAAAATATATGCTCTCCGATCCGTCTTCTTTCGTAGCGCGCCCGCCGTGGCGCGCTGCTTTCGGCAGTCAAATCTGTATGGCAGAACGGTATCTGTGATCGCAGGAAGCCGTTTCCCGAAGGCGGATTGGAAATGCGTCAGCAGCGTTCCGATAGAATCGGGGGGTGTGTGCGACGGAATGAGACGGAACGGAGGAGGAAAACGCCGTTTTATGACACAAATTGACACATATTGACACATTCGGGTGCCGAACTCGCCGGGCAAGGAGTCAGCGTCATACCCCATGAACTGTTACCAGGAAGGTTGGAAGCCTGTGGTCTTCCAACCTTCCAACCATCGACCGTTACTCGATATTCACCCGCACCGGTTGCTTGGCTTTCGCCTGCTCGGATTTGGGCAGGGTGATTTCCAGCACGCCGTCGTGGTAAGCCGCCCTCACGTCGCCCGGTTTGACCTCCGCGGGCAACGGGATCAGGCGCTGGAAGAAGCCTATACGGCGCTCGCGGCGCACGTAGGCTTCCTTCTTCACCTCATCCTCTTTCTTCATCTCCGCCTTGATCATCAGCGCGTCGGGCGTCGCTTCCACCTTGATCTGGTTCTTATCGATGCCCGGCATCTCCGCGCGCACCAGGATGTCGCTCTCGCGATCGAGCACGTCCACCGACGGCACGCGCATCGCTTCGGCCGGTGCCCGCTCCTCGGCCGTCTCACCGAAAAAGTCCTCCAGCAGGCGGTTCATCTCCTGCCGCAGGCGTGTCATGCCGGGAAAGGGTTCCCAGCGCACGAGTGGTCCCATCTATTACCTCCTCATCTCGTATTCGGTCGCCGCGCCACGACAATAGGGTGGCGCGGACGGGGTATCCCCGATTATTGTTGACACCGGTGATGGTGACGAACCACGCCGGATTGACACGGCTGTTCGAGTCCGCGACACCGCGTGTATGGGATGCCTATTGCGTCCATACCGGTTTTCCCGTATGCTTCAAGGCAGCGTTTGCAACGGCCGGCGGTTCGAAGCGAGTGGTGAGTAGTAAGTAGTAAGTAGTGAAATATCCTGTATAGTTCACACTACTAATTACTCACCACTCACTACAAACCTGGTCTTCCATTCAACCGCATCAGTCTACGGGTTTGATCAGGCGCGGTCGATTTCACATCGCGTAATTTCGGGAGGGTAATCATATGGGACTTGGCGGCGGCAACCTGGGTAAGATGTTGATGAAGCAGATGGAGGAGATGCAGCGCAAGATGGAGCGCGTCCAGGCCGAACTGAGTGAGGAGCGCATCGAGGCATCATCCGGCGGCGGCATGGTCACCGCCGTTGCCAGCGGGCTGGGCGAACTGCAGGATCTGCAAATCAAGCCGGAAGTGGTCGATCCGGATGATGTCGAGATGCTGCAGGACCTGATCCTCGCCGCGGTGAACGAGGCGCTCGAGCGCGCCAATCGTCGCCGCGAAGAGCGCATGGGCGAAGTGACCGGCGGTATGAACGTGCCCGGTCTCGGGAAGCTTCCCGGGTTCTGAGACGGCTTTAGAAACCACAAGCGGCGGAAGGACGCGCCGCATGTGGTTTCGGTAAACAGTACGACCATGCAGCTTCCACATATGACTTTCATTCGCCGGCGCTTCTCTACCGAGCGGGTAGACGACATTGACGGCGCGCTGGCGGCAGAGCTGGCGGGCAGCGGGGTGGCGATCGAGCCGGGCGCGCGCATCGCCATCGCGGTGGGCAGTCGCGGCATCGCCGGGTTGGCGCGGCTGGTGGCGGGCGTCGTCGCCTGGGTGAAGGCGCAGGGCGGGGAACCGTTTATCGTGCCCGCCATGGGCAGCCATGGGGGCGCCACCGCGGAGGGGCAGCAGGCGGTGCTGGCGGGCTATGGCATCACCGAAGCGGCAGTCGGCGCGCCCATCCGTCCGTCGATGGCAGTGGTGGAATTGCCGCGGGATGGCGTGGAAGTGCCGGTCTATTACGCCGAGGAAGCCCTCCACGCCGACGGCACCATCCTCATCAACCGTGTGAAGCCGCACACCTCTTTCACCGGCCAATACGAAAGCGGATTGATGAAGATGGCGGCCATCGGCCTGGGCAAGGCGCCGCAGGCGCGCGCCATCCACGCGCTGGGATTGCGCGGGCTGCGCGAGGTGATGCCGCAGGTCGCCGCCCGGGTGCTGCAGCATGGCAATATACTGCTGGGCGTGGCCGTGGTGGAAAACGCGTATGATAAGCTGATGCTGCTGCGTGCCATCCCGGCGGCGGACATCCCGGCGCGCGAGCCGGAGCTGCTGGAGATCGCCCGGCGTTGCCGGCCCGCGTTGCCGACTGACGCGCTGGACCTGTTGATCGTGGATGAGATGGGGAAGAATATCAGCGGGCTGGGGATGGATACCCGGGTCATCGGGCGGCTGTCGATCCGCGGCGGGGCGGAGCCCGCGCAACCCCGCATCCGCCTGATCTTCGTCCGCGACCTGACTGAGGAGACGCGCGGCAATGCCTGCGGGGTGGGACTGGCGGACATCATCACCCGGCAGGCTTTCGGGAAGATCGATCTGCGCGCGACCTATGCCAACGTGCTGACCACCGGTTTTCTGGAGCGCGGCAAGATCCCCCTCATCGCCGAAACGGAGGACGACGCGCTGGCGATGGCCGCCGCCGCGCTGGGCCGGGAGACGCTCGACGGCGCGCGCATCATGCGTATTACGAACACCCTGCGGCTCGATATGCTGCTCGTCTCCCCGCCGGTGCTGGCGGAGTTGGCCGACAGCGAGGTGCTGGGTGAAGCGGAGGATATTTTCGCGCCGTGGCCGAATAATAGGCGTGATTAGTGGCGAGTGCCTGCTGGCGGGTGTCCCGGTGAGTGGAAAGTGGGTATATCTTAGGCAGGCTTTTCGGTGACATATTCACTCGCCCCTGAAGCCCGCATGGCACCGACAACGATGCTCGGTGTGTCAATCCGGACAGGATCAGCCTTTGTATTACCTAATCGGTAGATTTTTATCGTGGGTCATCGCCAGGTTCTACGGGCGGTTGACGGTCATTGGCACCGAGCAGGTCCCGGCGACCGGGGGTCTGTTGCTGGCGCCGAACCACACCAGCTACATCGACCCGCCGCTGGTGGGCGTTGCCGTCACGCCGCGGCCCGTCTGGTACATGGGGAAGGCGGAGCTGTTCGCCAACCCGGTGCTGAACTGGATTTTCCGGAAGGTGCACGCCTTCCCGGTGAAGCGCGCTGCCGTCGACCGCGAGGCGTTGAAATATGCGCACAAGCTGCTGACCTCCGGCAAAGCGCTGGCGGTTTTCATTGAGGGCGGCACCAGCGATGATGGCCGGCTGCAGCCGCCGTCGCTGGGGCCGGCGATGATCGCGCTGCGCGCCGGAGTGCCCGTCGTGCCGATCGCCATCATCAACGCCGACCACCTGCTGCCCAAGCATGCGAAATGGTTTCAATTTTCCCGCGTCACCGTCGTTGTCGGTCCTGCGCTCTCCTTTCCGCACCTGGCGGGCCGTCATGCCGACCGCACCGCCCTGCAGGAGGTGTCGGAGACGGTGATGCGCCATATTGCCGCGATGCTGCAGGCCCATGGCGCCGCCGACCGCGTGCCGGACGGCTTTCTGGAGGAAACGCCGGTTGCCGCGATCGGTGTTGACACGGTCGGCTGACGCCGCGCCGGTCTATGCGGTGTGGTGATAGGAGGTATCACGGGATGTCTGAAGAACCATCGCTTTCCGCCGTTTTTCCCCCTGCCGAAAACATCGCCACGACAGAGGAATTGCTCACGCCCGAATTCATGGGCAAGCTCGAGCACCTTTCGCTGGTCGTCACGCGCGCCTTCGCGGGCCGCATGCACGGCGAGCGCCGCAGCATCCGTCGCGGCTCCTCGGTGGAGTTCGCCGATTTCCGCAACTACGTGCCGGGTGACGATCTGCGCTACGTGGACTGGAACGTCTACGCGCGGCTGGAAAAGCTGTTTCTCAAGCTCTACATCGACGAAGAGGACCTGAATGTTCACCTGATGATCGACACCAGCCGCTCGATGGGATTCGGCGCGCCGGGCAAGCTGCTCTCCGCGTGCCGCGTGGCCGCCGCCCTCGGCTACATCGCGCTGGCCAGCTTCGACCGGCTCTCCGTTACCGCCTTCACCGACCGGCTGGGCACGCACATGCGCACACTGCGCGGCAAAGGTAATTCCTCCCTGCTGTTCAACTGGCTGAAAGGATTGCACGCGGAGGGGGTGAGCGACTTCTCCCGCGTGTTCGCCGATTATGCCCTGCTGGCACGGCGCCCGGGGCCGGTCATCATCATCTCCGATTTCTTCGCCCCCGGCCTGGAAGAGGGTCTGCGCTCCATCGTGGGCCGCAAGTTCGCCCCCACGCTGCTGCGCGTGCTGGCGCCCGAGGAAGTCGATCCCCCCTACACCGGCGACCTTCGCCTGGTCGATTCCGAGACGGGCGATTCGCGCGAAATCACCATTACCGGCGGCGTGCTCGCCCGCTACAAGCAGCGGCTGCAGGCGCATCGCGAGTGGTTGGAAGGGGTCGCGGGCCGTTTCGGCGTAAAATATATCGAGACCGCCACGAATGAGCCGTTCGAAAACCTGGTGCTACGCTACCTGAAGACGCGGCGGATCGTGCAGTGAGCGGGAAGTTTTAAGTTTTGAGTTAATCCTATTCCGTTCGGTTGCCCTATTACATGAGGAGGGAAGGTCGAATAGACGGAAAGCCGAAAAATAATTTCATCTTAATGATCCGTCAGGATTGCTTATTTTCCGTCTTTTCCGCCATCCATGCTATAGCCCGGATTATGCACGTCGAGCGTAAATCGCCGACACCGCGTATTTTTTCGGTCGGCTGAGCAAGTATTCGAGCCTTCCTGTCGAATAGGAGAGTTACGACACACTCTATTCACAGCAAA
>Ga0172368_10007166_pt1 | contig 11758 bp, 8 predicted proteins | sample Lak11m_FD_114540 | JGI IMG/M metagenome (GOLD analysis project Ga0172368, IMG submission 114540) | Freshwater microbial communities from Kabuno Bay, South-Kivu, Congo - kab_022012_11m | ecosystem: Environmental > Aquatic > Freshwater > Lake | place: Democratic Republic of the Congo: South-Kivu...
CCCATTCATGCAAAATCCACTTTACCCGCCGCCATTAACGGCTGGGAGATGTTCCTCAAAGACCAGGGGCGTTCCCACCACACGCTGACCGCGTTTCTTTCAGACGCGCGCCTGCTGGCAAAATACCTAGCGCCAGACAAAGCCATTGGCGCAATCACCACCGAAGAGCTCAATCAATTTTTTGAGTGGATGGAAAAAGAACGAGACGTGCCATGCAGCCCGAAGACGCTTTCGCGCCGCATTACCTCGGTCAAATCTTTTTTTCGATGGCTGACCAAATACGGCGCGTTGAGTTTAGACCCCGCAGAAAAAGTCGCGCAGCGTTCCGTCATTAGCCCCCTGCCGCAAGTGTTGGATGAAGCGGAATATCAATTAATTTTGCAGACCGCAGACCGCCGCCGCCGCGCCGAACGCCCAGACGCAAGACACTACGCGCTGGTCTATTTACTGCTAACCACCGGCATCAAAAAAAGCGAATGTTTAGGGCTTGCCCTCAATCATGTGGATTTAACCTCCAAGAAAGGCGCGCACATTTTCATTCGCTACGCCAGCCCATCCAACCGCTACAAAGAGCGCAAAATTGAAGTGGACGAAGAATGGAGCAGCGCCTACAAAGAATATTTGGCGCAATACCAGCCCGTAGAAAAAGCCTTCCCTTGGTCACAGCGGCGGCTGGAATACCTGCTGGAAGATATAAGCCAGGAAGCAGGCTTAACCAAACACCTTTCTTTTGATATGTGCCGCTGGACCTGCGCCCTGCGTGATTATCAAGCCGGAATTGAAACCGATAAAATCCGCGAGAAACTCGGCGTGTCTAAAATTCAATGGCGCGAATTATTCATCAAACTTCGCAAACTCAACGGGGAACAGTTTTAGACTCCATGCGTAAATTTTTTGCGCCCGCCGCATGGCTGACGACGCTCATTGTTGGCGTTCTCGCCAACCCGTCCTTATCTTACCCGGGGCGCGACAGCGGAATTTTTCTCTACATTGGCGCGCTCATCCTTAAAGGCAAAATCCCCTACCGCGATGTGTGGGAAAACAAAGGACCGCTCATCTTCTACCTTAACGCCCTCGCCTTATGGTCTAGCGGCGGCTCGCGCTGGGGCGTGTGGCTGCTGGAATTTATCTTCCTCTTTGCGGCAAGCTGGCTTGCGTACCTCCTTCTCAAACGGATGACAAATTCCACCGCCGCCCTAGTCGGGACGTTTGTCTTCATCACGGCGGCGGGCAACACGCTGCAAGGCGGGAATTTTTCCGAAGAGTATGCGCTGCCGTTTAGTTTTGCGGCGCTGTTTTTATTTTTACAAAGTCAAGAAGCGCCGCGCAACAAACTTTACCCGCTGCTCATTGGCGTTACGCTCGGCTTCAATATTTTGCTGCGCCCCAACAACATTGGCGCGCAAGCCGCCATTGCGGGCGCGTACTTCATCGAAGCGCTAGCTTCAAAACAATACAAAATTTTGATGGCGCGGGCGGCGCTGTTCTTAACGGGAGCGGCGCTTGTGCTTGCGCCCGCCGCGCTTTATTTTGAAAGTCTCCATGCGCTGACAGAAATGTGGAACGTGGTCATCGTCTTCAACGCGCAATACAGCGCGGGCGGCGGCGCGGCGCGGCTTTTGGATGGCGCTCTCGGCGCGGCGCAAGCCATAGGATTTTTTTGGATGGCGCTCGCAGTCGCGGGGTACGTTCTTGCGGCGCGGATATTTTTTCAAGATAAAAAACTGCGCTTCTCTCTACGGGGAAAATTTTTTCTCGTCCTCTGGCTGGGTCTGCCCCTCGAAGCGGCGCTGAGCGCCCTCTCTGGAAAAAACTACCCGCATTACTTTATGGGTTGGGCGCTGTATGTTGGATTGTGGAGCGGCTTCGCCACGCAGATTCTGCTTGCCCGTTGGAAAGAGGCGCAGCGTTTCCTCTACCCACTGGCGGCGGCGCTGATGTTGATTTCCGTTTCAATTCATTTTGGCGCGTGGCGCTCTTACTTTGAAAATCCGCGCGCAGAGTATAAAGACGCGCTCGCCGAGTATGTGCAAACGCACACCGCGCCCAATGAGACGGTCTTGGTGTGGGGCTTTCGCCCTATTATCAATTTTGTCGCGCAGCGCGAGTCGCCTGCCGCCTACTTGCCTTACCCGCTCTCGCATGTAAACACGCCGCTGGCGCGCCGCTGGGCGGATGAGTTTTATGAGAGTTTGACCGCCGCGCCGCCCGCGTTAATTGTGAATATGATTGAACCCGCCGACTTTGAGCGTATTCCAGATTTGAACGCAGAAGTTCGCAAGGCGCAAAAAATCAAATGGAAGGAAGTTGTGTTGGCGCATAATTATAAAGACGCGCTAGCGTTTATTGCGGCGCGCTATGCGTATGAAACAAGCATAAACGGGTACGACATCTACCGCCTGCAACCTTAACCTCCATGCCTGCCTCCATTTATATTCACATCCCTTTTTGTAAACATCGCTGCGCGTACTGCGATTTTAACACCTACGCCGCGCAGGAGAGTTTGATTCCACAGTATGTGAACGCGCTCGTGAGGGAAATTCGCTGGGTGGGCGGTCAAAATTCGGAACGTCCTTTGCCGATTGCCACCGTCTTCTTTGGCGGCGGAACGCCCTCGCTGCTTTCGTCCGTTCAATTTGAATCGATTCTACGGGCGCTGCGCGACTCGTTTCATCTTTTGCCAGACGCAGAAATCACCATAGAGGCAAACCCCGGCACTGTGACGTTGAACGGGTTGCGGGAATTGCGCGAGATTGGCATTAACCGCATCAGTTACGGCGTTCAATCCGCCAACGTGGAAGAACTTCGCATGTTGGAACGAACGCACGATTTTTTCACCGTCATTCAATCTGTTTTTGCCGCCAGACAAGCGGGCTTTAACAACCTAAACCTTGACTTAATTTACGGCTTGCCGCAACAAACGCTCGCCTCATGGAAAACGACTCTTGCGCGCATAACGGAATTGCGCCCGGAACACATCTCCGCGTATGCGCTGACGTTGGAGCATGGCACGCCCTTTGGCAAATGGAGCGAGAAGGGCTTGCTGCCCCTGCCCGACCCAGACCTTGCGGCAGAGATGTACGAATACGCGGAAGAATTTTTAGAGGCGCAGGGCTATGCTCATTATGAAATTTCAAATTGGGCAAAGTGTGAAGCGCAAAACGCAGAATTGACGTGCAGGCATAATTTGCAGTATTGGCGCTCGCTGCCTTATTTTGGCTTTGGCGCGGGCGCGCATGGGTATATTGACGGAATGCGCTACTCAAACGTTTTGCGAATCAAAACTTATATGGAGCGGCTGACGGGCGAGGCTTTACAAGTTGCAAAGAGCAAATTTCCCCTCTCGCCTGCGGCGGTCAATCAAAGCAGGCAAAGCCTGCAAGAAAATATATCCGACTATATGATTAATAATTTACGTTTGACTCAAAGGGGCGTAAACGCCGCAGACTTTAAGACGCGCTTTGGGGTTGAACTGCTCGATGTCTTTGGAAAAGAAATTAAAGAATTGCTCGGCGTGGGGTTGCTGGAAAAAGCGGCTGCGGAAGTGTATTGCCTTAGCAAACGCGGGCGGCTGTTGGGAAATCGAGTCTTTGTCAAATTTGTGTAACGTTATAAAAAAAGACCTCCGCGTCTGTAGCGCGGGGGTCTTTTTTATTCCTAATTCCTAATCCCTAATTACTTTTTTGCAACTTTCTTTACAACCTTCTTTACCGCCTTCTTAACAATTTTTTTGGCGGCGGGCTTCTTGGCTGCCACAGTATGCGTCAGCGCGGCATGAGCCGCCGCAAGGCGGGCAATGGGAACGCGGAAGGGCGAGCAGGAAACGTAATTGTTGCCAATCATGTGACACCACTCCACCGAATTGGGGTCGCCGCCATGTTCGCCGCAAATGCCCACTTCCAACGCGGGGCGGGCGCTGCGTCCTTCATTAATTGCCCATTGCATCAACCTGCCCACGCCGTCACGGTCTATGGTTTGGAAGGGGTTGCGTTCCAAAATTTCCTGCTGTTGGTAAGTGATGAGGAAATTGCGTTCCGCGTCATCGCGCGAATAGCCGTAAGTCATTTGCGTAAGGTCATTTGTGCCAAAGGAGAAAAATTCGGCTTGTTTGGCAATCTCGCGGGCGGTGACTGCGGCGCGGGGAATTTCAATCATGGTGCCAAATTTATAATCAAAGTGGATATTCTTCTCAGACATCACGGCGGCGGCGATGCGAACCAAACGCGGCTGAATCCATTCGAGTTCTTTCACCGTGCCGGTCAGAGGAATCATCACCTCAGGTTTGACCGTAATGCCGCGCAGCGCGCAGTCGGCGGCGGCTTCAAAGATAGCGCGGACTTGCATTTCAACAATTTCCGGCATCACAATGCTAAGGCGCACGCCGCGCAAACCCATCATCGGGTTGGATTCGTGCATTCCCTTAATGGATTCCAGCAGGTTCTCTTTTTCTTGCAAGCCATCGCTCACGCCGCGCACGCGCATTTCAATCACTTCTTCCAGCAGTTTTTCTTCGTCTGGCATAAATTCATGCAAGGGCGGGTCAATTAAGCGGATGATGACCGGGTAGCCATCCATTGCTTCAAACAGCCCGTCGAAGTCTTTGCGCTGGTAAGGCAGCAATTCATTCAACGCGGCAGAGCGTCCTTCGGATGTTCCCGATAAAATCATGCGTTGTACAATGGGCAGGCGTTCCGGTTCAAAGAACATATGCTCGGTGCGGCACAAGCCAATGCCCACTGCGCCATAAGAGCGGGCGCGGCGCGCGTCTTTGGGGTAGTCGGCGTTTGCCCACACTTGCAAACCGCGCATGGGTTTTCCATTGCTATCCACGCGGATGCCCTTGCGGGCGGCGAAATCATCCGCCCATTGCAGCAGAGTCATTAATTCGGTTTGTTCTTCCAGCGAGGGGGTGGTCATCGTCATTTTGCCGATGAAGACCTTGCCGGTTGTGCCGTCCACAGAAATCCATTCGCCTTCTTTGACGATGGATTCGCCGACCTGCATCTCGCGTCTTTCAAGGTCAATTTTGATGGCGGAAGCGCCCACAACGCAGGGAATTCCAAATTGACGCGCCACAACCGCCGCGTGAGAGGTCGCGCCGCCTTCACTGGTTAATACGCCTTGCGCGGCAATCATGCCATGCACATCATCGGGCTTGGTGAAGGGGCGCACCATGATGGTCTGTTGCTTGGCTTCTTTGGTCATGCGTTCAGCGGTATCCGCATCAAAGTAGATTTGTCCCACCGCCGCGCCAGGGGAGGCGTTTACGCCTTTGGCGAAGAATGTGCCGTCTTTTTCGGCTTGCTTCAACGCGGCGGCGTCAAATTGCGGGTGCAGCAGCGCGTCCACGTTATCGGGCGTAATGCGTTTGACTGCATCCTCTTTGCTAATTAATTTTTCGTTTGCCATATCCACCGCCATCTTAACGGCGGCTTGGGCTGTGCGTTTGCCTACGCGGGTTTGCAGCATCCAAAGTTTGCCGCGCTCAATGGTAAATTCCACGTCTTGCATGTCGCGGTAGTGTTTTTCGAGGCGGGCGGTAATTTGCATGAACTGTTTGTACGCTTGCGGCATTTGCGCCGCCAAATGCTCAATGGGGTCGGCGTTGCGAATGCCCGCCACTACATCTTCGCCCTGCGCGTTGATGAGGTACTCGCCCATCATTTTCGGCTCGCCGGTGGAGGGGTTGCGCGTGAACGCCACGCCGGTAGCGGAATCTTCGCCCATGTTGCCAAAGACCATCGTCACAATATTAACGGCGGTTCCCAGCGTGTGCAAAATTCCCTCTTTGTTGCGGTAATCTACGGCGCGTTTGCCGTTCCAAGAACGAAACACGGCTTCGGTGGCAAGCGATAGCTGCTCAAACGGGTCTTGCGGAAAGTCTTTGCCCGCCGCTTGGCGGTACGCTGTTTTATACACGCCGACAATATGTTGCCAATCTTCGGCGGTCATTTCTACATCCAATTTATAGCCCTTGCTTTGCTTGTAGGCTTTGAGCGGCTCTTCAAAGGCTTCGTCTGCAATATCCATCACCACTGTGCCGAACATTTCTATCAAACGGCGATAGGAATCATAGCCAAAGCGCGGGTTATGAGTCGCGGCGATGAGTCCTTCGGTCACTTCGTCATTTAGCCCAAGGTTGAGGATGGTGTTCATCATGCCGGGCATGGAAAACTTTGCCCCAGAGCGGCATGAGACCAGCAGCGGGTTGCGCGCGTCTCCAAATTTTTTGGCGGTGGTTTTCTCCACAACCTTAAGCGCTTTTAACGCCTGCTCCCACATGCCCGCCGGAAATTTCCCCGCCGACTGATAAGCGTTGCAGGCTTCGGTGGTGATGGTGAAAAAAGGCGGAACGGGAACGCCAGCGCGAGTCATATCTAACAACCCAGCGCCTTTGCCGCCGACCAAACTCTTTACGCCATCCCAAGAGCCTTTGGCTAAAGTCTCTACTTCCTTGACTTCATTAAACAGATAAACCCATTTTTTCATGGTTATTACCTCCAAATTTTTGTTTTTTTTCGATTGTGAAATATTTTACCAAAAATAGTCTAATTCACAACCTGACAAAAATCACTAATCTGTTAACCCATTGCAAAGAAAAACAAAGCGTAAATCAAGGATAATGAATCGAATTATGAAAATCAAAGTTCTTGTCATAGACGATGACACAGCCATCACAGAATTAATGGGGATGTTGCTAGAAGCGCACGGATACGAAGCGCTCACGACCAACGTCGGAGCGCAAGGCGTTCAATTTGTAAAAGAATCTTCGCCCCATATAATTTTATTGGACTTAATGATGCCCGACATGGACGGCATTGAAGTGACCCGCGCCATCCGAAAATTTAGCAATGTCCCCATCTTAATCTTCTCCGCCGTGAGCGACCCCGCGCTAGTCGCCAACGCGCTGGACGCCGGAGCGGATACCTTCCTCTCCAAACCCGTCTCCACCAACGTATTGATAGCGCACATCAAAAAGATGACCGCTCCCCGCACGGGCGGGTTACGCGGCGCAGCGGAACGGATTAAGACCTCCCCCATTCAACCTCGCATCTAATCAACTTTTGATTCTGCGCTTCATCTCCGTCATTTGCGCTTCGCTCATTTCGGGGATGTGTTCCACGCGCTCGATATTTAACGCCTTGCGCTGCGCTTCGCGCCAACGGGCAAGCCGCTCTGCAACTTGCGATTCATAGCCTTCGGGCGAGGGCGCGTAAAAGTATGTTCCTAATAAACGCTTGGGTAAATATTGTTGGGGAATAAAATGCCCTTCGTGGTCATGCGGATAAACGTAATCCTTGCCCTGCCCGGTCGCAGCGGCATCTCGGTTTCCATCCGCCAAATGACGCGGCACGGAAATTTGCCCCTCCTCTTCAATTTTTTTCATCGCCTTGAAGTACGCGCCCGCGCTATTCGATTTTGGCGCGGTAGCAAGATAGAGAGTCGCTTCCACAATGGGGTAAATCCCTTCGGGCAAGCCAATAAATTCAAACGCCTGCGCCGCCGCATTGGCAACCACCAAGCCCAGCGGGTCTGCCAGCCCAATATCTTCGCCCGCAAGGATGATTAACCTGCGGAGGATGAATTTGGGGTCTTCTCCGGCGTAGAGCATTTTTGCCAGCCAGTACAGCGCCGCGTCCGGGTCGGAGCCGCGCACCGATTTGATGAAAGCGGAAATCGTATCGTAATGCGCGTCTCCGTCCTTATCATATAAAACGGCGCGGCGTTGAATAGACTCTTGCGCCACGTCCAGCGTGATGTGAATTGCGCCGTCTGCGTTTGGGGCGGTGGACTCTACCGCCAGTTCCAGCGCGTTAAGCGCGTTGCGCGCATCGCCAGAGGCGACTTCAATTAAATGGTTGCGAGCTTCGCTGTCCAAAATAATTTTTTTATTGCCGTAGCCGCGCTCTTTATCGGCGAGGGCGCGGTCCAGCAAAATGCCTGTTTCGGTTTGGTTGAGGTTGCGAAGTTGAAAAACGCGCGAGCGGGAAATAAGCGCCTTGATGACTTCAAAGTATGGGTTTTCGGTGGTTGCGCCAATGAGCGTAAACGTGCCGTTTTCTACATGCGGCAGCAGCGCGTCTTGCTGCGCTTTGTTCCAGCGGTGAACTTCATCCACAAAAAGAATGGTGCGAATGTTATGCAGCCGTCTGCGCTCCAACGACTCGTCAATGACGATACGCAAATCCGCTTTGCCCGCAAGGATGGCGGAGATGGTGACAAAATGACTCTGGGTGGTGTTGGCGATGACTTGCGCCAGCGTGGTCTTGCCCGTGCCGGGCGGTCCCCATAAGATGATGGATGAGAAGAGTTTATCGGCTTTGATGGCGCGCTGCAATAATTTACCTTCGCCAACAATATGTTCCTGCCCAATGTATTCATCCAATGTGCGCGGACGCATCCGCGCCGCCAGCGGGGCTTCGGTTTTCAGGCGCTCATTCAGGGCGTGGTCAAAGAGGTCGGTCATAGGAAAGATTATAAGCGAAAGGGTTGGACGTTTTGTTAGCCATTCGGCGACTCTTCCCGCGCCCGCGTATGCGATTGATTCACAATGTAAATGCCTGTCAGCGCAATCGCGCCGCCTATCCATTGAAGCGCGTTGGGAATTTCCCCCAGTAAGGGAATGGCGAGTATGGCGGTCAAAACGGGCTGCCCCACTAAGGTCGGCGAGACAATGGACGCGGGCAAATGTCCGAGCGCGTAGGTGATAGCCAGATAGCCAATCATTTGCGAGACAATAGCCGTCGCCAAGAAGACGCCCCACGTTTGCGCTGAAAAACCCGTTAGCGGATATTTCAATACGAGATTGAGCGCCAACAACCCCAGCGTGGCGCTGAGACTGACAAACCATGTATAACGAAACGAGTCCATATAGCGCCGCCCGCGTTGAGTGACAAGTTGGTAGCCGGCGTAAAAAATTGCCGCGCCGCTTGCCATGAGGTCGCCCAGCCCAAAGGTGGGGTGAAGCAAAAAGTCGCTGCCCATGATGAGCGCCGCGCCCGTCAGCGCGAGGATGAGTCCCAGCCAGAAGACGCCGCGCAAGCTCTCGCGGAAGAAAAGCAGCGCAACCAGCGCAACCCACAATGGCGCGGTATTGCCCAGCAAGGTCGCGTTGGCGGCGGTGGTGTACTTCAATGAGGAATTCCAAAACGCGAAGTCAAATGTGGTAAAGACTCCCGCTATCAACGGAAAATATAAATATTTTTGCTGAATGGGTTCTAGCCGTTTTTGTTGTCGGAGGAAAAACGGCGTCATCAAAATTGTGGAGATGAATACGCGGTAAAACCCGGTCACTGTGCCGGGCGCTTCCGCCCAACGCACGAACATGGCGGACATACTCAGCGCGACAATTCCCGCCGCGAGGGCGAAGTAGGGAAAAAATTTATTTTGCATGACGGAGATTGTACCGTCATTCATGCGCGGCGCGGGCGATGGCGTTACTCGACTCTTTCGAGGATGGGAAATAATTCGCCGAATCTGGCAATTTCAAAATCAGGTTGGACGCGCGTTTTTTCTTCGGGCGTGTATTGAGCGCAGCGCGTTGACTCTCGCCAAAGGCTTACGCTTGAATCACGCTTTCCAAGTTTATGAAAAAATGGCAAAGATGGAAATGACCGCCAATTGCGCCAGCGGATAGTAACTGGCTTTGTCAAATAATTTTGCGGCGAGTTTGCCGTCTTGCGTTTGGTACAGTTGATAGCCGGGCAGCAACAGCAAAAAAAATCCCGCCGCCGCGCTGAGCGTGAGATAGGGCAGCCCCAATTGGAGGGGCGAGAGAGTTGGCAAAAACAGGCTAAGGATGACCGTTAGCGTAAGCGCGGCGAAGACCATGCGTCCCGCGCCCGCCGCTCCAAATTGAATGGGAATGGTCTTTGCGCCCACGCGCTTATCTTCTTCCACATCGTTCCAGTCGGCGGGGATGTTTTGTCCGCCAATTTCCCAAAACAGCAGCCAGATAAATATCAGCGCCAACGCGGACAGCGCGGGAGATTTTTGCGCCACAAACACGGCGGCAAGCGGTCCGCTGGATTTCACCAGCCCGCTTACGAGCGCGCGCCAATACGTCACCTTTAATAGCCGCACATAAATAAATTCCAAAACCGCCGCGCCAAGCAGAATATAAACGATAACCGGGTTAAGCCAATACGCGCCCGCCAGCGCGGCAATGAACCAAGCCGCAAACCATGCCGCGCCGCCGCCCACACTGAGCGCGCCTTGCGCCAGCGGGTGACGCAGTTCCGAAGCCTCAACAGAGTAGCCCGCGTTAATTCCTTCGCCGCTGAATTTTTCTTTATCCGCCGCCATGCCCGCCAAATCGTTCAGCGCGTAAATAGCGGTATAAGCCGCAAAAGCGGTGAAGAGCGAGACGGCAAGTATCAACGCGGATGGAAAGCCGCCCAAGACAAGGACGGCGGTAAAGCCGGGCGCGGCTAAATCTAAAACGCCATGCACCGTGCGCGAGAGAGCAAAAAAACGTTTCATAAAAATCCTCTATTGTTTTTTAACAAAGCGCATCATGTAATTCACGTCTTCTTTGCCGTGCGCCACTTTGAACTTGCGCGTAAAAGGGTTGTACATCAAACTGGCAAGGCTCAAAAATTCCAGCCCATACTTTTGCGCCCACGCTTTTATCTCGGACGGGCGAATGAGTTTGTTATAGGTATGCGTGCCGCGCGGCAGCAAGCGCAAAATATATTCGCCGCCCACAATGGCAAACAAAAACGCTTTGGGCGTGCGGTTAATGCTGGAAAAAAAAGCATGTCCGCCGGGTTTTAGCGCCTGCGCGCAAGAGGCAATCACCGCTTGCGGCTGCGGCACATGCTCCAACATCTCCATGCAAGTCACCGCGTCAAAGGCGGCGGGGCGCTCGCGGGCAAGGTCTTCGGCGCGAATATTTTGATATTCAATGTTAAGCCCGCCTGCCTGCGCGTGCGCGGCGGCAGAATTTAGGGAAGCTTGCGAAAGGTCAATGCCGGTGACTTGCGCGCCAAATTTTGCCAGCGCTTCGGAAAGGATTCCGCCGCCGCACCCAACGTCCAGCATTTTCGGCGCTGGCGAGGTTAATCTTTCGGTGATGAATTGCAACCGCAGCGGGTTGATGACGTGCAGCGTTCCCATCTCGCCGTTTACGTCCCACCAAATATCGGCAACGCCGTCAAATTTTTTAATTTCGCCTATATCTACATTATTCATGCCGCACAACCATCCTGTTCATCAACGCGCCGTAAGCCGATTGAATTTCATCCAACGTAATATCATTTAAGAAGACGCAGCCGCCCAACCCTTGCGGCATGGGAACGCGCTGCAGCCCGTTACGGTGATAGGTGCGCTCCTCCAACGATTGCCATAAAAGATAAGGGTCAAGCGGGGAAGTATCCAACGAGAACCCTAACGCCGCCAAAAGATGAAAAAATCTATCGGTCTCATCAATGGAGAGCAACTCGCGTTGGCGGGCAATAAGCATGGAGACGACAATATCCAGCAGAACGGCTTCGCCATGCAGCAAATGCGCCTCCGGGTGGGTTTCCAACCCGTAGCTAAACGTATGACCAAAATCCACTTTGCGGGCAAGTTCATCTTCAAAGAGATTGGGCTGCAATTCTTCTAACATACCGGAGATGGCGCGGTCTAAAACCTCGCCGCCGCGCTCGTCTTGAAAATGAGTCTCAATGCTATGCGCGCCGTTGCGTTCCAATAAATCAAATAGAGTTGCGTCTTTAATGACCGCCAGTTTGATAATTTCCGCCACGCCGTTAAG
>Ga0172368_10007167_pt1 | contig 11758 bp, 7 predicted proteins | sample Lak11m_FD_114540 | JGI IMG/M metagenome (GOLD analysis project Ga0172368, IMG submission 114540) | Freshwater microbial communities from Kabuno Bay, South-Kivu, Congo - kab_022012_11m | ecosystem: Environmental > Aquatic > Freshwater > Lake | place: Democratic Republic of the Congo: South-Kivu...
GCTAAAATTTTACGGTTATTCAGGCGAATTAAAACATTGATCCCAAGCCTGGAAAAAATATCGTCGACGATCTGTACCTGCTCAACCTCATATAAAAGGGAATCGCTGCCGATCACATCTACATCGCATTGAAAAAATTCACGGTAGCGGCCTTTTTGTGGACGGTCGGCTCTCCAGACCGGCTGTATCTGATACCGCTTGAAAGGAAATACCAGCTCATTTTGATGTTGTACTACATACCTTGCGAAGGGTACGGTAAGATCATAACGCAGACCCTTTTCCGAGATTTGTTTCGTAACATCCTGTATCCCGTATCCTGCATCCTGCATCCTGTATCTTGTATCCTGCATCTTTTCAAGATAATTACCGGAGTTGAGAATTTTAAAAAGCAGCTTGTCACCTTCTTCTCCATATTTTCCCATAAGTGTGGTAAGGTTCTCCATGGCAGGTGTCTCCAATGGTTGGTAACCATAGAGACTGAAAACCTTCCTGATACAGTCGAAAACATAATTCCTCCTGTTCATTTCACCTGGTGAAAAATCACGGGTGCCTTTGGGAATGGAGGGTTTTGCAGACGACATAAGGATCAATTTTGAGCAAAGATAAATTAATTCGCCAAATGGTGAAATGGTGAAATATTGAAACCGCGAAATGGCAAAACAGTAATATCAAAACCAAATATTCGGTATCGGGTATCTTCAAACCTTCAGCTTCTTATACCGTATCCTTTTCGGACCATCATCACCAAGGCGTTTTTTCTTATTCTCCTCATACCCGGAATAACTTCCTTCAAAAAAATAAACCTGGGAATTGCTTTCAAAAGCAAGAATATGTGTTGCAACGCGGTCGAGAAACCACCGGTCATGAGATATGATCACAGCACATCCGGCAAAGTTCTCAAGTCCCTCTTCCAGCGCCCGGAGGGTATTTACATCTATATCATTGGTGGGTTCATCCAGCAGCAAAACATTTGCTTCTTCTTTCAATGTAAGTGCAAGATGCAACCGGTTCAGTTCCCCGCCCGAAAGAACGCCACATTTTTTTTCCTGATCGGCGCCTGTGAAATTGAACCTAGCGACATACGCCCTGGCATTCATTGACCGACCGCCCAGCTGAACGGTTTCACTGTTATCTGAGATCACCTCAAAGACGGTTTTTCCGGGATCTATTGCAGTATGACTTTGATCGATATAGCCTATTTTAACCGATTCCCCGATCGTAAAGGATCCGGAATCAGTTTTTTCCGATCCCATTATCATCCTGAATAATGTCGTTTTACCGGCGCCATTGGGACCGATTATTCCGACGATACCTGCAGGAGGAAGTGAAAATTCAAGGTTTTCAAACAACAGCTTATCGTCAAAAGACTTGGAAACCTTATGTGCCTCAATAACCATATTTCCGAGCCGGGGCCCGTTGGGGATATATAATTCAAGCCGTTCTTCTTTTTCTTTTACATCTTCACTCATCATTTTTTCGTAGGCATTCAGTCTTGCTTTACCCTTAGACTGACGGGCTTTGGGTGACATACGGACCCATTCCAGCTCCCTTTCGAGTGTCTTACGCCGCTTGCTTTCCGACTTCTCTTCCATTGCCAGCCTTTTGGTTTTCTGATCGAGCCATGAAGAATAATTTCCCTGCCATGGGATCCCCTCACCACGGTCGAGTTCAAGTATCCAGCCTGCTACATTATCGAGGAAATATCGGTCATGTGTAATAGCGATGACCGTACCTTTATATTGCTGCAGGTGCATTTCGAGCCATTGAACCGATTCGGCGTCGAGATGGTTGGTAGGTTCATCAAGGAGGAGGATATCGGGTTCACGCAGAAGAAGCCGGCACAGGGCGACCCTTCGTTGTTCCCCGCCTGAGAGGTTCTTAACCGGTGTATCGCCTTCAGGACACCGGAGTGCATCCATTGCCCTTTCCAGTTTGCTGTCGAGCTCCCACGCACCATGCTGGTCAAGAAGTTCGGTCAATTCACCCTGACGTTTGATAAGCTTGTCCATTTCATCATCGTTCAGAGGTTCAGCGAATTTGTTGTTAACAGCTTCATACTCCTTCAAAAGGTCAACAACTTCTTTTACACCTTCCTCAACGATCTGGCGCACAGTTCTTGACCCATCGAGATGAGGATCCTGCTCAAGAATACCGATTGTATATCCCGGTGAAAATACAACCTGCCCCTGGAAGGATTTTTCCTCTCCGGCAATGATCTTTAATAAGGTTGACTTACCTGAACCATTCAGGCCGATTATACCGATTTTTGCCCCATAGAAAAAGGAGAGGTAAATATTTTTTAATACCTGTTTATGAGGAGGGAAGGTTTTGGAAACACCCACCATGGAGAAGATTATTTTTTTATCCTCACTCATGATTTTTCGTTTGTCAATATTTTTTCAATCCTGGCCGTTTCCGTTTCCCAATTATAGTTCCGGCGAACAAACTCATATCCTTTAATCGCGACCTGTCTGGCTTTTTCCGGATTTCCGAGCAGGTCGAAGACATGATGTGCATACTCTTCAGGAGTATTTGCTATCAGTATCTCTTCTCCTTCCTTTGCCTGGATAGCCTGGAAAGCAAGTGGTGAGGTTATGCAGGGAACTTTCATGGCCATTGCCTCAAGAATTTTATTCTGAAGGCCTGTTCCGATCTGCATGGGTGCAATAAATATCTTTGCTTTTGAGTAACATACCCGCATATCGGGAACCCAACCGCTGACCTCCACGTTGGCAGATTTCAGCACCATCACCCGGATATGGGGATTGGCGCCGGCGATAAGTAACCGGATATAAGGCATTTTTGCCAGAAGTACCGGCAATATCCGGTGTACCAGGAATTCTGCGCTGTTTATATTCGGGGGGTAACCCATATTACCTGTAAAGATCAGGTCGTATTCTTTTTCACGTTCAACCGGTGAAAAGAATATCGTATCAACTCCGTTCGCAACCACAATGATTTTTTCCCTGTCGGGATGAGGGATCAGGTCACGGTCGGGTTTGGATATAATAATTTTATTATCGAACGAGTTGAAGCAGTCATGCTCATACCTGAGTAACCGTTTATATTCGATCTTTAAGAACGGCCGCAGGTAGAAGGGCGCTGTGACGAGGCGGCGTTCGATCCCTTTGGAAAAGACATCCTGGTAATCCAGTGTTTTGGGTATTGTCAGATTCCTCACATATTCGGCAACACGGATGAGCTGGCAAAAAATATGATCAGGTTTATATTGTCCTATCAATTGGTGTATCTTCCGCTCGGAACTTTTATTAAAGAAGAAACCGACCTGAAGTGGTTTTTGGGTGAAGAGCGCTTTAAGAAGGTTCACGACGATGGTCGATCTTGAAAGAGGAATGATATGGATTGCCTTGACATATTTTTTAAGGACAGGGATGGCGTCGTCGTGCAAAGTGCCGTCGTTCATTGCACAAAGAATGATCTCATGATTTTTCGATAGATTCTTGATCTGGTGAAATGCCCGTAATTTGTCACCTTTCTCAGTGGGGTAGGGTACTCTGGGTATAAGAAAAAACAATCGCATGAAGATGGCTTGGAATGGGCAAAAATAAAAAAATCCCGGTTAACCCGTGAGAAGTTGATAAAAACCGGTCAGTTTTTTAATTATCGTTTCCCTGTCGTATGTGGTATTGATCAGCTCACGGGCGCTTTTTCCGATCTGGATACATAGTCCGGCATCGCTCACACAGATCGAGATCATTTCAAAAAATTCGCAGGGAATATTCGCTATAAGTATATTTTTCCGGTTGGTACAGTTGATGCCTTCGGCGCCAAGACCGGTGGAGATTATCGTCTTACCGGTCGCCATGCCTTCGATAATTTTAATTCTGATCCCGCTGCCTGAGAAAAGCGGAACGATCATGATGGATTTTGAACTCATGAATTCGTGTGCATCTTCAACTTCACCTAATACTACAACATTCTGAAGGTTAAGTTCCTTCATCCATGACGGCATTTCACGTCCGGCAAGATAATATTTAAGATCAGGGAACTGGCGGGTCACATCCGGCCACACATTATTTAAAAACCAGCGGACTCCTTCCTCGTTCGGCATCCAGTTCATTGCACCGATGGTAAATAGTGACGGGAATTCCGATTTTTCAGGATCACATGTATATTGTTCCGGGTTTACGCCGAAAGGAATGTCGGTGACAGGAATGACGGATGAGGAATGACGGATTTCTGGTGTAGTATCCGATCTGTGGTTTCCGGTTTTTGGGTGCTGATTTAAAAGTATTGCCCGGAAATAATCGGCATCAGTTTCAGTTATTGCAGCTATCCCATCAAATTTTCCCAGGACTTCGTGCTCATAGTTTTTAAGAGTGGCTGAAAGGTGTTTAAGGTACTGGCGCTTCAGAGGATTCCCTGTTTCATCTGCAACCCTTTCCCAGATAAGATGCTCTATATTATGTGCCCTGAGTATGATCTTTGCCCCTGAATACATCCTGAGCGTCTCCAGATAAGGGCTCATGAAAAGAGTTTCCAGTTGGATAATATCGAAACTGTCATTTTTCAGAACTTCAGTTAATCTTTTCCTGAATGACTCGGAGATGAACCTTACAATATGATATGAACGTCCTGTGAAAAGGTTAAGGAAGGCATCAAGCGGTTTGATCTTTAAGTCGATATCAATTAACTCGATTCCTGTCTTATCAATGTAACCGGAAGGGATTGTTGCCGGATCAATATTATATTTGAATGAGTTTACAGCAAGAACCTTGACCCGGTGACCCGCCGCAGTCAGTCCTTCTACCATCATATTCATTGCAAGAGGCCCCCCTTCCCTGGGTGGCCATGGCGACTTATTACAGAGCAGAAGGATCTTCATACGCGTTGATCAGGCATTCTGAAAAGTCTTTTCAAAACTGCTGTCCATGCATCAATATCAAAAAGTGAGGCGTCATTTGTTGCTTTATATGTGAGGAATATCCCGATCGGAAGCAACAGAGCTGATGCAATCCACATTCCTTCCCATGCAGGCAAAACCCCTTCCACAGTATATTTTTCCCCGATAAAAGAAATCACCCAGAAAAGTATAAAAAACAGCGTGGAAACTACCGCAGGCATTCCCAATCCTCCTTTCCGTATGATGGCTCCAAGCGGAGCGCCTATGAAGAAAAGAAGGAAACAGGCTATGGAGAAGGAAAACTTTTTGTGGAAAACGATCTGGTGCTTATAGATTAACCTATTCTTGGAGGAGAGGCTTTCCTTGCTGGTTTCAAGGTTTTGTTTCACAGATAAGGCAGAATTTTTTGCTGATTCCAGCGCCGCATCCCTTTCCTCATGCTTCAGACCGGATAAAATGAACCGGTTAAAAAGTTTTCCCGTATCCGTGTTCACTATTTCAGTAGTATCCATCTGCGAATAAAATACGAGGTTGCTTAAAGTTGATTTTTTAAAACTCTTTTTATCCAACGACAACTGCCGGCTTATCGAATCGATTGCAAACTGGAGCTGGCGTATATTCTGCATCTCATAATTCTTTTTAAAGAGATTTTCATCGGTCCGGGTCAGTTGAAAAGCCGCTAAATTAAATCGCTGGGATTGTTCCCTGAAACTGGTCCGCTGAAAAGGATGTGTTTGCTCATGACCGCGCAGATCTACCCGTTCCTCGTAGTTTATCCCATTGTATAACCGGAAAATGAGGAATCTTTTGTCGGGTGTCAGCTCCATTTTACCCCACTCGGCAACTGTGAGCGAAGTATTACCTTTATGCTGGCTATGGTCGTAAACCATCACATCCCTGATGGTGTTCCCATCCTTGTCCTTATGTCCGACCCGGATGACAAATCCTTCGATTCCGTTGTAAAACATTCCTTCTCTCAGATTGAATGCCAGTTTTTTTTGTCTTACATCATAAAGCAGTGAAAGGAACTTAAGATTGGCGGCAGGAAGAACCACATTGGCAAAATAAAAAGCGACGAGGCTTATCAGAATTGAAATGATAATCAGCGGTCGCATTATCCTGCTCAGGCTTATCCCGGCTGCTTTAAGGGTCACAAGTTCATAATGTTCACCCAGATTTCCGAACATCATCAGCGAGGAAAGCAATATAGCCAGCGGCAGCGCCATCGGAACAAAAGTTGTTGAAGCATAAAACAACAGCTTCACGATGATATACCATTCAAGTCCCTTTCCGACAAGGTCATCGATATATTTCCATACAAACTGAAGAAGCAGTATGAAAAGCGCAATGAAAAATGTCATTATCAGCGGTCCTAAGTAGGATTTAAGGACAAACCTATCGAGTTGCTTCATGACCGGGCCAAATCTGTTTACAAATATAGCTATTATGTACAACGGGAAAATATAACTCGTATTTTTGTACTGCTGTGTATCATCGGCCTCATACCAAGAAAAGATTTTAATGCCGTTTGACAGAATATATAAGACTATATATGCAAATAAGGGAAGTCAGCGATAAAAAAACAAGAAATCAGTTCCTCGATGTTGTCAGGAGGATCTACCGGGACGATCCGGTTTACGTTCGTCCGCTGGATAAAGAAATTGAGTCTGTATTTGATCCGCAGCAAAACGGATTTTTCAGTCATGGAGAGGCAACACGTTGGATTTTGCAGAATGACTCCGGAGAGCCTGTCGGCAGGGTAGCCGCCTTTATCAACCGTCACAAGGCTTTTACCTTTCCACAGCCAACCGGGGGCATGGGTTTTTTCGAGTGTATCAATGATAAAACTGCGTCAAATGTCCTTTTCGATGTAGCCCGCGACTGGCTTGCTGCAAGAGGTATGCAGGCAATGGACGGCCCGATCAATTTCGGAGAAAACGATGCAAACTGGGGGCTGCTTGTCGAAGGTTTTACACATCCGGGCCTGGGCATGAGTTATAATCCTCCTTACTACCGTGAGTTTTTTGAATCGTATGGTTTTCAATTTTATTTTGAGCAGGTATCCAACCACCTCGACCTGACCAAACCTTTTCCCGAAAGGTTCTGGAAAATTGCGGAATGGTCGATGAAAAAGCCTGAACTTAGTTTCCGGCATGTGGATTTTAAGAAAACCACGATGTTCATCAGGCATTTGAAGGAAATTTATGATGATGCCTGGAAATTTCATGAGAACTTCACGCCGATGGATGAATCCACGCTGATAAGGGGACTGCAAAAAACCAGACCCTTTGTAGATCCGGAGATGATCTGGTTTGCTTATTATAATGATGAACCGGTAGGTTTTCTTATTATGTTCCCCGATGTAAACCAGATATTAAAGCATCTTAATGGTAAACTGCATCTATGGAATAAATTGAAATTTCTGTGGCTTAAATCGCGTAAAACCATTACACGCGCCCGTATCGTGATAATGGGTGTTAAACCGAGATTCCAGCGTTTCGGAGTGGAATCGGGAATATTTTGGCACCTGAATGAAAAGATGAAAAAGAAACCTCATATTACCGAACTGGAACTCTCATGGGTGGGTGATTTCAATCCCAAAATGCGTGCCCTGCATGAATCGGTGGGAGCGGTATTTGCGAAACGGCATATAACTTACCGGAAATTATTCACTTCCGGCATAGAATTTCAGCGTTCCACGATCATTCCGGTAGATACAAAAGAGAAGGACATACGGAATGAATCCCTGTAATTCAGATTAAATTCTCCCGGATTTATTGGAATGATGGATTTAAATTATATTTTTGTCATTCCGAAAGCAACTAACATTCATTCTTTTGTATCTTTGTAAATAAGTGAATAATCCTTTTGTCTAACCTAAATCCAAGAAAAATGAAAAAATTTTTACTTTTTGCAATGGCCTTGATTATAGGCTTAGGTGTGGTGGCACAACGAAAGTCATATCAGATCGGGACCACAAAATACAAAGCTCCGGTGGTTAAAAAAGCCATTGACGGGGATATCATTGGGATGAAACCTGTGAATTCAACTGTTACTACAAGATCTGTTACTGATGATCCGATACTGATGTCCACACGATATGATCTTCAGTCCAATTCCTCAAGCCGTAATTGTCTTTATAAATATCCTGATGGAACTATGGCCGGGGTTGCTACAATGGCGCATCTTGACGATTTTTCCGACAGGGGAACAGGTTACAATATACTATGACGGGACTGCATGGGATCCTGCTCCTGCTACGAAAATAGAAAGTGTAAGAACCGGATGGGGAAATTATGCTCCCTGCGGCCCGAATGGCGAAATTGTAATTTCGCATATCAGCGGTACTGCCGGACTCGTAGTTTGCAAGCGTGCTACCAAAGGGACCGGAGCATGGACTGAAACACAGATAGATCCGCCTTCAGGCGCTGCAGGAATGCTTTGGCCACGTCTTGTCAGTGGAGGTACTGATCATAATTCAATCCATCTTATTGCAATGACATCCCCGAGTGCCAACGGTGGCACTGTATATCAGGATCTTGATGGCGCTTTACTTTATAACCGTTCACTCGATGGCGGCACAACCTGGGAGGGATGGCAAATGCTTACGGGAATGACCTCTGCTGAATATCTGTCGTTCCAGGCTGATTCATATGTATGGGCCGATCCGAGAGGAGATACGCTCGCTTTTACTTACGGTGAGAGCTGGATGGATCTGGTTATCATGAAATCTACCGACAATGGTGTAAACTGGAATAAGATCACCATCTGGCCCTGTCCTTATAACAAATGGGCTGGCGGTGATACCACAGGTAATTTCTATTGTCCGGACGGGAACCTGGCGCTGACCCTGGATAAACATGGGAAAGCTCATCTGGCTACGGGTCTGGAAAATGCAAATGGAGATGAGGCCGGTGGCAAATACTGGACTATCAACCAGGATGGTTTGCTTTACTGGAATGAGAATATGGATACCTGGCCTGCAGTATTGGATATCAATGAACTGGATGCTAACGGAAATATTATTGGCTGGTGCCCCGATACTACTGTAGTTTATAACCCAATCGCAGATTTTGCTTTTTGGTATTGCTCCATGAGCAGTATGCCAACCATCGTTGCAGATGAAAATGACAACATTTTTGTTGTTTGGGCAAGCATCACCAATCTTCGTGATATAAATAACTATATGCTTCGTCATCTTATTGCACGTGCCTCAACAAACGGTGGTCAAACCTGGCATGAAACCCTGCTGGACATCACCGGCGCGTTCCAGTATGATTTTAACGAGTGTGTCTATCCGATCGCTGCACCATTCAGTTATGACGATTATGTATATGTTCACTTCCAGAGTGATTATGAAGCCGGGTCATATGTAAAATTATCAATACAAACCAGTCCTCAGGGTCAGTCGGTAATTACTGACAACGACATAATCGTACTGAAAGCCAGCAAGGAAGACATCATTAATCCGGGTGTCGGAATTGATAATGGAGTAAAGGATGTATTCAGTGTTTCTCAGAATATTCCAAATCCGTTCCATGGCAACTCGGTCATTAACATCACTCTTGAAAAAAGTGCCAGCCTCTCGCTGACAGTTCACTCCGTCGTTGGACAGAAGGTTCTGGAGATCAATAAAGGACTGGTAAACCAGGGAGGATATCAGTTTGTTGTTGATGGTTCCAAGTTGCAGCCGGGTGTATATTTCTATACAGTTAATGTGAACAAGGAATCGGTTACCAAAAAGATGATTGTAAGGTAATCCGGCACCGACCATATAAAAAAAGCAGCCATTTTTTTTAATGTCTGCTTTTTTTATATATATTTGTTGCGAGTTAATTGTTGTTTAATCAAAAACCAAAAAACATGAAAAGAATCTTACTTTTGAGTTTCGGATTCGTTTTGGGCATTTCTCTCATTGGACAAAATCTTCATATAAAGAAGGAAATTCCAATTGCAAAACGGGTCACGGAAAAGATGGTGGCCATTGATCCTGTAAAGGCATCGGGAGGGTCTGTTGTAGCCCCCACCCCTTCAAATACCAAGGCCACGAACACTGTAAATGTTGTTACGATCGGGACATCTGCCAATGCATATGGCTATGGTTATAATGGTGGCCAGAAAACCCTGGTTTGGGCCGATGATGCCCTTGGAGTACTTATCAACATACACCGAATGGGACCGGGTACCACTCCTCCGGGTCTCTCGGGGTATCTCGCTGTTGACAAAGGCATCAACAAGGGTATGACCGCAGGCGACTGGACACTCAACTACCAGATCGCAGCATCAACCCTGAACAACGGGGGTGATTATTACCTGGACGCAAACCGTTATCCTCAGGCAGTATTATATAATCCTGCCGGTAACACCAATCCGGACAATACCTATATTCATTTTTTCTGTCCCAATCTTTCCAATGTCGCCTACACATGGGGCGGTTATACTTACGGAGTTTGTAACTGGGCTGATCAGGCTGATTCAACCAAGCATCTGGATTGGTACGCGTCACCTCCTTACCAATATATCCCCGATGGTATGATGCTCACACACTCAGGAGTTTCCATTGTTTCCGATCTTGACAGAAACTGGGAAAGCGGCTCAGGCGTGTATATGGGCGACATCATTATGAACCGGGGAGTATGGAACGATACCGAAAAAGATTTCGTCTATGACCAGTTCGTTGTTCCTTTGCCAACTCTCGATGATATGTGGCCGGCCAATAACCGTATTGCTGCCAGTCCCGATGGAAATGATATGTGGATGGTTACCCTGGCTAACAATGGCGGGACTGTTCCTGTTGGCGGTTGGCTCAGCTATTACCCCATACTTCATAAATCCAATGATGCCGGTGTAACCTGGAGTGACCCTATTGCAGTCCAGATTGATGGTCCCAACGGTATCGACGGGATCAAGAACGCCCTCAGCGATTATCGTCTTACGCAGATCTATGGCACCCTGCCTAACCGTGACGACGTTCCTTATACCACTGCCTTTGACTGCGACCTTGTAGTTGATAAATGGGGCAATCCGCATATTGCAGTTGTAGTTGGTATTAATCCCGAACAGGACTATTATATTGCCACAGGCGATAGCAACTGCACGGTATTTGATATCTATTCCGTGGATGGCGGTAACACCTGGCAGGCTCAGAAAATGGGAACCCTGCAAACTTTCCAGGGTACTTTCGGCACACTTACAGAAGATAACCGCGTGAACATGGCAATAAATGAAGCAGGCGACCATGTGTTTCTTACCTGGCTTGATACCCATGTAGAAGGCGCCGTTGACAATAACCAGCCTGATGTTTTCGCCCGTGGATTTAACCTTCTCACAAATATGATCACCAGTAATGCAGGCGAAGATAACAGCGATAATGTTACTTTCCTTTCGGACGTTTATCAGCAGGCCTTCTTTGAAGCTACATCTTATTATGTATTCTCCATTGCAGGCGACGGCCATACTATTCCGATAGTTACCGAGCTGCTGACCGACAATGACGATACCCAGCCCGTGACCTTCAAGTATATTTCTGACTTCTCCTATATGCCGGATGACTATACCATCCCAAGCACCAACCCTCCGTTCCCAGTTGGTATCAATGATGACAAGAAAGAGATGGCTTTGAATGCCCGCATATTCCCGAATCCTGTTTACGGAACCGGAACACTTACTGTAAACCTGAAAGAAAGCGGAAACTTGAGCATCGACGTCACCAACATGGTTGGCCAGAAGGTAATGTCGTTCAACAAAGGCTTTGTCAATGCAGGTTCACAGCAGTTTTCTATTGATGCAAACGGATTGCAGGCCGGAGTATACTTCTACACCATTAAATTGAACGATCAGAAATTTACCAATAAAATGGTTGTTAAATAATCAAACTTTTTCTTCAATTTGAAA
>Ga0172368_10007168_pt1 | contig 11757 bp, 10 predicted proteins | sample Lak11m_FD_114540 | JGI IMG/M metagenome (GOLD analysis project Ga0172368, IMG submission 114540) | Freshwater microbial communities from Kabuno Bay, South-Kivu, Congo - kab_022012_11m | ecosystem: Environmental > Aquatic > Freshwater > Lake | place: Democratic Republic of the Congo: South-Kivu...
AGCATGCGCAGCAGGAGGATGGGGTAGGGCGCCTCTGCAAGAATTTGACCGCTGATTGTTAATACCTCAACCTCATTATTCGCCTTTGCGATCAGGTGGCTTGACCGGTAGAGTCGTTCCAGTTCCTGGAGATTGATCTGGCTGGTTTCAGTCAACCCCATATTTTGGATGGCCGCCGCGATCTGACTCGCCAGCGTTTGCAGCATGATAATGGTTTCAGGACTGTTAAATGTTCCAGCTTGCGTGCTTTGTACGTCCAATACGCCTAATACCAAATTGCCGATTGAGATCGGCACACTGGCCTCCGAACGAGTCTCAGGAAGCAGCTCATTCTTCAGGTGGAGCGGATCCTCCAAAACGTCAGAAGCGATGCGCGGTTTGTTGTTCGCGCTGGACCACCCTATGATCGAGGCAGATCCAATTTCCAGCCTGTATTTTTTATCTGTCAGCCCTTTGGTTGCAGGTCCATAGCCCGTATTAAATCCAATGTGTCTGCCGCCCCTGTCTACAATGAAGATGCTGGCTTGATAGAATTCGAATTGTTTAACAAGAAGTTCAGCGGTCTTGTTTAGCATTTCGTCGAGGGTGGATATGGCGGTGATGTTCTGGGCAACTTCTGCTGCAATGCGGATTTGGCGCGCGCGCTCGTCAACCTTCTGTTCAAGGGAACGGTAGGTGCCGCTGAGTTCATCCGCCATGTGGTTGAACGAATTTGCAAGAAAGCCGATCTCATCGTCACTCGACACGTCTGCGCGCCTGCTCCAATCTCCCTCGGCAAACTTATGGGTAATATCTGATAATGAACGTAACGGTTTAATGATGCTGTTAATGCCAAAACTTATAAAAAGCCCGGTGGCAAGCAGTGTGACTAAAATGAGAATAATGGTAAATGGCGCCAGGCTCGATATTTGCCCGTAAATATCCCCGGCATTGACTTCAAGAACAACACCTGCCCGCATTCCGGGGAACCATTCTATTTGCGCCAGTACATCTTCGCCGTTCGGGCTTTTAATGTCCAGTGCTTCCGGGGTGGTTGTATTTGCGAGGATTAACTCGGAGAGTTTGGCTGAAAGGTCATCTTGTGAGGCGGATGAGGGTTGAAGTGTGAATTCGCCGGTCTCTGCGTTGCTGTAGATAAATTGATTGCTTGGGAGGATGAAATAAGTGCTTGCGAGTGTCGAGATTCCATAAAGCGGCTGGACGAGCGCCTGCAAATTTTCTTTTTCTGTGATCCCCACAATTGACCCCAGTGTGGAGCCGCGTTCGGTCTTGTAAGTTAATACCGTGACAATAATAAGCTGGTCTGTGTAGACGGGTGTAAGTCCATAGAGGGTTGCGGTGTGGACTCCGTCCAATTTTTGCTCAAAAACGGAAGGGTCAACCTTTGTCCCCTGCCATTTTTCATTACTGGCGACCTTGATATTTCCTTTAGTGTCTACAAGGAAGTATTGATCGAATACAGGAGTCAATTGCTGTTCATTCAGGTCCTTGAAATTTTTAATAAAACTGTTCCGAATTTCACGGAACTGGGTGCTTTGGGGATTTGCGTGCAGTCCGAGTTCAACTTGAGTCCTGAAGTCGTTATTCTCGAGTTGATGTTCAAGTTGTGCTTCTTTATTCTTAATCTCAACGTCGATGAGCTTCAGTTGATTGGAGAGCAGATTTTGCGATTGGGTAATGGCTTGTTCGCGTAGAAGCGTGCGGGCACGAAAATAGGCCACACCGCCCATGACAGCGAGAGGGATAAAAGTAAAGGCAAGGAGTGTTCTTACAAGCGTGCTTGTTAGACTGCCCTTAAATCTTTTTTGTTGGGGATTAAGTACGGGCGTCACTGTCATGAGTGGATTAATCGTATTCCCAGACCGGCTCTCCGTTCAGGATGCGGCGGATCTGGTCGGGGAAGCGGTCGGGGTCAAGGGGTTTGCCTAAAAAACCATCGAAGCCTGAATCCTTGGCTTTCTTCATTTGCTCAACACTGGCTTCAGCTGTTACTGCAATGATCGCCACTTTTTTAAACCGTTCTGAAGCGCGGATCTTTTTCAATGCCCCGTATCCATCTTCGTATGGAAGACGGATGTCCATCAGGATCAGATCGAGGCGTGGAAGCGTATCTGCGTATTCAACGACTTCATAGCCCGAGGTTTTCCATTCGCAATGGATTCCCAGGTATCCAAGCATGCGCGCAATCAAAACGAAGTTGGAGACGTTATCCTCCACCACCAGCACGGCCGCATCAGTCGGGATATTGGGTTTGCGAATGGGTTGGGTATCAGAAGCAGAGGGCGTTTGGTCAGACATTAGCGCTCCTTACGATGAATTTTTCCACCTGTTGTCCCAGGGTGTCGATGTCAATTGGTTTTTGGATGTAACCGTCACAACCGGCTTCCAGCGACTTTTCGCGGTCGCCGCGCATCACATTGGCTGTTACTGCAACAATGGGTATCTTTGAGTGGTTTGGCATCCCTTTGATCTTCGCAGTGAGGGTGTAGCCGTCCATATCCGGCATATTGATATCCATTAAGATCAAATCAAATGTTCCGCCCTCGAGTTTTTCCATGGCTTGCTCTGCGTTGACAGCGTCTATGACGGAAAAACCTTCTGCGCCCAATACTCTACGAACCAAACTTCGGTTATCTGGATTATCTTCGACGTATAGTATTGTGCCTTTTATGGATTCTGACATATTTGGTAATCTCCGGTCTGAATTTTACCGTAAGGTCTAAGCGCTCACATAACAGCAACCTTACAAATAATATGACAAAAAACCGAGGCGGATGAGCCTCGATTTAGTTGAGCGGGTGATGGGACTCGAACCCACGATATCGTGCTTGGGAAGCACGCGTTCTACCACTGAACTACACCCGCGTTATGAAGATGAAAATGATTATACGCTACGCCGGAACGGCATGTCAAGCCGGGCAAAAAAAGTGAAAAATAAGGTACTTTTTCTTCATGAAGTAAAATCAAGGTATGACTATCACCGCAACTCAAATCACCCCTTCGGGAAACACCCCCGTTCAAACCCAGGCGAATACGCTTGATGAATTTACCCGGGAGTTACCGCAGGGTCTTTACACTACTTTCAGTACACTTTCACATGGGGTTAGAGTTTTGGGATTTCATGCCCATTTAGAGAGATTGTACGTACCGGCGGCGGAGCTATCCATCTCCCCGGCAGTTGATGCGGAGACTTTGCGAAGCAGAATCGCCGTCCTTGTGAAAATAAACCAGCCGGGCGAATCCCGCGTCCGTTTGATCCTGACCAAGAATAACGGGAATATTTTTATTTGCATTCAGCCGTTCGAGCCGCTTCCGAAAACAGTCTATGAGGATGGCGTAAAGGTGATTACTGTTGAGATGGCGCGGCAGACTCCGCGTTTGAAGGATACCGGATTTATTTCAGACAGCATCGAACAACGCAAGCAAGTGGGGAAGGATGCCTTTGAAGTTTTGCTGACAAAAAGCGGATGCGTGCTGGAGGGAATGACCTCCAATTTTTACGCGGTCAATGGCTCCAAGCTGATAACTGCCCGGCGCGGAATTTTGTTTGGTGTGACCCGACGGGTCATCCTGCGGCTCGCGCGAGGATTGGGCATGTCCATTGAATATCGCGCTCCGGCGCTAAACGAAAAAATGACCGAAGCCTTCCTCACATCCAGTTCACGCGGGGTGGTGCCGATCGTGTCCATTGACGGGCGGCTGGTTGGGAAGGGGAAGGTGGGTCAATGGGCGGGAATGCTTTCGAAGGCGTATCAGGCTTACGTCGAAGAAAGAAGCGAGAAAATTATCGAGTAGTAATTATTTATTGAACCATAGTCCACTCACTTCGTTTGGCTCGGCAACGCGGAATACCACGCGGACGATAACCGCATCTACCTTTTCAAACTTGGCCTTATAGATCACAGCGTAGTAGTCGCCATCTTTTATGACGCTGCTCACCTCCCGTGAAAGATAAAGCCCAAGAATGGAATCTCTGTCTTTCTTCAACGTATCGAAACCGGTTTGGGACATGGCTTTCAACATATCCTCATCGAAATCTTTTGAGAAGGCAGCATAATCGTTCGCGTTCATCCCGGCCAGCAGATTGTCTGTTTTGGCTTCACTGAAAGCAAGCACGGCATCTTTATCGGCGCCTGTTAGAGTCGTTCCTTGTGATTTGCAGCCCGTCAGGATGCTGAATAAAAATGTAACCAGAAACAGGGCGTAAATTACTTTTTTGTTTTTCATGATGTTTTCCTTTTGTTGATTAGTTTATATTCCACAATATCGTCGTTGACATAAGATAGAAAGCCATGCGTCTTCGTCGGTTTGGGCAGGACGCAAATCAATTCTCATTTCAGTGCGTTGCCAATTGCTCAACCCATCAATGGCGCAAGCATACGGCCAAACTATTAATCGTACAAGAGAGCTTGATCAAACAATTAGCCCATTGACAACTTTATTGCAAACAGTAAAATAAACTCATCAGCAATCTCCTCCCATCCCAGTATTGTTAAGGAGAAATATTATAATGAAAGCCAAAGGCACAACCTCTTATCGTTTGCTCGTCAATTGCTTCAGTTTGTTGGTTTTGATCGCGGGGGTCATCTCACCTCAACCCGTATTTGCCTCTCATACCCCAGATCCTGCCAGTGTCACTATTGCCGGTTCACTCCAATCTGAATTGGGGTGCGCAGGCGATTGGGATCCAGCCTGTGCCGCGACTCATCTTTCCTACGATTCGTCCGATGATGTCTGGCAGGGATCGTGGACAATCCCCGCAGGCAGTTACGAGTACAAAGCTGTCCTCAATGATTCATGGGATGAAAATTATGGGATTCATGCGTCGGCTGGCGGAGGGAATATCCCGGTCAATTTGGGGGCGGACGCATTAGTGAAGTTCTACTACGATCACAAATCCCATTGGGTCACAGATAATGTAAATTCGGTCATCGCCGTTTCGCCGGGCAGTTTCCAATCTGAAATGGGATGCCCCGGTGATTGGGATCCAAGCTGTTTGCGTTCGTGGCTGCAAGACCCGGACGGTGATGGCATCTATGCTTTTGAAACCACAGCCTTGCCTGCCGGTAATTATGAAGGCAAGGTGGCGCTCAATGAATCTTGGGATGTGAACTACGGTCAGGGAGGTTCGCAAGGCGGCGCGAATATTGCATTTACAGTTGGAGTCGATTTTGCGAAAGTGATTTTCTCTTACGACTCGACCAGTCATGTGCTCACGATCAATACTGGTCCATCGCCTGACAACAATATCCTTTGGGACGGGCTTCGCCATGACTCGCGTGATTTGTTGTACCGCACACCCGGAGGCGCAGTCCCTTCCGGCACACCCGTGCTGATCCGCTTCCGCACCTTCCATAATGATGTCACTGGCGTTTCCCTGCGTGTGTTCGATATCAACGCGAATGCCCAGCAGATTTTTCCCATGACGCTTGCGGCTTCGGATGTTTCCTGTTATCAAGCCGGACTCGAAACTTCCACCTGTGATTTCTGGCAGGCGACACTTAATGAAGCGTCCCCGAATAATGTATGGTATCGCTTCATCGTCACCGACGGTACGGATACCGATAACTATGCCGATAACACCCCTGCTCTGGATGGCGGTCTTGGCAGTCCGAGTGATGATGCTGTGGATAATAGTTTTGCGCTCATGTTCTATGACCCGGCATTTACATCGCCTTCGTGGGCAAAGAGCGCCAGCATCTATCAAATCTTCCCCGACCGTTTCTTCAATGGACGCTCCAACAATGACCCGAAGACCGGCCAAGTTCGTTATGACGACCCCGTACTCAAACTTAAATGGGGGGTATTGCCCGAAGGCTTCTGCCGCAATTATGCGGACGGCGCGGCGAATTGTCCGTGGCGTTTCGACACAACTCCGCCAGATTGGAGTCTAACCAAAGAGGCGCCTCGCGGCCGCGATTATTTTGGCGGCGACCTCAAGGGTGTGGATGAACGACTCGACTATCTCAAATCCCTCGGCATCACGACCATCTATTTCAACCCGATCTTCGACTCGGCTTCCAATCACGGCTACGACACGCAGAATTATTACAAGATCGATCCATACTTTGGAACGCAAAAAGATTGGGATAACCTGGTGAAGCACGCCCGCGAAAAACATATCAACATCGTGTTGGATGGAGTCTTCAATCACCTCTCCTCGGATTCTCCGTTCTTTGACCGTTACCACCATTATGCAGTGGACGGCGCCTGTGAGTCGCTTCTTTCCGCGTATCGAAGCTGGTTCACCTTCCATGATGTCCCCGCAGGGACGGGTACTTGCGTGGGCAGTTCGGGGCTGGCGAATTCCGCCATCTATGACGGCTGGTTCGGCTTTGACTCGATCCCCGTCGTTAACAAATCCCTGCCCGCAGTTCAGCAATATTTTGTCACAGGTCCAAACAGCGTCTCGAACTTCTGGCTTAATAAAGGCTCTGCTGGCTGGCGTTTGGATGTGATGGGTGATTCGTCCTTCCCGACAGGCTATTGGGAATCCTTCCGCAGCACGGTAAAGACCAACAAACCTGATGCGTTGATCATCGGTGAGTTGTGGCAAAAAGACAGCACGCTCCTGCGCTTCCTGCGCGGCGACCGAGCCGACACCACCATGAACTATCGCCTGCGCGATGCCATTCTTGGATTACTTGCGCCTCAACCCTTTGACTCGAAAGGTTTTGCTGATAGCGGACGAATTATCCTGCCTTCGGAATTTGCGGCGCGCCTCGAATCCATCCGCGAGGACTATCCCGATGCCGCCTATTATTCCCTGATGAATCTCGTGGACAGTCACGATACCGAGCGCATCCGCTGGACGCTGACACCGGGGCATGAAACCACTGCGGATAAGGAACTCAATGCCGCGAATGCCGCGGAAGGGAAACAGCGTCAACGCCTGGCTTCGTTAATTCAATTTACCGTGCCCGGTGCGCCAACTGTCTATTACGGCGATGAGGCAGGCTTGACCGGCGATGATGATCCCGATGATCGCCGCACCATGCCATCGAATGCTAAAGGAATAGATAATAGTCTCTTCAAACATTACCAGACACTTAATAACTTGAGGAAGGATCAAAGCGTCCTCGTGAATGGTGATTTCAAAATCCTGCTTGCCGATGATGCTTCGCAGCTTCTTGCTTATGGACGCAAGACCGATCAACAGGGCGCGGTTGTACTCATTAATCGCAGTCAACAAGCGCAGACATTTTCCATCCCGCTGACAGGCTATCTGCCGGATGGAATCCTCTTGAGGCGTGGATATGTTGTCGGTAACGGCGGCCAGCCCCTGGTCACGGTAACGAACGGCGCCATCAGCGGAAACATCGGCCCGTTGAGCGGCATCGTCTTCATCAGCGTCCGCACTGACCTGAATCCCACAGCAAACCCCGCCGGCTTGCATGTAACCAATGAAGGCAGTCAAACCGTCAGCCTTGAATGGAATGGTGTGAGCGGTTCCACGGGCTATAACATTTATCGCAGTCCATTGAGCGGCGGCGGTTGGGTCAAGGCGAATAATAGTTTGTTGGCGACTCCATCCTTCACCGATACAGGCTTGCGAAATTCAAATACATATTTTTACGTGGTCACTGCCATGGATGGTCACGGCAATGAAAGCGGTTATTCCAACGAAGTCAGCGCCATGCCGCATCTTTCAATCGGCTGGGCCAACCTGCAATGGCCGCCCACGTTGAACCATACGATCAGTGTCGTGAATCGAACCGAAAATGTCTATGGCCAGGTTTGGATAGACGGCGCGACCAATCAGCCCGGACAGGCTCCGAGCCTGCGCGCTCAATTGGGCTTTGGTCCGTCGAACAGCAATCCCGATGGCAATCCGAATTGGGCATGGGTGGACGCGGCTTTCAACACAGACGCCGGCAACAACGATGAATTTGTTGCGAGCCTGCTGCCTGAATCAATTGGCTCATTTGATTATGCCTACCGATACTCCACCACCAATGGCATGAGTTGGACTTATGCTGATTTGGATGGAATTGGGAATGGATACGATTCATCCCAAGCCGGAAAATTGACCGTAAATTCAAGCGGCGATATCACCCCGCCAGCTATCCCGGCCGGGTTGAATGTGATCTCTGCATCTCCGGCTGGTATTGAATTGACTTGGGACGCAGTCTCAGGCGATGCGTCTTTATATGGCTACGAAGTTTTGCGTTCTGACTCATCAGGCAGGCCATACACAATGATCGCGCGTGTGACCGGAACTTCGTACATGGATACAATCGTCAACGAAGGCGCGGCTTATTATTACGTTGTTCGCTCGCTTGATCTATCCTTCAACCATTCGGACAATTCGAGTGAGGTATCTGCCACTGCCCAACTTCGGACAGTCACGCTGACCTTCAATGTCACTGTTCCTGCCACAACAGATGCAACGGGTCTGACCGTTCATAGCGCTGGTTTCCTCAGCCGCCTGGACGGAGGTTTCCCCGATTGGGATCCGTCCGCAGTTGTATTGACCCGCCTCGATGCCACGCACTGGACGATCACATTTACCGGCAAGGAAGGCACGCAGCTTGAATACAAATACGCACTCGGTTCCTGGGATTACGTGGAGAAGGATGGCGCATGCGGCGAAATCGCCAACCGCTTGCTCACATTAAGTTATGGAACTACTGGAATTCAAACAGTGAATGATGTTGTTCCCAATTGGCGCAACGTTGCCCCTTGCGGTAACTGAGGTAAATCGTTTTTCAATCTAAAAAGAACGCACAGGCATTGAACAAAGCCTGTGCGTTCTTGGTTAATTAACGCCAATAATGGATAATGTTTCGGTGTCTTGCTGAGCGCCGCTTATCAGGCGCGAAGCATCTCTTATCTCGCTCAGAGACCCTTCGGTCGCGGAAATCACGCTCCCTCAGGGCGACACATTTATGTTTTTTTGCTTATCCATTATTCACGTTAATTACTGATGTTATGCCTCTCGCTCTCAGACATCCTCCCCCGCACGAAATCCCCGAACCGCTGTGCGGCGAGTGGGAGCGACTCGACCCGCACTACCACGCCCGCAAACTCTTCTTGCAGGTTCAGCGGTGGGACAGGCGTAGTTATTTTTTTCAATCGTTTGTTTGCTACATGATACTGCGTGACGCTCTAAAGCAGTATAATACCATCAGTCAACGCTTTTACCCCGCCACGAGCACGCGGGATCTTCGACTGACAGGAACAAAAAATGAAAAAGACGTTTACGGCATTTATCGAATACGATGAAGAGAGCAAACTTTACGTGGGCATTATTCCCAATGTAGTGGGAGCGCACACTCAGGCGGAAACTTTGGATGAGTTACAGCGCAACTTACAGGAAGTGCTGGAACTTTGCCTTGAAGAAAACCCAGAGATCGCCAACGAACCCATGCACTTTGTAGGCACACAACAGGTAGAGATTGCTCTATGAGCAATCTGCCGATGGCGAATTTCAAGGTGATGGACAGGCTTCTCCGTCATCTTGGGTTTGCCGCCGTGCGCCAAAAGGGAAGTCATGTTTTCTATCGTCACACGGATTGACGAACAACGACACTTCCAAATCACGGAAACAGAGATCTTGCCAGACCACTCATGCGCGAGATTTTACGGGAAATTTCCATCACCCCCGATGAGTTTACGGAATTGATCGAAAAACTTTAGACAGAAGAGAATACCCCGTGCGGGGTATTTTTTATTCCTGAAAAGATTTCGATAGCAGGCTTTCAAACAACCCGTTGACCTGCCTCCCCGCCTCGGACATCCCCCCGTAGCGACTCGACCCGCGCCACCACGCCCGTATCATCCCCGAAGTGGGCAAATTCTTCTTGCAGGCTCAGCCAGTTATTTTCCCCCAAGAAAATCAGGCATGGACAATCACATGCTCACGCGTTAATTCAACGTAACGATGTTCCAATAATTCGGCAATCAACTGATTAAAGCTGGCAATCAATAGCATTTCTAATTCGGTGTTTCTGATGTTGCCAGTGGAGATAATCAACAATTTGTTCGGGCGGTTTTGTAGCCAAAAAGATGTGCTGAAATCGGAATCTTTTGTAGCGATAACGCAGTTGTTTTCTTCGGAATAATCCAGAAGTGCGGTGTCGGGTGTTGCGTTGCCATTTGGTAATTCCAGCGTGTGGATGGCGGAATGCCCGCGTTCTTGAAAAATACGAACCAGGCGGCGCGGCAGGTTCGCGTCGATTAGAAAGTTCATGCCGCGACCAGACTCATCCGCTTGACCTGGCTTAGGCGCGCGGCGTAAAACAAGACTGCTTGAATGTCTGCGAGTTCAAGGTCTTCGTAATCCGCAAGGATTTCTTCGTTGGTCATTCCCGAACTGAGGGTTTCCAACAGCCATTCAACGGAATAACGCAATCCGCGAATGGTGGGTTTTCCAAACGCCATGTTGGGGTTAATAGTGATTCGATTGAGGAGTTCTTTATTGGTCATGGTAAATCTCCTATGCAGTGATTATATCGCATCACCTTTACGAAAAACTCTCACTCAACAATGACTCAAACAACCCCTCCACCTGCCTCATGGACTCCCCCATCCTCCCCCGCAGAGACTCGACCCGCGCCACCACGCCCGCAAACTCTTCTTGCAGGCTCAGTGGTGGGACAGGGATTGCCAAGCCACGAAGAATTTCCAAGTTGATATTCTTTTGTGCAGATTCGGGTGCAGTATCTTCAAGTTCTTGCTGTTTGAATGAAAGCCAATATTGAACATACTCAACATTGGTTTTTGCTTTATCAGGTACAAAGCCAACAATGCTATCAGGAAAACAAGCGTCAAAAGTCAAAATTGCTGTTTTGGCAATATTGGCGGCAATCGTTATGCAGAGAGTTCCTGATTTCCACATTTTGCTTTGCTTCAATCCCAACTCTGAATAAGTTTGTTGATATGTTCTGATGTAACTGTCAGCATTGGCAATATCGCCTGTTTGAATAAAAGGATATTTGCCGCCATAAAGTTCTGGCGCATTGCGTGGGCGATTCTTTGAACGTCCACGATCTAAAGTTCCAATTTCTCCCAATTCAAAAACATCAAAACCTTTTGGATTTTCTTCTGGTTTTCCAAACATCTCCAAAAACACGGACTGGAGCAGGGACTCGCCGAGTTCGTGCGCTGTCCGCCGCAGGGAGCGGAGACGGTCAGCTCGCGCCAACAGGGACGCAATCCGCTTTTGCTCGGTCAGCGGGGGCAGGGGAATTTTGAAATCTCGAATTTGCTCAAGATTCAAATTACCGATAGTTCCCACTTTCTGAACATCAAGCAAAGATTTCGTAATCCCTTCATACTGAAAAATGTACAAAAGAAAATCCAAGTCAATTATGTTTGGTTTAAGTCTTACAAAAGCCACCGCTTGATTGCAATTCAAAGGCGGCGCATTCAAAGGCACATAACCGACTCTGCCAAGTGAACCAGCAATTGTGATTAAAAAATCTCCAGGTTGCAATTGGGAACGTGACAAAAGTTTATTATGTGTCTTTTCGTCAACGTAATATTTGACAGAATTTACATCAACAGCACCACCAATAACATCTTCTGCACGTAAAAATGGAATTCCTGAATCTAAAAATGCAACTCCGTGTGTTGTGGGAGTTGTTCCTTTGCTAATGACTTCGCTTATTTCACCTAACTGAACCCATTGCCAGTCAGCATTCATCATTCAGCCTTCATAATTATTTTCTTCAACTCATCAATTTCATCCAACATCACACTCTCCAACTGCGCCAAACGTTCCAGCGTCACAGACGGCTGTTCGTGATACGCCGC